>ORJL010129625.1_pt1 | contig 343848 bp, 302 predicted proteins | sample 1779941 | NCBI WGS metagenome assembly ORJL01 (sample SAMEA104232317, study PRJEB22302) | groundwater metagenome | biome: forest; feature: aquifer; material: groundwater | place: USA | collected 2011-08-07 | depth 5.8 m | reverse complement strand
TCCGAAACGCTCGGCGATTTGTCCCATGGACTGGCGCTCTTTCAGCCGCGCCGCCATGATTCTCTTGCGAAGATCTATGGATGTGGGTTTCATGGCCACTATTATACATAGTAGCTATGAAATATTAAAGTGCTCTAGCCCACGGCGAGCGAAGCGAGTCGTGGGAAGCTGATCTTTCTGGCAAGGAGAGCCCCCAAAGGGGGCGACGGATTCGTGGCGAGAGGTTCCATCGCCCCCTTTGGGGGCTCAGGAGTTGGGCACGACATTTACCCCCACGACTCGCTTCGCTCGCCGTGGGCTGGAGTCCAACGGCCGCTTCGCGGCCTCATTGCGCGGTCCCGGTCCCTTTGATCCTCATGATTTCCTTGATCAACAGGTCCGCCACGAGCCGCTGCCCTTTGTCATTGGGGTGCATGCCATCGAGCAGCAGGTCGTCCACCGTCTGCCCCTTGCCCTTCCGGTATTCCTGGAAGGCGGCATACACGTCAACAAGGGGCACTTTGTTCTCCTGGGCTACCGTTCGCGCGCAGTCGGCGTAGGTCGTCAAGATCAGATTGAACCCGTCCGGGTCGTCCGTACGATACGGCGGCTTGCCGTACAGTTTGATCAACTCCGGAGTCCATCGCATGGGATTCGGGGTCATCAGGATGACCTTGCAGCCCTGCTTTCGAAGAGCGCTGATGAAGTATTCGAGATTGCTCCCGTACTTGTCTATCGCAATGCGGGGTCGGGTGGCGGGAGGCGTCTGCCAGACGTCAACGGCCGCGTCGTTGATGCCGAATTGAATGACGACAATGTCCGGATGCCGGTCAAGCACGTCCTTCACGAAGCGGGCCTTTGCGTCCTCGGTGTTGTTTCCGCCGATTCCCGCGTTGACCAGGTCAACGTCAATCCCGTTCTTCGGAAGATCACTCTTGAGACAGTCAAGATAGACCCGCAACGGACCGCGCTCTGCCGTCGTGGAATCGCCGAAACCTATAATCATGGTCGCCTTTCTCTCCTGATCGATCTGCGCGCTGGACATGGAACCGGTCGTAAAAACGGATGCCACGCCGGCAACAAGAATCGTGCCGATGATCTTCTTCATTGCCAGCGTCTTTCCGTATCTGGCCGAACATAGACGAGACATCAAGTGTTGAACTATCGCTCCAAGACGGGCGTGATGTCAAGTTGGCCGGAGGCGCTGGCACTCTCCGCCAGGAATCGCCGTCCGTTGTAGGGGCGTAGCATGCTACGCCCCTACCGGCATCAACAACGCAGACGCCTCATTCCGGTACAGGTTTGACTGTTCGCCGCGTGGGCGATATAATCGTCCCCACGCTTGAAATACGGGCGATTAGCTCAGTTGGCTAGAGCGCATGGATCACACCCATGAGGTCACTGGTTCGAGTCCAGTATCGCCCACCATTCCATTCCTCTTCATTCCTCTTCGCCTGCCCCCGCGCGCTTGCCGCATCTGCAATGGCCGCTTGAATTTGGGCCTTGCCTGTTGGACGGCTATGGATTATGATGGCTGTGAACACAAACATGCAGGCGATTCCTGAAAACACTGAGGAGGCCGCCATGGCTAAGGAAATCAACGAGAACGATTTTGACACAACGGTCCTGAAGGCAGCCAAACCCGTCCTGGTGGATTTCTACGCTTCCTGGTGCGGTCCGTGCATGCAGCAGACTCCGATCCTGGAGAAATGGGCCGCCGCACGCCAGGCGCAGGTGGACGTGGTCAAGCTGAACGTGGATACGGCCACCACGGTGGCTTCCAAGTACGGGGTGATGAGCATCCCCACGCTGCTGGTTTTCAAGGCGGGCAAGGAGGTCGCGCGCGCGGTCGGGCTGCAAAGCGAAAAGGGGCTGGACGCGCTCCTGTCCAAGGCCGGTGCGTAACGAACGGATTCAACGTCCAACGGATTCAACGTTCAACATCCGACGTCCAACTTCCAACGTTCAACGAACGACAAACGAACAACGAAAAAGACGCTGAACCAGAACCGCTGTTGTTGTCGTCACTTGGACGTTGAACGTTGAACGTCGGACGTTGAACGTTGAGTCCGTCATATCAGTTTCTTCTCATACCGCAACTGTGCCCCGCGCATCCCTTCGGATCCAATGAGCTTGAAGCCGGCTTTCTCGTAGGCGCGGCGGGCGCGCGTGTTCTCCTCGCGCACGTGGATCGCCAGGCACGTCAGCCTGCGCTCGCGGGCAAGTTCCTCCATCCGGGCCAGAAGCCGCTGGAGAATGCCGCGTCCGCGGAAATCGAGGTGTGCCGAGACGTTGAAGAGCCAGCCGACCTCTGCGCTGGGAACGAGCCGGGCAGTCACCCCTACGCGCCCCTCCTCCTCGGCAACGAGAGTCACCCCTTCGCCGCGCGCCTGGACGCCCAACTCCTCCTCGACGCGCTCCCGGACTTCCTCAAAAGGCAGTTCGGGAAAGCAGAGCACCGCCAGGTCGTCCAGGTCTTCCCGCTTCAGGGGGCGAATCGTCTCCACCGTCCCTCCCCTGGCTGAAATCTGGACTGCGGCGGCAACGACGCCGCTTTGGCTTCGGCAGGGACTCGACCGCACGCGAGGCCTGTTGGGCCGGAATGATGCGTCCAGCCATAGCCATAGCGCCGCCGCCCTTCGGCAAGCTCAGGGCAGGTTGGCGGCGCACTCCATAGTCACGCGTTCCGTGGCCCCTGTTTGGCGATCCGGCGCAGGACGTCGAGTCCGCGACGAATGGTCTCATCGGTGGCGGCGTAGGAGATGCGCAGGTGCGTCGCACGCTCGGAAAAGACCGAACCGGGGATGATCAGCAGCTCATTGCGGATCGCTTCGGCAACGAACTCCTGATCCGTCCCCCAGGGGGCCTTCGGGAAGATATAGAACGCCCCCTCGGGCTTCTGCACTTCGTACCCGGCGTCGCGGAGACCGTTGTAGATCAAGTCGCGCTTGGCGCGGTACTGCTCGCGGAACGGGCTCGTATCGGTCTCCAGCGCAGTGACCCCGGCCACCTGAGCGAAGGAGGGGGCGCAGACGAAGCTGAACTGCTGCAGTTTGGTCATCTCCGCCACGATCTCCTTCGGCCCGGCCACGTATCCGAGACGCCAGCCGGTCATCGCGTGCGATTTGGAGAATCCCCCCATCAACAGCGTGTTCGGATAGATCGCGGCGATGCTCTTCCGCGGCCCCTCATAGCTGAAGAAGTCATAGATCTCGTCGGAGATCACTACGAGGTTATGCTTCTTCGCCAAGGCGGCAATCTTGGGAAGCTCGGCGTCATCCATCACCGCCCCGGTGGGGTTGGCCGGGCTGTTCAACAGAAGCAGGCGGGTCTTCGGTGTGATCTTCTTTGCGATCCGCTCAGCGGTGACGCGGAAATCCGGGTAGGTGTCCACGAACACCGGCGTTCCGGCGCACAGGTTGACCAGGTGCTTGTACATGACGAAGTACGGGTCGGGAATGATGACTTCATCCCCCTCGTTCACCAGCACGAGGACCGCGAGCATGAGCGCGCCGGAGACGCCTGATGCGACCAGAATCCCTTCCGGTTCGACTCCCTTGTCCCGGACGATCCGACGGCGAAGGGCCTCGTGGAGCTGCGGGATGCCCTGAGTGACGGTGTAGCGGTTCTTGCCCGCGCGGATCGCCTCAATGGCCGCCTCCTTGACCGGTTCGGGGACGTCGAAGTCCGGCTGCCCGATGGAGAGGTTGATCGGGTTCTTCATGGCGGCGGCAAGGTCAAAGACCTTGCGGATACCGGAGGAGTCGAGTTTGGCCATCCGCTTCGCAATCACGGCGGGACCCTCCTTCAACGGGACAGAAAGCGAGAGGGAAGCACCCCAGGTGCTTCCCTCTCCAGGCGAACAAACGGCGTCTTACTTCTTTCCACCCTTTGCTTCAGGCTTGACGGCGGCGGCCGGCTTGGCGCCCGGTTTGGCAGCGGCGCCCGGCTTAGCGGGAGCGCCCGGCTTGGCAGCGGCTTCCGCGCCCGCGGCAGCCGGGGCGGCAGCGCCCGGCGCGCCCGGAGCGGCAACGGCGCCCGGAGCGGCGGCAGCAGCCTCTTCCTTTTTGGCCTTGCGCTTGGCGCGGCGCACGCGCACCTTCGGCAGATTGAAGACGGACTTCTCCTCGGTCCAGCGCCCTTCCTCTTTCAGGATGGCCAGGCGCTCCTTGCGGCTCAGGACGCTACGCGCCCGCGCCAGGCTGCTGGAGATTTTCAGACTCTTGTCAACGCTCATTTCACGATACTCCCTGTGTCAGTGACATTCCTATAGTCGCACGTCTTGAACACGTTCTTTACGTTCCCGTACGTCATCGGAGCAAAAGCTGTCTTCAGGCCGGACGCAGTCGCCGCGGCGCCGTCCTTGAAGCGCCCAACGTTCACAGTGTACTGGCTTCCCACCTTTCTGACAAAGGCGTCGTAGTTGCGCTTCCGCAACTCCGTCGCCATCTCCAGCGCATTCTGGCGCTGCCCGCTCGGCAGCGTGATGATCTGGAGCGTCACGAACGGCGCCTTCACGACGTCGGCCGCCGGAAGGCTCAGCGTCCGCTGGTCCACTGCAGCCGGCGGCTTCTGCGCCACCTCAACCGGCCGGCGCGTCTGAGGAGCGGGGCCTCCCACGTTTGAGGCCATGTTGCTCACGCCGCGCCGGTACCCCCAGACGTGGGAGGCGACCAGCGCAATGACCAGCAGCGGTATCAGCACCGCCAGCGCCTCGCGGCTGAACGTCAGCGCCACCCTGCCGGGAGGCGTCGTTGTGTCGCGCGCTGCGCCTGCCGCCGGGCGCGGCGCCGCAGGCTTCAATTTCTTGCTCCACCACGAATGCGATTTATCCGCTTCCGGAAGACGGCGAAAGACCTCAAAGAACTCCGGGTTGCCCTTCTTCCGCATATTGTCCTCGGTCCCTGGTGCCATCCCTGACGCAGCCAGAGGAACCCGCTTTCGGGTCTGGCAAGTCCACTGCGATTGTCGAATTCTAACAGAAGACGGGGGCGGCGAGCAATAGCGAATGGCGAATAGCCAATAGCGAGCTGCCAATGGAACGGCAAACATCACGGCGGCGCACCGCTCGCGGAGGCCGTGCCTGTTCATTCGCAATTCGCTATTGGCTATTCTCCATTCGTCATTCCACGCTCCGCCTCCGGCGCAGAGGGATACAGGCGGCGCGTGGCTGCGAGGACCTCCTGATGCGTCAGCGGCCGGTCGAGGGGCAGCAGCGCGTAGCAGGCTTCCATATCCTTGCAGTCGAGAATGACATGGCGCCCATTGGGCGCGTGCATCCCCTGCTTGCAAGCGGTATGCCCCACCAGAAGCAGGTCCGCATCCATGCGGCGGGCGAATTCATCCGCCGCTCCCGGACGGTAGTCGCGCCCCCATAGGAGCGCAAAGATCGGACTCTTGCGTTGGAAGACCTGCTCGGATGTGGCGGTGCGCAGGTAATTCAGGTCCAACTCGGGCGCTTTCTCCATACGCGGGCTGGAGTGACAGACGAGAAGCCGGTTGCCGGTGCGCACCGCCAGCGGACAACTGCGCCAGAAACGGCGGTACGCCGACTGCACGTCGCCGCTGCGCGGCCCGTACGCGGTGCGGACCCCTTCCTGGAATGCGCTGTTCAACTCCCGGCCATGCTTGCCGATCTCCAGGTCGAGGATTTCGGAGAATTCGTGGTTGCCCAGCAGCAGATGGACCTGACCGGGGAAGGTGACTTTGAGGCGCGCGGCCATTTCCACCAGGCGGTAGGAGTTGCAGACCTCGGCCGCCGTCTCCGTCTCATGCACCAGTTCCTGGAGGACGAGGTGGCGGCGGCTGAAACGGGAGAGGTCGGCCAGTTCGATGATGCGGCGCAGGTTGCCGCCATTGCCGTGCAGGTCGCCGGTGACAAACAGCTCCCCCTCGGCGGGCAGTTCCACCAGGAACCCGGTGCGGAAGGCATCGGATTCATTGGCCTTCACGGCGGCATCCATCAGGGCGATGGTTTGCTCGGCCCTGGCTGCGAATGGGGGCAGTTTCTGCATTTCAGGGGCCGGATGGCATTCCTGTCAGATTGGATGCGGACTCTACTTGCTCTCCTGGGGCGGTTGCTCCGTCCCCCATGTGACGGTCAAGGGCATGATCGGCTGCGTCGGCTGCGGCTCGGTGTATTGATGAGCGCAGCCGACAAGCCCGGCCAGAACTGCGAACAGCAGCGCGGATAGGTATATGCGTTTCATTACTTTACCTCCGTGCCAAACGGCACAGGAACGTCGGAGGGAACCTCAATCGGCTTCGGCGACGCAGTCAACTGAGCCGCGTCCACCGGCTTGCCGTCCAGACGCGCGTAGCCGGTGGCGATCATCTTGACGCCGGCATCGCGCGCGGCGGCATAGGCCAGATCTTTCAGGTCCACCACCGCCGTCTCTTCAGGCTTGGCCGGCTTGAGCGCGTCGGCGAGGGAGTTCCAGAAGTCGGACCCGCCCACATTCATCTCCACTGCCACGGTCCCGTCGGCATAGCAAGTCCTCGATGCCGGCCTCTGATTGCTGAGGAACTTCATCACGGCCTCCTTGACCGCAGCCGTCTTTTCCATCACTTCCTTCAGGGCGCTCTTCCCCAGCATCATCCCCTCGGAGAGGCCGACCAGCCGTTTCACGGCGTCGGCGCGCGCCGCCGCATCCAGATCCAGGCGCATCCGCGCCGTGACGCCGGTCCAACCGGGAATGTCCTTCATCGCCATCGGCGTGCCGAGACCGGACGCCGTTACGGCATCGTTCAGCTTCTCCAGCACGGAGATGTCCAGCGCCTCTTTCTGCACTTGCTTGATGTTCTCCACCAGCACGTTCGGCAGAATGCGAACGCTCACCTGGGCGCGGCCGTCTTCCACATACGACGTCGGCGGGAGTTCCTCGGCCCCCTTCAGCAGAGCGGCCTTGTACTGCTCCGGCTTGAGGGATGTCACTCTGAGGAACTCGCCGACGGTCTGCTTCTCGTTCAGCTTGAGCGACTCGATACGTTCAAGCAGTTTCTGCAACGCCTGGTCGCGCGCCGCGCTCTCCGACTTGCCGCCGGCCGCCCAGGCACACGGGACCGTCATCACGCACAGCAACACCAGAGACAGCAACACTTTCGCCATGTTCATGAATCTCCAGATGAACAAGAACAACGGGACTCCGTGAAGTGTAGCCGCGCGGCGCGGGAGTGTCAAGAATGGCGCGCAGTCAGTTGACCGTAATGCGCGTAACCGCTAGAATACCCGGACGTTTCATCTGTTTCCGCGCCGCATCCGTTGGCTGCAACAACCCATGTGGCGCTTTGGGAAGAGGAGACATTGAGTGGCTGGTCGAAGCTTTGCCATGACACCGCGCGCCGTCCCGAAAGTGCGCACCAAGTACCGCCGCATTGTGACCAGGATCCCCGCCCCGGCGTCCCTCGCGGTCCTCAAGGAACTGCGCGCCTATGAACCGATCAGCATGACCGGTCAGCCCCCCATCCTGTGGGACCATGCCGAGGGGGTGCAGGTGTACGACAACGCGGGCAATATGTGGCTCGACTGGAGCAGCGGCGTCCTGGTGACCGGCGCCGGCCATGGCCGCAAGGAGATTGTTGACGCCATCTGCGCGCAGGCGAAGAAGAAGCTCCTCCACAACTACTGCTTCCCCAGCGCCGAACGCGCGAGGCTGGCGCACCGGCTGGTGGAGATCGCCCCACGGAAACTGGCCAAGGCGTTCCTTCTGACCACCGGCGCCGAGACGACGGAGTGCGCCATCAAGCTGATGCGCACGCACGGGATCAAGGTCGGCGGACGGAAGAAGATCGGCATTATCTCCTTCGAGCGCGCCTTCCATGGCCGAACCCTCGGCGCGCAGCAGATCGGCGGCGGCGGCAAGGAGTGGATCGTCAACCTGGACAAGGACATCTTCCAGGTCCCCTTCCCGGACGGCTTCTGGAACGAGGACATCTCTTTCAGCTCTTTCTTGAAGCGCCTGAAGAAACTGGGGCGCACGCCGAGCACAATCGCGGGCGTGATCCTGGAGACCTACCAGGGGCATGGCGCCAGCTTCGCCCCGAAGGCGTACATGCAGCAACTGGCCAAGTGGTGCGCGAAGCAAAAGATCGTTCTGACGTGCGACGAGGTGCAGGCGGGCTTCGGCCGCACCGGCAAGCTGTTCGGCTTTGAGCATTACGGGATCGTCCCCGACCTGGCCTGCTTCGGCAAGGGGATTTCCAGCAGCCTGCCAATCAGCGCCGTCCTGGGGCGCAAGGACCTCATGGACCTGTACCCGGCCGGCTCGATGACCAGCACCCACACCGGCAGCCCCGTTCCGGCGGCCGCTGCGCTGGCCAATATTGACATCCTGATGAAGGAAAAGCTCTGGATCAACGCCGCCAAGGTCGGCGCGGTGATGCAGAAGGAGTTCCTCAAACTCCAGAAGCGCTTCCCCAGCCGCATCGGCTCGGTGCAGGGCAAGGGAATGGTCTGGGGGCTGCACATGACCAACGGCCACAAGAAGGCGGACTTCGACCTGGCCTTCCGCGTGGTGGAGCGCTGCATGGAGAATGGGCTGTTGATGTTCGCCCCGGTCGGCGCGTGCACCATCAAAATCTGCCCGCCGCTGATCACCACCCGGGAGCAGGCGCTCGAAGGATGCAAGGTCCTCGCAGAGGCGCTTGAGGAAGTGCTGGCCGAGAGAGGGTAGTCTTCCGGCGAGGTGATATAACGAAACGACCTCCGGACGAAAGTCCGGAGGTCGTCTGCTTTTTCGTACTTGACCTTGCGAAGGCTCGTTTAGTCCTTCGCAAAGTTCCCCACTTGTTGAACACATAGGTGACTATCCCTATTTATCTATCCCACGCCCAGAATTCCTTCCATGCTTTCTTCCATTGCTTTTCCGTCATGCGGTCTTTCTTATCGGCACCCAAAGCCCTCGACATCTCCGTAAGGCAGTCCTCGTGGACACCTCGCACGGTCTGCGCCCGCTTATGTGGAAAGTGGCTTCATGTTACTGGATATTTTATATCGGCGGCAATCCAATCCCTGCACGAACTCGGTTGAATTCATCAAGAACATCTGCCTTCATTAGCTCTTCCTTGAACCTCCGTGTCTGTTCTTCCCAGATGGGATGGTCTGGCGGGAAGGTCTCTCCTACGGCTGTCCTCGCTTCTTCCATCCTTTCTGGCGTCCTTATGAATGATGAATTCCTCTTACAGGACTCAACGATAAACTTCACCCCTGCCGCCCCAGTGACGTCCTGCATGCCTATCAACGAGCCAAACATTGAGCCGTAGAGTTTTTTTAAGTTCTCATGAACCTGTTGCAGTTCTGGCAACAAGACAGATGGAGTAACATTCGTGGCAAGATGTTCTTTGCTAAAATGTGCGATATCACACCGATATTTCTCCTTGAGTATGGTAATGGATTTGTTGACGGATGTTCTTGTCAACCTTAGCTGTCTCCACAGAAAACTCCTAACTGGCTCATATTGTGGGATCATCCACTGCTGTAGTTCTCCATTGACCCATCTATTAATGTCGAACCCATTGTCGGAGTCGCCAAAAGCCGTAGCATACAAGACTGCTCTTTCCTTCAGAGATATGATGATAGTCCTGAGAGTGAATGAGTCCGCTCGTAATTCGGGCACAATACCGCATTGGTCAAGATCGAGAAGGCTCGGAACAAGCACGTTACAGATGTTGTCTAGCTCCCATAACTTCGCCGCCAATTGCCCTACATAATTCCTAAAGTCGCCACGATGCTTCTGCAAAATCATTTGTTCAGACATGAGCATGGAAACATCTGGCCCCAGATTGTAGACAACGTGAGCTTGCCACTCCTTTGGCGGAGGATGACAATTATCGCAATGAGTGAGGCAATCTGGATAGGACGATTCATCTATATCCAGAGAAGTCTCACATTCTGGACATGGTATCTTCATCATAGTACCTCGCCCGTTTCATGCGTTCTTCGGATAAATAGATAAACAGAGATAAATAGGGACGACAGATAGACAAATGACAAATAGTGACAAATAGGGACAGTCACCTATTTCCTAGAGCCAAGTCTATGCTGTGAGCAACCATGTCCAAGACTCCCCGCTGCGTCTGCGGTACAGCGCGCTGAGGACAGCGCGCTCCACCTGCGCCCGCAGCGTGGACGTTCTTTGCGCGGGCTGAAGCTCGTGCCCACACGCCCTCTCCCATGCGCAAGGGCGCAGCATCCGCCTCCACCGAAGCCCCGGGCGGACACGTGCTGCGCCCCTACTTTCCAGGCACCATTTCCAGGACGGCTTCCGCTGCGCGGTCGGAGGAACCGGAAGGGCCAAGCGCGGTGATAACTTCATCGAGCGACTGGCGGCACTTGTCCCAGGCAGCCTGGTCGGTGAGCAGGCGGTACGCGGCGCGCGCAACGGGGCGGGCGTCGTCGTCGAATTTTAGGAACTCCGGCGCCGCCTCGCGCCCGGCGATGATATTGACCAGGCTGATGTGACTGACCTGCAGCATCCGCGGCGCGAGGTGCCGCGCCCACGCCCCTACGCGGTACACCACCACCATCGGCGTCCGGTAGAAAGCGGTCTCCAGCGTCGCGGTGCCGCTGACGATCAGGCAGAGCCGCGCCCCCTTCATGATCTCCGCCGTCCGCCCCAGGTGCACCGCGGCGGACAACCCCTTGGAACGGAGAACCGACTCAATCTCGCCAAGATGCTTCGCATCGGCTGCGCCGACATGGAACGTCACGCCGGGAAGATCGCGCTGCAATTCCAGCGCGGCATCGCAGAGGATGGGGAAGGTGTGGCGCACTTCCTGACGGCGGCTGCCAGGGAGCAGCCCGACCATCGTCGCGCCCCCTTCATGCAAAGCCCGGATGAACGCCTCGTCCAGTTCCAACTTCGGCATGTAGTCCAGCATCGGATGCCCCACGTACCGGCAATCCACGCCGATCTCATCATACAGGCGCTTCTCGAATGGCAGGATCGTCATCATCCGGTCCACCAGCCGTCCGATGCGATGGATTCGGCGCGGCAGCCAGGCCCAGACCTGGGGGCTGACGTAGTAGCAGACGGGCGTGTTCACCTCGCGCGCAAACTCCGCCAGGCGCAGGTTGAAGCCGGGGTTGTCTATGGGGACGATGACGTCGGGGGCTTCGTGGTTGAAGGCGGCGACGCAGCGGCGGAAGATGCGCGCCCAGTCGTTGATCCCCTTGAGCGTGTAGAAGAAGCCCATGCCGGCGTGGGAGACGGTGTCGTCCAGAAGGCGCACCCCCGCGCGGCCCATGCGCGCGCCCCCCAGACCGCTGAGGCGCGCCTCGGGGCAGCGCCGAAGGATCGCCTCGGCCAGCGCCGCGCCAAAGCGGTCTCCGGAATGCTCCCCCGCCGCGATGAATATCCTCGGGTATGAGAGCATGGCTTTCCTACGAACAGTGATCCGACGGATCGGACGGATCAGACAGACTGGCTCCCGCCCGCGCGCAACTCCGACGCGGCGAGGTTCCTGCGGATATCCTCGGTGACCGCCTCGGCCACGCGCACGGCGCGCACTCCATCCTCGCCGGGCACCTCGGGACGCCGGTCCTCACGCACGCAAGCCACGAAGGAGGCCAGTTCCGCTTGGAGCGGCTCCTTGTCGCCAATCCTGATGGTCTCCATGTCCACCAGGTCGCCGTAGACCAGCTTGCGCATCTCCAGGAGCACGTGCAGGTTGGAGGCGTCCTTCAGTTTCTCGGCCACCTGCTCGAAGCCGGGCTTCTTCCGGTAGATGGTGGCGGTCTTGTCCATGGTGTCAATGGCGACGTAGCAGTCCTTGGCGAAGAAGCGGATGCGCCGGAGCGACTTGAGGCTGATGCGGCTGGCCGTGAGGTTCGCAACGCAGCCGTTCTCGAAGGTCAGACGCGCGTTGGCAATGTCCTCGTGCTGCGAGATCACCGGCACGCCGACCGCCTCCACGCGCTTGACCGGCACGCCCACGAGGCACTGCACGATATCGAGGTCGTGGATCATCAGGTCGAAGACGACGCCCACGTCGGCGCTGCGGAAGCGGAAAGGGCTGAGCCGGTGGCATTCGATGAAGAGCGGCTTCAGGTTGTGGCGGATGATCGCCTGGAATCCGGGGTTGAAGCGCTCGATATGGCCGACCTGGAGTTTCGCCCCGGTGCGCGCGGCGACGGCCACCAACTCCTCCGCCTCCTGCACGCGGAAGGTCATCGGCTTCTCCACCAGCACGCTGATCCCGCGTTCGAGGAACGGCATCGCCACGGCGTGGTGGTGGAGCGTCGGCACCACGACGCTGACGGCGTCCACCTTGTCCAGCAGGAAATCAGGGGAGGTCGCCGACTGCGTCTTGTGCTTGCGCGCGACCTCGCGCGCCACTTCCGCATCGGCATCCACAACGCCGGCCAGTTCCACCCCCTCGATGCCGGCGTAGACGCGGGCATGCTCTTTGCCGAGATGCCCCACGCCGATGACGCCGACCCTGACCTTCTTCACGCGTGCGGAGCCTCCTGACGGGTGATTTCCAGATGGCGCCCGAGCTTGCCGGCCTCGGCGCGCCGGATGGCGTCAAGAACGTTCTTCGCCGCCGGGGTCATCATCCCCATCTCTTCGAGCTTGGCGGGAATATCGGCGCGCGCCACTTTGCTGGGACGATAGAGGAAGCGAAATACGCGCTGGACGGATTCTATGTCATGGTCGGAGAAGCCATTGCGCTTCATCCCGATGATGTTCACGGCCCGCGGTTTGTCGTCCCCAAGGACCATCATGTACGGCGGAACGTCGCGCCCGATGCCGGTCAGCCCCCCGACCATGCACATCGTCCCCAGCGTGACAAAGTGGTGCACCCCGACGTTGCCGCTGAAGATGACGCCGTCCTCCACCCTGACATGCCCGGCCAGCAGGGCGCAGTTGGCCATCACGATCCGGTCCCCCAACTGGCAATCGTGCGCGATGTGGGCGCAGGCCATGATGAGGTTCTGGTTGCCGACGATGGTGAGGCCGCCCCCCTTCATCGTGCCGGTGTTGATAGTGACGCACTCGCGGATGGTGTTGCCGTCGCCGATGAGCAGGCGGGTCGGCTCGCCGCGATAGGAGAGGTCCTGCGGCGGGGTGCCGATCGTGGCGAAGGGGAAGATGCGGTTGTTGCGCCCGATCTCGGTGCGGCCGGTGATGACGGCATGGCTCAGCACCGTCGTCCCCGCGCCGATGCGGACGTCGGGGCCAACGGTGCTGAACGGGCCGATGACCACATCGTCGGCAAGTTCCGCCTTGGGGTCCACTCTCGAGGAGGGGTCAATCTGTGGCATGGAGCGTTCCTCTCACGCGCGGGCGGCGTCGCTGATGGCGCGGGCCAGCCGCACGTTCGTCGCGTGGCCGGACTTGTATCCCAGCACGCGCGCATGCAACGGCCCGCCGGCCAGGTACAGGTCGCCCAAAAGGTCCAGTATCTTGTGCCGCACGCATTCATCGGGCAGGCGCGGCGGAACGGACAGCCGCCCGTCCTCCTCGAGAACCACGGTGTTTTCGGGGGTGGCGCCGCGCCCCAGGCCGCTCCGGATGAACGCGTCCACCTCCGGGCGCAGGACGTAGGTGCGCGCCGGGGCGATCTCACGAATGAACGTATCGCGGTCGACCTCCAGGGTCAGCGCCTGGCTCTTGATGAAATGGTTCCCATAGTCCAGGACATAGGTGACCGTCAGCCGGCCCGGTTGGGGCAGCGCCACGAGCATGACCTCCTTGTCGGTCACGCCGAGCACGCGCTCCGGCGCCAGCCGCCGGCGCGGGGCGTCCTGCTCGATAATCCCCGCGTTGAGCAGCGGCGAGACGAACGACAGCGCCGAGCCGTCCCCCACCGGCATCTCGGCGGCATCGCTCTCCACGAGGCAGTTGTCAATCCCCAATCCGGCGAGGGCGGCCAGCACGTGCTCGACCATGCGCACCTCCGCCTCCCCCTGCTTGAGCGTGGTCCAGCGCTGCGCCGCCGGCACGTTGGCCACGCTTGCCGCCACGCGCGGACGGCCGGGCAGGTCCGTGCGCTGAAAGATCACGCCATGCCCCGCCGGCGCCGGCAGAAGACGGACCCTCACCGGCTGGCCTGCGAACAGGCCGACTCCGCTCACCTCGACTTGCTCTGCAATCGTGCACTGCTTGTCAGACACCGTCGTCCTCACTTCTTCTCGGAAGTCCCATCGGGAGGCTCGGACTTCCTGGGCTGGGCGTTTTTCCTGGCGTAGGCGTCATTCAACCGCTTGGCGACTTCAGACGTAAGATCATACTCAGGTTTGGCATACATTACAACCCGCTGAGAGATTTGCACGGCGGCTTCACCTCGGCTCTCGACGACCGGCGCGGGCGATTGGTCCTTGAGGATGAAGTCGTACCCCTTTTCGTTGCCCAGCGCGACCGTGACGGTGGTGATATCGTCGTACAGCTTGTTCATGCGTTCCACGATCGCCTGCGTCATCTCGTCGTAACTGGCGCTGCGGAACTTCGCCAGGTCATCTTCGGCGCTCTTGAGTTTCTCCTGGAGGGCGGCGCGCTCCGGCGTCCCCATCGCAAGCTGCTCGACGGACTTGGAGAGTTTGTCGACCTCATTCAGGCGAACGCGCGCTTGCTCGCGCATCTTGTCCTGCAAGCCCTGGAGTTCCTTGTCCAGGTCGTTGCGGCGCTCATACTGCATCAACGCCTGGTTGATGTCCACGTAGCCGATCTTGAGCGCCTTGGCGGATGCGGCAGCGGGGGCGGCCGCCGCGGGCTGGTCCGCAGCCATCGCCAATCCCGCGGCAATGCCGCAGAAGATCGCGCACAGCAGAAGAGTTCTCATCGGCGTGTCTCCTAGAAAGTGAAGCCGGTCCCGATGGTGAAGCTGAACACCTCCGTCTTGTCGGTCTCCTTCTTCTCGAACGGGAAGGCCAGGTACACGCTGATCGGTATGCGCTGATCGGTCAGGCCCGGAATACGCACGCGGAATCCAAAGCCGGCGGCGGCCCGCAAGTCGCCCAAGCCGGAGACGGAGTCGGCGACAGAGCCGCTGTCCACAAAGAGCACGCCGCGCAGTATCTCCCGCACGATGGGGATCTCATACTCGCTGTTGACCAGCAGGCGATAGAGTCCCCCTACTTGCTTCTCGTGGACGGAGTCCACCGGCCCGATGCCACGGAACCGGAAGCCGCGGATGGACCCCAGGCCGCCCCCGTATAACCGGTCGAATATCGGAACGCCACCCGAACCGGTGCTCTGCATGAGGCTTAGCTCGCCGCCCAGGTTGACGGTGTGCTTCTCCCGGTTCTCCTGGGTCCAGACAGTCCACCACTTGCGCGCCTCCAGCGTCTCGCGCATGGAGTTCACATCCCCCCCCAGGACCGTTCCGGCCATTTCGGCTTCCACCCCCACGTCGTACCCTTTGGCGGGCAGGAACACGTTGTCACGCTTGTCGTATTTGGCCGAAAGCGTCAGGGAGTTGCGGGTGTGACTGCCCTTGGCGTCCTCGGCATCCTCCGGAGCGCCGTCGTCCACGCTATGAATGAGTATATCCTCCACCTTCGGGGTGAGGCTGACGCTGAGGTCTTTGAAGAAGTTGCGCCCCACCGAGACGGAAGCCCCCTTGCGGCTATCCTCGTAATATCCGTCCCAGATGAAGTCGTGCAGATAGAGGTCGAAACCGACGAAGTAGGGGCTGTCCCAGACGGAGGGGTTCAGCCAGCTGAGGCGGTAGTCGCGATAGACATCGCCCGGGGTGAGCGACAGGGTGAGTTTCTGGCCGCCGCCGACGAAGGCCCGCCCCTTGAAAAGCTGCCGCCAGCTTCGGGGAAAGTCCAGCGCGTCAAAGTTGCTGTAGATCAGGCTCAGGTTCGCGGCCAGGCCGGTATCGGAGCTGAACGAGGCCCCCACGTTGAAACTGCCCACCCCCCCTTCGATGACCTCGACAATGGCGTCCACTTTGTCCGGCTGATCGGTGTCCACCCATCGGATACGCACGGACTGCTCATTCGGATCGAGGCTGGAACGGGAGAATAAGCCGGTATTCAGCAGCGCCCGGCGGCTTTCCTCCATCTCCGTCGTGGTAAAGAGGGAGCCGGGGATGAGCGTGATGGCGCGTCGAATGACGTGGTCCTTCGTGACCGGGTTGCCCTTGATGAGCACCCGGTTGACGTAGACTTTGGGGCCTTCGGCGACGCTGACCCGAAGCTCGACCTCCGGCTTGTTCTCGGCGAACGTGCGCGCCACGTCCACGCGCGCCTTGATGTATCCGAGGCGGCCGTACAGGTCGCGGATGGCCTGCGTGTCCTTGTCCAACTGCTCCTGGGAGTATGGCGCGCCCTCCCTGGTGACCATGGCCCCCCGCAGCGTGGCCAGCGGAATCACCAGGGTCTTCTCGTCGGGGATCACGTCGGGGGTGACGCCGGAGACGCGCAGGGTGAGGGCGCTGACGCGATACATCGGGCCAAGCTCCACCTGCACCAGCACGTGCGCGCGCTCCTTCGGATCGTCGAAGAGCACCTTGTGCCCCACCGTGGCATCGAGGTATCCCTTGCGCCGGATCAACTCGCGAACGCTCAACAGGTCGCTGCGGAGGAACTGCCAGTCAAAGCGCCCGCGCTCGAATCCGCCTTCCTTGCTGTAGAGCATGGTCTTGCGCAGTTCGTCGGCGGGCACCGGGTCGTTCCCCTGAAACTCGATGGATTCCAGCTTCACTTTGGGACCGGCCTGAATGGAGTAGGTCACTTTGGCCCCGCCGGGGGCGTCGCTGACGTCCTGTCGCACGTCGGCGAAGAGATAGCCGGCGTCCTGGTAGTGGTCCTGCAGGAGGCGCAGATCAGTCTTCAGGTTGTACGGATTGGCGACGGCGCCGGTCTTGGCCTGGAGCAGTCCATCCAGCGTGCTACGGGATTCCTGGACGTCTCCGGTGAATTCCACCCCCTGGATGCGTGGCCGCCCCGTGATGCGGAAGGTGACCTCGACCTTCTCCTCCACGACGGCGGGCTCGACTTGAACGCTCGAAAACTCCCCCATCGCGTACAGCGTCGCGATGTCGGCCTGGATGGTCGCCCGATCGTAGATGTCCCCTTCGCGACTGCGCAGGGAGCTGCGCAGGTGCGAGGCGTCCATGCCCGAAGGGACCTCCATGATGATCCGCCCGATGACGCGCCCCTCCAGCGCCGGCTGGCCCCTCAAGGGCGCCGCGGACGCCAGAACGAGGAGCACCAACAAGACGGTTGGAGAGAAGAGGCGCTGCTTCATTGAAAATCCTGGGCGCCCTGGATGCTGCTCTCGAAGCGCATGTGTTCTTTGAGGAAAGTCAGGTTGACGATGCCGGTCGGCCCGTTGCGCTGTTTGGCGATGATCAGGTCCGCGCTGCGATCCTCGGAGTCGGCGTCGCTGTAGTACGACGCGCGGTGAAGCAGCAGGATGACGTCGGCGTCCTGTTCGAGCGATCCGGACTCGCGCAGGTCGGCCATGCGGGGGCGGTGGTTGTCGCGCGCCTCCGCCTGCCGGTTGAGCTGAGCGACCGCGATGATCGGGATGTTCATCTCTCGCGCCAGCGCTTTCAGGTTGCGGCTGATGGCGGCGATTTCCTGTTCGCGGCTGTCCGCGCCGGAGGACTGGAGCAACTGCACGTAGTCCACGATGACCAGTTGCAGGCCATGCTGGGATTTCAGGCGGCGCGCCTTGGCGCGCAGCTCGAAGCAGTTCAGCGAGGGGCTGTCGTCAATGAAGATGGGGGCCTCGGACAACGCTCCGACGTGCAACGGCAGGTCGTTCAGTTCCTTCGAGCTGAGCCGCCCGCGTCGCAGGCGATGGCTGTCCAGCCGCGCGTGCGCGCAGAGCATATTCTGCGCCACCTGCTCGCGCGACATTTCCAGGCTGAAGATCGCCGCCGGCTGCTGAAGCTGCACGCCAACGTTGGTCATCACGTTCAGGGCCAGGGTGCTCTTGCCCATGCTCGGGCGGCCCGCGATGATGATCAGCTCCCCCTTCTGCAGCCCGCTGAGCTTCTCGTCCAGGTCCACGAACCCGGTCGCCAGTCCCGTGATCATCCCGTCGCGCCCTTTGGCCTGCTCAATCCGGGCGAAGGTGGTCTTAAGGATGTCCTTGATGGGGGCCATGGTGGGATTGGTGCCGCGCTCGGCGATGGTGAAGATGCGCGATTGCGCCTCGTCAAGAAGCTCGCGGCTCTTCAGGCCGCCGCGCAGGACGCTCTCGGAGATCTCGCGGGCGGCCGTCAGGAGGTTGCGGCTGATCGCCTTCTCGCGAACGATCTGGGCGTAATGCTCGGCGTTCGCGGCCGCCGGCACGGCCTCCAGGAGGCCGGAGAGGTAGGCCACGCCGCCCACCGCCTCCAGGTTGCCGACGCGCTGGAGCTCGTCGCGGAGTGTGACGATGTCAATGGCGCGCTGGTCGTCATGGAGGGCGAGGATCGACTCGAAGATGCGGGCGTGGGCGGAGGAGGCGAAGTCGTCGGGCCCCACCAGGGGGATGAGGACGTCCACCGTCTCGTTGTTGAGGATGGCCGAGCCGAGAACGGAGATCTCCGCCTCGGTGCTGTGCGGGAGTTCGCCGCTGCCGGCAGGCGCCATCCCCCCGCGCGAGGACATGGTGCTCTGCCCATGCAACGGCTTTCGTGCCCTGGCCATGTCGCTCTCCGAGGCAAGTCGGCTATTCAGCGACTACCCAGACCTTGCAGGAGGTCACCAAGTCGGCTTTGAGCTGGACCGGGACATCCACGACGCCCAGTTCCTTGATGGGCTCGATCTGGATCATGCTCTCTTCGACTTTGAACCCTTCGCCCCGAAGCATTTCGGCGATCTGAGCGGGCGTCACCGAGCCGAACAGGTGCCCTTCTTCGTTGGCCTTGGCCGCGATGGTGATCGAGACCGCCTTCATACGCTCAGCCGCTCCGGCCAATTCCTGGTCGAGGAGCTTGCGCTCCTCCTCGTGCTTCTTGCGTTCGGCTTCGACGCGCTTGACGTTGCCCGGGGTCACCGGCATGGCGAGCCCGCGCGCGAGCAGAAAATTGCGGCCGTAGCCGGTCTTGACGTTGACCACGTCGCCCATATGCCCGAGCCGATCCACGTCTTTCCTCAAGAGAACCTGCATCGTTATGCTCCTGTGTCTGCTGAAAAGTCCTCGCTCAACCGACGAACGGCATGAGGCCGATGAAGCGCGCGCGCTTGATGGCGGTGCGGGCCGAACGCTGGTGGGTCGCACAGTTGCCCGAGCGCTTGCGCGAGAACAGCCGGCCCTGGCCGGTCGTAAGCTTGGTGAGCGTCTGCACATCCTTGTAGTCGATCGGGCCCATCTTCAAACGGCAGAACCGGCACTTGGTCCGGTCGCGAAACTTGGGGGTCTTCTTGTCCATCATCGCTCAGGACTCTCCATCAAAAAGGAATTTCGTCATCTACCTTGTACGGACCTTCGCCTGCGGGAGGCTCCTCCGCCGAAGGGGGCTCGCTCGGCGCGCCGGATTGCTCTTCCTGGGAAGGCTCAGGCCTGCCGCGTTGCGGCGGCCGGCCCGCAGGCGCGCCTCCTTCGGCGCGCCGTCCAGTCGGTGCGCCGACGAACTGCGAAGTCTCCACCACCACCTTCAGCTTGTTCCGCTTCTGGCCGTCTTTCCCTTCCCAACTGTCCAGGTGCAGGCGGCCCTCCACCAGCAGCGGCGATCCCTTCTTGCAGTACTCGCTGATGACCTCGGCGGTGCGCGCCCAGGCGGTGCAATCAACGAAGGTGGCCTCTTCGCGCTTCTCGCCGTTCGGCCCCTTCCAGGTGCGGTTCACGGCCAGGCCGAACTCCGCCACGGCCGTCCCGCTGGGGGTGTAGCGCAACTCCGGGTCGCGGGTCAGGTTGCCCAGCAATATCACTTTGTTGAAGTTCGCCATCTCGATCCCTCCCGGGACCATCGGGCAACCGTTCAGCCCGAATTCTTTGCCACGGAGAACGGCCTTACCGGAGCGTCGACCTCACTTCTCGGAGCCTTCGTCTTCGGCCGGCGGCGCTTCGCGCGGCGCGCTGCTCATCGGCTCGCCACGGCGCATCGGCGCATACTCGTCGCTGGGCTTCAACTGGTCCTCGGGCGGGATCGCCGGAACCTTGAGCATCAGCGCGCGCAGCATCAGCTCGGCCAGCTCGCATTCGCGGTAAATCTCGTTGACCGCCGTCCCGGTGGCGTTGAAGAAGGCCAGCACGTAGGTGCCGCGGCGGCGCCCGTCCATTTCATAGGCGAGCTTGCGCTCTCCCCACTTTTCGCAGCGCAGGATTTCCGCGCCATGCTTGGTGAGAATGGACTTGAGCTTCTCCAGCGAGCCGTCCCAGTCGCGGTTCGCCTGCCGGTTGTCCATCACGAACATGCCTTCGTAAAGACTCAAGAGTCGGCCTCCTTCACTGTTCTGTTTCGGTTTCCGTGGCGGGCCGGACGTTGAATTCGTTCATGCAACGCTCCAAGCCGGACTTCAGCCACACTTCCAGCGCGCGCACGGCGCGCTCCACCGCCTCATCCACCAGCTTGCGTTCGGCGGGCGTAAAGCGAGACAGCACGTAGTCGCGGTCACACCGGACCTCGCCGCCGCCGATGCCGATCCGCAGGCGAGCGACTTCCATGCCAGCCATATGCGCCGCGATGGATTCCAGCCCGTGGTGGCCTCCACTGCTCCCGCCCGCACGCACGCGCAGGCGACCCGCCGGCAGGTTGAAATCGTCCACCACGACCATGATGTCCGACGGCTCCGCGCCGCACCAGTCCACGGCCGCGCGCAAGGCTCGCCCGCTCTCATTCACGTACGTCTGCGGCTTCATCAAGAGCAGCTTGCGGCCCGCGACCGTCCCTTCGACGGCCAACGACTGGAACCGCCGCCGCCATGCGCCAAACCGGTGGGCCGCCGCGAAACGCTCGACGACCATAAAGCCGGCATTATGCCGCGTGTCGGCGTATTCTTTGCCCGGATTCCCGATGCCCAGGATGATCTTCATCGGCGATCACTCCCACCACGAACGCACCGGGGCGGCGCAATTCATTTCTTCTCCTTCTCCTTCTCCTTGTCCTTGCCGGCCTCTTCGGTTTCGGCTTCCTCGGTCGGCTTGACCGGGCGGATGAGCTCCGGCTCGGCAGCGGCGGCAGCCTCGCCGGCGGCCGGGGCGACCGGGGCGACGATCTCTTCGCGCGTCTCCTGGACCAGGAAGACGATCTCGTCTGGGTCGGGCACCGCCTTGACGCCCGGCGGCAACGGCAGTTCCTTGACGACGATCTTGTCGTCAATCTCCAAATGGCCGACTTCGACGCGGATGTTGTCAGGAATCTCGTCCGCCTTGCAGGTGACCTCCACGGCGTGCATGACCTGCGTAAGCACGGCGCCGGCCTGCGTGGCCTTGGGAGTGCCGTGGGCGAGGATCTGCACGGAGACGGTCACCAGTTCGTCCATCGCCACGCGCGCGAAGTCCACGTGCATGATCTGTTTGCCCCAGGTATCGTACTGGACTTCCTTGATCAGGGCGGACTCCTGGTGGTCTCCCATCTGGAGCTTGACGAGGTGGTGGCTGCTTTCGAGGAAGTTCGCCAGTTGTCTGCCGTCGAGGGCGAGACGGACGGCGTCCTGTCCGTGGCCGTACAGGATGCCGGGAACCTTTCCCTCGTCGCGCAGCCGGCGAGCGGCGGCGGAGCCCCGGGTGGAGCGCGTTTCGGTTTTGATCGCTTCAGCTTTCATAGGGCGGACCTCATTGCTTCATGAAAAGAGAACTGACTGATTCGTTCATGTGGATGCGATGAACGGCTTCCCCCAGAAGTTTGCTGACGCTGAGGACCTGAATCCTCTCCCCAAGCGCCTGCGCCTTGCTGTTGAGCGGAATGGAGTCGGTGACCACCACTTTGCTGATCGGGGAAGCGCCGATGCGCTCCATGGCCGGCCCGCAAAAGACCGCGTGCGCGGCCGCAGCGAAGATCTGCCGGGCCCCCTTCTCCTTCAGCACCACGGCGGCCGCCGAGAGCGAGCCACCCGTGGTGATCATGTCGTCCACCAACAGGACATTGCGGTCGGCGACTTCGCCGATGATAAATCCCACGCTGGATTCCTCCGGCGAGAGGCGGCGCTTGTCCACCACCGCCAGACCGGCCTTAAGCACGTTGCTGAAAGCGCGCGCCATGCGGATGCCCCCCACGTCCGGCGTGGCTACCACCAGGTCAGGGATGTTCAGTTCCTGGAAGTAGTTGCACAAGACCGGGAAGCTGAACAGATGATCCAGCGGGATGTCGAAGAACCCCTGGATCTGCGTGGCGTGCAGGTCGAGGGCGAGCACGCGGTCCACCCCCGCGGTGACCAGCAGGTTCGCCACCAGCTTGGCGGTGATGGGGACGCGCCCCTCTTCCTTGCGATCCTTGCGGGCGTATCCGTAGTAGGGGATCACGGCGGTGATGCGGCGGGCGCTCGAACGGCGCGCCGCGTCCACCATCACCAGCAGTTCCATCAGGTTCTCGTTCACCGGCGGCGAGGTCGGCTGGACGATAAAAATGTCGCGCCCGCGCACGTCCTCGTTGATCTTGATGTTGATTTCGCCGTCCGGGAACCGCGTGACCGAGGCGTCGCCCAGCGGAATCTGCAGATAGTCGCACATCCGGCGTGCGAGTTCGGGGTGCCCGTTGCAGGTGAATATCTTCAAGTCATCCTCCGGATGCCACATCTGCGCTTGCTCCAGGCAAGAGACACAATCTCCGCCTTCGATCCCGACCGCGCGAACTCCATACCAGGGCGACGGTTGCGCAGGATCGTTGACCGGCAATAGGCCGAAAGAAAGACTATATCAGGAATAGGGCCGGATTTCAAGCAACAGAAGCTCTCTCACACAGCGCGCGGATGCCCGGAGTGACCGAAAGGCGGCGTGTCGCAGAATGACGAATGAATGTCCCAATTACCCAATCACCTGATCTCCGAACGACGGAGGACTGGGAGATTGGGTGATTGGGAGACCGGGCATTCCTTCGGGTTTCGTCATTCCCGTCAATATCGGTCCGTTCGGAACAGTTCCGAGGCCGCCCTGCGGTCCCCGTCGCGCACCGGACGAAGCAGACTGCGGTCGGCCGGGAAGCCAAGTGCCGTGATAGCCACCACCCGGGCCGTTTTGGGGATGCCCAGGAGTTCCTTGACGGGTTCCTCGCTGAACGCGCCAATCCAGCACGTCCCCAGCCCCTCGGCGGCGGCCGCCAGGGTCAGGTGATCCAGCGCGATGGTCACGTCCACCTCAATGCTGTTCTCTCCCCCCCGCATCTTCTTGTACGCGCGTTCCGGGTGCCCCACTCCGACCACAATGACCGGCGCTTCCGCCAGGAAGCTCTGCTTCCGACAAACATCGGCCAGGCTGCGGCGCAGCGCGGCGTCCTGGACAAAGATGAACGTCCATGGCTGCAGGTTGCATGCAGAGGGGGCCACTCGCAATGCCTCCTTCATGCGGTCAAGCACCTTGGGCGGAATCGGGTCCGGGCGATACGAACGGACGCTACGGCGCGTCCGAATGGCTTCCATGACGTCCATGGCATTCTCCTTCGCTATTCCGTGATCGGCTTGAGCGCCTTTTCCCGCGCCTTTAGCACCGCCTGATAGTACTCCAGTGCCCCGCTCACCTGCGCGCGCTCGTGCGCATCGGCGGAGGCCGCCAGCGACTCCTTCTGCAACTCAATCGCCTTCTCGACCATCCCCAGTTCGTACCATGCGCGCGCCAGGGTGTCGAGCGAGGCGGCTTCTTTGCGCTTCGACAGCTTCACCGACTCCTCGGCGCACTTTACCGCCAGTTCCGGATCGCGCAACTCCAGTTCCTGCTCAAGCACCAGGTCCCACGCCAGCGTGTTGAGGCCGTCCGCGGAACCGACCAGCGCCTCCGCGGCGGCCCGCCGGGTCTTGACGATCTCCGCCCGGTCCCCCTTGACGCGCAGGATGGAGACCTTGGCGCCGTAATGCTGATAGTCCCGCGGATCCAGCTTGATGATCTCATTCAGCGCGCGCAGGACGGCGTCAACGTCCCGTTTGGCAAGCGCGTTGTTCAGGACGCTGCGCCAGTGGGCGAGGCCCTTAGCCGAGTTGACGTCATACTTCCCCTGCACGATCTGATCGAGCGCCCCCAGGACCTCCTCAGACGGAGGGCCGGACCAGAGGACTGTGGCCTCTTTGCCGACCACGACGGCGAGCGGCAACTCGACCTCCCCTTCACCCGAGTAGGCCTTGAGCGTTGTGCGCGCATCATCCATGGCCACTCGCGCCGCCGGCTTCGCCTCGGCAATCAGCTTCTTTACGACCTCCGCGTCCCCCTCGGCCACGGCAACGCATGTCACCTTGCCGTCGGCGATGCTGCGCCCGATTTCGTCGAGGCCGGCGACCGCCTGCGCGCTATTGGGCAGCGCCGCGTCGAAGAACAGGATCAGGTAGGTGGCCTCGCCGGGCTTCGACGGATCCACGGCTTCGCCCGAAACCCATTGGCTCACCTTGAGCGCCGGGGCCGGATCGCCCAGTCCCACCGCAAAGGAGGTTGCGGCGAGGAGGGTCATCAGGGATGCAAGAATTATCTTCATATGCTCTTCCTGATTGAAAATGCTGTGACCGCTATGACTCTGGCAAGTCGGTGAGACACTCGAATGACGAATGACGAAATCCGAATGACGAATCAAACGTCCAAATCACCCAATAGCCCACACTAGCACTCTGCCGAATGTGGGTCAAGGTTGACACTTCGCATCCGCACGTTTACGATTGCGTCAGGCTATTGTGACGGTTCCGAGGAAAGGCCCGGAGGCACGCGGTTGGTCCGAATCCTTCACGTCATCGCGACGCTGGATCCGGCAGGCACGGAGCGGCAGATGGCGCAACTCTGCCGCCGGCTGGATCGGCGCGAGTTCGAGCCTGCCGTCTGCTGCCTCACCCGAGGCGGGCCGCTGGAGGAGTCGCTGCGCGCGGCGGGCGTTCCGGTGACGATTCTTCACAAGCGCGGGCGATGGGACCTGCGCGTCCTGGGTCGCCTGTCCGATGTCATGCGCGAGTTCCGGCCCCAGATCGTCCACACCTGGCTCCCCACGGCCAACACCCTGGGTCGTCTTGCGGCGCGACACTGTGCTGTGCCGGTGCTGATCTCCTCCGAGCGCTCGGCAGACCGCTGGAAAGGCCCCCTCCGGCGTCTGACCGACCGCGTCCTGGCGCGCCATACCGACCGCATTATCACGAATTCCGAGGCGGTCCGACGGTTTCTGATCGGCCGCATCGGCCTGCCGGAGCCGCTCATCGGCGTCATCCGCAACGGGTTGGATATCGCCGAGTTCGACGCCGCGTCGGAGCATCTCTCCGCTCCACTCCCGTGCGCGGAGGGAAAGCTGGTGGTCGGCTCTGTGGGCCGGCTCGAACGGCAGAAGGGATACCCTTGGCTCCTGCCGGCGATGCGCGCGGTGCAGGCAGCTCTGCCGCAGGCGCAACTATGGATCGCCGGAGCCGGACCGGAAGCGCCCGAGTTGAGCAACCAGGTGAGGGAACTCGGACTGACCGGGACAGTCCATTTCCTGGGCCCGCGCAACGACGTCCCGGCGCTGATGCGGCGTTTCGACTTGTTCGTTCTCCCCTCGCTCTGGGAAGGGCTGCCTAACGCCGCTCTGGAGGCGATGGCCGCACGTCGTGCCGTCGTGGCGACCAACGTGGATGGCACCCCAGAGGCGGTCTTGGACGGGAACACAGGCCTGCTGGTCCCGCCGCGCGACTCCGCCGCGCTGGCTCAGGCGATCATCGCGCTCTTGAGCGACGAGCCGCGCCGACGGCGATTCGGCCAAGCTGGCAGACAACGGGTGGAGCGTGAGTTTGGGATGGAGCGGATGGTATCGGAGACGGTGGCCGTCTATCGCGAGACACTGAAGGAGGCCGGGCTGTGAACGCGGAACGGCGCGTGCTCTGGCTCGATCTGGCGGCGGTCTTCCTGCTCGCGCTGGCCTTGCGTCTGGGACTGGCGATCTCGCTGCCCGCGAATGACAGCGTCTTCTGGGACCAGCCGTACTGGACCTACGCGCGCAACCTCTCCGAGGGCAAGGGCTTCTGGATGCCGAACCCGTACGGGCAGGGGCTGGACATCCCGAAGGTGTACGCCTTCCGGCCGCCGCTCTTCCCCTTCCTGTGGGGTATGACCTACAAAATCACCGGCGGGGCCTACTGGCCCGTCCGCTCGACCTTCGCGCTGCTCGGGGCGCTGACCTGCGTCCTGGCGTACCTGGCGGCGCGCGAGATGTTTCGCCGCCGCAGCGTCTCGCTGGTCGGAGGATTGCTGTGCGCTCTCTATCCCCCGCTGGTATGGCACAGCGTCAACCTGATGACTGAGCCGCTGTTCATCTTCTTCTCGACGCTCTGTCTCCTTGCGCTCTTTCGAACCCGCAGCAGCCTCTCCTGGCGATGGGCCGTGGCGGCAGGGTTGGCCGCGGGACTGGGGATTCTGACCCGGTCGGTGCTGGTCGGCTTCCTGCCGTTCATGGCGCTGTGGCTATGGTGGTGCGCTGGACGACGCCGACGCACGCTCGGCCTGGCCGTGCTATTCTGCGCGACGGCCCTGCTCGTAATGCTCCCCTGGGTCATTCGCAACGCCATCGTGCTCAAGGCTTTCGTCCCCACAACCACCGACGTCGGCCACGGGGCGTATGTGGCGAACAACGAGCACTCGCTGAGCGACCCGCGCGGATTCTGGATTCCCGATGACTGGTCATTCGTGAAGACCAACCCTGACGAGCGCCCCGGCGAGGTGGAGGTCAGCCGCCGGCTGGTGCGGGAGGCGCGAGCGTTTCTGTGGGCGCATCCGGCGACGGCCGCCCGCCTCATGGCGAAGCGCTTTGTGGCGCTCTGGCGCTTCTACCCGCACGAAGAGTTCGTTTCGCGGCGGAACGTCCTGATCTACGCGCTCTCCTACGTCCCGCTCTTCCCCTTCATGCTCCTGGGGCTTTGGCTGGCGCACAAGCGGGCGGGGGACGCACTGGCGGACGTGGCGCTGGTCGATGTGGTGATATTCCTGACCACCGCCGTGCATGTGGCGGTGCTGGCGATGATCCGCTACCGCGAGCCGCTGATGCCCTTCCTTCTGCCGTTCGCGGCGCTCGCTCTCGTCGAGACCTTCCGGTTCATCCGTGAGCGAGTCGGGCGAAGCGCTTAAAACAGCGCGGGCGCCGGTTCTCTTTCGGCGCCCATCGCTTGACGCGTTTGCGGCAGGCTATTTCTTTGCCGGAGCGGCGCTTTCCGGCGCTTCTTCGAACTTCTTCTCGCGCACCACCACGTCGCCGGCGACAATCGGGTTCTCGAAAGCGGGACCGGTGATGTCAGCGCGGGAGATTTCGGGATCAACGCGGACGACCACCACTTCTCCCTTCGGGACCTTCACGCCCCCCCTGCCGACGGCGACGACGTTGAACTTCTCGCCCATCTGTATCCCCTGGTTCTTGCCCAGGTTAATGTAGACCGCCCCCTCGACCAGGCTGGCTTTCAGGACCGTTCCTTCCAAAACCGGGATCGGCTTGGGCTTCTTGCGGTTCACTTCCTCTTGCAGCGCGACGATCTTCTGCTCGACCATCTTGGCGCTGTCGTTGAGGTCGGCAATCTGTTTCTTGAACTGCGTGGCCTCGGCGGCGGCGGCGGCGCGGGCCTTCTTCTCCGCCGCATCCGCCGTCTGCCAGCGCGTCTTGAGGTCGGCAAGTTCGTCCGCATCCTTCTTCCTGAAATCGGCAATTTCCTTGTTCTTTGCGTCGAGGTTCTCTTTCAGGCGCGTCTCGGCGGCCACCTTGGCCTTCTGCGCGTTGTCACGGTCGGTCTTGGCGGCGTCCAGCGCCGTGTTGGAGTCGTTGAGACGTCCCTGGAGCGTGCTGATGTCCTGACGCAGCCGGTTGAGTTCATCGCGCAGTGTGAGCGGCTTCGGGGTCAGCTTGGCCAACTCGGCGTCCATGTCGGCCACCGGCGTCTCTCCGCCGTAGCCGGTGACGGTCACCATCTCGTCATACTTGATTCCCTTCAGGGCGGCATCGCGGACCTTGCTGAAGAACGTCTGGTCGTAGGCCGCCTCGGCAGGGCTGGCGGTGGGCGTGGCGTTGATCGAGAGCGCCTTGCCAAGGGGCTGCTCCAGATTGCTCTTGACGGCGTCATTCATCCGCATGACGGCGCTGCCGCGCTTCGCATAGGCGGGAAACAGAACGACATAGCCGCCGATGAGAATGAGGCAAAGGACGACAAAGACGATGAGGCCGACGTATCCCGGACCGCCCCGCGTCATTTTGGCCGTACGCGCCATGAGAGTCCTCCAATTGCGCAAAGGGTAAGAACCGCTGTAGTCTAGGCACCAAAAGGGCCTATGTCAAGCTGGTCCGATTATACCGCATTAGGGGCGGCATTTCCCACTGCAAGCGCCGGAGAGGTATCGTCGCTGTGGCGACTGTAGGGGCAAGGCATGCCTTGCCCCTACAACGAACGGCGGCTTCAAGCGGGAAGCCAATTGGCCGCTATCCCTTCCCAGCAAACCGGAGTATCCACCAGAACTCCACGTTGCCACCGCTGCCGAGGATGGGGGACTCCGCCTCCTCCCACGCGCACCCCAGCGGCTTCAGATTCGCACGCACCTTCTCCATCACCGAAGGCAGGCACTCGCGCGGCAGGATCCCGTGGAGCAATTCCGAACGCTCCGCCTCGTACTGCGGCTTGACCAGACTGAGGATGACGCCGTCGGGCTTAACCATCTTCAGCGCTACGGGCAGGCTTAGGCGCTGCGGTGTCCAACCTGCGTCAATCACCACCAGGTCCAGCGGCTCCGGGGCGCTCCAGTGCAGCAGGTTGGTCCGCTCGTGAACAACGACGCGGGGGTCCTTGCGCAGTTTCCAGTCCAGGATGCCGTAACCGGTGTCCACGGCATGCACCCGCGCGGCGCCATGCTGAAGGAGGCAATCGGTGAACCCGCCGCGGTGGCAGCCCAGGTCGGCGACCGTCATGCCGGCCGGATTAAAGTGAAACACGGAAAGGGCGAAATCCAGTTTCAGCCCTCCCCGTGTCACATAGGGGCACGTCTCGTTGTGCCGTACGCGGGCCCGCTTCACGCTCCACTCCTGCCGCGACGCGCGCCGTCCTACGGAAGCTCTTTCCGGCGCTGCATCTCCAGCTTCAGGCCGAGTCCGCGGACTTCGTTCATCAGCACCTCGAAGGAGACCGGGGTGCCCGCTTCAAGGACGTTGCTTCCCTTGACCATGGACTCGTAAATCTTCGCGCGGCCCTCGATGTCGTCGCTCTTGACGGTGAGCAGTTCCTGCAGGGCATAGGCGGCGCCGTACGCCTCCATGGCCCACACTTCCATTTCGCCGAAGCGCTGGCCGCCGGAACGCGCCTTGCCGCCGAGCGGCTGCTGCGTGACGAGCGAATACGGCCCCGTCGCGCGCGCGTGGACCTTGTCGTCCACCAGGTGGTCCAGCTTCATCATGTACAGGTAGCCGACGGTGACCTTCTGCTCGAACGGCTCGCCTGTGCGGCCGTCGCGCAGTTGCGCCTTGCCGTCCTCCGGCAGCCCCGCCTCGCGCAGGGTATTGCGGATGTCTTCCTCGCTGGCGCCGTTGAAGACCGGGGTGACGACGCGGAAGCCCAGCGTCTTGGCGGCCCATGCCAGGTGCGTTTCGAGGATCTGTCCGACGTTCATGCGGCTGGGCACGCCCAGCGGATTCAGCACCACCTGCACCGGCGTGCCGTCGGCCAGGTAAGGCATGTCCTCCACCGGCAGGATGCGGGCGATGACGCCCTTGTTCCCGTGGCGACCCGCCATCTTGTCACCCACCGACAGGGTGCGCTTGGTGCAGACGTAGACCTTGACCATGCCCAACACGCCGCTGGGGAGGAGGTCGTCGGCCTGCGAGGGGTCAATCCCCAGCGCGTCGCGCTCATCCTTGAGATGGTCGAGCTGCTTGCGGGCATCGTCGGCGATCTTGAGGACCTTCTCACGCGAGGCGGCCGTCGGGGCCGCCACTTCGGAGGCGTCGAACTGCTCTTCATACTGGAGCACTTCGCGCACGGTCGCGTGAGAGCGCAGGGAGAGGTCCTGGCCGGTGTCGGCATGGCGCAGCTTGTTGCCGGCGGTCTTGGTGATCTCGGCGATCATGTCGCGAATGATCTGCGCCATTTGCCGTTCGGTCTTGTCCACCTGTTTCTTGCGGGCGGCGGCGGCTTCGTGCTGGCTCTTGGAGGCCGCTCCCTTGCGACTGAACTTCTCGGTGGCGATGATCACTCCTTCCAGCCCGGCCGGCGCTTCGAGCGACTCGTTCTTCACGTCTTCGCTGGCCTGCCCGAAGATGGCGATGAGCAGCTTCTCCTCCGGGGTCAGCTCGGTCTTGGACTTCGGGGAGACTTTGCCGACCAGGATGTCCCCCGGCCGGACGTGCGTGCCCACGCGGACGATTCCCTCGTCATCCAGGTTGGCCAGCGCGCGCTGCGGGACGTTCGGGATGTCGCGGGTGAACTCTTCCTTGCCCAGCTTCGTCTCGCGGCACTCGATCTCGAACTCCTGGATGTGCAGCGAGGTGAACTTGTCCTGCTGAACGAGGTCCTCGCTGATGAGGATGGCGTCTTCGAAGTTATAGCCGTCCCAGGGCATAAATGCGACCAGGATGTTGCGTCCCAACGCGAGTTCGCCGCTGGCCGTTCCGGCGCCGTCGGCGATGATCTCCCCCTTCTTGACCTTCTGGCCGAGCTTGACGATGGGGCGCTGGTTCAGGCAGGTCTTCTCATTGAGGCCCATGAACTTCTTGAGCCGGTACGTCTTCTCGCCAATGACGATTTTCGCCGCGTCCACTTCGGAAACCACGCCGTTCTCCTCGGAACGCACGACCATGCTGGAGTCGCGGGTGACTTCCGGCTCCATGCCGGTGGTGATGATGGCGGCCTCGGTGACCAGCAGCGGGACGGCCTGCTTCTGCATGTTGGAACCCATCAGCGCGCGGTTGGCGTCGTTGTGTTCGAGGAACGGAATGAGGCTGGCCGAGACGCCCAGTAGTTGATTGGGCGCCACGTCGGCGAACTCGACGATCTTCGGGTCCGCTTCCTGGAAGTCGCCGTTGCGCCGGGCAATGACGCTGGAGTCCACGATCTTGCCGCTGCGCGCCAGGCGCAGGTCCGCCGGCCCCATCCACTGGTCAATCTCCTCGTCGGCGCGCAGGCTGACCACTTCGTCGGTGATCACGCCCCCCTTGACGCGCCGGTACGGTGTGACGATGAAGCCGTAGTCATCCACGCCGGCGTAAATCCCCAGCGAGGTGATCAAGCCGATGTTGGCGCCTTCGGGGGTCTCGATCGGGCAGATGCGGCCGTAGTGGCTGATGTGCACGTCACGCACTTCAAAGCCGGCGCGCTTGCGGTTCAGGCCGCCCGGGCCGAGGGCCGAGAGCTTGCGCTCGTGCGTGAGCTGGTGCAGCGGGTTGGTCTGCTCGACCACCTGCGAGAGTTCGCTGCGCCCGAAGAAGAACTCGATGGCCGCCGAGATGGTCTTCGAGTTGACCAGCATGCGCGGCGTCAACTCCCCCATCTCTCCCATACCCATGCGCTCCTGAACGGTGCGGCGCAGCTTCAGGAACCCCTTGCGCAGTTCATCCCCGGCCAACTCGTCAATCGTGCGGAGACGGCGGTTGCCCAAATGGTCGATATCGTCCACGTGCCCTTCGTTGCGCCGCAGGCGCAGGATGTATCGCACGCTGTTGACGATGTCGAGCGCGTCCAGCATCATCCGGTCCGCCGAGACGTTCTGGTCGAACTTGCGGTTGAGACGGAACCGTCCCACCGAGCCGAGGCGGTACCTTTCCGGGTCCAGGAAGCGCTCCTGGAACAACTCCTTGGCGCGTTCGAGGCTGGGCGGGTTGCCCGGGCGCAGGCGGCTGTAGATCTGCAGCAGCGCCTCCTCGTGGGTCTTGGCGGTGTCCTCGTTGAGGGTGTTGAGCATCAACGCGTCTTCCATCTTGGTGATGAGACGAATCCGCTTGCGGTCCAGCGCGATGATGCGTGGAATCAGGTCGTCGGTGATCTGCTGTCCGGCCGTGACGACCAGTTCGCCCGTGGCCCGGTCCACCACATCCTCGGCGCTGTAACGATGGCGCAGCTTGCTCCCGCCGCGCTGGGGAATCTCCTCGAACTCCGTCTCGTAGAAGAGCTTGATGATGTCCGCATTCGTGTTGTACTCGGCGGACATGGCCCGGATGAAGCAGGTGATCGGGAAGCGCCCGCTCTGGTCCACGCGGATATAGAGGACGTCCTTGCGGCTGACGTCAATCTCGATCCAGCTTCCGCGCTCCGGGATGATGCGGCAGGAGTGCAGGCGCTTCTCGGTGGTGCGGGTGTCTTCCTGGAAATCCACGCCCGGGCTGCGGTGCAACTGCGCGACAATGACGCGATGCGCCCCGTTGACGATGAACTCCCCGCCCCCCAACATGATCGGCACGTCCCCCAGGTACACGTCTTCCTGGATGGCCCCTTCGGGCTTGACGAGCCGCAGGCGCGCGCGAAGCGGCCGGCCGTAAGTCAGACGCAGCCGGCGGCAGTCTTCGGGACTGTAGCGCGGCCGGCCCAGTTCGTAGCAGATGTAGTCCAGCGACAGCTTCCCATCGTAGCTCTTGATGGGGAACATCTCGCGGAAGAGCGCCTCCAGACCGACATTCTTGCGGCCCTTCGGGGCGGCCGCTTCCTGAAGGAAACGGGCGTAGGAGCGCGTCTGAACCTCGACGAGGTTCGGCACAGGAACAATATTCTTAGTGCGGGAATAGTCGCGAATCTGCATCCGATTGGCTCCTCATAACGTCAAATGGGGACGGACCAATGGGCAGTCCCTCAGGGCAATTTGAGTGTTGCCCATCGCCCATCAACTCGTTCCGCTCCGGCGCATCACCCGCCGCAAGGGTGTTCATGCGCCCGTACGTCAGCCGGCCTTCTCTGTTGCCGCTTCTGCGGGCTGGGCCACGCCCACGAGTTCCATGATGACCTGGGGAGCGTTGTCCCCCAGCCGGTTCTCGCTGCTGGCCAGGTGCAGGATGCGCACGTATCCGCCCGGACGATCTTTATACTGGGGAGCGATCTCTTTGAAGAGCCGTCGCGTGATGAACTTGTCGTCGAGCATGGAGAGCGCCTGCCTGAAATTGACCAGGCTCCCCTCGCGAGCGAGCGTAATCAGCTTCTCTGCGAAACTGCGGCACTCTTTGGCCTTCGCCGGGGTGGTGCGAATGCGCCCCAGCAGGAAGAGGTTGCTGACAAGGTTCCGGCGCATCGCTTCGCGATGGGCCGAAGTGCGCTTGAGGTGACGTCCACGCCTGCGGTGCCGCATTACTCCTCCTCTTTGACCGGGGGCGGCTGAGGCACGCTGACGCCTTCGACCTGCATGCCGAGGGTCAATCCCAGCTCTCCCAGCTTCTTCTTCACTTCTTCAAACGAGGTGCGACCGAAGTTGCGCACCTGCATCAGGCGCTCTTCGGTATAGCCAACCAGGTCTCCGACGACGCGGATGTTTTCGCTTTCGAGGCAGTGCGAGGAGCGCACGCTGAGCTCCAGTTCGCTGATGGGGAGGGCCAGCTTGGCGCTGAGGTCCTCCGCCAGAACCGGCCGGATAGGCGACAGGCTGCCGGCGGCCTCGGGCTCCTGCACTTCGACGCCCAGCTCGACCTGCTGAACGAACGGGTTAAGGTGCTTGCGCAGGATCTTGGCCGACTCGACCAGGGCCAGGTCCGGAGCCACGGTGCCGTCGGTCCAGATTTCCATCACCAGGCGGTCGTAGTTGGTGCGCTGACCGACGCGCGTCTCCTCGGTGCGATAGCGGACGCGCACCACCGGGCTGAAGATGCTGTCCACCGGGACGCGCCCGATCTCCTGTCCTTCCTTCTCGTTTTCCTCAGCCGTGCGGTATCCGCGCCCCTTCTCGGCGGTCATTTCGCACACGAAACTCGCGGCCTTGGTGAGCGTGGCCAGGTGAAGCTCCTTGTTGGCCACTTCCACGTCCGCCTCGCACTGGATGTCCGCGCCGGTGACCTCTCCCTTGCGCTTGACTTCGATGCGCAGGACGGCCGGCCGGTCGCTCTGGATTCTGATCCGCAGTTGCTTGAGGTTCAGAATGATCTCCGCCACGTCTTCGAGAACGCCGTCCATCGTGCTGAACTCATGCAACACATTCTCAAAGCGCACCGTGGTGATGGCGGCCCCTTCGAGCGATCCGAGCAGCACGCGTCGGAGGCTGTTTCCAATCGTGGAACCGAAGCCGCGCTCAAACGGCTCAATGATGAACTTCGCGTAATTGTGGGTCTTGGTTGCCTCCTCGCAGACGACCTTCGTCGGCAGCTCAAAACCTCTCCATCGAATCCGCATTGATACTCCTCCCGTTCTAAAGGGCAAGGCGCGAGGTCACATCCCTTACCGCGAGCAAATTTCCACGATAAGCTGAGGCTCGAACCCTTCGGCCAACTCGCCCGGTTTCGGCAACGCGATCACGCGCACTTCGATGGGGTCCGGCTGCACCTCCAGCCAGGAGGGAACGGCGCGCCCCTGATTGTAGTCGCGGTTCGCCTTCAAGAGGCTGACGATCCGCTCCACCGGGCGCGGCTTGAGAACGTCGGCGCCCTTCACCAGGTAGCTGGACCGGTTGCAACGCTCGCCGTTGACCCACACGAGTCCGTGGGCGATGATCTGGCGCGCCTGGCGGCGCGACGTGGCCAGCCCGGCGCGGTACAGGACGTTGTCCAGCCGGCGCTCCAGAAGCTGGAACAGGCTTTCGCCCGTGTTGCCCGGAAGGCGCTCGGCCATATGGAACAGGCGGCGGAACTGCGCCTCGCGCAGGCCGAACGTCCGCTTGCAGCGCTGCTTCTCGCGGAAGCGCACGGCATACTCACTGATCTTGCCGCGGCGGAACGGGTGCATCCCGGGCGGATAGTCCCGCCGCTGGAAAGCGCACTTCGGACTTTCGCAGCGCGGACCCTTGAGGAACAGCTTGGTGCCTTCCCGGCGGCACAGCTCGCACTTTGAGATGTTCTGTTGCTTCGGCATTCCTGTTTCCTTACTGTCTGTTCGTCATGAGCGGCTCAGACGCGCCGCTTCTTGCGCGGACGGCAGCCATCGTGCGGCAACGGCGTCACATCCTCGATGCTGCGCACGGCGATTCCCGCCGCCTGGAGCCCGGTGACGGCGGACTCCCGCCCGGAGCCGGGGCCCTTGACCTTCACTTCCACCTCGCGTATCCCGAGTTTCTTGGCCTTGTCGGCCACCTGCTCGGCCGCGCGCTGGGCCGCGAACGGCGTGCTCTTGCGCGAGCCCTTGAAACCGCCCGTCCCCGCGCTGTCCCAGCAGAGCACCTCGCCGGCAGGATCGGTGATGGTGATGATCGTATTGTTGAAGGTCGCCTTGATGTGCGCGATCGCCTTCGTGATCGTCCGACGTACTTTCTTTCGAGCTTTGGCCACCGGCCTCTCTCCTTTTCACTGCCACGCGTTAGCGGATTAGGTGCGCATCTCCTTGACGCCCTTCTTCCCGGCCACGGTCTTGCGCGGGCCTTTGCGGGTACGGGCGTTGGTCCGGGTCCTCTGGCCGCGCACGGGCAGTCCGACGCGGTGACGAATCCCACGATAGCAACGGATTTCCTTCAGGCGCGAGATGTTCTGCGCTTCCTGTCGGCGCAACTGCCCCTCGGTCGTGTAATGATCTTCGATGTACGCGCCGAGGCGGCTCAACTCGTCCTCGGTCAGTTGCTTGGCGCGTTTCTCCGGGTCCACCCCGGTGGCGCCCAGCACGACGAGCGCATTCTTCGGCCCGATGCCGTAGATATAGCGCAACGCAATGGCGATCTTCTTGTCGGCCGGAATGTCAACGCCAGCGATCCTAGGCATTATCCTTCTCCTATCCCTGCCGCTGCTTGTGGCGCGGGTTCTTGCAGATGACGCGCACGACGCGCTTGCGCCGCACGATCTTGCAGCTCTCACAAATCCTTCGGACAGACGCGCGAACCTTCACCACACCCTCCCTGGCAGAGCCTAAGCTTCTCAGCTTCTGTAAACGATGCGGCCGCGGCCCAGGTCGTACGGGGAGATCTCCACCGTCACCTTGTCTCCCGGCAGTATGCGGATCCAGTTCATCCGCATCCGCCCGGAAACGTGGGCCAGGACCATGTGTCCTTTCTCCAGTTCGACCTTGAACATGGCGTTCGGAAGCGCTTCCTTCACGACCGCTTCGACGCGAATGGCTTCTTCCTTCGCCATGACTCTAAGCTTTCTCCAGCGTCAGGATGTCCGGGCCGTCCTTCGTGATGGCCACCGTATGTTCAAAGTGCGCCGAGAGCGACCCGTCCCGGGTCACCACGGTCCACCCGTTGCTCAGCACCTCCACATCGGCCTTGCCGGCGTTGATCATCGGCTCGATCGCCAGCACGGTCCCTTCCGGAAGCGCAACGTCCCCCATGGCGCGGGTAAAGAAGTTCGGAACTTGCGGTTCCTCATGCATCTCCCGCCCGATCCCATGGCCGGTGTACTTGCGGACCACCGAGTAGCCGCGCGCCTCGACGAACTCCTGGATCGCCCGGCACAACACTCCCAGGCGCATCCCCGGCTCCAGCGTCGCGATCCCTGCGTCCAGCGCTTCGCGGCACGCGTCCATCAGCGCCTGCGCCTGCGGGGCGATCCGCCCCACCGGCACGGTCACGGCCGCGTCGCCACAGTACCCGTTGAGCCGGACTCCCACGTCCACGCTGAGGATATCTCCCTCCTTCAGCGCTCGCGGGCCGGGAATACCATGCACCACTTCCTCGTTCACGCTCGTGCAAAGGCTCTTGGGGTAACCCCGATAGCCCTTGAACAGCGGCGTCCCGCCGCGCTTGCAGATCAGCGACTCCGCTTCCCGGTCCATCTCTTCAGTTGTCAAGCCCGGCTCGGCGGTCCGCCGGCACATCGCCAGGACCTCGGCGACAATGCGCCCCGCCTCGCGCATGCATTCGATCTCGCGCTGCGAGCGTCGGACAATCACCGTCCGCTCCCCGACAGCTTCTCGAGCGACTTCAGCACGGCGGCTGTCACTTCTTCAGGAGTGCGATTCGCGTCTATCGTCATCAGCAGCCGCCGCGTCCGGTACTCGCCGATCAGCGCCTCGGTCTGCCGCGTATACACGCTCAAGCGTTCGCGGATCGTCTCCGCCTTGTCGTCGCCGCGTTGATACAATTCACCGCCGCACCGGTCGCACACCCCCGCTTTCGCCGAAGGCATGTACTTGACGTGATAGCCGGCGCCGCAGCCCTTACACATGCGCCGCCCGCTGAGGCGGTCGACGGCCGTCTCCTCGGTCACGTCGAAATACATGACCGCGTCCAACTTCTTGCCGGCCTTCCGGAGCAGGCCATCCAGCGCCTTGGCCTGCCCGACGGTGCGGGGATAGCCGTCGAACATGACTCCGCCCGCGCAATCCGGCTGGGCGATGCGCTCGGCCACCATCGCCGTCGTCAACTCGTCAGGCACCAGTTGCCCGGAGTCCAGGTACTTCTTCACCTGGCGGCCCAGGTCGGTCTGGTTCGCCAGCGCGGCGCGGAACAGGTCCCCCGTCGAAACGTGGGTCAACCCATGCTGTTCCTGAATCTTCTTGGCCTGCGTGCCTTTTCCGGCGCCCGGCGGGCCCAGCAGTACCAGGTTCAAAATCGCCTCCGCGTCCCGCGCGTGAATCCCTCATAATGGCGAACCAGCAGCTGCGCCTCGACTTTCTTGACCAGGTCAAGCGCGACGCCGACGGCGATCAGGATGCTGGTCCCACCGAAGAATTCAGTGACCAGCCAGGGCAGGCCCAGCGCGCGCTGCATGAGCGACGGGATGATCGCAATCAGCGCCAGCGAGGCGGCCCCAGGCAGGGTGATGCGCGTCATGACCCGCTCCAGGTACTCCGCCGTACGGCGGCCCGGACGGATGCCCGGGATGAACGACCCGTGCTCCTGCAGGTTCTTGGCCATGTCGGTCGGATTGAACGTAATCGCCGTCCAGAAATAGCAGAAGAAGAAGATCAGCCCCACGTAGAGGGCGGTGTAGGTGAAGCTGGCCCGGCTCAACGCCGAACTGAAGATGTGCGCGATGCCGTAAACGGCGCTGTTGGCCCAGGCGCCGCCCGCGTCGGTGCGCTGCTCGAGGAACTGGAAGCCGACGGCGGGGAACATGAGCAGCGATTGGGCGAAGATGATGGGGATCACGTTCGCCGCGTTGACCTGGATCGGCAGGTAGTGCTTCATCCCGCCGAACACCCGCCGGCCGCGCATCTGCTTGGCCTGCTGGAACGGGATGCGCCGCTGGCCCTGCGTGATGTAGATGATGGCGAGGACGACGAAGATGAAGGAGGCGATCAGCGCCAGCACCCCGATGATTCCGAAGCGCCCCTCGACGGTCCCGGTGAGCCGGAAATCGAAACTCGTCGTTGCAATTTCATAGATAGCCGACGGCAACCGCGCGATGATGTTGGTCATGATGATGAGCGAGACGCCGTTGCCGATCCCGTACTCGTCAATCTGCTCGCCGATCCACATGAGCATCATGGTGCCCACCGTCAGGAGCAGGCCGGTCATGAACAGCATCCCGAGGTTGAAGTCCGGGAAGATCTGGCTGTTCATGTTGCCGCCGACGGTGCGGATCATCATCATACCCTGGAAGAAGCAGAGCGCCACGGTGGCGTAGCGCGTCCACTGATGGATCTTCTTGCGCCCCGCTTCCCCTTCTTCGCTGATCTTCTTGAACGCGGGGATGACCTGCACGAGAAGCTGGAAGATAATCGAGGCGCTGATGTACGGCATCACCCCCAGCCCGAAGACGCCGAGGTTCTGCAGGGCGCCGCCGCTGAAGATGTTGATGAAGCTCATGAGCTGCCCGGCGCCCCCCTCCTGCTTGCCGGCCGCGTCGAACCACCCCTTCAACGCCACAAGGTCCACGCCAGGGACGGGGATGTACACGCCAATCCGGCAGATGCACAGCAGCGTGATCGTAATCAGCAGCCGCCGACGCAACTCCGGGACGCGAAGCGTGTTGCCAAGAGTATCCAGCATTACAGTTCTTTCACCTCGCCGCCGGCTTCCTTAATCTTTTCCACGGCCGACACGCTGAACTTGTGCGCCTGGACCTTGAGAGGAACTTCCAGCGCTCCGGTTCCCAGCACCTTCAGCCCGGCCTTCGACAGCTTGCCGATCGTCCCGGACTTCACGAGGAACTCGGGGGTGATCTCCGTGCCCGCGGCAAACCCGTTGAGCGCGCCGACATTGACCACCGTGTATTCAATGCGATACTTGGCGTTGCTGAAGCCGCGCTTGGGCAACCGCTTGAACAGCGGCGTCTGGCCGCCTTCGTAGGCGTTCATCCCGCTGTGACCGGCGCGCGCATTGGCTCCCTTGTGGCCGCTTCCCGATGTCTTGCCATGCCCGGAACGCGGGCCGCGTCCGCGGCGCTTGCGGTTCTTGTGCTGAAGCGAGGTCTTCTTGATTTCTATCAGGTTCATTCCAGCGACACTCCTCTGAGCTGGGCGGCTTCCTCTTTGGTGCGTAGCTTGCTGAGCGCGTCAAAAGTGGCCTTGACCAGGTTGACCGGGTTGTTGGTCCCGAAGGACTTGCTCAGCATGTTCTTCACGCCGGCCAGTTCCACCACCGCGCGCACGCAGGAGCCGGCGCTGATGCCGGTGCCCGGAACGGCGGGGATGAGTATCACTTTGCTGGCGCCGTACCGGCCCCAGACTTCGTGCGGGATGGTGCCGTCGGCGACCTTCAGCTTGCGCAGGTTGCGATGCGCGTCGCGCGTCGCCTTCTCCATCGCGCCGGGAACGTCGTTGGCCTTGGCGAAGCCGAAGCCCACCACGCCGTTGCGGTTCCCGCTGATGACCAGCGCGCTGAACGAGAACCGGCGACCGCCCTTGACGACCTTGGCGGTGCGGTTGATTCCCTTTTCGACCACGCGGTCTTCCAGGGAGATGTTCCGCGTGTCAATGACTGCATCTCTTCTCAAGTGAAACTCCTTCTGGCGCTAGAAGATCAATCCGGCCTCGCGCGCGGCATCGGCCAGGGCCTTCACGCGGCCATGGTACTTGCGTCCGCCCCGGTCGAAGCAGACGGTGGTGACGCCGCGGCTCTTCGCGACGGTCGCGATCTGCTTTCCGACAATCTTGGCGGCCCCGATATTCTTGCCGGACTTGAGCGCGGCGCGAATCTCCGGGGTCAGAGTGCTGGCAGCGGCGAGCACGCGCCCCGTGTCGTCGTCGATCACCTGCGCGTAGATATTCGTCTGGCTGCGATACACCATCAGCCGCGGGCGATCGGCCGTCCCTTTGACCTTGTTTCGCACGCGGTAGTGCCGCTTCTTCAGTGCGATCTTCTTCTTCATCGTGCTGTTCATGGCGCGCTATTCGTTTCTCAAACAGGTTGCAGACTGCCCTTACCCGCCGGCTCCCACGAACGCCTTGCCGGCCTTGCGACGAACGATCTCGTCAGAGTACTTGATCCCCTTGCCCTGGTACGGCTCCGGCGGACGGACGGCGCGCAGGCTGGCGGCGAACTGCCCCACCATCTGCTTGTCGGCGCCGCTGATGCCCATTTTGCCCGGATTGGTCGCCTGGAGCACTTCAATCTTGATCCCCTTCGGGACCGGCACCCGCACGGCGTTGCTGAATCCCACGTCCAGAACCACCGCGGTCCCCTCGGCCTTGACGCTGTAGCCGATGCCGACGATCTCCAGCTCCTTGCGGTATCCCTTGGTGACGCCCAGGACCATATTGTTGACCAGGCTGCGCTCCAGTCCGTGGAGCATCCGGTGCGGCTTGCTCTCGGAGGCGCGCTTGAGGAGCACTTGGTGCTTGGCCTCGTCCAGTTCGGCCGTGATGCCGTTGTTGAGCTTGCGCTCCAGCTTGCCCAGCGGCCCTTCCACGAAGACGACGCCGCTCTTGATCTGCACCTTCACCTTGTCGGGGATGGCGACGGGCATTTTTCCGATTCGTGACATTGGTTTCCTGACTCCCTCAAACGGCCGGGGCCGTTTCGGCTACCAGACCTTGCACAGCAGTTCGCCGCCGAGTTGCTGCTTGCGGCACTCACGGTCGCTGAGCACCCCTTTGGAGGTGCTGACCACGGCAATGCCGATCCCTCGCAGGACCGGCTCCAATTCATTGTAGCCGCGATAAACGCGCCGGCCGGGGCGGCTTTCCCGCTGAATCTCCTGGATGACCGGCTCGCCGAGCCGGCTGTATTTCAGGTAAACGCGCGCCAGGCGCGCCTTCCCTTCTCCCTCGTCCTTGAAATCGGCGATGAAGCCTTCGCGCTTCAGCACCTCCAGCACCTGCGCCTTCTCTTTGGAGTAAGGGATGTCCACCGACGGATGACGCACGCGAACCGCATTACGGATGCGCGTCAACAGATCGGCGATCGGGTCCGTCATGCTCATCGGCTCTCACCCTCCAAGCCTGCGATTACCAGCTGGCCTTGTGAATTCCGGGGATCGATCCCTCGGAGGCCAGCTTGCGCAGGCAGATCCTGCAAATCTGGAATTTCCGGTAGTACGCCCGCGGCCGCCCGCACAGCATGCACCGGTTGCGATGGCGCACCGCAAACTTGGGCGTCGGGTTCATCGTCTTGTTCATCAGGCATTTTCTGGTCATGCGCGGGCCCTATCCTCGTCGTGCCGGAACGGGAACCCCAGCTGTCGCAGCAGCTCACGCGAGGCATCGTCCGACGCGCCGGAAATCGTGAACGTGATGTCCATTCCCTGGACGAACTCCTGCTTGTCAAGGTTGATGTCCGGGAAGACCGACTGCTCCGCCAGGCCCAGGGTGTAGTTGCCCCGCCCGTCGAAGGCTTTGTCGTTGAAGCCGCGGAAGTCGCGGATGCGCGGAGCCGCCAGGCTGATGAGCCGGTCCAGGAACTCGTACATCCGCTTGCCGCGCAACGTCACTTTGCAGCCGATCTCCGCTCCCTCGCGCAGCTTGAAGGCCGACACGGACTTCTTGGCGCGGGTGATGAGCGGCTTCTGGCCGGTGATGGTGGACAGGTCGCGCGCCGCGTCCTCCATCCGCTTCTTGTTCTCGGTCGCCTTGCCGACTCCCATGTTCACGGTGATCTTCAGGAGACGCGGCGCCGCCATGCGGTTCTTGTATCCGAACTGCTTCATCAGTTCGGGAGCCACGGTGTTCTTATACGCGTCGAGCAGTCGAGCCATCTGTGCCGATCCTCATGATGGGCGCGGTAGGAGCCGACAGGTCAGTGCGACCCGCCGACGACCTCGCCGCACCGCTTACAAACACGGAGAACTTCACGCCGCCTCTTGCCGCGCGTGTCGGTCTTTTCGTTGACCTGCATGCGCACGCGCGCCGGGCCGTTGCACTTGCCGCAATACAGCATCACGTTCGAAAGGTGAACCGGCGCTTCCTTGGCCACGCGCCCCCCCTGCGGGTTTTTCTGGCTGCGGCGCACGTGGCGGTAGACGTAGTTGACGCCCTCCACGACGACGCGCTCCCCGTCCTTCATCACTCTCAGGACGCGGGCCACGGAGCCCTTCTCTTCCTTGCCGAGGGCCTTCCGGTCCAGTTGTTTGGCGCCGGTGATGGCCTTCGTCAGCACGACCTGGTCATTTTTTCGTATGCGCATAATGCCGTTCCTTCCCTCGCTAGACCACTTCGGCCGCGAGGGAGATGATCTTCATGAAATTCTTCTGGCGCAGCTCTCGCGCGACCGCGCCGAAGATGCGGGTCCCCCGAGGGTTCCCTTCCGTGTCAATGAGCACACAGGCGTTACGGTCAAACCGCACAAAGGAGCCGTCCGCACGCGCCACGGGGGACTTGGTGCGAACGATCACGGCGCGAACCACGGCCCCTTCCTCCAACTCGCCTCCGGGCACCGCTTTCTTCACGGAGCCGATGATCACGTCGCCCACGCCCGCGTACCGGCGGCGCGTGCCCCCCAGCACCTTGAAGCAGTAGACGACTTTCGCGCCGGTGTTGTCGGCGCAATCCATCCGGGTCTGTTCCTGAATCACGACACAACCTCGCTTCCCGGACGAGCCCGGCCGACCACGCGCGCCAGACGCCAGTGCTTCGTCTTGCTGATGGGCCGGCTCTCCATGATCTCGACGGTATCGCCCTGTTTGGCCTCGCCGGCCTCGTCATGCACTCGGTACAGCGTGACGCGCTTGACGTACCGGTGATACTTGGGGTGCTCCACCAACCGCACCGCCTTGACGACGAGCGTCTTGTCCTTGGGGGGGCGGTCCACGATCCCGGTGGCCGTCCTGCGTTGGCTTCGTGTGTCACTCATGCCTTCTGCGACCTTTCCTTTGCACCCGGCGCCTGCGAGGCGCGCCCTTCGGCCAGTTCCCGCTCGCGCAGGGTCGTCAGCAACTTGGCGATGTCCGTCTTCAATTTGCGCAGTTCAGCCGGGCGCTCCAACTGCTCGGTCTCGCGCTGAAACCGCAGGTTGAACAGCGCCTTCTTCTTCTGCCCGATCAACTGCGTGATTTCCTCGCTGGGCATCTCGCGAATCTCGGCAATCTTCACTGACGTGGCCTCCGCTTCAAGAGCCGAACGCGGATCGGCAGTTTGTGGGCCACCCGGTTGAGCGCCTCGCGGGCGCTTTCTTCCGGCAGACCGCCAATCTCATACAGTACGCGCCCCGGCTTGATGACGGCGGCCCAGTAGACCGGCTCGCCCTTGCCGGAGCCCATGCGCACTTCCGCCGGCTTGCCGGTCAGGGGCTTGTGGGGGAACACGCGGATCCACAGCTTCCCCTCGCGGCCCATGAAGTGCTGGGCGGCAACGCGCCCGGCTTCGATCTGACGCGCGGCCAGCCAGGCGTAGTCCAGCGCCTGCAAGCCGTATTCGCCGAAGGCGACGGTGTTGCCGCGAGTTTCCTCGCCGCGCAGCACGCCGCGCTGGGATTTGCGGAACTTAACTCTTTTGGGCATCAACGCCAAGGCTGGTCTCCTTCTCAGCGACTGCATCGGCCTCGGTGACGAGACCGTGGTTGATCCAGACTTTCACGCCGATGTGCCCCATGGTCGTATGGGCTTCGGCGAACCCGTAGTCAATCCGGGCGCGCAGGGTGTGCAGCGGAACGGAGCCGACGCGGATCAGTTCGCGCCGCGACATTTCGGCGCCGCCCAGGCGGCCCGCCAGGCGGATGCGCACGCCCTTGGCGCCCGCGTCCATGCTGGCGTCGGTGGCTTTGCGCGCGGTGCGCTTGAACGAGGCGCGTTTGGCCAACTGCTCGGCCATCCCCTCGGCGACCAACTGAGCGCACATCTCCGGGCGATGAATCTCGACGATGCGGATGTCCACCTTCCGCTTGCATATCTCTTCGAGCCGCGCGCGCAGGCGGTCCACCTCGGACCCCTTCCGTCCGATGATGACGCCGGGGCGTCCGCAATGGAGGATGACGCGCACTTCTTCGCGCGTCCGCTCGATGTCAATGCGCGCGATCATGGCGAACGCGTAGTTCTGCTTGACGAACTCGCGCAGGCGCCTGTCCTCGACCACCAGCTTGCCGAATTCCTTCTTTCCGGCGTACCAGCGGGAGCGCCAGTCTTCAATGACTCCGAGACGGAACGAAATCGGATGAACTTTCTGACCCATGTTTCCTCCAGGGCGGCGCTGCGACTAGCGCTTCCCTTCTGCTTGGGGCGTCTCTTCCGGCGACGAGATGACCAGGTGAATATGGCTGCTGCGGAACCGCATGCGCGCGGCCATTCCTCGCGGCCGCGCAAACCAGCCCTTGCGCACGGGGCCCGAATCCACCCAGGCGCGCGAGATCACGAGCGAGTCCGGCTCGACGTCGAACTTCTCGCCCGCGGTGGCGACGGCAGACTTGAGCAGCTTGGCGACCATCGGCGAACCGCGCTTGCGCGTCATCCGAAGGATGTTGAACGCTTCATCCACCCGGACGCCGCGGACCAGGTCAATCACCAGGCGCACCTTGGTCGGGGCGATCTTTGCGTGACGATAGGCGACTTTCAGTTCCATGGATCTCTTCCCTGCGTATATCAGGCGGTCGGGGCCGGCGCGCCGCCGGCGGCGGCCGCAGCGGCCGCTTCCTTGGCCTTCCGGCCGCTATGGCCGCGGAAGGTGCGCGTCGCGGCGAATTCGCCCAGCCGGTGTCCCACCATCTCCTCGGTCACAAACAGCTTGATGAAGGTCTTGCCGTTGTGGATGAGGAAGTTGTGGTTGACGAACTCCGGCAGAATGACGCAGGCGCGCCGCCACGTCTTCAGCGGCTCGCGGTCGCCGCTCTTCTTCTGCGCACGCACGCGCTCCACCAGCTTCGGATCTACATTCGGACCTTTTTTGATCGAACGACTCATGCGTTAGACTCCACTGGGTTCCATGAGGTCACCGCCCGGGGCGCCGATGGCGGATGATGAACCGGTTCGTCGGATTGCGGCGCTTGCGCGTCTTGCCGCCCTTGGACAGCACTCCGGTAGGACCGACCTGCGGCCGGCCGCCGCCGCCTGTGCGCCCTTCGCCGCCACCCATCGGGTGGTCAATCGGGTTCATGGCGTTGGCGCGCTGATGCGGCTTCCACCCCAGCCAGCGCATGCGTCCGGCCTTGCCGAGGCGGACGTTCTGGTGATCCAGATTCCCCACCTGTCCGATGGTCGCGCGGCAGTTCAGGTGAACGCGGCGCATTTCGCCGCTGGGCATGATCAGCTGGGCGTATTCCCCTTCCTTGGCCGAGACCTGCACCATGGAGCCGGCCGAACGGGCCATCTTGGCGCCGGAACCAGGGATCATTTCGATGGCGTGGACCATGATGCCCGGAGGGATATTGCGCAACGGCATGCAGTTGCCCACGCGCGGCTCGACTTCGGCGCCGGAGAGCAGAGTCATGCCCACCAGCAGTTGCTCGGGGCACAGGATATAGCGCTTCTCGCCGTCGGCATAGTTGAGCAGGGCGATGCGCGCGGAGCGGTTCGGGTCATATTCGATCGCGACCACTTTGGCCGGGATGTTGTCCTTGTCGCGCCGGAAGTCAATGGTACGGAAGCGCTGCCGGTGCCCGCCGCCAACGAAGCGATGGGTGGCGATTGCCTTGACGTTGCGGCCGCCGGTCTTGCGGACCGCCGTGGTCAGGCGCTTCTCCGGCTTGGACTTGGTGATCTCGGCGAAGTCCGCGACGGTGCCGAGCCGGCGTCCGGGCGATGTTGGCTTGTATTTCTTCAGTCCCATTGCGTTTTCCTCAGCCTTGCGGCGGTCTTGCTCAAATGAACTCGATGGTTTCGCCCGGTGCAAGGGTGACGATGGCGCGCTTCCACTGGCCGGTGCTCCCCTTCCAATACCGGTAGTGGCGCGGCTTGCCCTTGCGGCCCATGGTCCGTACTTTCTTGACGTGGACGGAGAATATCTCCTCCACGGCTTTCTTGATGTCGGCTTTCCCGGCGGCGGGATCCACCTCGAACGGATACTGGTTGAGCGTGGTCACGCCAGCCATCCCCTTCTCGGTGATCAGCGGCCGGCGGATGATCTGGTAGCTGTCTTTCTTCATGAATTGAGCGCCTCGATCACGTGGTTGAACGCCGCCTGGGTGAAGAGCAGGCGGTCCGATTGGAGAAGGTCATAGGCATTGAGGTCGGCGGCGCGGCGCACGGTGACGCCGGGAATGTTGCGCGCGGATTTCCAGAGGTTCCCGCTGGTTTCCTCGACCACGAACAGGCAGCGGCCGGAGATTCCCATGGTCTTGAGGAGGCCGGCGACGATCTTCGTCTTGGGGGCCTCCAGCGCCAGGTCGGCGATGAGGTTGACTTCGTTCCCCTGCAGGCGGGAGAGCAGCGCGGTGCGGGTGGCCATGCGGCGCGCCTGCTTGGGCATGTGGTAGGAGATGTCGCGCGTCTGCGGGGCGAACGCCACGCCGCCGCCGCGCCGCTGCGGCGTGCTGTCGGAGCCCATGCGCGCGTTGCCGGTGTGCTTCTGGCGGTACACCTTGCGCGTGCTGATGCTCACCATGCCGCGGGTCAGCGTGCCCTTGGTGCAGACGTGCTGGTTGTTCTCGTACATCTGCACGGCCTGCCGGAGCAGAGACTTCTTGACCTTCTTGCCCAGGACGGTCTCATCCACCTCGACCGGGGCGAGCGGCTGGCCTTGTTTGTCGAAGACAGGAACAGAGATCATTGCTGCTTGCCCTTCCGTGGCGCACGGGACCGAACGATGACATAGCTGCCGACGGCGCCGGGTACGGCGCCTTTCAACAGCAGGAGGTTCTTTTCGGAGTCAATCTTGACGATTTGGAGGTTCTTGACGGTGTGGCGCTTGTTGCCCATGTGGCCGGCCATGCGGGTGCCCTTCCAGACGTGGCCCGGGTCCGTGTTGGCCCCAATGGAGCCCGGCGCGCGGTGATCTTTCGAAGCGCCGTGGCTGGCGTTGTGGCCGCCGAAGCCGTAGCGCTTCATGCCGCCCTGAAAACCCATGCCCTTGTTGGTTCCAATCACGTCCACGCGCTTGATCTCTTTGAAGAGTTCGACTGTCAGCGTCTGGCCGAGCTCCAGCTTGTCGGCGCCGTCGGCGGCGACTTCGCGGATGAACCGCTGCGGCTCGACCTTCGCGGCGCGCGCATGGCCGGACTCAGGCTTCGTGGCGTTCTTGCGGCGGCGATCGTCCATCCCCAGTTGCACGGCGCAGTAGCCGTCGTTTTCCTGGGTTTTGACCTGCATGACCTTGCAGGGCCCGGCTTGAATGACGGTCACCGGCAGGAGAGAACCGGCCTCGTCATACACTTGCGTCATGCCGAGTTTCCTGCCGAGCAATCCAGCGATCATGAGAAGACTCCTGTAAGGATCAAGCCTTTATCCGGATATCCACCCCGGCCGGCATTTCGAGCCGGCCCAGGGCGTCAATGGTCTTGGCGGTCGGTTCCATTATGTCAATGATCCGCTTGTGGGTGCGGATCTCGAACTGCTCGCGGGACTTCTTGTCAATGTGAGGGGAGCGCAGGACGGTGTAGCGTTCGATGCGGGTGGGGATCGGAATCGGCCCGTTGACGCGCGCCCCCGTGTCCTTGGCCGTCTCGACAATCTTGGCCGCCGAACGGTCCAGGATGCGATGGTCGTACGCCTCCATGCGGATGCGGATCTTGTCTTTGCTCATTGCTGTACACATCCCCGCATACACGCGGACGAGAAAACACGGGTCATTTGATGCATTCTCCCTATACCCTCGATCCGCCACCGGCGGTCGGGGCAGTACAAAATCGTTGCGTTCGTGGCGCAAAGACTAGTAGTATAATCGGTTCGCATCAACTTGTCAAACTCATTTGGGGTGAAAAACGAGGATCAAACCACCATTTTGTCATATATTTTTCGCGGAGCGGGGCGGTAATCGCTTGGTTCCAGGGTGTAGGTGGCCCTTCCCTGCGTCATCGAACGCAGCGCTGTCGCGTACCCGAACATTTCCGACAGCGGCGCGAGCGCCACAACGACGCGGGCCTCGTCGCGTTCGAGCACCTGCGTGATCTCCGCGCGGCGGCTGTTCAGATCGGCAATGACGTCGCCCAGATACTGCGCCGGCGTGACCGCCTCCAACGACATGATCGGCTCCAGCAGCAAGGCGCCGGCCAGTTCCACCGCCTTGCGCACGGCCATCGAGGCGGCGGCCTCAAACGCGATTTCGTCGGAGTCGCTGGGGTGCTCTTCGGCGTCCAAAGCGACCACCTCGACGTTGATCAGCGGGTAGCCGGTGACCACGCCGCCGCGCGCGGTCTCGATTACGCCGGTCTCGATACCCTGGGCGAAGCGGCGCTTGATCTTCTGCGCCGGGAGGTTGTTCACGAAGTGAACGCCCCCCTTCAGCGCCGCGGGCTTGACCGAAACCTTCACCACGGCGTACGTGCCGCGCGCGCCGGTCTGCTGAATCAGCCGGCCTTCGGCTTCCTGCTCGCGCGCGATGGTTTCCTTGTACGCCACGCGCGGCTCGCCAACATTCGCGCCGATGCCAAACTCGTCCAGCAGGCGGTTCTTGATGACTTCGAGGTGCAACTCCCCCATCCCGCTGATGATGGTCTGGCCGGTCTCCACGTCATTCTTGACGTCGAAGGTCGGGTCCTCGCGCGTCAAGCGCTGAAGCGCCTCGGCCAGTTTGTCGCGGTCGGCCTGAGTGCGCGGCTCGATCGCCATGCTGACTACCGTGTTCGGGAACTGCATCGGCTCCAGCAGGATCGGGGCATCGGCTTCGCAGAGCGTGTCCCCCGTCGTCGTGTGGCTCAACCCGCCGACGGCGACGATCTCGCCCGGGCCGGCTTCCTTGACGCTCTCCTCCTTGCGGTTGGCGTACATGTGGTAGATGTGCGCGACCGCCTCCTTCTTCCCCCGGCGCGGGTTGAACACCTTGCGCCCCGCGCGCAGCACGCCGGAATAGACGCGCACATAGACGATCTCATCGTACTTGTCGGCGGCCACTTTGAACGCCAGGGCGGTGAGCGATTCGTCCGGAGTGGGGCCGCGCCGAATCTTCCGGGTCGCGTCTTCCGGGTCGGTCCCCTCCACGGACGGGACCTCCTCGGGCGAGGGCAGGTAGTCCACGACGGCGTCCAGGAGCGGATGGACGCCGATCCGCTTGAGGCTCGACCCGCACAGCACGGGGACGGCGCGGTTGGCCAGGGTGAGTTGACGAATCCCCGCGCGCAACTGGTCGGCAGTCAGCGTGCCCTTCTCCAGGTACGGGCCGGCCAGGCCGTCCACGTTCTCCGCGACGGTCTCGCACAACCGGTCGCGCCACGCCTCGGCCTCGTCGGCCAGGTCGGCGGGGACGTCGGCCTCGCGGACAACGACGTCCTTCTCCTGCGTGTCGAAGTAAAGGGCGCGCATGCGCAGCAGGTCCACCGCGCCTTGCAGCGAGCGGTCCTGCCCGATCGGAATCTGCACCGGCAACGGCAGCGCGCGCAGCCGCTGCTGAATGGCCTGGATCACGCGCGGATAATCGGAGCCGGGGCGGTCCAGCTTGTTGACGAAACAGATACGCGGCACTTTGTAGCGGTTCGCCTGACGCCAGACCGTTTCAGTCTGGGCCTCCACTCCGCCGACGCCGCACAGCACGATAATGCAGCCGTCCAGCACGCGCAGCGAGCGTTCGACTTCGGCGGTAAAATCCACGTGGCCCGGCGTGTCAATCAGGGAGACCATGTGACCGCGCCACTCGAAGCTGATGGCGGCGGAAGTGATGGTGATGCCGCGGCGCTGCTCCTCTTTCATCCAGTCCGTAACGGTGGTCCCATCGTCCACCTCGCCCATCTTGTACGTGCGTCCGGCGTAGTACAGGATGCGCTCGGTGGTCGTGGTCTTGCCGGCGTCGATGTGCGCCAGAACGCCGATGTTACGACGGTTGGCAAGCGGGATTGTCATCTGAATGATCTCACTAGAACACGCCGCCGCCTGGCCACGGGGCCAGGCGGCAGAATGTGCATCAACTACAAGCGTGGGACGGTCGGCTCACCAGGCGAAGTGCGCAAACGCCTTGTTGGCTTCGGCCATCTTGTGGACGTTCTCGCGCTGCGTGAACGCCGCGCCGGTCTTGTTGTAGGCGTCCACCAGTTCGGCGGCGAGCCGAACGTCCATGGGCTTGCCCTTGCGCGCGCGGGCCGCCGCGAGGATCCAGCGGAAGGCCAGCGCCTGAGCGCGCGGACGCGGCACTTCCACGGGCACCTGGTAGGTGGCGCCGCCGACGCGCTTCGAGCGCACCTCGACGGTCGGACGCACGTTCTCGATGCAGGTCTCGAACGCCTTGAGCGGGTCCACTCCGGGGACCTTCTGCGCGACGATGTCCATCGCGCCGTAGAAGATGTCCTCCGACGTGCTCTTCTTGCCGCCGTACATGAGGCAGTTGATGAACTTGCTCACCAGCTTACTCTTGAAGCGGACGTCGGGCTGGAGGAACACCGCGGTGCTGCGGAATTTCAGGGCCATGTCGAAATGCGCTCCTTCCTGACTGGGGTTTGCTTACTTGGGCCGCTTGGCGCCGTACTTGGACCGGCTCTGACGGCGCGCTTCGACGCCCGTGGCGTCGAGTTTGCCGCGAATGATGTGGTAGCGCACGCCGGGGAGGTCGCGCACGCGGCCGCCGCGCACGAGCACGGTCAGGTGCTCCTGCAGGTTGTGCCCTTCGCCCGGGATGTACGCGATGACTTCGCGCCCGTTGCTCAGGCGCACCTTGGTCACCTTGCGCAACGCGGAGTTGGGCTTCTTGGGCGTGCGGGTCATGACCTGCAGGCAGACTCCGCGCTTCTGCGCGCAGCCCTGAAGGTCGGGACGCTTGCTCTTGTACTGGACCTTCCTGCGGCCCTTGCGCACCAGCTGGCTGATCGTTGGCATCGTACTTGACTCCTGTGTCTGTGCGAGAACTTATGCTTCCGGCTTTTCCTCGGCCTCTGCGTTCCCCTCGGGCAGCGCCGCCGCGACGCCTGACGGCGTCAATTCCGGCTTGGCGACCATGGCCGACAGGTACGCCTTGAACCCGGTCCCGGCCGGGATGAGGCGACCGACGATGACGTTTTCCTTGAGTCCCCACAGATCGTCTGAGCGCGAGGCCAGCGCCGCCTCGGTGAGCACCTTCGGCGTCTCCTGGAAGGAGGCGGCCGAGATGAACGAATCGGACTGCAGCGCGGACTTGGTGATCCCCATGAGGACGGGGCTCGCCACCGCCGGCTTGCCGCCGGTGGACTCGGTCCGGCGATTTTCCTGCTTGAAGGCGTACTTGTCAACCAGCGAGCCGGGCAGGAAGCGCGTGTCGCCCGGGTCGTCAATGCGCACCTTGCGCATCATCTGGCTGACGATCACTTCGATGTGCTTGTCATCAATACGCACGTTCTGCGAACGGTAGACGTTCTGAACTTCGCGCAGCAGGTACTGCTGCACTTCCTCTTCGCCACTGATTCGCAGGATATCCTGCGGGACGCGCGGCCCTTCCGTGAGGGACTCGCCCACGCGCACGCGCGCGCCGCGGTGCACACGCAGGTGACGTCCGCGCGGCACCAGGTGCTCGCGCTCGATGCCCGAATCGCTGCGCACGATGATGCTCATCTTGCCGCGGCGAGCTTCGCCGATCTCCACAGTCCCCTCGATCTCGCTCATCACCGCCGGGTCCTTCGGCTTGCGCACCTCGAACAGCTCGGTCACGCGCGGCAGACCGCCGGTGATGTCCTGGGTGCGGGTGATCTCGCGCGGGGTCTTGGCCAGCAGCGTGCCGGCGGTAATCATCTCCCCTTCGTCCACTTCGATGAACGCCTTTTCGGGAATCGGGTAGGCGCCCAGAATGTTGCCGGAGCCGTCCTCGACGACCAGCTGCGGATGCAGGTCTCCCTTGTGCTCGATGATGACCTTGCGGCGGACCTTGGTGGCCGGGTCAATTTCCTCGCGCATCGTCTTGTTCTCGACGATGTCTTCGAGGCGCACGCGCCCGGCGACTTCCGCCAGGATCGGCACCATGTGCGGGTCCCACTTGGCCAGCGACTTCTTGGCGGCCACTTTGGCCCCCTCCTCGACCAGAATGAGGGCGCCCGCGGGGATGGCGATGCGTTCGAGCTCGCGACCCTTGTCGTCCATGATGTGAATTTCGCCGTTGCGCGTGAGGGCCAGCACCTCTCCCTTCGAGTTCTTCACGACGTTCAGGTTGTGGTACTGGACGGTGCCCGCCTTCTTGGCGCGTACTTCGGATTCCTCGATGCGGCGGCTGGCGGTTCCACCGATGTGGAACGTACGCATGGTCAACTGCGTGCCCGGCTCGCCGATGGACTGCGCGGCGATGATGCCGACGGCCAGCCCCTCTTCCACGAATTCCCCGCGCGAAAGGTCGGCGCCGTAGCAGTACATGCAGACGCCCGCCGATGCTTCGCAGGTGAGCGGGCTACGCACGCGGATCTTCTCGAACCCGAGTTCCTCCAGCCGCTTGGCTGTGGCCTCGGTGATTAGTTCGTTCTCGGCGACGATAAGCTGGTCGTCCAGCAGGCTCACGATGTTGTCGCGCGCGACGCGGCCGCGGATGGACCGGCTCAGGGGCACTTCCACCACGTCTCCCTTGCGCACGACCCCCTTGGTGATGCCGTTGAGCGTGCCGCAGTCGAGCATGTTGACCACGGCGTTCTGGGCCACGTCGGCCAGCTTGCGGGTCAGGTAGCCGGAGTCGGCGGTCTTGAGCGCCGTGTCGGCCAGACCTTTGCGCGCGCCGTGCGTGGAGCTGAAGTACTCCAGCACGCGCAACCCTTCGCGGAAGTTCGCCTTGATGGGCGTCTCGATGATGCGCCCGGAGGGCTTGGCCATCAGCCCGCGCATGCCGGCGAGCTGGCGGATCTGCTGCAGGCTTCCGCGCGCCCCGGACTCCACCATCAGGCGGATCGGGTTCAGGTAGAGCATGTTGTCGCGCACGTCGCTGCGCAGGCGCTTCATCATCGCCTCGGCCACCTGCTCGGTGGCGTGGGTCCAGGCGTCAATGATGAGGTTGTAACGCTCTCCCTCGGTGATCGCGCCCTGCTTGAAGTGCTTTTCGATGTGCTCCACTTCCACCTCGGTGCGGTGGACGATCTCGTCCTTCTCCGGCGGCATGACCAGGTCGCTGGCGGCGAAGGAAAGCCCCGCCAGCGTCGCCTGACGGAATCCGAGTTCCTTGATGTCATCCAGCAGCTTGATCGTCCGCTCGCGACCCAGGAGCTTGTGGCAGTCGTGAATGATCCCGTCCAGCCCCTTCTGGTCGAGCGCCTTATTGTAGTACGCCATTTCCTTCGGCAGGATATCGTTGAACATGATCCGGCCGACGGTCGTTTCGTACAGGTTGTTGACCGGCTTCTGCGCGCCCTCAGTTCCGCGGACTTCCGGCCGGTCCTGGATGCGCACTTTGATCTTGGCGTGGAGGCCGACCTTCTGCTGCTGCTGCGCGAGGAATACTTCCTCCTTGCCGAAGAACTTCTTCCCCTCGCCGAGCTCGCCGGGCCGGTCGCACGTCAGGTAGAAGACCCCCAGCACGATGTCCTGCGACGGCGCAATGATCGGCTCGCCGCTGGCGGGAGAGAAAATGTTGTTGGTGGACATCATCAGGGTGTGCGCCTCGACCTGCGCCTCGACCGACAGCGGCAGGTGGACGGCCATCTGGTCGCCGTCGAAGTCGGCGTTGAAGCCGCGGCAGGCCAGGGGGTGAATCTTGATGGCGTTGCCTTCAACCAGGACGGGCTGGAAGGCCTGAATGCCCATGCGGTGCAGGGTGGGCGCGCGGTTCAGGAACACGGGGTGGCCCGTGATGACCTCTTCGAGGATGTCCCAGACCGGGTCCTCGCGCCGCTCGATCATCTTCTTGGCGCTCTTGATGGTCTCGGCATGGCCGAGCTCGCGCAGCCGCCGGATGATGAAGGGCTGATACAGCTCCAGCGCGATCTTCTTGGGCAAGCCGCACTGGTGCAGCTTCAGTTCCGGGCCGACCACGATCACGGAGCGCGCCGAGTAGTCCACGCGCTTGCCCAGCAGGTTCTCGCGGAAGCGCCCCTGCTTCCCCTTGATCATGTCGGTGAGGGACTTGAGCGGCCGGTTGCTGCTGCCGAGCACCGGGCGCTTGCAGCGCGCGTTGTCGAACAGCGCGTCCACGGCCTGCTGCAGCATCCGCTTTTCGTTGCGGATGATCACCTCGGGGGCGTTCAGGTCAATCAGTTTCTTGAGGCGGTTGTTCCGGTTGATGATGCGCCGGTACAGGTCGTTCAGGTCGCTGGTGGCGAAGTTGCCGCTCTCCAGCAGGACCAGGGGGCGCAGGTCGGGCGGGATGACCGGGATGACTTCCAGCACCATCCACTCCGGCTTGTTGGTGCTGTCCTTGAGCGCCTCGACCAGGCGCAGGCGCTTGGTGATGTCTTTCGCGCGCTGCTTGGAATGCGTGGAGCTCAACTCGTCGCGCAACTCCTTGGCCACCGCCGGCAGGTCCAGGCCGTGCAGCAGTTCGCGCACCGCTTCGGCGCCCATCCGGGCGGTGAACCGCTCGCCGTACTGTTCCTGCGCGGCGCGCAGTTCGCCCTCGCTAAGCAGCTGCCCGCTGCGCAGCGGCGTGTCGCCCGCGTTAGTGACGATGTAGTCCTGGAAGTAGATGACCCGCTCCAGCGAACTGGTCTTGATGTCCAGCAGGTTCGCCAGGCGGGAAGGCATCGCCTTGAAGAACCAGATGTGCACGACAGGCGCGGCCAGGGTGATGTGTCCCATGCGCTTGCGGCGGACGCGCGAGTGGGTGACCTTGACGCCGCAACGGTCGCAGACGATTCCTTTGTGCTTCATGCCGCGGTACTTGCCGCAGAAGCATTCCCAGTCGCGCTCCGGGCCGAAGATGCGTTCGCAGAACAGCCCGTCCTTCTCCGCGCGGTAGGTGCGGTAGTTGATCGTCTCCGGCTTCTTCACCTCGCCATACGACCAGCTCCGGATGTCCTCCGGAGAGGCCAGCGAGATTCTGACGGAGGTGAAATCGTTGACCCGCTCAAAGGTCGAGTCGACCATCGCGGTCATCTCCTTTCCTCGGCCGTGGCCGAAGTAATCCGCCCGGCTCGGTCAGGGCCGAGCCGGCGCAACGACACGTCGCGGGTTCGCGCGATGCGCCACGTAAACCCGAGCATAGTAGTATAACAAGTCGCTACGGCATCCGTCCAGTCAAATGCTCAAGAACAATGGGCAATTGCCAAAGGCCCTCCGCCAACGGAACGGCCGGCGCCGTGTCGGGGCGTTCCCCGCCGACGCCATTGCCGCTCCTTGGCAATTGGCTATCGGCAATTGCCCATTGGCAATTAGTCTGTCCTGTTCGCCCAAAGAGCATGCGCCGGCGGTTACTTCAGCTCAACCTTCGCGCCGACTTCTTCGAGCTTGGCCTTCATCTTTTCGGCTTCTTCCTTCGGCGCAGCTTCCTTGACGGCCTTCGGAGCGCTGTCCACGACGGCCTTGGCTTCCTTCAGCCCCAGGGTGGTGAACTCACGCACGACCTTGATGACCTGCAGCTTGTTCGCGCCTGCGTTGACGAGAACCACGTCGAACTCCGTCTTCTCAGCCGCCGGAGCCGCCGCAGCCGCCGCCGGACCCGCCGCCACCGCGACCGGGGCCGCGGAGACGCCGAACTTCGCCTCGAACGCCTTCACCAATTCCGCCGCCTCAAGCAACGTCATGCCGGAGACCAGGTCCAGCACTTGGGCGACCTTCGCAGAGGTCTCAGCCTTCACCTCACCCATTGAATCCTCCTGTTTTCTCTGTAGTCCTGCCCCCCGCAGGGGCGCAACTCAGATACCTCCCGGCGCGCCACTCCGAGATGACCGGCGCACGACTCCCGTCAGCGGCCTAACCGGCCGCCGGGGCAGGTCCAGAAGCTGCCGTCTCCGGGGAGGACGGCGGAGCACTGCCTTCTTTCTGATTCCGGATGGCCTCCAACGCGCAGGCCAGATTCCGGGCGATTCCCTGGAAAGCGCCGGCGAGCCGGGCGATCGGCGCCTGGACGCTGCCGGCAAATTTCGCGTGCAGAACCGGCAGCGGCGGAATAGAGGCCAGCTGCGCCACGCCCGCGGGGGTCAGGGCCATATCGCCCATGAGACCGCCGCGAATGACGACCTTCCCTTCATACTTCTTGACCAACTCGCTGACGACCTTGCACATGCTCGGCATTTCAATCTTGCCGTTCACCAGCGCGCACGGTCCGTTGAGAAACTGGACGCCCCCGCCGATCCCATTGGCCGTCAGCGCGCGCGTGGCCAGCGAGTTCTTCACCACCTGCATGCGGATTCGATTCTCGCGCAGGAGGCGGCGGAACTCGGTGTTCTGATGGCCGTCGAGCTTCTCGCAGCCGAGCACCAGGTACCCGGAGCCGGCGGGATATCGCTGCGACAACTCCTGTTCGATCATCAAGTTCAGTTTGCTCGGCATGCGCCTTTCTCCTTCTCTGCCGTTCCGCGCCTGCTAGATTGCCAGGCGGATGGACGGGCTCATGGTTGACGAGAGGTAGGCGGAAATGACGAACGTCCCCTTGATGGACGCGGGACGGCCCGCCTGAATGTGGGCGATGAACGCATTGACGTTCGCCCGCAAATCCTCTTCCGTAAAGCCGACGCGGCCGACCGGGGCGTGCAGGTTCCCGGTGGCATCGGTGCGGTATTCGATGCGCCCCGCGCGGAATTCCTTGACCGCGGTGGGCACGTCTTCAGTGACCGTGCCGCTCTTGGGCGAGGGCATCTTCCCCTGCGGACCGAGTACGCGCCCCAGCTTGCCCACATGGCGCATCATGTCGGTGCCGGCGACGGCGATATCGAAGTCCGCCCAGCCCCCCGCCACTTTCGCCACGAGCTCTTCCCCGCCGGCCTCAATGGCCCCCGCCGCCTTGGCGGCTTCCGCCACGGCCCCGGTGCAGAAGGCGATGACGCGCATCTCTTTGCCGATCCCCTTGGGCAGGCTGGCCGAGCCGCGCACGAGCTGGTCCGCCTGCTTGGGGTCAATCCCCAGCCTCATGGCCAGATCCACGGTCTCGTTGAACTTCCCGCCCGGCAGCGATTTCAAGAGCGTGACGGCCTCCTCGACGGAGTACCGCTTGGTGCGGTCAATCTTCTTCTGCGCTTCGTTATACCGTTTGCTGTGTTCGGCCATGAAACTACTCCACTATGTCGATGCCCATGCTGCGGGCGGTGCCAGCCACGACTTTCTCGGCGGCATCCAGATCGCTGGAATTGAGGTCCTTCGCCTTCGTCTGGGCGATTTCGCGCACTTGCGCGCGCGTCACCTTCGCCACCTTTTCCTTGTTCGGGACGCCGGAGCCCTTGGCGATGCCGGCCGCTTTCTTCAGCAGCACGGAGGCGGGCGGCGACTTGGTGATGAAGTCGAACGAGCGGTCCCGGTACACGGTGATCTCTACCGGGATGGTCACGCCGGCGGCGTCGCGCGTCTTTTCGTTAAACTTGCGGACGAATTCGCCGATGTTGACGCCATGCTGCCCGAGTGCCGGACCAACGGGCGGGGCCGGTGTGGCCTGCCCGCCAGGGCACTGCAGCTTGATCTTCGCGAGAATCGGTTTTCCTGCCATATGTGCGCTCCGACTATTGGGTTATACGCGTTCGACCTGCCAGTATTCCAGCTCGACGGGCGTAGGCCGCCCGAAGATGGTCACAATGACTTTGACGGTCCCCTTGGCCGCGGAGACCTCCTCGACCGTCCCCTCGAAGTTCTCGAACGGCCCTTCCTTGATCCGGACGGCCTCGCCGCCGGAAAAGCCGATCTTGACCTTGGGGGCCGCTTCCTTGTGATCGGCCGCGCCGAGGATCCGTTCCACGTCAGGCTTCGACATCGGGATCGGCCTGCTGCCATCTCCCAGGAAGTCCCCGATGCCCGGCGTCTCTCGAATGGTAAACCAGGCGCGCTCCGGAATGTCCGTATTCTCAGGCGCGTCAATCTCCACCATGATGTAGCCGGGGTATATCTTGCGCTCGCGGACGCGTTTCTGCCCGCCGCGGATTTCGGAAACCCTCTCGCTGGGAACCAGTACGCGGCAGACCACGCTCTCCAGGGCGTCCGCGCGGACCCGCCGGTCCAGCGCCTCACGCACCTGGTCTTCCTTGCCGCTCTGCACGCGCACCACAAACCAGTTCTTGGGCATGACGACGAACCGCTCCGATATCAAGACGAAAAGTAGATCTTGTGAAAGCCCCAGCTGAACAGCGCATCCGCCAGGAACAGCACAAGGCTGAACAAGAGCAAGGTGAAGATGACGACGATGGTCTGGCGCTTGAGCTCTCCCTTGGTCGGCCAGGAGACCTTGCGCAACTCCAGTTCGCTAGCGATCAGGTAGTCGACGAAGCGCGGGAGGTTGGTGACCCAGGCAATCAGCGCCATGCAGGCCAGGAAGGCCCCGCCGCTGATGAGGATGCCCCAGCCGCGAACTCCCAGCGAAGTCCGAAGGCCGACCTCGCGGGCCGTCACCGCGTCGAACAGCTCGTACGAGCCGAAGGCGGCCAGCGCCCCCAGCGCGATGATCGCCGTCCAGCGCGCGACGACTCCCTGGCCCTTTTTATAGATCTCCACCATGGTCCCTTCCGACCAAAATCCGTTAACTGCCGACCGGAGCACATGGCAGGCCAGGAGGGAGTCGAACCCCCAACCCTCCGCTTTGGAGACGGATGCTCTGCCAATTGAGCTACTGGCCTGCGCACCCTGCCGCAACCGGCCGGAGAACTACTTCTTCTTCTCCGTGTGCACGGTATGCTTGCGGTCGTGCCTGCAGTACTTCTTGATCTCGAGCTTCTTGCCGCCGCGCATCTCGCGGCTCGTGCGGTAATTGCGGTTGCCGCACTCCTTGCATTCCAGACTCAGGTCCTCTCGCATCGTCGTGTTCTTCCGTTATTACTGGATGACCTTGGTCACGGTGCCGGCGCCGACGGTCTTGCCGCCTTCGCGGATCGCGAACCGGAGCTTCTCTTCCATGGCGATGGGCATGATCAACTCGACGGTCATCTTGACGTTGTCGCCGGGCATCACCATCTCGACGCCTTCCGGCAGCGTCACCGAGCCGGTGACGTCGGTCGTGCGGAAGTAGAACTGCGGGCGGTAGCCGTTGAAGAACGGGGTGTGGCGTCCGCCTTCATCCTTGCCCAGCACGTACACTTCGCAGTCGAACTTGGTGTGCGGGGTGATGGAGCCGGGCTTGGCCAGCACCTGGCCGCGCTCGAGGTCTTCCTTTTCAATGCCGCGCAGGAGCACGCCGACGTTGTCGCCGGCCATGCCGGAGTCCAGCGTCTTGTTGAACATCTCGACGCCGGTGACGGTGGTCTTGCGCACGTCGGGGGTGAGCCCGACGATGGCGACTTCGTCGCCGACCTTGACGATGCCGCGCTCGACACGCCCGGTGCCCACCGTGCCGCGCCCCTTGATGCTGAAGACGTCTTCGATCGGCAGCAGGAAGGGCTGATCAATCGCGCGGACCGGGTCCTTGAAGTACGTGTCCAGGGCGGTCATCAGGTCTGAGACGCACTTGCACTCCGGGCTGGCCGGGTCGCCGCTGGCCATCGCCTTGCTGGCGGAGCCGCGCACGATGGGGATCTCGTCGCCGGGGAACTGATAGGAAGTGAGCAGGTCGCGCAGTTCGAGTTCAACCAGGTCGAGCAACTCGGGGTCGTCCACCAGGTCAATCTTATTCATGAAGACCACGATGCCGGGCACGCCGACCTGGCGGGCCAGAAGGATGTGCTCGCGGGTCTGAGGCATGGGGCCGTCGTCGGCGGCGACCACCAGGATGGCGCCGTCCATCTGCGCCGCGCCGGTGATCATGTTCTTGATGTAGTCGCGGTGGCCCGGGCAGTCCACGTGTGCGTAGTGGCGCTTCTCGGACTCGTACTCGACGTGCGCCACCTGGATGGTGACGGTCTTGGTCTCGTCGCGGACCGTGCCGCCCTTGGCGATATCGGCGTATTCGCGCATCTTGGCGCGGCCGAGCTTCGACAGCGTCTTGACGATCGCCGCCGTCAGCGTGGTCTTGCCGTGGTCAATGTGCCCGATCGTGCCGACGTTCATGTGCGGCTTGGACCGAACGAACGTTTCCTTAGCCATTGTCTTTCTCCTACCTTTAAGTGTTGCCTTCAGCGATCCAGCCGCACAACCGGCTTCACGACTGTATGGAGCTGCCTCTGGGACTTGAACCCAGGGCCTCGTCCTTACCAAGGACGCGCTCTACCACTGAGCTAAGGCAGCTCGTCTCCGCCACGCGGCGGTCACACACACAGGCTCAATGGAGCGGGCGATGGGAATCGAACCCACATGGCCGGCTTGGAAAACCGGGGCTCTGCCTTTGAGCTACGCCCGCCGGTCAAGATGGTGGGCAGAGCAGGATTCGAACCTGCGTAGGCGTTGCCGGCAGATTTACAGTCTGCTCCCTTTGGCCACTCGGGCATCTGCCCAAATCTTTCTGTTGTTCGGAGCTAGCGGTGGGAATCGGACCCACAACCTGCGGTTTACAAAACCGCCGCTCTACCTTTGAGCTACGCTAGCAGTTTCACGTGGCGCACATATCCCAGAATTCGGGATTATACCAAAACCAGCAGGTATTTCAACCCATTCCGGCCCACGAAAACAAAACTCCCCCGCCTGACGCGACATCTCGTCAGGAGTTTACGTCCACTCCGCAACCGGGGAAGTGCGCGACCGGCTTGCCTTGAGCGAGCGCCCGCGAGTCGAATGGCACCCCCTGTAGGATTCAAACCTACGACCTTCGGCTTCGGAGGCCGACGCTCTATTCAGCTGAGCTAAGGGGGCGCTTGATGCAACCGGCGTCCACTTCAGGGAGTTAGATAGTAGCATACGCGCCGCCCACATGCAAGCGACGAAGAGGCATTTGCGCTGCCCATTCGAAGCCACTATCGTGGTAGGGGCGTAGCATGCTACGCCCCTACCGCCGCTACAGCGCAAGTCCTTCACAAATCCTTGATGGCCCACGGCCCGCCGCCGGCTCCGCCCGGACGACCCCTCCGCATTTATTTCATTCTCGGTTGACACAGCCGAGTCTTCTGATAGAATACGCACATTCAGCCGCGTGGTGTTGAGCGGCCATTCCATTGACAACGGGAGGAGGTCTCATATGAAATCGCGTTTCGCGCTGTTCTGCGCTGCCGTGTTTGGGAGCATGGTTCTCTGGGGGTGCGCCCCGAAGGCGACCACGGCGTACGACGTCGCGCGCAATCTGGATGACTCCAAGCAGTACAAGGAAGCGATCGCCAAGTACCAGGAGTACGTCAAGCTGAACCCCTCCAGCGTGCTGATCCCCTACGCTCTGTTCTTTGAGGGGGGCTGCTACGAAAACCTGTACGACAAGCAGAGCGCGATGGACGCTTACAAGAAGGTGGTCGACCAGTATCCGCAGACCGACCCGGGCCAGTGGGCCAAGCTGGCGATGGAAGATCTTGACAAGCGCACGCTCGTGGCTCCGACCACGACCACGGCGAAGCCCAAGCCGACCACCACCACAACCATGAAACCGAAACCGACCACGACCACCGCAAAGCCCAAGCCAACCACCACGACGACTCTGAAGGTGGTGCCGAAGTAATTGACCTCTCCGACTCGCGAAGGCCCGACCCCGCACGACGGGGGTCGGGCCTTTTTCTTCATACGGAAGCGCCAACTGTCGTAGGGGCGTAGCATGCTACGCCCCTACCACCGACCACGATGCAAGCGCCTTATCTCCCCTCTGTTTGCGCGCGCGAAAAGCTTTCTGCTATAGTGCCCCCGCTCCGGCCGCATTCGCTCTGACCGTTCCCGGAGCGGCGCGCTGACAACATCCTATTTGTCTGGAAGAATGGGGAATGCGCCGCTGCCTCATCCTTTATGGACTGACGTGCGTCGTCACATTGACGCTCCTGACGCGGGAGATCGCTCTCCTGTTCGGCGGCGTTGAACTGGTTCTCATTGTCGCGCTCGGCGCATGGCTGGCGCTGACCGGCCTGGGGTGCGGCCTGCTGGGACGGCTCGCGGTCTCAGGGAAGCCCGGCGCTTCCACCTTCGCGCTCTTCCTGGCGCTCACCGGCCTGTTCGCCCCCCTCACGCTCCTGCTGGTGCGCTGCGCGCCGGCATTCTGGACGCTCCCCCATGATGGCTTCGGGCCGTTGCTTCTGCTCAGCTTCGGCGCGCTGCTGCCCATCGGCCTGGCCGGCGGGTTTCTCCTGGCGCTGGCGTTCGTCATCGGCCTAAGGGGTGGCGAACGGACGGGCGCCGTCGCTGCGGAGGTCGCGGGCTTTGCCGGCGCTGGGGCGTTTCTCGGGGGCCTGCTGGTCACCTTCGTCCTTCCGGACCTGAGCGCCACGCAGGTGCTGGCGGGGATTGCGTCGCTGCACTGTCTGGCGGCGTTCTTCGTCTGGTTCAACGCGCCGCGCCGCACGGAGTTGGGGTGGCTGCTGATCCCGCTGGTCGTCACCTGCGCCCTCGTCGCCGCCACCTCCATCGGGCCGGTGCTCGATTTCCTGCTGCAGGCCGGATTGTATCCCGGCCGCGTGTTGCGCAGTTCCGAGGAACTGCCGCCGGGACGGCTGCAGGCGGTGGTCGCCCCCGCGCGCACGGAGTACTATCTCAACGGCGCGCTGGTCGGCGCACAAGGGGACGCGGCGTCGGTCGAGCGCCGCACGCTGACCGCGCTGCTGGCCCACCCCGCCCCACGGCGGCTGCTGCTCCTGAGCGCCGTCCCCAACGACGCGCTGGCGGCGGCGTTGAAGCTCCCCTGGCTGCAGGTGGACTTCCTGCCGCTGCAAGAGGAGATCGCGCAGACCGCGCGGCGTTGCGCCTCTCCCGCGCTGCAATCCGCGTTTGCCTCCCGACGGATTCGATTCCTCTGGCAACTCGATGCCGGGCTGTACCTCCAGCAGGCGCGCGGCACGTACGACGTCATCTGCATGGAGCTTCCCTCCGAGGGGCCCGGCGGTTTCTCGCGTTTCATGACCACACGGTTCTTCGCCCAGGCGCGCCGCGCATTGGCCGAAGGGGGAGTGCTTGCGCTGACGGTTCCCGAACGCGCTCCCGCGCCGGACCCTGTGGGCCTCAGCGCCGCCGCGTCTCTCTCGCAAACGCTGGCCTCCTCCTCCGCAACGCTGCTTCCGCTTCGGATGGGAGGGGCGGTCCTGTTGCTCAACTACCCTCGGCGCCTGCCCCGGCCGCCGGCCGCCATTGACTTCTCAAGCCGCATGGCCCGCTGGAACCTGCGGGGCGTGGCATTGCGCGATGCCGACCTTCAGCACGCGCTGGACCCGAAGCAGTTGCAGCAACTGGCGACGCAGCTCAAGAGCGCGCCGGCGGCAACGGGGACGGCGCAGCGCCCGCTCCCCTATCGGCGGGCCGGAGCGGCATGGGCGCGGTCGCTCCAAGCGCAGGGGATCGGCGCGTTGGCGGCGCTGCAAGGGATGGACCTTCTGTCCGTGCTGATGGCGCTGCTGATACTCGGCGGCGCGCTGGCGTTGTGGCTGACCTTCGCGGGAGAGCCGGTGCGCTTCGCCCTGCCGGCCGCCATCCTCTGTTCGGGAGCGGCGGCAGCGGCGACGGCGGTTGCCGGTTTTCTGATGCTGGTGGCGCAGTGCGAAGTCGCCGCGCCCGAACTGGGACTGCTGATCGGGACCGCGGCGGCCGGCGCGGGATTGGGCGTTCTTCTCGGCAACCGAATGCCGGAGGGGGAGCGCCACACGAACACACTGCTCTTGCTGGGTGTGGCAGAGGCGGTCTGCGCGGCGCTCGGTGGCGCAGCGTGGCTGCTGATTCCGCTGATAGGGCCGACCTCGGCGCACTTGGTTGGGCTCTGCCTGCTGCTGGGGATCACCTTTCTGGCGGGGGTGCTGTTCGGAGCGCGCTTGCCGTTGTGCATCTCCATCGGCGGCGCGGCCGACGCGGCCACAGGGGGGCGCAAAGCGCTCAGCGCGTTTGCCTGGAGTTGCATCGGCGCGGGAGTCGCCGCGCTGCTGTGCGGCTCGCTGCTGACGCCGGTGCTGGGGCCGGCGCGCACCGCCTTTGCCGCCGCGTTCCTGGCGCTGGCGGCATTGCCCGCTATGGCGCTGTCGTTCCTGAAGGGGCGGCGGGGACCGGAATATCGTCAATCCGCTGCACCCGGTAGCCGTGCATATCCTTCGGCGCTTCGAACCACTTATCCAGGACGTCTTCGTTAACCGTCATGTTGGTGAGTTCGACCGTCAGCATCAGCCGGTCGCGCGGCCACAGCAGCATCACCTGCGCGGGCAGCAGCACGCGCCCCTTCGGCTTCCGGGTCTCCACCACCTCGTAGTTCTTGAAGCGCGCCTCCGCAATGATCCGGCCGGTCCCGTCGAAAATCTGATGCGCCGTCATCGTCAGGTCTTCACGGCTGAACCAGACCTTTGAGAAGATTCGTTCCGGCGAGTCGGGCCGAAGGAAATTGATGACGTAGAAGTCCGGCCACGTCTCCATGTACGTCAGAATGTCGGGTATGAGCACCTCGTCGGTGAACAGCAGGTCCCAGACATCCTGCGGACGTATCGAAAAGATGTCCGCACGGCGTGGCGCAATGCGCTGGGAGACGCCGACGTAGATCACCCCGCGTTTGTCGGGGGCCTGTTCGCGGGTCACGGCAGGCAGGCTCATCCAGAATGTGTCGTTCTGCCCGATCAACTTCAGGTTCATGTCCAACCCGACGACTGTGCCGGAGAGATAGATATTGCGCATCCCCCCTTCGCCGCGCTTCATCTTCAACGCCGCGTTCACCTGGCCGCGCTCGAACTTTTTGTCGTACTCCTTCCCCGCTTTCATGCGCACGTTGTCCGCCATGGTGGCGGGAAGGACCACCGACTCGTTATACGCCCAGGCCTGAGCGTTCGCCGTGAGCGACTGAATCTGAATGGCGTTTTGCTCGAGGTTGACCAGCAGCATCGCGCGCGTGGCCTCCATCCGCGCCGGCGGCGCGACCACGCCGGGCGCCGGCTGCGCGCCGCGAAGCCAGGCGCAGCCGTTCAGCAGCGTCGCCAGCAACGCGCACGCCAGGACCACCGCGCATCTCTTAGTGTTCAGGACCCCCATCTCATGCCTGCCTTTCGTAAAGAGAACTGAAGAGCTCCGCCGCGCCCGCCTCCCAATCACCCAATCACCTGATTACACCATCTTCGTATTCAGTATCTGGCTGATCTCCTCGGTCACCTGCTGGATCTGCTCCTCATTCAGGTCGGGGTCGGCCACGTGGTAATCGCATTGGCTGAGGGCGTCGCGCAGGACGAGCATGGCCCCCGCCTCGGTGCGCTTGAACTCGATGAACTTGAGCGCCTTCTTCCGCATCAGCAGCAGCGCCAGCACGTAGCGGAAATTCTTCTTGAGCGGCTCCTCCTGCCCCTCCAGCTTGCGGAAGAACTCCAGGACGATCTCATCGTCCACGAAGCGCTTCACCGGCGCGTCCTTCTTGGGGATGCGCGTCTGCCAGTGGCTGAAGAACGCCGCGCGCTCCTGTTGCGGCCAGCAGCCGCCGCAGAAATCGCGCCGGATGAAGGCCGTCTGCTCGTCATAGAGGGCGGAGAAGATGTCCTGCTCTTCGACGAAGGATTGCTTGCAGGCGTTGCAGGCGAGGGCGTTGCTTCCTACTTCCCAGTCCATAGTGCTTTCCGACAACGCAGGGGAACCGTCAAAGCGGACTTCATTATATACGGTCGCGGGATTCTGTCAATGAGACTCACCACGGAGAATCACGGAGAACCACGTTTCAGGGAAACGACGACACCGGTATTGGCCGCAGATGAACGCGGAAACGCGCGGATGCAACGGCGAACAGGCACGTGGTGAGAGAACGGACGGATGGGGACGCCATACGTATCTCCGCCGCCCCAAAGCTTGTCAATAGTTAAGAATGGTGTCCCCCGAATTCCTTTCCGAATTCCGCGCCCTTCGTTGTGAAATCCGCTGCCGTTCTTTGCGCCTTTGCGTCTTTGCGTGAACCCCATTTCCGTCGTTGCCCAGGAAATCCGTTCTTGGCGTCCTTGGCGCTCTTGGCAGTTTCCACCGTTGCCGTCGTTACTCTGTCCCGCCGCCCTTTCGCGCCGTTCACGTCTCCCCGGAATTCCCCGTCACTTCTTCTCCGGCGTCAGCACGATTTCCTTCACCGCGCTCAGGTCGAGCGTCGCCTCGGAATCCGCAAATGGATGCATCCCCTTCCACTTGACCTTCTGGTCGCTATCGAGCGTCACATCGAGCGTCTTCCCATCGTTGCTGGTCAGCTTCAGCTTGATCTCCTTGCTCATCTTGTCGGACGAGACGACCTCGATCTTAGTCAGCTTGTCCATGGGCACGTCGAGCCGCAGGGCGCTGGTCTTCACGGGCAACGCCTCGAGCTTCGTGGACGACGAACCGAACAGCCCTGCGCTTCCGCCCACGATCTCGAACGCCCGCAACTCCACCTTCGTCCCGTCCTTGTTGACGACCGTGGCCGAAAGGGCGGGCTTCTGCGCGGGTTGGCCCGCCGGCTCTTCCGCGGCCCTTGCGGCAAGGCACCAAACGGCCAGCAGCGCCGCGACCATCGCCGTCGTTCTCCTGGTTCGCATTGCATGTCTCCTTGATCAGAAAGAATAGAGATGGTTTCGACAGGGCATCCCGGCTTGTCAGCGCTGGATACTAATGACAAGATCTCCGGTCACCGGCGGCTTCCCTTTTCCGTAGGCCGCGGTGATGGTGCAACCCTGGTCCGACGGAACCGCCTTCGTGGTCAGCAGCCCCGTCTTCCCCATCTTCGCATAGGTGGTTGGCAAGCAGGACCACTTGACCTCGTTCGTGACGTCCCTGTCCCCGCCGGTGCTGTAATTGGCGGTGCAGGTGTACTGCTCCGGCGCAGCGCCCCCGATAATCGGCGAGTCACCGGTCACCTCAAGCGAGTCCACGCTGCCGATGGCAAAGTCGTTGTCGCTCTCGTCCGAATCGGAGCCGTCCAGCAGGCTGACGCGGATTTTGTAGTCGGTCCCGTCGTCATACATGGACGCCCCTTTGATCTCCTTGCCCACCGTCCACTTGAACGGGCTCTTCGTCGCGCGGGCGGAGAGCGTCCAGGGGCCCTCGCCGCTTCCCTTGACCAGCTCGATCTTCGCCGCCGCCCCCTTGGGGAGGTTGAACGAGTCCCACGCGACCAGGACCGTCTTGCCGCGCTCCAGCGTGATTCCGCTCGCCGACGGATACGTCACCTCGACTCCGTAGGAGGCGATCGCCAACGCATGGTCCTGGCCGGCGGCAATGGCCGTGACGGCAACCAGGCCGCGGACCTGCGTGAAACTATAGAAATCCTGTGCCTTCCCCAGGCCGCACTCCCCGCCACGCCCGGCGGCCCAGAGAGTCCCGTCGCTCTTGAGCGCCAGGGAGAAGTCGTTGCCTGCCGCAATGGCGGCAACGTTGTCAAGGCCGGGAACCTGAGTGAAGGCGGTGCGGCTATCGAGGTCGCCAAGGCCGAGTTGGCCGCTCTCGTTGTACCCCGTGACCCAGAGGCTGCCGTCGCTCTTGATCGCCAATGAATGTGTGCCGTTCGTCGCGGCGGCGATGCCGATCACGTCGCTGATGCCTGTCGCCTGTACGAAGGTATTATGACTCGTGTTGTCTCCCAGGCCGAGTTGGCCATAAATATTGGATCCCGTGGCCCAGACGGTCCCGTTGCTCTTGCGCATCAAGGAGTGGGCCCAGCCCGCCCCCACGGCGGTGACGTCCGAGGATGCCGTAATCTGGACAAAACCGTGTCGGTTCGTATTATTGCCGGTGCCAAGTTGTCCCATTCCGTTCTCGCCCGTAGCCCACAGGTTGGAATCCTTGACCGCTACTGAGAAGTGCCCGCCCCCGGCAAAAGCGGAGACGCCGGAGATCGTCGGGCACTCATCGAACTCGCGGTGGTAGCCGGAGTCGTCAAAGCCCAATGCGCCGTCCACGTTCCTGCCTGCTCCCCACAGGGCTGAATCCGTATCGGTTGTCAGCGAATGGTATCCGCCTCCGGCGACCGCCGTCACGTCCGACACATCGGGGATCACGGTAAAGACGCTCGCGCTTCCTGTACCGCCCAACCCGATTTGACCCAACTCATTGGTGCCGGCCACGTACAACTCATTCTCGCCCGCGACGACCAGCGAATGCGCGCCGCCCGCGCCGATGGCAGTCACGCTCGTCAGGCCCGGCAGCATCGTAAACACGCTGCGATCTTCCGTATCTCCCAGTCCGAGCTGGCCATTTGCGTTCTCGCCCGTCGCGAAAAGGCGCGTATCCTTCGCCCACGCGGGCTGCACCACAACCGCCAGCGCCACAGAACAGAGAACCACGACCATCGCGCTCATCGCTCGGACACGCATCTCATTTCTCCTTAGGTGGAACTGAAGTCTTGTCGCCACGCTAACGCGCGTGGCCGCAGTATCCGCTCATGCAACGCGGATGTCAAGGAAGACGCAGGCGGAAGAGGCGACGTGCAGGGACGGGCTTCAGCCCGTACAGACCGAACGGTTCGACGGGCTAAAGCCCGCCGCTACTCGCTTCAACCCGATACACCAGCACGGAGTAATCCAGTAGCCGGACCGTCAGCGGGAAACGCTTTTCCAGCGTCGCATGCTCGTCCAGCCAGCGCTGTTGCTCCTCGGTCGGCGCCATGTTGGCCACCTGCTCGGTGATGATGTAGACGGGGCCGTTGGACAGCGCAGGCGGCGGAATCGTCAGCGGCTCGGCCTTCCTCCCGACGTACCCCACCCGCCGGGCGCAGTAGTCGAACACCGCCGGAGCGGCTGCCATCACCGGGGTTCCCTCCTCCAGCTTCGGGAGGAGATATGCGACCGCATCCTTCCAGCGCGGCCGCTCTCCCTGCTCCGCCGTGAAGTAGCACAGGTCCCCTATTCCGGAGCTGGCCAGCACCAGCGCCAGCAGCAGCCAGGCCACGGTGCGCGCGCGGTCGCGCGAAAGCTCGATGAACTGGTCGGTCAGGTACCCCGCCAGCAGCAGGAAAGGCGGCAGGGCGACCAGCCCGAACCGGCTCCCCCCCTCGCTGAACCCGACGAAGATCGCCGTCAGAAGCAGCGGCACCCCCGCATATGCGGCCAGCCACAGCAGGCGCGGGTCGCGCAACCGCCAGAGCATCCACCCCCCCGCCGCCGCGCACAGGAGCACGGGGATTTCGATCCGGTCCGCCATCTTAAGCCAGATCAGCCCGAACCGCGCCAGCGAGAACCCCTCCTCCGCGCGCCAACTCAGCGCGAATCGCAGCAGCGCGGGCGAGGCCGCCAGCAGCCCCACCAGCATGGGTCCGAACAGGATTGCCAGCGTCCAACTGCTGCGCCGCCAGGCGTGCCACTCGCGCAACCGCAGCATCGCGTAAAGCGCCAGCGCAGGCGCGAGCATCAACGCGCTCCAGTGCGTCAACGCCGCCAGCGCGAACAGCACTACTGAGAACAGGGCGTCGCGGCGGCGGTTGTGCTCGATCGCCAGGTAGCCGCACCACATCGCCCCGAATCCCAGCAGCATCACGAGGGTGTAGTAGCGCGCGAACTGGCTGAAGAAGAGATGATAACTCGACAATGCGAGCAGCGCTCCGGCGATGATTCCCGCGCGCTCGCTGAACAGCCGCCGCCCGGCCAGATAGATCGCCGGCGGCGTGAACGTCCCGACCAGCGCGGGGACGAAACGCGCCGCGAACTCGCTGTCGCCGAAGAGCCGAACGAACCAGCCGATGAGCGCGTAGCCGATGGGGTAGTTTTGGACATTGGCGAGGTTCTGCGCGTCGCGCAGCGTGGCCACCTCATCGCTCCAGAGGCTCCACGCCCCGAGGCGCGCGAAGCGCAGCAGCGCGGCCACCACCGCCAGCAGCAGCGCCGTGAGCAGCGCCTGGCGCGCCTGCGCGCGGAGGGCGGGCCGCGCGATGGCTTCGCCGCCGCTCACGCGTCGCCGCCTATAACCAAGGCCACCTTCTCAGCCACGGCGCGCGCGTTGGCCGCCCCCTCGCGCGCGGCTTCCTCGATTTCCGCGCGCACCTGCGCCACCAAGGCGGCATCCTTCACCGCCGCGAGGTTGATCTCAACATTCAACTTCGCCGCGCCCAACGCCGCCTCCCCCAGCAGCGCCGCCACTCCCACGTCGCTGATGAGGTTCGGGTTCGCAATGTCCGCCAGCCGCGCCACGGATTGGAGAAGCTGCCGGCAGAGGCGCACCGTCTGGACCGGCGGATCCATCGCCGCCAGCAGCGCCTTCTGGATCGCCTCGGAGCGCATCACCTTCTCCACCGCGCTCTCTTTGGGCATCGCGTACGCCGCCGACACCTTCGCGTAGCCAAGCGTATCCTCGTCCATCAGCCGCAGCAGTTCGTCGCGCACGCGCAGGCAAACCTCCAGGTGGCACCGCACCTCCGGCTCCACCGCCTCAAATTTCTTCTTCCCGACGGTGAAGTTGGCCGCCATGCAGGCCATCGAAGTCCCCAGCGCTCCCGCGAGCGCGGCCACGCTGCCGCCGCCGGGGGTCGGTCTGTCGGAACTGGCGTCTTCCAGATAGGTGCGAACCGCGCCGTACAGGTACATGTCACGCTCCTTGAGAAAATGAAGTCCATCGCCAAGCCGTCCCAGGGAGGGCATTCTAGCACAAGGCGCGGACCTTCTAAAGGCCCGCGCGGGCGGCGAGAGGAGGGCCGGAAAGGACAAGAGGGACGACAAAGACGGCAAGGAGAACGCGGCATTGACACAACTGCGCCGTCCTATGCTATAATCCTGCCGTTCTTGGCAATACGCGAATCAGTACTGCTCCTATGTCGGATTGTCTTGAGTCCGAGTTCCCTTGCAGGGATGACATGAAGACAGAGCTCGTCGCGCTCAAAGGGAAGCTCTACGCCAAGACGTTCCAGCTTGAGGCGGGCCAGTGCGTCGTCATTGGGCGCGGCGACGACGTGGATATCCAGATTCTGGACAACGGCCTCTCCCGCCACCACTGCAGTCTGGAACGTCAGGGGGACGTTTTCTTCATCAACGACCTCGCCAGCCGCAACGGCACATGGGTCAACGACCGGCGCATCACGCGCGAGCAACTCCAGCCCAGCGACAAGGTGCGCATCGGGGGAATGGACTTCGAGTTCCGCTGCGGGCCGGACCGGCGCCGGGTCAATGCCGACCTCATCGCCGCCGTTCCGGAGAAGCCCCAGACGGCGCTGAAGGAGCGCGTGAGCCTGGAGGACAGCGACCTGATGGACCTCTCCTCCAAGTTCCAGAGCATGGAAAACTACCGCCGCATGCAGCGGGACCTGGCCACCATCTACCGCATCGGCAACCTGATCAGCGGCGAAACGGACCTGCCGAGCCTCTACAACCGCATTCTGGAGGTCATCCTCGGGGTGGTCAACGCCGATCGCGGCTTCCTGCTTCTCTGCGATGCCGACGGGAAACTCGAGCCGGTCACCCACCGCGAAAAGGCGGGTTCCGGCGGCGCCGCCGGGATGGAATTCAGCCGCACAATCGTTGACGAGGCGTTCCACGAGCGCACCTCCATCATCCGCGCCAACGCGCTCGAAGATGCGCGTTACCGCCAGGCGGAGAGCGTGCTGCTCCAGAATATCCACTCCGTGCTTTGCGCCCCCATTGAGACGCCCGACCGGACGATCGGCGTGATCTACGTGGACACTGTCGCGCAATCTGAGGTGTTCATGAAGCACGATCTGGAACTGTTGGTGGCCATCGGCAAACAGGCGGGCATTGCGGTTCAGCGCGTTCAGCTCTCCGACCACCTGCGCACCATGCTGCGCGGTACCGTGCGGGCCCTTGCGGCCGCCATCGAAGCCAAGGACGACTATACGCGCGGCCATTCCGAGCGCGTGACGGCGTACTCCCTGCAGATCGGCTCGATGATGCAAGTCAACCCTCCGCAAATGCAGGTGCTGGAACTGGCAGGCTTTCTCCATGACGTCGGGAAGATCGGCGTGCCGGAGAACATCCTGCGCAAGGCCGGCCCCCTGACGCAGGAGGAGTACGAGATCGTCAAGCAGCATGCCCGCCTCGGCGCCAACATCGTGCGCAATATCGAGGGGGCCGACGAGATCGCCGAGGCGGTCCTCCACCATCATGAGCGATGGGACGGCAAGGGATACCCCGACGCGCTGGCGCAGAACAAGGTCGGGATCCTGGCGCGCATTCTGAGCGTGGCCGATGCGTTCGACGCCATGAGCAGCCGCCGCCCCTACCGTGACAAGCTGGCGCGCGAGAAGGTGCTTCACACCCTGCGCGAGAGCGCCGGCGCGCAGTTCGACCCGATGGTCGTCGAAGCTTTCCTCCGGGTGGCCGAGAACGACGAGGGGGTGGAGGAACTCGAGAAGATTTCTTCCACCGAGAAAGTCTTGCCGAAAGTCGCGGGGTGACCGGGGCGGCATAAATTGGATCCGTCTGATCCGTCTGATCCGACGGATCATCGCTTTAAGGATGCAGGATGAGAATCCCCCTGTTGTTCATTATGATCGCGCTGCTCTGCCCGGCGTGGGCGCGGGCCGCGATCCCCGAGCGTTTCGGCGAGCGAGACGCCACGCTGCACGTCTCGGCCCAGGAAATCCTCCGCTGGTCTGAGAACGGCGCCACGGTCCTCCACCTGAAACGAGACGTGCGAATCTACCAGGGAGCGACCGCTCTGACCGCCCCCGAGGCGGTGGCTTGGTTCCAGGAGACGGCGGTCGACACGGTCGCGCCGGGGACTCTGGTGGTGTACGTGGCCTCCGGAAAGATTTCGACCGACGGGACGGCGCGCCTGCTGAAAGCGCCGGGACTCTTCCAGTCGGCGCCCGCCCGCGGTCTGGTGCTGAACGGAACGGTCGCGGCGGCCGGAGACGCGCCTAGTGGCGTGGCGTTTGTGGCCACTGCCGTCGCGTTCCGCCGCGGCGAAACCCCCACGGGCCCCGCAGGCAAGACCGAAGCGGTCCTGGAGCTGCTCCGTCCCGCCGCCGAGGACATCTCGGTCACCGAGTTGCAGAACGGGAACGCGGTGATCACCCTTCGTGGCAACGCCCAAATCTCCGGCGATCACATGAGTGTCAAGGCCGATACCATCCGCGCGCGCGTCATCAGCGCCGAGGTGCGCCCCGGCAAGACCGAGTACCGGTTGCGAAGCGTGTACGCCGAGGGGGCGGTGGAGATGCAAAGGGATTCGGAACAGGTCGTGGCCCAGTCGCTGTACATGGACCTGCCCAACCAGACCGGTCTGGCGCTGGATGCGCGTGTGCGCGGGCACGCCGCCGGCACGGGCCTCCCCGCCCAATTCCATGCCGATGCCGTGCGGCAGATGAACCGCTACCGCTTCATGCTCGAAGGAGGCGGTTATTTCAGCACCTCCGTCTTTGCCGACCCGCATTACCGGGTGCAGGGAAAGGAAATCGAGGTCGTCAGCGGCTCACGCGAGCCCGGCGCGGAGGAAGACCAGGGCCAGCAGAGTATGGTGGCCACCTCCCATCATAACGTCTTCTATGTCGGCCCGGTCCCGGTGATGTATTGGCCGTACCTGGCCAAGGACTTGCGTAATGGCGCGTTCTTCCTCTCCTCGGTGGAGTTGGGCGTCTCGGGTGGACTCGGCACCTACGTGCGCCTGAGTTGGGACCTGTACGACCTCGTCTACTATTCCAGCAAGAAGAGTTCTTTGTCGCTGCTGACCGATTACTACGTCGGGCGCGGGCCGGGCGTCGGGCTGGATTTCCGCTACCACACGGCGGAACGCCGCGGCTGGGCGCGCGCCTACTACGTGCACGACAGGGGAGAATTCGACGAGCCGACGGTTCGCACCCCGCAGGTGGACCGTGGTGAATTCACCATACAGGACCGGGAGTTCCTCGCCGAGCACTGGCGCATGGATGTTGAGGTGGGCTACCTGAGCGACTGGCGTTTTCTGAACACCTACGACCAGAAGGACCTTGACACCACGAAGGACCGGGAGACCGAGGTCTTCCTGCGGTACCTCTCCGATAACCAGATGGCAACGTGGATGGTCCGCGAGCGGATCAACGATTTCCAGAACGCCGTGGACCGCGAGTCCGCCGGCTGGCATATTTTCGCCGACCAGGTGGGGGATTCCCCCCTGCTCTGGACGATGCACACCGACCTGTCCCGCCTGCGTCTGCGGCAGGATGAGCGCACGGACCCGCCTGACTATCCGGCGCTCGGCCGCTTAGATACGGCGCACGAGTTGAGCCTGCCATTCATGGCCGGCCCGATTCGGCTTGCCCCCTACTTGTGGGAGGACGCCACCGCCTACACGCGGACCGCCGATGACAACGCCTCCACGCTGCGGCTCGCCAGCGCCGCGGGTTTCCGCGCAGGGACCAGTTTTTATCGCACCTTCGACAGCCGCAGCGAATGGCTCGGCGTGGACGGCCTCCGCCACATCATGACCCCCGTCGTGGACCTGCAGGACATTTATGCGGTCAACAAGTCCTCCTCCCAGTTCATCCAGAATGATGAGATTGACGCCCTGGACAAGGTGACGCAGGTCACGGTGACATTGCGCAACCGCCTGCAGACCCACCGCTTTGTCAACGGCGAGCGCACGCTCGTCAACTTCCTGGTGGCCGACCTGGGTTATACCGACCTGTTGCACGGCCAGCCCATCAACTCCCCGCCCGACAGCCACGCAGACTTGAGCCTCACCTGGCAGGCGACCGAGAACATCAAGGTGAGCAGCGAGGACAACCGCTACAATACGGAACAGCGCCGTCTGGAGGCCGGGAACGCGGAGTTAAACCTGGACTTCTGGAAGCCTATCACGTTCAACCTGCTCTACAAGTACTACCTGGAGACTGAGACCGCCGGCGCCCCGGCGCATTCGGTGCTCTCGCCCGGCCTGACCTACCAGCCTCTCTACAGCCGCTGGAAAGTCGAGATCCAGACCAACTACGACTTCAAGGGCGGTTCAGGCCGGAAGGGCAACAAGCTGGGCACTGGAGTCTTCCTCACACGGTATCTCGAGGACTGGGCGGTCCGGTTCGGCGTGGAACTCAACAACGGGGTGGGCAACGAGACGGTCTTCTCCTTCAGCGTCCAGACCCCCGGCTCGCGCCGCGGCGATCACCCCTACACCATCACCGGTCCCTTCTATTACTGAACGGAGCGTGACGGCGATGAAGACGATCATCTATCCCGGCACCTTTGACCCGGCGACGCTGGGGCACCTCGACGTGATCGCGCGCGCCGCCCGGCTCTTCGACCGCGTGGTCGTCGGGGTGGGGGACAACCCGGCCAAGGACGCCCTCTTCACCCGGGAGGAGCGGATCGACATGCTCCGGGGGGAGGCGGCGCACCTGCCGAACGTCACGGTCAAGGGCTTCAGCGGGCTGGTGGTCGAGTTCGCCCGCGCCGAAGGGGCCGCGCTGGTCCTGCGCGGCATTCGCACCGTCTCCGACCTGGAGTACGAAGTGCAGATGGCGTACGCCAATCGCGCTGCCGCGCAGGTGGAGACCCTCTTCATCGCCCCCAGTCCCGCCTTCGCCTGCGTAAACGCGCGCTTCATCAAGGAGATCGCCGCGATGGGGGGCAACGTGGACGGGATGGTCTCCCCCGCCGTGCGCGACCGCCTGCTGGCCCGCTTCGGGCGCGCGCGCCCGAGGAGCAAACCGTGACCCTCCGCGCTCTGCTCATCGGCGATATCGTCGGGAACCCCGGACGAGAGATCATCGTCAAGAAACTCAAGGCTGTGCGGCAGAAGTTGGCCGTGGACTTCTGCATCGCCAATGCCGAGAACGCCTCCGGCGGATCCGGCCTCACCCAGCCAAACGCCAGGGAACTCCTCAACGCCGGCGTGGACGTCATCACCATGGGCGACCACGTCTGGAAGCGCAAGGAGATCATCCCGTTGATGGAGAATGAGCCGCGCATCCTCCGCCCGCATAACTATTCCCCGTTGGCCGCGGGCTCGGGCTTCGGAGTCTATACGCTTCCCTCCGGAGTGAAGATCGGCGTGCTGAACCTGCTGGGGCGCGTGTTCCTCAAGCCGGTGGACTGCCCCTTCCGCACCGGCGACGAGGCGCTGCGGCAGATGGCCGCGCAGACGCGCAACATTTTTGTGGATTTCCACGCCGAGGCGACCGCGGAGAAGATCGCCTTCGGCTGGCATACGGACGGGCGCGTGACGGCGGTCTTCGGCACCCACACGCACGTGCAGACCGCCGACGAGCGCGTGTTGCCCAAAGGGACGGCCTTCATGTGCGACGTGGGGATGACCGGCCCGTACGATTCCGTCCTGGGCCGCCGCACCGACCGCGTGCTGCAGGCGACGCTGACCCAGATGCCCTTCCCCTTCGACGTGGCCACCGGCGACGTGCGCCTCAGCGGCGCGCTTGTGACGTTCGACGAGACCACCGGACGCGCCCAGGCCATCGAGCGCGTCCACCTGCGCGAGGACCAGCAGCTATGAGCCGCGGCACGGGCTACCTCAACTTCTCCCCCGCCCCCCGCCGCGCTTCCGACGGCTCCCCCATCTACACCGTCACCGAACTCACCCGCGAGATTCGCAATACGCTGGAGCGCCACATCGGCACGGCCTGGGTAACGGGCGAGATCGCCAATGTCCGCCAGCCGGCCTCGGGGCATTGCTACTTCACGATCAAGGATGAGTCCGCGCAGTTGAGCGCCGTCATGTGGCGCGCCATGGCGGAGGCGCTGCCGTTTGAAATCAAGGACGGCATCTCCGTCATCGTGCACGGCGAGATCAGCGTCTACGAGCCGCGCGGGCAGTACCAGATGGTGGTGCGGCGGATGGAGCCACTGGGAGTCGGGCCGCTGCAACTGGCGTTCATGCAGTTGCGCGACCGGCTGGCAAAGGAGGGGCTGTTCGACGCGGATCGCAAGCGCCCCCTGCCCGCGTTCCCCAAGCTGATCGCCATCGTCACCTCCCCCACCGGCGCGGCGATTCAGGACATGCTCAAGACCATCCGCACACGCTTCCCCCCCGCGCGCATCCTGCTATGCCCCGCGCGCGTGCAGGGAGCCGAGGCCGCCGCGGAGATCGCCGAGGCCATCCGCATGGTCAACCGGCACGGGCAGGCCGACGTGCTGATCGTCGGGCGCGGCGGCGGCAGCCTGGAGGACCTCTGGGCGTTCAACGAGGAGGTGGTGGCGCGCGCCATCGCCGCGTCGAAGATTCCCGTCGTCTCCGCCGTCGGGCATGAGACGGACGTCACCATCGCCGACTTCGTCGCCGACGTGCGCGCCCTCACCCCCACCGACGCCGGCAACCTGGTGGTCCCCGAAATGCGCCAGCTTCTCCTGGACCTTTCCGGCTGCCGCGCGCGCCTCGCCGGCTCACTCACCGGCACGCTCCAGACAACGCGCGAGCGGCTCGACGGCCTGGCGCGGCATTTCCATCCGCGCCACGCCACCGAGATGGTCCGCCGGCAGGAGCAGCGCATGGATGACCTCTGCCAGCAGCTTCTGCGCGACGCGAATCATCTGCTGGGCCTGCACAAGCAACGCCTTCAGGGGGTCTCCGGCCGCCTCGAATCCCTCAGCCCGCTGGCGGTGCTCGCGCGCGGGTACAGCGTCACTCTCGACAGAACCGGAGGAGTGCTGAAGGAGGCCTCCCGTCTCGCGCCGGGGGACCGCGTCCGCACCCGGCTGTGGTGCGGGTCGTTTGATTCCACCGTCGAAAGCGTGCAAGATACGCAGAAATAGAGAGCCATATGTGCTGTAGCGCTCGCTGTCGTAGGGGCGTAGCATGCTACGCCCCTACCAGTGGCCACAACGCAGATGCCTCAAGTAGACCCCAAGAGGGAGAACGTCATGGCAAAAAGCAGCGGCAAGGTGAAGTTCGAAGAGTCCCTCGCCCGGCTGGAGCAGATGCTGGAGGAACTGGAGAGCGGACGCTTGACCCTCGACGAGTCACTTGCTAGATATGAGGAAGGCGTCAAGGCGCTCAAGAAGTGCTACGAAGTGCTCCGCGACGCGGAGAAACGCGTCGAAATGCTCATCAAGACCGAGGATGGCCATCTGGACACGACGCCGTTCGAGGCCGAACCCTCCTCCGAACAGGAAACCTCCGATGGGAAGTAAACGAGGAAAGACGGCCGGGGTGAAACCGCTGGTTCTCATCCTGGCGAACTCCGCAAAACATGGCGTGGCCGAGGCCGCCGCCCTGGTGGAGGCGCGCCTGTCGGGCCGCTATCGCCTGGCGCGCCGCGACCTGGCCGAACACGTCGAGAACGAATCCGTGCGCGCGGCGTTCGGCATCGTGCTCGGCGGCGACGGCGCAATCCTCGCGGCCGCCCGGCGCGTGTCGAAGGCGGGCGTCCCGCTGCTGGGGGTGAACCTTGGCAAGCTGGGCTTCCTCGCGGAGATCGGCCCGGCGGAACTCGACGCCACGCTGGAGAAGCTGCTCAACCACCTGCCGAAGCCGACCGAATACATGATGCTCAGCGCCGAACTGCGCCGCAACGGGCGCCTCGTCAGGCGCTGCAGCGCGCTGAACGACGTGGTGATCTCGCGCGATTCCTTCTCGCGCGTCATCGGCATGCGCCTCTTCATTGACGGCGAGCATGTGAACACGTTCATCGCCGACGGGCTGATCGTCTCCACCCCCATCGGCTCCACCGCGCACAGCCTGGCCGCTGGAGGCCCCATCATCGCCCCCCACGCCAACGCGCTGGTGCTCTCCTATATTTGCCCGCACACGCTGACCAACCGCCCTCTGGTGATCGGGGCCTCCTCCCTAATCGAGGTGGAGGTCACCTCCGACGCGGCCACGTTCGCCATGACCGCCGACGGGCAGGTGCTCGTCCCCCTGGCCAACGGCGACCGCGTGAAATTCCGGCGCAACGACTGGCCCGTGCGGCTGCTGAAAGTCTCCGGGCGCAGTTTCTTCCAGACGCTGCGCGCCAAACTTGCATGGGAAGGATCGCCCAAACATGCCTAAGGTCCGCGTGCTCGAAAAATACTGCAAAGGCTGCGGCCTTTGCGTCCCCGCCTGCCCCAAGAAGATCCTCCACCTTTCCGAAGAAGTGGATCGCCGCGGCGTCCACGTCGTCAAGGTCCATGCCGAAATCCCCTGCACCGGCTGCCTTAACTGCACCGTCATGTGCCCGGACGCCGCGCTGGAAGTGGATGAATGAGGCGCGGCGCCTGAGCCTGCACAATAGATTGGTAGTTGTGCCCCGTTACCAAGATGGTCGTGGATAGTTAGCGCGACAGATGATTGAGGCAACGACCGGTCTGTGCTTGGAGACACAAGAATGGTGTGCTTGAACAAACGCGCGAGAATCATGCAGAGATTGCTCATTTTGTGTCTGCTGGGTCTGGCGATGACCACAGGGGCCCCAGCTCAAACTGGGCGCATTCCGGCCACGTTCCTGAAAGACAAGCTTCCCGCCGATGTGCCTGCAGACTTGCAGCAGGCGATGGGCGACTTGGTTAGCTACGATCATGTCAAGATGCGCGCGGCAACTGAGACGCTCCAGAAGATGGGCCCGAAGACTCAGACAGCTCTTCCCGCCCTGTGCGCGCTGCTCGACGACCAAGTCCTGGGCCAATACGCGGGGCGGGTGATCCGCCCAATGGGGAAAGCGGCGGTGCCTGCACTTGTTGAGTCTCTTAAGACTCTCCATGATGGCGGACGCAATCAAGTGACCGTGATACTGTTGGAGATGAAAGATCCAGAACTGGCTCCGGTCTTTCGCACCCTCCTGAAGGACAAATCAGGACAGGTGCGCGGCGGGGCACTTTACGCTTTGGAGCAGTGCGGTGAAACAATCGTGGCCCAAGCCGCCGACGACATAGCGCCGCTTCTCGACGACGATGGGTATTTCTCGCTACCCAAAGACATCGGCGGGGCCAATGGCGAAGTGTCCAACGAGGCGGCCAAAGCACTGGCCCTTGCGGGGCCTGCCAGTGTGATGGCATTGCGGACCGCCGCATTTGAAAAGCACAGCACCAACGCCATGAAAGCGCTAATTGCGGCCAAGGATCCCGAATTGCTTGCGCGCGCCCTCAAGGAGATCCGGTCGGAAGAGATGGAACAGCGGTGCATGGCGGTAATTACTCTCGGCAATTTCAAGGATGAGAGCGCTTTTCAGGCGTTGGCAGGTGCTGCGTCAGACCCCGATATGAATGTTCGGTATAACGCGCTGATCTCGCTTGGTCAGCAGGGCGATCCGCGCGCCTATGACAAGCTGATGGCGGCGGCCAGCGGCGCCGACCAGATGCTCGCGGGAGGAGGGATCCGGGGATTGGGCACATTGCGGGACCGGCGCGCGACAGACTTCATCCTGAAGACTTTGAAGAACGCCACCGACATGCAAACAACCAGTTCGTGTGCCATTGCGCTGGGCGAATTGGGCGACGAGCGAGCCGTCCCGTTGCTGGTAGAGAACGTCAAGAACGATTGGCGTCGAGGCTACGCCAGTTCACAGGCGCTGGAATCTCTGGCCAAGATCGGGACTCCAGCTGTCCCGGCGTTGGTTGAGCTTCTTACGAAGGACGCCCGTGGGACGGCGAAGACGTACGTCATCATTGCACTTGGCAAGACCAAAGACTACCGGGCCGTACCGGCAATTGTCGACAGCATGAAGACCTACGGGGAAGCGTACACCCCTGCGCAAGCACTGCTCGGCATCAACAGTCTCGACGCGGTCGAACCGCTGGTCGCTCTATACGAGTCCATGAACCGTGATGATGTCAGAAGGAACCACATCGAAGCCGCTTTGGGGGGACTGACGAGCCGTAGGGGAGACAGCCCGCAGATGTCCTGGCGGGAATGGTGGGAACATAATAAGGAGCGACTCCTCAAGGAGGCACCGCCGCGACCGGACCTTCCGCCCCTTCCGAAGTTCGTCGATACCCCGCCAGCCGACCAGCCTAAGCCAGTGGAAACCCCAGACCTGCACCGTCCGGCCAGCAACAACCAACCCCAGGCCCTGGCCCCCGCCGATCTCCCACCAGCCGTAGTGCAACTCATAAAAACCGATTTCCCTGATGAAACCATCAGGAGGGCGACGGCGAGAAAGGCCGGCCCTATGACCCTCTACAGAATCATCCTGCAGTCGCGCCGCGACTTTGACCGGATCATGACAGTCCTGCTCGACTCGAAGGGACAAGTCATCTCGAGTACGGTCGAGTTACTCATGGAGGAACTCCCACAGGTTGTAGCCGACTCAGTAAAGAACAACGCCGCCGGCGGCGCGGTGCAAACGACCACCGTCGTCTCCGGCATGACGACGCATGCTGGTCAGGTGGCCACGAGGACCATCACGTACATGGCCGCAGGAAAGAAGCTGCAGCCCCCCACTGTCAAGTTTGTCGCGCAGTTGGTCCGGGACAAAGACAGGGGTACTCTTGGAATTGACGGAGCAGGGAAGGTGCTGCACGGGCCTGAATACAAAGCGCCACGGGCCGCTGCGCCTGTTGCAAGACCTCCCGCTCCCGCCAACGACGTGCCGCAACAATGACCATGGAACGAGGTCGGGAAATGGGCGCCAGGGGGGCTGTTGAAAAAGTCCTGCGAACTCAGTTTCACGATAGAGCAGGGCCCAAATGGCGTGGACTGTTGCATCCATGCACGCGGGTTTGATAACCCGCGCTACACTTTTTCAACAGCCCCACAGGCACCTAGTCTTGGCACCTATTCTTTTGGCTAAATAGGGACATCGCCTGTTCACCCGAAAGCCGCAGCAGCCTACAGGTTCGCACGGGTCTTTATGTAACAGGGCGCACTCGAATGAACAAGTCCATTCTGGTCATCACTGGAAGTCCGAAGAAGGACGGCAATACGGCGGCGCTGGTGGAATGGGTCGCCGGGGCCGCGAGATCGGCTGGAGCGGAAGTCGAGGTAATCAACGCGGCAACGCTCGACCGCAAGGTCAACGGCTGCCAGGCCTGCAGGGCATGCCAGAAACGCGCTGAATACGGCTGTGTTTTCAACGACGGCGTGAAACTCGCGCTGGATAAGATGATGCGCGCGGACGCCATCGTAATGGCGACGCCGCTCTACTTCTTTTCGGCAAGCGCGCAGATAAAGCAGGTCTTCGACAGGATGTTCTCGCTCTACAAGTGGGACAACGAGAAAAACACGATGAAGACGTGCCTCAAGGGCAAGATACTCGCTGTCATCGCGAGCGCCTACGAGGCCCAGGGGTTTGACGCGCTGGAACAGCCGTTCAGAATGACCGCCGACTATACCGGAATGAAGTACCTGTCGCTCCTGGTGCCTGACGCGGGCGTTTCCGGAGAGGTCAGGAAGAAGCCGGGCGTCCGCGAAAAGGCGGAGTCCTTTGGGAAGAGGATTGCCGCCATTGTGACCGCCCCACCCCCGGCATAGCGTGGCGCATCGGCAAGAGGGCAAACGGTAGAATAGCCGCAGATTGCCGCCCTTCGATGTGACTCAGGGCAAGCAGAAACGCGCGGATACGAAGGGGGCTACATAGAGTGTGATTTCAGTTCCATCCCTGCCGTTCTCCGTGTACCTCCGTGGCCCTCCGTGGTGAAACGCTCGTGAACATGCCGGGCCGTCAACGTTGCCTACCTCGCGAACCGTCCCACTTTCGGCTTGACGAGGCGCGCGTAGTCGGCATACGCCAGCTTCACCAGTTCCCGATGGCTGCCCGCATTGAAGGCGATCTCCTTGTCCCTTGTCAGAATTTCCTCGACAAACACCGGCATCCCGTACAAGTTCCCAAACGGCGGCATGGCGCCCAATTCGCACTCCCCGAAGACGCTGCGGAATTCCGCCTCCGTCGCCAGCGTCACGTTCTTCGCCCCGGCCGCCGCGGCCAGCGCCTGGAAACTCACCTCCTTGTTCGCGGGCAGGACGGCCATCGCCATCTTCCCGTCCAGCTTCACGATCGTCGTCTTGGCCATCACCTTTCCGGAAATGTGCGCGGAGGCGGCGACCTCCTGCGATGTGTACGCCGGCGAGTGGCCGATGCTGACGTAGCGCACCCCCTGTCCGTCGAGGAACTCCTTGAGCTTCTGTGCCGGCATGACGCCCTCCTTTCTCGTTGTTCCGCCCCCCCCCACTTGGTCAATTATCCGCCCGGAGGGAGGGCGAAGCAATGGGGGGTGGCCGCAGATGAACGCGGAAACGCGCAGATACGGCAGGGAGGGAAACGGACATGGTCGCTGAAAGCAGGTGCTCCGCGCAAGCACCGTAAGTGGCGCGGACTATCCAGTCCGCGTCCCGCGCCGCAGGCGCGGGAGAAGTGGAAGCGGAAGAAACGCACAATATTCGCGGATTGGATAACCCGCGCCACTTCGTCTGCGTTCAACGGCCACACACAACGCGCAGCACTACGCGCCACTCATCAGTTCTGCGGAGGCCGGTTCCGGGAAAGAATCCGGATCATCTGAATGATCAACAGGGTTCCCAGGACAATCCCCACGCTGATCAAGACTATCAGAAGATATCGCACGTCATATTCCTTTCAGAAGAGCGGCGTCCGAAATGAGAGTCACTTCTTCCCCTTTTCCGCTTCGATCGGCATGCGACCGGGAAGAGAAATGGCCTGCATGATATTGCTGGCGCCAAGAACGGCGGCGGCGCCTTCGAAACCCGATCCCTGCCCCTGGACATAGACCGTGGGAACCTTCACGATCTCCGGTTGCTTGGTGGCGGCATCCAGAATTTCTTTCAGCATAGCCAGTTGCATCACCCGGTCCTGCCCCAGGACGTCCGCTTGGGCCTTCTGCCCCTCGGCAATCTCGGTCAGGCGGAGCTTCTCCCCCTCGCCGGCCAGCTTGGTGGCGTCTTTTTTGAATTCCGCCGCGTCCTTTTCGATCTGGGCCGCCATCAGAATTGGCTGCTGGTCAGCCAAAGCCCGCTTCTTCTCCGTTTCAATGCGAATCTCCTGCGCGTCCCGCTCCTGCCCGAAGGTGACCTTGAGCTGGGTCGCCAACTGCTCGCGCTGGCGGGCAACCAGCAACTCCGGCGGGATAATGGAATCTCCGATCCGGATCTCCTTGATGGAAACCCATGCCTTGTCCCCCTCTGGGATGATGGCTTGCTCGATCAGGTCCTCCAACTCCGCGCGCTTGTCAATGAGGTCGAAGACCTTCCTCCCCGAAGCGCCGATCACGTTTCGCGCGACGCTGCGGATGGTCGGGGTGAGCACGTCGTTCTCGATCTCATCTATGTTGCCGACCGAGGCGACGACATACGGGGCCCTTTCCGCGGAGACCTGCAGAAGGACTCTCATGTCAACAGGGACTTCCCACCCTTCGACTTTGACGATGATGGCCATGTCTGCCGAGTTCTTGGGAACCGGGATATCCGCTTCGCGCACTTTTTGGGTGATCTTGCCGTCCTGCCCGATATCGAGGTCCAGCCATCGGCGGTGGTAGCCCCCCGCATATTCCCAGGTCTGAACGCGCGTATCGAACTGCGTGACATGAAACGCATCGGTGTTGAGGTAGTACTGCCCGGGTTGAAGCACCTCTTTCCACACGCCCTGGTGCCCCTTGGGAACGACCGTCGCCACCAGGTTCAATCCCGTTACCACCTTCTCGACGACATCTTTCGACTCTTTTACCTGCTGGACATTGGACTTGATCACCCCCACGAAGCCGGGATCAATGGAGGTGACCGGGACGCCCGTCTTGACATCGAAGAGATACTGATTGATGCGGTATTTTCCCGGCTTGAGGACGGAAATCTGAGGACCTTTCTGCCCGCCATTCTGAAGGAAATAGGCGGCGTCGAGCATGTTCACAACCTTGTCCTCGGGCCATTCATCGGCAAAGACCTGGCCCTCGCGCAGAGGAACACCGTCAATCGCCGTGATCATTCCACACGTGCCGCTGGCGATCGAAATCACCGGCTTGAACTCGATCACGTAGTTCACGCGGATGAACGGGGAGAAATGGAAACCGGGAGGGAGGACGCGCGCCTGAGGCCCCTTCTCTCCGTTGGCGGCGATGATCTGCCCCGGCTTCATGGATCGCCCCAGGTAGATTTTCTTCAGGTGACCGACCTCGTCGGAATCCACCACTACGAAGGAGGTCGAGGCGAAGAGCAACAGACCCACCATGAAGAACAGGAGCGCAACGGCTCGTCGAATCAACTGCCGGAGGGGGCGCGTCCTGTCCTCCGGCGAGCCAAGCGCCAGGACGATGAATCCCGCGCAGATAAGGATAATCCCGGCGATCAATTGCACCATGTCAAGTCCTCCTCAGTATTGCGTTGTTCTGCCGCCTTGAAGACAGGCGCCGTTTGACCGCTCTCCTGTCGGACGCGATGCCGTGCTGCGCGCCGGGGTGGGGTGGTCAAAGAGAGGACAGGGGCTTGTTGCGCCGCAGAAGAACGCCCCTCACTCCACACCACATGCCCGAACGGGTACTGCGGGGAATATAGCCCGGCCCCTGAGGGTTGTCAAGCGCTTTTGGCCGAGGGTAGTGTACCCTGGCCGCCCGCCGCTTTGCTTTTCCAGCGCCGTCCTATAGAATGCCGTTACTTCATCCACGGGACAGGAGGCGGCATGCTCGCGAAGGTCATCAGCGCGGGGACGTTCGGCATCGAGGCGTATCCGGTGGAGGTGGAGGTCAACGTCTCCAAGGTGGACTTCACCGGCACCGCCCTGGTCGGGCTGCCCGACGCCGCGGTGAAGGAGAGCCTGGAGCGCGTCCGCGCCGCCGTCACCAACAGCGGCTACCACTTCCGCACCCACCGCATGACCATCAACCTCGCCCCCGCCGACATGCGCAAGGAAGGCCCCTCCTTCGACCTGCCCATCGCCGTGGCGATTCTGAACGCCTCCGAGCAAATCCTCTCCCCCAAGCTGGAGGAGTACGCGCTGACCGGCGAGTTGGCGCTGGACGGCCGCTTGCGCCGCGTCAACGGCGCACTGGCGATGGCGCTACGTTGCCGCGCCGAGGGCCGCCGCGGCATCATCCTGCCCGAAGAGAACGCCGAGGAGGCGGGCGTGGTGGAAGGGATCGAGGTGATCCCCCTGCGCACCCTGACCGAGGTGGTCGGCTTCCTGACCGACCACGTGGTGATGGAGTCGTACCGGGTGGACCTGTCCCAGGCGCTGGCGGCCAGTTCGCAGTACGAGGTGGACTTCAGCGAGGTCAAGGGGCAGGAGCACATCAAGCGCGCGCTCACCGTCGCCGCCGCCGGCGGGCACAACGTCCTCATGATCGGCCCGCCCGGCGCGGGGAAATCCATGCTGGCGCAGCGCCTGCCGACCATCCTGCCCCCCATGACCATCGAGGAGGCGCTGGAGACGACCAAGGTGTACTCCGTGGACGGCCTGATGCGCGCGGGCCAGTCGCTCATCGCCACGCGCCCCTTCCGCGCCCCCCACCACACCGTCAGCGAAATCGGCATGGCCGGCGGCGGCGCAGTGCCGAAGCCGGGCGAGGTGAGCCTGTCGCACCACGGCGTCCTCTTCCTGGACGAATTGCCGCAGTTCGAGCGGCGCACATTGGAAGTGCTGCGCCAGCCGATGGAGGACGGGCACGTCACCATCAGCCGCGCGCGCATGACCGTCACCTACCCGTCACAATTCATGCTGGTCGCCGCGCTCAATCCCTGTCCGTGTCGCACGACAGTCAAACGGCCAGCTTGTCACTGGGGGTGGGCTATAGCGGCGTAACATGCGGAAATACCGGCAGTTGCGGCATAGTCAGCGCAAGCGAGGTCCAGGGGGCGTCACGACAGCAAGACGTTCTGTTATCATCTTCGAACCGTTGTTCGTGTCGCTCAACACTCGAACGCAGCCGCACTACCTAGGTTATGGCGACCGTAGAGTTTCTACGCGTCAACATATCCCAAAAAAGGCTTGACGCACCCTACCCGCGACGCTACGCTGGCAGTGTCGGTTTGTGCACGTTCGGCACATGACAATCGGCGTGATACAAGAAGTTCGCAGCAATAAGGGATACCAGTATGGCTGACATCCAGAAACACTTCGAGCGGTTCCATGAACTCATCCGGATTGATTACGAAATGAGCCAACCGCTGCGGGAGAAACGAGACATCATCCTCAACAAGATTCGAAAGCACCTGCAGGACAACGACAGACCAGGGGTTGACGAACTCCTCCAAGGCAGTTACGCCATGAAGACTGGTGTAGCTCCTATAGAAGAGCTTGAGTACGACATCGATGTGGGATTGCGATTCTCTTTCAGCGAGAAAGACTACACGGCGGCTGAAGTGCGCAAGTGGGTATTCGAAGCCGTCGATGGCCACACCGAGACAGTCGAAGACAAGGGGCCGTGTGCACGCGTGACGTACGCAGATGGTTACCACGTTGATCTGGTTTCGTACGCCGTTTGGGATGACGAACAGGGAGTCACGCAGTTCAGGCTTGCCCACAAGAAGAATGGCTGGAGGCCAGCCGATCCACCTAAACTGCTGGAATATGTGTCCGCGGCCATGAAACCGTACGCGGGCACCGAAGACAGTGCGACAAGCACCAATCAGTTCAGGCGGATAGTCCGGTATCTTCGACGCTGGTATGATGAAGCGATCCATGAGGAATCAGAGGCTAAGCCGACGGGCTTAGCCTATGTTCTGGCCGCTGCCCAGCATTTGCAACCCACGAGAACATGGAACGGAGAGCCGAACGATCTATTGGCAGTGCAGAATTTTGCCACTGGCTTATCGGTGCAGCTTGGCCGCATTGTCGTGAAAAAGCCGACGCCGGAGTATGACGACCTATTTGCCAAACTAAGTGATGCCCAGATGAATGACTTCAAGGCTCGGCTCAGAGCATTGGCTCTCGACCTGGGCGCTGCCGGACGTGAGCCAGACCCAGTGAAGGCCTGCAACCTCGCAAAGAAGCACTTCGGCAGGGATTTCCCGGTTCCCGAACCCGAGGAAACTGCCAAGAAGACGGCGGGACCGGCGATTGTGACCTCAAGTTCATCAGCGGCCTGATGAGGTATGGATATTGTCCCCGCTGAAGTGAGAGGAGTGCAAGCGGCCAAGGCGGCTCTCGTTGCCCAAGGCTTCGTCGAATCACCAGATGGCCGGTGGATTGGCCATCTTACTGTCGAGGGGACAATCGTTGAGCTAACTATCACACTCCCCGCGGAGTTTCCCCACCAAGTGCCGGAAGTTCGCATTCACCGGAAGAGCTTGCCGCGACGCATTCCTCATGTTGAGAGGGACGGTAAGCTCTGTCTCGTCCCGGCCACAGGCGTGCTGATCGATTCGGACAGGCCGCGCGACATTGTCGCGGACTGTCTGACGCGAGCAGAGACGCTTTTGAGGGAAGGTCTTTCAGGTGCGAATGGTGCAGACCTAATTAACGAGTTCCTCGCCTACTGGAACGCGTCTTGTGACGGTGGAACTATCAGGTCAATATGCACCGCAGGGCCGCCATCCCGCGAGATTTATCTCCTCCGTCACCGACCAGCGTCGACAGAGGAGGACGCAATTCTTGCATGTGACATGTCCGAGGAAGGCAAGGCTTGGCTCGCGCGTGCTTCAACTCCATTCAAGGGGGAGGAGAGAGGCTGGTTGCATTTTCTCAACACTGCGTTCCCGCCCCCCGACTTCGATGAACAACTGCTGACTGGGGACCTTGTTGAAGCGGTAAAGGCCAGTTCCGCGAATGCCGACTACCAAGCCTTCAAGGCATGGTTGACTGGGCACGGGTTGCCTTGTACTGTGCTTTACTGCATGCCGACGCCCGCAGGAGCGGTCCCACTCATATTCGCCGTCACATACAACAAGGCTGCCGGAAAGAATCGAAGGGCAGCCCTCAAGGGGTTCCGCGAACAATCATTGCCGCCACTTCGGGAGTTCGCGCGCACGTTCGACCAGAGAATGACGCGATTGGCCGTCGACCGTCTGGACTGGGGGTACCTCTTGCCACGTGCTGGTGGTTCGAGTGAACTGCGCAGCAAGACGGTGGCAGTCGTTGGTTGCGGATCAGTCGGGGGGTTACTCGCCGAAAAGTTGGCATACCTCGGGGTCGGGAAAATGCGGCTTATTGATAACGAGACGCTCTGCCCTGCCAACATACACAGACATGTACTCGGGATCGAATATCTTGGAAAGAACAAGGCCACTGCTTTGAGCAGTCTACTGGAAAGGCGTTTCCCTCATCTGGCTACAGCACACAGGGACACGCGAGTACAATCCATTCTAAGTAGTGAGCCCGAATACATCCTCGGGGTCGATCTTGTGTGTATTGCCTTAGGTGATGAAACGACCGAGGTGTGGCTGAATGACTTCCTTCGCAATCGAGTTCCACGGCTCCATGCATGGGTGGAACCCCTTGGCATAGGAGGGCACGTGCTGGTCGCCGGGCTAGTAAATGACAAGGGTTGCTACCGCTGTCTCTTTAGGAGTGATGCTGCGGTGGGCCTGCACAACACAGCATCTTTTGCACAAGCGGGGCAGGCCTTCGCGCGATCCTTTGCTGGCTGCGCCGGCGAATTCACACCCTTTGCGTGTTGGGATGCGGACCGGACAGCGTCGGAAGCGGCAAGATGTGCACTTGAAGTCCTCTCCGGTGTTCAAAAGAAGCCCATGCTTCTCAGTTGGCGTGGAAATGCGGCGGCGTTCTTGGGGGCCGGATTTGTCTGTTCTCAGCGCTCCGCCATGTTCGCGCCGGGAGATGTCAGGCGCGTCTACGATTTTGCAGATGGGCCGTGTAGATGCAAAGAGTGGACCTAGACGGCATAGCGTTTGGACGCGCAAACGGGGCGACGGTCAAAATCTCCGGTGGCGCCATGCAGGTATTGATTCGTTACCGGCAACTTCTCCCGAATCAGGCCGAGGCGGGAGGCATGCTTCTGGGGCGTCTGATTAACGAAACCGATGACATTATCGTCGATGAAGTTACAGTGCCTGTCGCGGAAGATAAGCGAGGCCGATTCTCATTCTTCCGAAAGAAGGAAACGGCTCAGAAGCACGTGGTGGACGCATGGACGAAATCTAGCCAAACGCGCAACTACCTTGGAGAGTGGCACTCTCACCCGGAAGATGATCCTTCTCCATCTGGCCCCGACCTCTCTAACTGGCGAAGAATCGTCAGAGAAAGTCAGTTTGAACAGGATTCCTTGGTCTTTCTCATAGTGGGTCGAGTCAGTGTCCGTGCGTGGGAACTGGCCAAGCGGGCGCGCTCACCACGAGCGCTGGTTACTAAGGCCTAGGACCACAACGAAACTTGTCGAAAGGACTCCAATGGGTGATAGAAACAAAGACGGAGCATTCCGGGTGCTGACTTTGGATGGCGGCGGGATGAGGGGACTATACACGGCGTCCATGCTTCAGGCCCTTGCTCGCCTTTTTGACCAGCGTTTTGTCCAACAGGCTCCAGATATTGGGAAGGGGTTCGACCTGATCTGTGGGACGAGCACTGGTGCGATCCTTGCAAGCGCCTTGGCCGTTGGCGTGCCACTGAGCCGCGTTTGCGATCTCTACTGCCAACACGGCCGTTCAATCTTCCCCAAACCGATGCCAACGCCGGAGCAGAAGCTGAAGATGCTGTGGTGGTCTATGCGGCATGCCAGCCGCCCCGCCGCATGCTCCGAATACCTCCGGCAACAGCTACAAGATATCCTTGGGGATCGGACCTTGGGTGAGCTGTTCGAATCCAGGGGAATAGCGATGTGCATCCCCACTGTTGACGCGCTCAACTACAAGGCACGCGTCTTTAAGACCCCTCATATTCCCGGCAAACACCGTGATAGAAGCTACCGACTCGTTGATGTCTGCATGGCATCCACGGCAGCGCCCATTTTCTTTCCCCTTTCGCGGCAGGCCAATCCTGACGACGAGCGTGACATCCACTACTTTGTGGACGGCGGACTCTGGGCAAACAATCCGGTCATGGTTGGGCTTGTCGAAGCTCTCGTCTTGGCGCCTCCGAGTCGCGGGATCGAGGTCATCTCCGTCGGTACTTGTGACCGGCCATCCGGAGATCCTTATGCCGTGCGCGACCCCAACTGGGGATTGCTCGATTGGAAAGTGGGCGTCAACGCCGTTGACATGTCACTTTCAGCCCAGTCCTTTGGGTATGACAGTATGGCTAGGATTCTTGCGAACACACTCTCCGCCTGTGGACGCGCCGTGTCCGTAGTGCGCCTCGAGCAAGGCCAGAAATCGCCAGCGCAATACAGCGCTATCGGTCTTGATCGGGCTGACGAGACGGCTGTGGACACCCTTGTGAACATGGCCAGCAAAGATGCTGAGCAAATTCACAGCAAGGCGATGGCATCGCAATCTGCCGAAATGTCAGCTGTGACCGCTATTTTCCGGAACCTTGTTCCACTTGATGAATAGCACCTCTACCGTGAGCTATAACCATGCAATCTGGGAACTGGGCCGTCGAGGTGGTGCCGTTTCTGAGTTGATCGAGAGAAGCCACGAATATGTTTGAAGGCTGGGAATTAGCGTGGAAGAATTGAAGAAGATTACCGAAATAACACGGCCTGATGCGAGAAGCGAGATGTTTGTCGTGGAGAACAAGGCAACCGGACAGCATCGTCCTGTTACGCTGCCTGATCTTCACAAGAGCGCGCAAGGTGTGGAACTACACGGTGGTGTACCAGAATCCATAAGGGGCCATTTCGCAGTAGCCCAGAACCTTCTGCTGTATTCTTGGTTTTTTTACCCATTCAATGTAACAGCTCAATTTATGGCCTTGGTGACTGTGGAATTTGCGTTGAAGGAACGCCTGAAACCCAAAGGGCGTGTTGGGTTCAAGAAGCTCATCGAAATGGCCGTCTCTCAGGGGCTAATCAGAGACGAGGGATTCTCACATATTTGCGGTCAACCGACTGCCGTCCATCATTTGAAATCTGGTTCCGATGTGGCGAGCAGCCATACTGACACTTACGCCACAACGTTAGCCACGATCATGCCTTATCTTCGAAACGAGCTAGCCCACGGGAGCAAATCACTTGGCTGGGACGGCGCAATGATTCTACGTGTGTGCGCCGAGTTCATTAATCAGCTCTTTCCGTAGTACTGTCCGTAGTACTAGAAAGTTGCCGTTGACACGTCCGCCTCGAAGCCATTGAAGGTATCCAAGGTGAATGAACAGACCTACAATGACCACTGAGTACTGTGCAATTGAGTGTCCGCCACATTACAGCCTGCACACTACCTGCCACACCCACGGTTGGAAATATCTTGCACCGTTTGAGTGGGACGATGACACGCAAGTCCTCCGGTTCGCGCTACTTGCCGGCAACGCTAGTGTGGATGTCGTCGCGCATCAGAAGGGGCGGCAGGTCCATGTTGAGATGGCGTGTCGCGGGCGGCAGCGCCAGGAAGCACGTGGGTACAGCCTCATGGCTGTCCGCCGGGCCTTGGGGCTGGACTTGGACACATCTGAACTGCTGCGTGTCGCGAGGGGTATCGGTAAGCGATATGAGCTCCTTGTTCGTGGAGGTGTTGGGCGCATGCTGCGGTGCCCCACCCTCTGGGAGGACGCGGCGAAGACGCTCTTTACGACGAATTGTAGTTGGGCATTGACGGAGTACATGGCAGCCAGCTTGTGCTCGATCGCATTCGTCGCGACGACCCCGTCGGGGCGCTTCCCGTTCCCGGCACCAGATATATTGGCGAGGCTCTCCCCCGAAAAGCTGGGGCGTGCTGCGCCTCTGGGCTACCGCGCGCCGTACCTGCGCAGTCTTGCAGAGGCGTTCGTGCGCGACCCATCTCTAGGTCAGATCGAGCGTGACGGCACGAACTGGCCCCTGGCATATGCGGAGGCCAAGAAGCTGCGAGGATTCGGACCATATGCTGCTAACCACATGGCAGTTCTAGCCGGCCACTATGACGCTATTCCTATCGATTCCGAGGTGACTGCTTTTGCACAAGAGCATCTTGGAACTGCCGAGCCGCTCCGGATACAGAGGAAGTACCAGCGTTGGGGGGCATTCGCGTGGTGGGGCTATAAGATGGATCGCATGCTCCGTCGCCAGAATTGGCTGGGCGATTGACGGGCATCGAACGGGCGACAAAACGTGCGTGATACGATGGGCGAGATCGCCAAGCCGCCATTGTGGAACAGCGGGCAAGTCTGATAGCATGTTTAGGTTGTGTCTCCCCCTCTGGAAGTAGTTGGATGGAACCAGATGAGCAACGAGAATGGCGTTCCTGCCGGAGGATACCCTTCATACGGTGATAGACGACAGCCTTGGCATCCGGACTTCATCAAATACATGCACTTCATCGTTTCTCACGCAAACTACGCAGGATTGCCCTGCACAACGGATGCCGAAGGTAAGATTGACTGGACGATCCCGTCTAACCGGCCCAGGGGGTCCAAAAACTGGGATGGGAATATGCGTCGCCGTGAGTGGTGGAAAGAGAAGGCGCATTCACTGGCAATACCGTTACAGGGGAAATGGATATCGCTCACCGCGCGTACTATACACCCTACGGGCCAGAAACCATGCCAACCATGCGGCCGAATGATGTCGATTTTTTACGTCTACGCGACGAAGCGAACTATCGAAATTCTTAATCGGGCGCTGCCAGATACCGACAAACTGAACTTCACGGACTTCCTGACGATAGACGAAATCATTGATCATTTCTACGTAACATTGGAAGGTCGGGCGGCACAGGCACTCACCTCGACTTTCCCCGGACTGCCAACAGATGCGACGCGGGATGAGGCCAAGACTTACGTCAAACGTATTTACGTCGACGCCCAATCCCATAAGCTAAGCCCGGGGGCCATGAGCAATCCTCCAGACCGTCTCGATGGATTCCATACGTACAATCTCTGTTGCCGATCTAAGCGCGATAAGGGCCGCTCGCGCGAGAATCTCAGGAGCTATGGGGATGATCGAAGAGCCTTTGAGTTCTGGTGCGAAGGAGATTGGGTTGCGGCCAATCTTCTGATGACCTGCACCACGACGGCCAAATGCGCTTTGTGCCCGCACATTGAACTGCTCACGGCAGACCATGTCGGCCCAATATCCTTGGGGTTCGCCCATTCGCCGAATTTCAGGCCCGTGTGCCGGCACTGCAACAGCGGTAAGAACAATCGGATGTTCCACCAGGATGTGCTGGCACTGCTCGACAGAGAAAAGAGCGGAGAAAGAGTTGCGTCATGGCATGCTCAACCGCTTTGGGACAGATGCAAGAATTCAGTCGGAAACAATGACGACGCGCTGCTGCTGTCAAAGTTGATGCGCATCAATCAGCATCACTACCTTATTCATCTAAGTGAGGTGTGGGAGGCCGGCGCGCCCGATGCGTTGCTTCAGTTTCTCAATCCGGAACAGGCGTTGTGCAAGGTGCAGTTCGTCGAACTGGACTGCTCGACACTGAAATACGAGGGCATCATTCGCGTCAAGAGAAATGACACCTACGCCCACAGCAAAGCGTGTCGCATGGTTCGGATCGCCTTTGAGTCGTTATCGGACTACATGAACAAGCAGAAGCGAAACATTCAGGGTATTGTTCCGTCCTTGGCAGTTGACCAGTTGCGCGAGTACGGACAAGCGGTCGTTAAGGCTCAGCGCGAGGCATCGTCGCTTCGCCCGCGTCTCTCTGGCGCGCTCCAAATTGCCGACCCAGAGGATCGGGCGGCTGCTCTCGTCAAGGTGTTTGGCGGGAAGTACAAGCCTGACCACGACTTCTCATATCTCAGACATGCACTCGGGGCGGTCATCAGTCGCTACGCCGGAATCCTGGCCCTTCGCTACGAGCGCAAGGACGCCGTGGCTTGGGACGATTAGCCGCCTGGACTGTACAGGCGGTTGCCGGCAGATAGTTTCTGCAAATATGTGGCAGGTTCAATGTAACCGCGCATTAACGCTTGATAGATCGTCTTGGGTTCATAACGATAATTCTTCCATGACCCGTCCTCGCCGGCCTCCAATGGAGGCAGATCGGCTAGCGCTTCCTCCACTGATACTGCCTTCTGAAGTCTGCCAAAAAGGTTGGTACTCGGATTAAGGGCAGTCACTGGCAGTGGCGGCGAAGGGGGCTTTCTTTCTCCCCGAACGCCGGCAATCAGCACTCGCTTTCGCCTTTGAGGAATTCCAAAGGCCTCGGCGGACGGCTGCCATTCGGTATATACATCTGCACACGCCGAAAGCTCATCTCTTACCATCTCGTACACCCGGCCACCCTCCATGCTGAGGAGTCCAGTGACGTTCTCGAACACGAATCCGTCAGGCTGAACGGCGACCAAGAACGCTTTGTAATTGCGGAAAAGGCTGTTCCGCGCATCGTCCATGCTTCGGCGGTTACCCGCAGTCGAAAACCCTTGGCAGGGAGGGCCGCCCAAGACCCACAACTTGCTGTTGGGATGGCCTTCTCTCTCTCTTTGAGCCGTTTCCAGCAGATTGCGGAAGACGTCTGGGTTCCGGATGTCGCCACACACGGTTACAGCGTGAACTTGGCTGGCATAAGTGGTTAGGAAGTCTTCCTCAATGTCGTTAGCGACCAATGGCTTCCAACCTGCCCATCTGAATCCAAGTCCCATTCCCCCGGCTCCAGCGAAGAGATCCACAAAAGTGCATGGCTCGCCCAATGCTTTCGCCAGTTGATATGAGAGCAGCGGCGGAACCGCATTGCCGATCTGAGCGTTCACGGCGCGGCGACTGCCTACGAACGCGAAGCTGTCGGGGAAACTTTGGAGACGGGCCGCCTCGCGTTGTGATATTACTCGATGTTGCCCCCCAGTGTAATCATAATGCATGTGGCAGCCGTTTCCTGGACGGCAGAAGAACGTGCTGATCGTATAAGCAGGCATGTCTGCACGTAGGCGCCCATAATAAGTGGAACGGCTGCCGTTTCCTTCCTTGAACGATATGCGAATCTGCGCCAGACGCTGCGATGGAATACTTTCGGGTATGTTCTTCCAGTTGCCTCCTGGCGGGACGGATTTGACGACCTGCATGTCCAAGTCACTGAGAGATGCGCTGTAGTGATTGGGAATCAGGGTTCTTTTGGGATCATCGTTTGACATCGGCACGGTCTTTCTTCCGGCCCGTTTCTTGCTCGAACTACTCGACGGTTGGGTTGGGCCGTCATTTATTCTATCAAATTCCGCGAGAACAGCTTCTTTCTCCTCCTGTGCGACTTTGGGAAAATGGGAAAGGATTTCGTCAAGGGTTTCTCTGGTCAGCCCGTAGGCTACAGCAGCAGCAACCTCGACTTTCACTTCAGCACCGGGTGTTCCCTTCAATGCTCCAGTCACCGCCTTCACCAACATTCCGGCATAGTGCTTGCTCTCCAAGGCCGGAATATGGACTTTTCGCAGGGCGCCAAGCGATACATGCCCTGTGGCAAGCAGGGACCGCAGTTGAAACTCAAATGGAAACGAAGACATTATCCCCAGTAGAGCGAGTAGCCGTTTTTCGTGCTTATCCCGAAAACACGCGACTCCCAGAGAGTTGCCGGCGACCCATCCCCTCGGGATGAGCGTGGCAATCATTCGGCGCTTCTGGTTCGGACGAGAAACATCGCGCCAGGCTATTCGCGCTGATTCCGTGGACTTTGGCGGCTTCCAGCCATTAGTGGCGACGTTGCGGGTCGGTGTTTCCACGACTTTGAACCGATCTATCATCCTGCCCTTCACGAAGGGGCCGATTCCGCCAGTTTCGCAGAAACGCTTCTCCACTCTTGTCTCGTCGAGTTCCCTGCCCGCCCACAAGCCAACGGCTTCTTTCTCTAAGGACGCCCAAGTTGGCAGTTCGGAGAACCTCAGAAGTGAACGTATGCCGCCAACCCCAAAAGAGATTGGAATGGAATACCCGGTAGAATCGAGAAACTCTTTGGGAAGGTGCATCGCTTGGGAAGAACGCGGTGACAGGTCAGCTTTATAGATAGTCAGCATGGGAGCCACTTTGCTGGATTCCTCGCGTGCAACCACGATAGTCGCGGTGGACACGTCTGCCTTCCCAAATAGTCGGGCCTCCGCAGGGAAGAATGCTGCATCAAGCAGGCTGTTGTCAGAGAGCATCCATTGTCTAAGACGTACCGAGGTGTGGTCTGCCAAGAGAGAGGCCGGTGAAACGATGCCAACGAGGCCGCCGGGCTTGGCGAGCCGGATTGCTACTTCAACGCCCACCCTAGCCAGGTTCGTGCCCCATCCCGCGAATTTGTCAGATGGCTGCGAGCGTGGATAGGTTTTCGCCAAGAAATCGTCATATTCTCTCAGCGCTGACACGTACCTATGACGGGTGACCGCATCCATATCCTTCAGTTCACGGGAGTCAGGCTTTAGAAGTTCCCAAGGCGGGTTCGTAATGACTACGTCAAATTGACCCTCGCGGGTCCTTGCGTACTCGAAAGTGTCCACGCACCGGGTTTCGCACTTGATCACAACGCCGCATTCGAGAGATGCTTTTCGGAGGCGCCGTTTCGCCGTCTTGAGTCCATCGGGACTTACATCCCACAACGTCACATGCCAGCACGCCTGACGCCAACCTGCTCCGTGAGCCGCCCGAATCAACCAATCGACTAAACGGGCGTCACCGCTAAAGGGGTCGATTACCGTCACGCCCCTAGCCGCTTCGGAGCGTGAGACAGCGCTCCACATGGCGTCTACAAGATGATGAGCGACGCCGGGGTGGGTATAGAAGCAACCCGTTGCCTTTTTCACGAGTTGGTCGAGGCACTTCCCGTTGCCGCCATTGGCAGCATGCAAAATGTTTATGTGACGCATATCTGTCTGAAGTATCCACCGGTATGCATGATGCCGATGCGCTCGATCATGAACCGGCACCTGCTCTCAAAGAACTCATGTCACACGCCACTGACTGGCATTCTCGTCAAATCACGTTGTCCTACTCACCCCGTCGTGCGGCAACGATACCACCGCCAGGCATTCTGAGCAAGTGGCCCTTGAAACAGGCCGTCCTGACACATGAACGCATCTTCCGCAAGAGACATCAAGTCGAGTCTGCGAAGAATCCGCTATGGATGCGGTTTCTTCGTGGTCTGGCGCACGAGTGTGGTAAATCATGGTCGGCGACAGCGACCGTCAGTGGCTCGAATCTCACTACTTCGATTCCATCATCAGACCGCTTGGGAAGATTCGCACGATTGACGACACGGCGCACAGTAAGCGCGGCTGAAAAGCGGTCGGGTGCAGCGTCTTGTCAGCCATTTGGTTTCATCGCTTCATTGCTCGAATGGCTGCGGCTCGCTTCTCTGATGCCTTTGCTTCCTTGGCCCTGCCAGTCTTCCTATAGAGCGCCGCTATACTCTTAAGGCTCGCGGCCACATCGAGATGATCCGGGCCGAGGGCCTTCTCCCTGATCACCAGCGAGCGCTTGAAGAGCGGCTCGGCCTGCGCGTACTGGCCCTGATCACAATACAGCCTCGCGAGGTTGTTCAGGCTCGCGGCCACATCGGGATGATTCGGGCCACGGGTCTTCTTCCAGATCGCCAGGGAGCGCTTGTAGAGCGGCTTGGCCCGCGCGTACTGGCCTTGGGCCTGGTATAGCTTCGCGAGGTTGTTCAGGCTCGCCGCCACATCGTGATGATCCGGGCCGAGGGTCTTCTCCCTGATCGCCAGCGAGCGCTTGACGAGCGGTTCGGCCTGCGCGTACTCGCCTTGGGAATAGTGCAGCCTCCCAAGGTTGTTCAGGCTCGTGGCCACATCGGGATGGTCCGGGCCAAGGGCCTTCTCCCAGATCGCCAGCGCGCGCTTGAAGAGCGGTTCGGCCTGTGCGTACCGGCCTTGGTCATAGTACAGCCCCGCGAGATTGTTCAGGTCGGTCGCCACGTCGGGATGGTCAGGACCCAACGCCTTTTCGTCAATCGCCAGCGAACGCTTGTAGAGTGGTTTGGCCTGCGCGTACTGGCCTTGGTCGCAATACCGCCACGCGAGGTATTTCCGGTCGGTCGCCACATCGGGATGATCCGGGCCGAGCGCCTTCTCCTTGATCGCCAACGCGCGCTTGTAGAGCGCCTCGGCCTGCGCATGCTCGCCACCGGAACAGTACAGCAACGCGCGGTCTTTCAGGCTCCCGGCCACATCCATCGCCAGCGAGCGCTTGTAGAGCAACTTGGCCTGCGTGTGCCGGCCTTGAACCTCGTACAGCCCCGCGAGGTTGTTCAGGTCGGTCGCCACGTCGGGATGATCCGGGCCGAGGAATTCTTCGGCGACTCGGTTCGCCTTCTTCGCCACAACGATGGCACGGCCATAGCGCCCCTGTCCGCAGAGTGAGATGACCTCGTCGTGAAGCGTTTTCCATTTGTTCCCCAGCATATCGGCGGACGTCCCTATGGAGCGCTCGGACAGACGCGCCAATAATCCTGACATTGTTCTTTTCATGCCATCCTTCGCTTCTCTGGCTAACTTGTTATACGGGATTTCCCAACTCCGCAAAGCCGAAGAACTCTCCGCCGTTGCGATCCTTACGCGATCTCCGTAATAGCCGCACCCAATTTCCTCAGTTTCTCCGCGATCCGCTCGTAGCCTCTATGGATATGTTCGACTTCATTAACCATAGTGATGCCGCGCGCCGCAAGTCCTGCCAGGACCAGCGCCGCACTCGCTCGCAGGTCGGAGGCGGTTACTTCGGCCCCGATCAGGTGTTCCAGCCCCCTTATCTCCACGCGCGGTCCCTCTGACTGAATGTATGCGCCCATGCGTCGAAGCTCGATCACATGCTTGAAACGTGCGGGGAAAATGCGCTCGGTGACCGTGCTTGTCCCCTGCGCCAGGCACATCAGGGCCGTAACCTGAGCTTGCATGTCGGTGGGAAAGCCGGGATACGATTCCGTCATGATATCCGTCCCGTGGGTGCGCCCCGTGCCCCTTACGCGAATACCCTCAGCCTCTTCGGTCAGTTCCACGCCCATCTCCCTGAGCGCTTGAAGCACCGCCCCCAGATGGTCCGGGCGTGCGCCTCGAACCCGGATGTCCCCGCCGGTGATCGCGCCTGCCACGAGGTATGTGCCCGCCTCGATCCGATCCGGGATGATGTCAAACGACGCACCATGCAACTCCCTGACGCCATCGATCACGAGCCGCTCGGTTCCGATGCCGTGGATGGAAGCCCCCATGCAGTTGAGGAAGCCAGCCAGTTCGCAAATCTCCGGCTCGCGGGCCGCATGCTCAATGATTGTGCGCCCCCGTGCCAGGACGGCGGCAGACAAGACGTTGGCGGTTCCCAGCACCGTTGAACCGGACGGCACGCTCAGGTCCACTTCTGAGCCAACAAGCACACGGGTGCTGCCGGTCACGGTAGTGTCGGTCTCGACGATCTTGGCTCCCAACGCCCTCAGCCCTTTCAGGTGGGCATCAATGGGCCGCGCGCCGATCTTGCAGCCTCCGGGCTTGGAGAGATGCCCAGCCCCTCGCCGGGCCAGGAGCGGCCCCAGGGCGCAGACGGAGGCCCGCATGGCCTCGATGCAGTCCGCCGGCACCGTGTGGCCCCTGTCGTCCACGACCATCAGTTCCAGGGTGTGCGCTTCGACCCAATTGGTTTCCATGCCCAAGTGCCGCAAGACCTGCACCATCATGTCGATGTCGGTGGTGCGTGGCACATGGTGGAGTTGCACCTTGTCGCGGGTCAGCAGACACGCGGCCATGATCGGTAATGCCGCGTTTTTCGCTCCGCTGATCTCTACTTCACCGTGCAGCGGGATGCCCCCTCGAATTTCCAGCCTCACCGTGCGGCTCCTTGACGGCTAGGGTATGTTGATGCCGCGTCCCTTAAAGAAGACGCGCGTATCGTCGTCGTCAACGTATCCGATTCGGGGGGTATTATTGGCATGATCATCCGCGATTTCGTTTCCGAGTGCCACACCATAATACTCAAACGCTCCTTCTTCCATTTCCGCGTAAACTCCAAACGCCTCGTGCAGGACGGCGGCGCAGATCTGGTGGGCGGTTGGATTGCCGGAACACTGTAAACACCTTTGGGCGGCGTTAGCAAGCCGCCCGAAGAATTCGATCTTGGAGCAACCGTCGAGCCTTCCTTCGGCATAGAATGCGTCCCTCAGCGCTTCAATGAACCAGGACAATTCGAGGGCGTGGTCTGTAATTACAAACCGGATCGTATCTGGCATATAGGAACGAGGCTTCTTCAGAATAACCACGTCAGCGCCGCCCCATTCTTCTTGCGCACGGGGGAGCCGTTTCTTGGACAATTCCTGTTCGATCTGGTGAAGCGCTTCCATCGTCTTCATTCCTGTCTCCCCCTTCTACAACGTGATGTCCTGCTGAGTTCCCTTGGCCCGAGTTCTGCTATGCACTGCTTCCAACGTTCCGACTCAAATAGCTTGCGCCGATTTGTGAGGACAAGGGTAATCCGTTGGGCGAGAATGCCTCCGTATATCATCAGTTCCTGAATGTCCATGCTTGTTTGTATCTGACTATTGCACCTTGCGGAATACAATGCTAGGTTCTCAGCATCGAAGGCGGCCTCTGAGTTCTGATTTATCGACAGAAGATGGCCCCACTCATATTTGATGTAGTCCTTATCCCAATCCTTTACTAAGTTCCAGCATAACGGCAATTGCGTTCCTTCGACATGGAATATTGGGCGTTCTTCCTGGGCCTCAAAGAGGAGTTGTACCATCCTCTTTATCGCCTTTCGCGTTTGTTCCGTGGATCTACTCCGGTATCCTGCCTCTTTCAGATGTGCAGTGAGTGTCTTGCGGAGTCTGTCTATATCGTGGGTCAATTCATGCGTATACGCATTATTACCGGCCTCCGCAAGCGCCGTGCGGTGACCCAAGAGAGTCTTCTTAGCCATTCCCGAATCCTCTCTCCCAAGATTCAGTGACACCGCTGGACCCCCAATAAAAAAGAGCGCCATCACAGACCACCTCCGCACACCCTTTCCACAGGGCACCAGAAAGCAGCCTGGACGGCGCTCCTTTGGGGAGCGCCGCACCAGGACTCGCTGCCTATCTGGTATGGGCCGAAGCCCAGTGGAAATTTGTGCGGAAGGCACGAGCCACGATGCCGACGCATCACAGCTTCAGATTGTCAACGGCTCTGCCGTTCTTCCTCCTTGACCTGCCATATCTCAGCGGATGCTTGCTGACAATGCACTCTCATCTCGGCCCCCCTGGCTTGCCAAACCATTTCACCAATGACTCGTCACCGGTGCTGGTGATGAGAATCAAGTGAAGTACAAAATCGTCGCCTGCCCTGCTGCAACAAGCAAAACTCTACTACACGCACATCCCCAATGCAAGCGGCCAGCAAGCGCAGTCTCTTCTCTCTGTTGCATCGGGCAGCGTGGAGGCCGTTTTCAACCACTCCATCGCCTTTGCTATGTTCCCTTCGTCGCTTTCAAACTCGGAATCTGCCGTCGGACTTGCTCACAAGAGCGGCTTCTGCCAGAATATCCACTGAAATGTCACGGACGTGAATCAGCGGCAGACCCATGACCTGAAAAAAGATGATGTAGTGGAGGTTGAGGTGTCCGATAACAATTTGAACCCACCCGATGCGTCCGGCAAATTGCCGCCGGAGGTCATCGCCAAGCACGAGGCCGCAAAGGCTCGGCGTCGCCAGTTGAAGAAGCAGCATGCCGAGTTGTTTCAGCAACTCAGGGACTGCCTCTTCCGGCACGACCCGATGAGACTCAACTTCGGAAGCAACGACGACGAGTATGAACCGGAGGTCGGAACGATTCTCCCACGCCTTCATACATGCACGTCCGAAAAGGATGTCCTCAAAGTCGTCTATGAAGAGTTCAAGGTGTGGTTCGCGGGGGGTTGGGGGGCGGGCAGAAAGGCCAGTTATCGGGCCGTGTCTGCGGAGATATGGCGGCTGTGGAATCAGGCGAAGAAGTGAGAGGTGCTGGCAGCGGTTTGATGCTGGCTCTGCTCAGGCTGCTTCCAACCGCTTGACTGCTTCGTGGGCGGCTTGGTTGCTCGGCTTCTGAACGAAGCCGATAGGCACGATTATCAGTCGTGCCATCGGTCTTTCTCCTAGAGCAGTCTGTCCATGTCCAAGATCTTGCCTGCGAGCTCGACCGCGCAGCCGAAGGCATCGCCGGTCAACCCGGTGGAATCCGGCTCGTTCGCGGCGATGATGACGATCCGCGCAAGCTCCTGCATCTTCTTGACGGGGTCGGCCAGTTCGTCCAGAGCCTTGGCGGCCCCCGCGTTGGGGTTGTCCAGGAGCAGCGCGTAGAAGTGGGAGATGCGGCAGAAGTACCCGTCGAACTTGTCCGAGTACAGAACCAGCCGCGTGTTCGGCAACTGCCCCCCGCAGAATCGGCACCGATGCGGCTGTTCGGCCATTTTCTTCTTGTCCGGCTTCCTCGTTCGCTTCCTGGCCATTGGCGGCCTCCTTTCAGATACTACATTACTGGCGTTCCACCAGCGGAACGACATCGAAGATGAACCTCCCCTCACTGTTGCGGTTTTCCATCCGCTCCCACGGTTTCGCAGTTGGCTTGCCGACAGCGGGCCGGATGATCTCCGCCGTGAGCATGAAGTTGTCGCCAACCACGGAGCAGCATTGGAGCATGACGGCTTCCAGAACTCCCTCCTTCGGCGTTTCCTTCCCCTGCGAAACGCTCTTGACGAGCGTACCGCCATACTTTTCCGCCAGGTCGTCGGGAGCGCCTGCATGATGCGCCGCGTCGCCTGCCGCCCTGGCCATCCAGACCTCGGCCACAAAGACGAACGCCAGCGGACGGGTCTCCTCGATGAGCTTGTTCAGGAGCACCGAGGTAACCTGCTTGTTCGCCATGAGCTTGTGGAGGGGCAGAACCGTCTCCTTGTCGTCGAACAGGAAGAGCGCCACGGGTATGCACAGGCCGTCCCGCTCGAACGCGCTCCGGGCGGTACGCTGAACATGCTCGAAGAACTCCTCAATCCTTTTCCGCTGCTTGCCGCTAACGAGTTTCATCACGCCATCCTTCCAGGCCTGGGACCTCCGGTCGCCCCTGTCCTGACACATGAATCCCTCTTTCGGGCAAGACAATCAAGTCGAGTCTGCCGGGATTCCGTAATTGCCCCCCCAAAGGCCGCCATTGGCCCTTACGGCCGCAGTATGGCCCGCGTGGGCGCATACTTGGGGGTGGTGGCAGTAATGGCCCGGGTGTGGGGCCGGTTCAGCGCCGGCATTGCGCATAATCGGCCCTGGGGCGGGAAGAAGCCGCGCTATCGAGCGCCATCCCCGAACTATTGCGTTTGGCGCGGGGAGCTTTCGATGCAATGGCACACCGTACGCGCACACGCCGTAAACGGCGCACCAAGTACCGAGATTGATCGCCATCTGATGGCCTCTCAGCCACATTTTACGGGCGTGTCATTTGCAGTCGTCATACACACTCGTCTGGATTTTCCTGGACGCAGAACCTTTGGTGACCTTGCGCAACCACACGCGCACACACCGTGAACAGCGCGCCAAGTACCAGGACGACGCGCGCTCTGATTGGCCTCTCAGCCAAATTTTTCGAGCCCGTCTTTCGCACCCGTCATAAACACTCGTCTGGACCTCCTGGCGGGAGTTAGGCCGCAGGAGCGCGGGATGACCGCCGTTGGGGCGGCGGAACGTGTCGCATAACACGTCGCTCGAACATCGGCGCCGGCGCGCGGCACTTTCCGCGCTTCGTGGTCCATTGCAGCGCCCCAAGAGCAAAGACCGGTCGCGTTTCGACCGGCTTGTGCCATTGCAGCAACACCAACGCACAGACGCTGTAACCGGCGCGTCAAGTGCCAGGATTATGCGCGATCTGATTGGCCTCTCAGCCAAATTTTCGTAGGGTATCATTCGCATGTGTCATGTGCACTCGTCTGGGTTTTCCAGGCAGAAGTCTGGCCGTAGGAACACGGGGTAACCCGACGCTGGGGTGGCGGAACGTGTCGCATAACACGTCACTCAAACATCGGTGCCGGCGCGCGGCACTTCCCGCGCTTCGTAGTCCATTGCAGCGCCCCAAAGGCAAAGACCGGTCGCGTTTCGACCGGCTTGTGCCATTGCAGCAACACCCAGCGCGCAGACGCCGTAAACGGCGCGACAAGAACCGGGATTATGCGCGACCTGATTGGCCTCTCAGCCAAATTTCATTGGGGTAGCATTCGCGGGTAGCATACGTACTCGTCTGGGCCTCCTGGCTGAAGTTAGGCCGCCACAGCATTCTCTAAGCGAACAGGCCCATTCAAGCACTCTGCCGGTAGGACTGCATGCGCAGGGAAATCTGTTCCTGCACTCGTTTTCGCGGGGCACACCGTCCCATTTCCCAGTTGCGCACGCTGCATACATCCACGTCCAGCGCCTGAGCCACATCCTTCTGCAGCAAGCCGGCCTTCAGCCGCCACATTCGAAGTCTCCCCCCGAAGGTCGTCGTGTCCCCGTCTGGAATGAGGCTGATATCCGACACGACACCGCCGACCATGTGCACTTGCGCGAGCCTGTCCTGCACGACCACCTTTACAATGCCGTTTGTGGCTCCGGTCTCCTCACGCCCCCCCACAGGGGGAGCAGTTTGTTCCATAGAGACTCCCGCCTTAAGGGCCGCGGTGAGTCTATCGCGCTCCGCTGACAGCCTGGACATACGTTCCTGAAACAACCCCCTGTCAATTTGCCCCAGTTCGTAGAGATCGAACAAGCGCGCGACGCGCGCACGCAGCCGGTCCAGCGCCCGTCGGATCTCCTTTCGCTCCTCAGTGTCCCCCTCCCCCACCGCCGCTGCCACGGCCTGCGCCGCCGGCGCGTCCTTTGCCAGCCCGCGAACTTTCTCCATGACCAGCCTTTCCAGCAGGTCGGCCGATACCGTCGTCCCGGCGCAGCGGCTCCTGCCACTGTGCTGGTTGCCGTTGCAGCGGTAGTAGCGGTACACCTTCTCCCCCCGGCGCAGGAGTGACCCGACCATTGCGCTGCCGCACTTCCCGCAGCGTGCCAGTCCGGAGAGCTGGTATGTTCGTCGCGGTTCAGGACCAGAGCGCTCCGCCCCGCCCCGTTTCAACAGGGACCGCACCGCCGTGGATACCTCCGGCTCCACCAGGGGTTTTCTCATTCCCTTCACCACCGTCCAGTCCCCTTCGGCGCGCAGGCGCGTGTCGCCATGTTTGTGCCTCCCATAAACATTGGCACCCGTGTAGACGGGGTTGCGCAGTATCTGGCCCACGGCGTTGCCCGTCCACGCCCGCCCTTTGCGCGTGCATACCCCCTCCTTGTTCAACCCAAGCGCCACGCCCCGGAGCGACCGGACGGCCAGGAACATCTCGAAGATGCGCCGGACCAGGGCGGCCTGTTCGGGCACCTCCACCAGTCTGCCGTTTTCTTTCCGGTAGCCCAGCGGCGCGGGGCCGCACGACCATTCCTGACGGAGCACACGCTGCAGCTGCCCTTCCCTGGTGCGCTCGATGAGCGTCTGGCGCTCGAACTGGGCGAAGCCTCCTTTGATGCTCAGAGCCAGGCTCCCCATCGGGGTGGACGTGTCAAACTGCTGGTCAACCTCCGCAAACGCCACCCCGTGCTCACGGAACATCTCGACCAGGTCGAGCAGGTCTTTCATGCTCCGGGAGATGCGGTCCACCTTCCACACCAGGACCACATCAAAGTGCTGGTGCCGCGCGTCCGCGATCAGGCGCTGGAGTTCCGGGCGGTTCGTGTCCTTGCCGGAAAGGCCCGCGTCGACGTAGATATCGGCGACCGCATAGCCGCGCGCCCTGGCGTGGCGCAGCAGCAGCGACGTCTGGGTCGGCAGGCTGTTGCCGTCGACCTGCTGTTCGGTCGACACGCGCAGGTAGAGAGCGCAGCGTTGTGGCATTGGGTCACCTGCCCTCTTCCAGTTCAAAGCCTCGGAAGACGCCCTCGGCGTATTCCTTTCGGTGCGTCTCAATCCAGCGGGCGGTCTTCCTGAATCCCATCCGCCGGGCCAGCCGGGAAACCACGGGCCGGTCGAACATGTTCGTCAGCCCGCTGTCCCGGACGGCCAGCAGGCCGTCCAGCACTTCCTTTGGTACTTGTATCTTCGTCATCTGTTATCCTTCCTGGCCCCTGCTCTGAACCTCTACATACTGCCCAATCGGGATCCCCGGCGACTGAAGGCCGCTGAAGAAATTGAAATCGATCTTCACCTTGCCGTCCGGGTACACCGTGACCTCCCGAGTCATGGCGCGAAGCAGGCGCTGGCGTTCGGAAAGGGAAAGGCGCGGGAAGGTCGCCTGCAGCTCCCGGAACCTTTCCGCCAGGGCATGCGCATCAACATTTTGCACTCCGCCTTCCGGAGTGTTTGCGTCGATCTCGGCCAGGTCGGCGACAATGGCGGCGCGCTCCTGATCCAGGTGGGCGTACCGCTCCCTGAAGGCCACCAGATCGATGGCCGATGTCTCGTAGAGTTCCAGGAGCCGCCGTTCGCGCTCCCGGTAGCCTTCGAACGCCGTCTGCAGCCGTGCCCGGCGCGCTGCACGCGGCGCGGCCTCATCGGCCATCCGCTTCTTGTATTCTTCCAGTTCACGCGCCAAAGTCCCGGCGTCGAAGCCGGTGATCTGGCCGACGACGGCGGCTTCCAGTTCGTCCGCGCGGCAGATGAGTCCCTTGCAGACGGACGGCCCCTTGTGCAGCCGCGCCGTGCAACGGTAATAGCGATGAGGATTGCCGTTGCTCGCCTTGCAGTTCATGCCGGTCATACTGCCGCCGCACAGCCCGCACCGCGCCAGGCCGGTCAGAAGGTGGGGGGACGCGTCGCTCCACGGAGCCGGGCGCGTATTGGCGTTCAGGGACTTCTGGACATCGTCGAAAATCGTCTGCTCAATGATCGGCTCGCAGGCCTTGTCAACAACGATCCACTTTTCCCGGTCCTGCTTGATGATACGGCTCCCACGCACGACGCGTTTGGCGTAGCACATGGTGCCAACGTAGATGCGGTTGGCCAGGATGCTTCGGATCGACGTTCGCGCCCACGGCTTGCCCTTGCGGTTGAACCGGCCGGCGGCGTTCATCGTGTGGATCGTCCTTCGAACGCTGCGGCTCTGGCGGTACATGTCGAAGATGGCGAGCACCGTTTCGGCTTCTGCCGGCACGATTACCAGCTTCCCGATTTCGGAGTTCCAGGAGTAGCCGAAGGGCGTGATCCCGCCGCTCCACGCCCCGGACTTGGCCCGGTGGTGCATGTTCTCACGGACGCGCTCGGCGGTTATCTCCCTCTCGAACTGGCCGAAGCTCGCCAGGACGTTTCGTAGCAGCATGCCCGCTGGGGTGGACGTGTCAATCGCCTGGCTGGCGGATACGAACGCCACATCCCAGTTCTCCAGGTCGTTAATGAGGTTAAGAAAGTCTCTCTGGTTGCGGGAAATGCGGTCCATCTTCGACACCAGGATGATGTCGAGCTTCCCCTCCTTCGCCCAGCGCAGCATCTCCTGCAACGCGGGCCTGCACGTGTCCCTGGCCGAGAGGCCCGCATCGGTAAAGATCTTGACGACCTGCCAGCCTTGTAGCTCGGCGTGGGAAAGCAGCTGTGACTTCTGGGTGGAAAGGCTGTTGCGGTCGACCTGCATCTCCGTTGAGACGCGCAGGTAGATGGCGCAGCGCTTCACGCCGGTGCCCGGGGGCACCGGCGTTCGTCGCACTCCTCTTGTCTGCGCCGCGGTCGTCATCTGGTTCTCAGTGCTCACTCGGATGAGCTGGTTTAATGTCGGTCACATTCAGCTTCATGTCGCCGGACAAGTCAAGTAAACTCTTTCCACAATTCCGGGCAGGTGCCGCGGCTGCCCCGGCACGCAAAATGCTCAGGGCCTGAAGTTCCACAATCGTCTCGCGGAGTTGTCGAGCCTGACTCCCACGGGGCCGCAGGTAACGGACGAAGATCTTCTTAAGCTCGACCATCAGGTGCCCCCCCAGGCGGTTCTTCGCCGCGGTGTCGGCGCATGCTGTGCCCCCGGCGCTCCGATATAGCCGCGTATTCAACGAAGTGGCGGCCTGGATCGCGATGGGCGGTTGACCTCGGGGCGCGACTGGCGTCACAACCAACCGCCGGCTGCAACGTTACGGTCTGGGACGCGATGGGACGCGTGATATCCCATTGCGCCTTCAGTCTGAAGCCCACGATTATTCCACTCACGTCGTCACCCACAGTCTGTTCTCTCGCGCTAAGTTTCCAAACATCGCGTCCCATCGCGTCCCACCCTCGTAAGCGTTTGTTGTCACGGTCGTTGCGTAGCTGCCAGTGGCGTCCCGGACGACGGCCCATCGCGTCCCACGGCGGTCGTTCACTGCTTGAGTCCAATCCCCTCATAGAAGAGGACCCTGTCGTTGCCTACGCGCGGGCGGGAGCGCCCCAGCGCCGGGACGACCGTCCTGATGTCGCGCCCAAAGGAGGCTGCCGTGCCTGGATGATCACGGCCGACCTCTGCGCACCACGCTTTCCACGCTTCGAAGAGGCGCCCTACTTCCACTGAATGTTCCGCGCCTACCACACATCGTTCGCGGACGAATTCGCCAACGGGACTGGAAAGATTTTCGATTTCATGGACCGCCGCGTTGACGCTTGCGGGTTGGACGAACCGCCCACGTTCCCGCAGGCGTTTCCAACCGTCCATCGCCCAAAGCAAAATGCCCGGTAACTCCTTCAGCAGCTTCTCGGTCAGGCCAGTGTCCTCATGCCCGTAGAAACTTGTCGTCAGTTGCAGGATCAGGAATCGCCCGGCCAGCGCTCCCGACGCATCGGAGAACTTGGGCAACTCGTTCGTCAGGAACAGGAACCGCACCGCCAGTTTCATCGTCACCGCGTCGAGGTACTTCCGATGGATGGTTAATGTGTCCTCCCCGGAAATGCACAAGAGCCGTTCAACAACGGTGGACATGTCCCTTCCGCCGAAGCGCGCGTCGGAGACGATAGCCGCGCTCTTGCCGATGAGGTCTTGAAGGCCGAACGCTTCGGCCAAACCGGACATCGTCGGCCCCACCGCGTTGCCGTGCCCAAGAAGTTCCCGCAGAACGCGGGCGATGGTCCCCTTGCCGCTGCGCTTGGGTCCGACGATCAAAAGCATCTTCTGCTGCGCGGTGTCCAACATGAGGCAATAGCCGACCCACTCCTGGAGCAGCTCGATGCTTTCGCCGTCATCACCGAAAAGTTGGGCAAGGAATTCCAGCCAGTGAACCGGGACCGGGGCGCTGGGGTCGTAGTCGAACTCCAGCGCGCTGGTTGTGAACAGCGCCGGCGTGGCCGGGATAATCCCGCCGGTGGGGATGTGGACGTTCAGTGTCCTGCAGAGCAGAAGTTCCCGCGGGTTGGGCCGCATGGCGTCGCCATCGAGCCAGGCGGGAGGTGTTACGTCAGCCGGCAGGTGCGTATGACTTCGTATCGTCTTGAGCGCCGCTTCCACTGTATGCGGGTTCGAATCGAAGGGAACGAGGTCTTTTACGCCGGGCGCTACGCGTCCGTACTTCAGTGCACCATGTAGCCAGGTCTGGAGTCGCTTTCGTAGCGCGTCATCCTCGACGATGACGTATCGGTTGCCCTTCCATTCCAGGAACAAGCCCGCGTATGTGTGCAGAGTTGAACCATCCGGATGGCTGTAGAATTCCCGGATGAACGCCTCCGCCGTCGGCAGCGTCTGCCTGGGCGACAACACGAGCCGCCCTGAGCTGGGAGCGCGGCAACCCAAAGGAACGCACCCGTAGGGTTCGCTGCGAAGACCCTCGCCGCGCGTGCAGCGCTTGTCGGCAAACCGAAGGTGCTTGAGGATCTCCGCGTCGGAAAAGTGACAAACGGTCGCCTGGCTTGTCAGGTTGTCGTGGATGCAGACGATGGCTTCCTCGTCGGTAAGGTCATGCTCAATGCACTGGCACGCCAGCCGGAAGAGATGCAGGGAGTCATTGGCCACGTCCGCCGCGTTCAGTTGGCTCATCGCCGCGACGCAGCACTTGAAGTCCTCGGTCCTGACAACGGGCTCGGCGTCGCCGGGTCCGGCGTTCGCCGCCGGCGCCGCCGCGACAGGGGCGGGAGGAGATGTGCGGGCGGCATGCTCAACGTCGTGACCTTCACCTTCGGCCCGCACCTGATCGCGCAGCCAGCCAAGGGGCCGGTCATGTGGTTTGCTCGCGGCGTCCGAAACCTTGTGACGGAGCTCCCTCTCCGTCCACGGTGGCCGACAGCGCGGGTTATAGTGCTCCAGGAGCATCTGGAACGCCACCTCGGCGGGCAGGGCGAATCCGTGAACCAGCGCCACCGCTGCTGCAAAAGTTGCGGCATGCCCCCCCTGACCGCTGATCGCCGGCGGCATCTTGTCCAGGTACGCCCGCGCGCGGCGCAGAACCGCAGCAGTACTCACATGAGATTTCTGTGCGGCATTCGCAGGGGCCGCCTTCGGCGCTTCTTCAATACGGCGACCATGACGACGGACGACCTCTGCAAACAGCGCCTCGACGCAGGCCTGCAACTGAGGAGCGGGGACCGCCAGTGGTTCCCCGTCCAAGTAGTCGTACGGTTCGTCGGTCCTATCATGGCGGCTTGGTCCGACCAGGGTCTGGCAGCCGCTGCTGCGCAGTTCAACTATCATTTCTTTCGTAACGGGGTCGTGGTATTGCTTTGTCGCGGGCACCTCTGAGCGATACCACCAATGCGATCGTGGTGCGCTAAACCGCCCCGTGACCGCCGGCGTCGCCGGCAGGTACTGGTCGGCCAGCTTAATGGCCTCGGGGCAGTCCAGGTCGACGTCGACCAAGTTGCCGCTGGCCTCGCCCAGGAGAATCCCGATGTTCCCTTCGGCCCCAAAATACGCCGGCAGTTCCTCAGAAGTCAGGCGCAGGTTCTGCCAGCCCTTCGTTCGCGGTCCTTTGGTTCTGGGCGGCACGGGCACCGGCATCCAGCCGCGTTGACGGTAGCGTCGTGCCGCTTCAAGAAGCTCGCTCATTTAATTGTCCTCCCAATCGCGTCCAACACGCTCACAAAACAACTACAATTCTATGGCACGCTCTGTTGTCGCCCGTTGTCGGGGCACAATGGCACGTGCGTTAAGGAAGCGTGGTTATGCAGGTTCAGTTTTCTCTGGGAAAATTGGGGGCAGGCTGGCTGGGGCGGAGGCAGTTTGGCACGCTTTTTCTGCTTGATTTTAGCTTGACCTGGGGGCGCGTTGTCGGCACATAATCGGACCACTTATGGGCTGGAAACCGCGTTCGGAATGGGTGTGACGTTCAAGTGATAGCCGCACTCTGGCTGGCGCCTGGGCCACGTTTACGTGGGCGTGCGTGCGGTCTCATGATATGCGCTCGGGTGGGGACTTCCTGGCTGAAGTTTCAGCTCGCAAGATAGTATAATGTCGCCGTGGTCGTGACGAGGAGGATGAGGTTGTGGCCTGACACCTGACTCTCGCATCGGTTTTTGCCCACGCTCCCTCATGACGCAAAGCTCCATTGCGAGGTGCCCTAATGCCCACGAAGATGGCGGACGTCCTCAAAGGACTCCCAAGTGAAATGATGGATATCCTGGGGAATCCCAGGACGGAAGAGAAATTCGACTTTGCCTTTGACGAACTCCTGGAACGTCGACGCCTGGCATTGGAGGAGTATGGGGCCGCCGCTAGGCACTTGCAGGACGTGAGCCGCCGCACGGTGTCCTCCAGGAAGAGAGGTGGTCACCGCCCTTCGTCACAACTTAAGGCGGCGCAGAAGCGGGAGTCGGTGGCGCGTGCAGAGCGCGATGCGGAGGAGGAACATTACGTAACGATCACAAAAGCTATAATCACCGTCATCGTCCAGGACGCCGCGCTGGCGGTCCAAGCCGACCCCGAACTGCGCACGCGTCTTTGTGGGCACATTCTGGATCTCTATCCACGCTATGAACGTCTGCTGGATTTCCATTCAAGGAGGAGGGTGGGGGAAGCGGAGATTCGCCGCAGAGACGATCATTTGTCGTATTTTACGCCGAACATCGGCCCGGCGCGGCTCTATTTCGCACTGGCCCGGGCGCACACGGAATGTGGAAAGCGCATCCCAAAGATTGTGAAGGAAATCTGCACCACCACTCATGGCGACGATGCAGAATATGTCCGACAGGCCGAGGAACTTTTCCCCGACTGGAAATGGCAACCGCCGCCTCAGCCCGGCACTCAACGACCTGGCCCGCACTTTGGAGACATCTTCCTATACAAGGACGGCGAGCAGTGGATGTGCTTTGGCACGAGGATGAAGTTCAAGAGAGCCGGCGACAAAAAATGCCTCGACGTGCTTGTGACTCGCCCCGACGAATGGGTGACTATTCGGGACATCAGCGGAGAGGCGCATCTGAACGTTACAACCACTGAGACCTCAATGAGTCACCTCCGCGACAGGTTCACGGACGCGCTGAAGCTCCGGCCTCGATACATAGATATTCCCAGGACGGAAGTGAAACGTATGGTATTCGAGTGCGTACTAATGCAAAAGGGGACTGACATCGATGCCACCTATTGCTTGAAAGTCGAACGTCTTCCCAAAGGAAGGTTCCAACTCATCGACGCGTAAAGGCTCCCTGGCAACCGGCCAGTTGGGAAGCAAAGACGCAGAAGGGCGCGCCACCAGCGTCGCCGCCCTCGTGGCGCCTTCTGACACCATCCCGTAGTTCTCCGAGGCTGCATGCCCCACCCCCTGAGGCACAATCCCTGCCAGGAACAGCTAGCCACATCTGCGGAGAAGGCACCGGCCCCTACCTATTAGTGTGGGGCCGCGCCACATCGCTGCACCATTTTCACATTCTCTGGCGTGTCCTGTGGCCACGAACGCTTTTCGGCTGCGCCGCCAGGTTCAGGCGATGGGTCGTCCCGATGCTCTTCGTCATCTCCGGACTCACGCCTGCAGCCCCGGCATAGTCCGTCCACCGGCGAATGGCCTCGATGACGGCGTCCGTGAGATCGGATGCGTTCTTGATCCCATATTCCGACGCAACGGCCAGGAGGTCGGACCGGGTGAAATCGTCCCGTTTGCCGTTCGCGCTCATCTGGTGGAGGTTCGTCCAGCGTCCAGTGGGATTGTGTGCCCAGATCACGTCAAAAGCTGGCGCCAGTCGCCACTTCCCCTCCGCATCCATGAGAAACGCGATGTTGCGGGTGTGGTCGTCCTGGTTCCGGGCCACGATGTTAAACACCATGCGCCGGTACATCTCCTGCATGGCCGGGTGCCCCAGGTTCAAACGCTGAATAACGGAGAACGCCTGCTCGTAACCGTGCTCCCCTGTGGCGTTGAAGTCGAGGTGCGCCATAGCGCAAAGGGACTGCACGTGGATTTTCCCGCCCTCGGAATCGCGGTCGAAGCGCCGTGTCATGAAGTGCGCGCGGCCATTCTCCTCAAGCATCCCGCATTCTGACATTTCAACGCCGGCGGCCAGTGCCATCTTGTGATAGGCGTACTCCACACGACCGAAACCCTGCGGATCGCCAAGCGACGCGTCATTCACTCCGTCGAATTTCAGAATCCACGGTTCGAATCCTTTGGGCGCGGGAACCTGACCAGATCGCACCTCCTGCGTCTTCGGATTCCAGGCGATGACGGCTTTGGCACGGTTCCCGCCGGCGGATGTGCCCACCCGGATGATGGCGTTGAGCGCCTCAGCCTTCTTTCCCTTCAGGTTCACCGCCCACCCGGTCCTGTGACGGAGGATTTCCGAGGCCAGTTGAGTGAGTTCGGACACTTCAATCGGAACAGCCGCGTTGGGCTGCGGACCGAGTGCCGGTTTGAACTCAAGCGCGCCCATCCCGCGAGTCCCCATGTAGCAGAGCCGTTCGACCGGGGTGAAATCACTCGCAGACCGGCCTTGCCGCGCCAGCCAGACGTCGATGAGGCGGTTGCCGTAGCGGTCCGGAAGGGCGTCCGCCAGGAGACCGGGCAGACCCTGGAATGTCTGCCGGTTGAGCGTGGGAAAAGAGAAGACCCCGGTGCCCAGTGGCATCGTCAGCGGTGCAATGTTCAGGCCGCTGCGCAGGAAAGACGGAGTGTATTCGAAGGCACCCAACCCGCGCGGCCCGTCCCACGCCACTGCGCCGACGTCCTGTCCCCAAAGTCTGATCGTCGCGACATCCACTTGACGAACGCGCTTGGCCATCGTTCAACTGCCCTCCGGCTTATGCTTGATTCGACGCCCCGAGGCCCGTTGTCGTTCGCGCCCCTTGAGTTTGGCCAGCTGGATCGGACTTTGCCCCGGCGCGGGAAGGAAAGCATCCAGCTGTCCGAGCACGCCGAGCGCACGCAGAGCACGAATGAACGTCCCCAGCGTAGTGGCCTCGCCCGCCTCCAGTTTCTGAAGCGCCCGACGGGAGATACCGGCCCGCGCTGCCAGTTCAGGTTGCGTGAGATTCTGGTTCAGGCGCGTTCGCTGCAGGCGTTCGCCCAGTTCAACCAGCAGTGCGTGGTCGCTTATTCCCTGAAAGTCCATAGGAGCCTCCTGTTCTTTCTGTCGGACACATTACCACAGACACACTCGAGATGCAACCCCTATAGCGCATCATCTTGCGCGTCATGGCCCATATACGCCATTAGCACGCACTATGATGCGCGTTACAAACAAACCACTAGGGCATCGCGGTTGCCGCGCCATCGGAGTTGGCCAAATCCGTACCACGGCGGTTCCAGACGTTTGCGCCCATCCGGGGGCGGCCCCCCTTGTGCATGGAGTCATGGCAGAATAGACTATCCACTAAGCCAAAGGTTTCTTCTTTGGTCAATGCGCCGGGGACATGATGAAGGAATTTCACTCCTTTCAAGAGTTACGACAGCAGCTCGGGGACATGAAGTCGCCCGTCCCCGAACCGGGTGCCGCACGAGAGCGGTCAAGTGGCAACTCCTCAACGCGGACCCCCGGTGGCCCCGGCTCCAGCACCGGTCCCACCGCATCGGATTGCATAGTTGCGGCAAAGGTCGCCGTCGCCCAAAGAGACTGGCCTGGCGCGCAGCGCCATCTGAGCCAAGCCGCCACCCTTGGGAACGGGCAATGGCACGTCAACCGTCGTCTCGAACTGGTGAACCTCGTGCGCCAGGGCCGCAGCACTCCCGAACCTCCAGCCAATTGGGCTGAGCGTTTCATGGGCCACTGCGCGACTTGCTCGCAACCCACGCGCACACCATTGTCGTGCGCAAAATGCGTGCAGTATGTGAAACCGCCGGCAACAGCCGTTAACTTCCGGCACGTCGACGAGCATTACAGCCTGGGAGTCTACCGCTGGCAGGGCGATCCCGAATCGTGCAATGCGCTAAGCCGAATGATTCGATGGCTCAAGGCAGAGAAAGGTGATGAAGTCCTTCGATACCTGGCGTATCTGCTCTCGTGCGGAATACGCACCGAGACGCAGTTCCTGCAAGCAGCGGATATCCTGGTTCCTGTGCCACCTGATCCAAACCGGCGCCAGGAGCGCGGGTTCAACAACGTCACCCAGTTGGCTCGCTACATGGAGTCCTACTGTGTCCTGCCCATTGCTGAAGAAATGCTGGTCAAGACGAAGGCCACAGATGACCTTCGTCAGATGAACAGACATGAAAGGCGCGGGGCGCTGACCGGCAGTATTGAAGTCAATTCTCGCAAACGCCACTTGGCCAAGGAGACGACCATCTTGATCGTGGACGATGTGGTGACGTCCGGTGCGACGCTCGACACGTGCGCACAGGCTCTCAAAGAAGCTGGCGCAACCAGGGTGCTTGCCGCGACGCTGGCGCGATCTGAATCCTCCCAAGCATCTGAGCGAGCCGGCGAACGTGACCCTGAGATACCGGTCTTTTGACCAGACGGAGGTCGTATTGTGCTGTACACCTGCTTTCTATTCGATTTGGACAACACGCTGGTGGACACTGAGCCGATCAACCGCTCCGCCCTGGAGCAATGCGGTTGCCCCAAAGTGGACGACCTTACATCAAGTGACCTGCGTTCCTTCTCGCCAAACGAGCTGCTGAAACGGGCCGGACACGCTAGCGCGACGGATCGCTACTGGCGCTGCTATGGCAGACTGGTGAGAACCGAGTCGCGACTTTTCGACCCCAAGACTCCGGCAGTCCTTGCGGAATTGCAGAAACGCGGCGCGCGCATCGGACTGGTGACTTCCTCCCCGAAGTCCATCACCGAGGTGATGCTTTCTGCATGCGGCGTAGCCGACCAGTTTGCCTCTTGCATGGTAACCTACGGAACGTGCCGGCGGCGAAAGCCGTTCCCCGACCCGATCCTTGCGGCGCTTAAGATGCTCAGGCACCCCCCAAGCGGGTCGATCTATATTGGCGATGCCCAAAAAGACGCGCAGGCCAGTCGGGCGGCAGGAACTCACTTTGGGTTCGCGGCATGGTCGCGAACCCCAAAGCAAGAGGCAAGCGCCTTGCGCCCGAACCAGGTTTTCGTCAGCATGTCGGATATCCTTGTCTACACATAGGAAGATTCATCTGTGGCTGCATATTTCATCTATCGTATTAACAGCGCCTACGACGGGTTTGACCCATCGAAGCTCCGGCGGCGCGCCGGACGCGGCATCCTGCGGTACAACTGGGGCGCCCACGTCGAGGACATTGAGCGTGGCGACATTGTCCTCACCTACTTTACAGGTAATGGCTTCACCAATGGGATCTATTCGCTTGGCAGGGTGACCCAGGTCAATCCTGCCAAGCGCCGCCGGAACGTCACCGCCCGGTTGCTTTACGTCGGGGCCAACGGCGATCCTCTCATCGCTCGCAACGGCAATGAACACCTATTTGAGCATATCCTTACCCGCCGCCGTGGCGCGGAGGTGGTCGTCCCCACCACATGTGAGAGACTCTTGTATCGGGCGCTTGCCCGAAACGAGGACCTGCTAGCCCGCGCGAGAAGGCATGGTGTCGAACTGCCTGGCGAGTCCTCCGTCGGCGCGATAGGTTTGAGCGCAGTTCCGCTCATCAAGAGGACGCGCGAACTGGCCACGGACCTCCGGGACGCAGACATGATCGCCGCCTATTGGATTCGTCCCCGCCAGGCATCGTGGCTGCAGAACTCACCAGAGTCGCTGACCGCCATCTCCAACATGTTCCGCAAGTTCAAGGCTGGCGACATGTCGCATATTGAGCATTTCGCTGCGGCGCTGGCACGGCAGGTGCGCAAGGCGGTGCGTCATCCCCGCCGTGTTTTCGGCGCGGTGGTTGGAGTGCCGCTCAATACCAGCAAACAGGCCAGAGGCGAAGTGGACCGCGTTGGGGAACTTGCGCACAGCGTGGCAGATGAACTGCGCGTTCCCTATTGCCACGCCCTGAGGTTGGACGGGAGGATATCGCGTCGGCTATTCAAGCTTGCCGGTCGCAGCATCGAGGAGTTTCGGCGGGGCTATCTGTCGCGGTTGCACGTTCGCAAGCAGGCGCTTCTACGCAGGTGTGCCGAAAAGAGCCTTGACATATTGCTCGTCGATGATGTTTATACGGATGGCGTGACCACCGGAGTGGTGCGGGAAGCTCTGCACAGCGCATTCTTGCCCTATGAAGTCAACGTGCGCGTGGCCACGCTTGGTCTCATGACAAAGCAGCGGAACATGGACGAACGCCTCGTCAAGAGATGGAGATGACTGTGCCAAACCTTAAGAAACTCACGTTGTGGTATCAGGTCAGTTCCGCCAGCTACCTTGGGCCTGTGCGGTTCAGGACCCTCTGGCAAAAACTGGGCGATGACATCGGGCGCATCTTCGGCATGGCCGACGCGCAACTCCTGGAACTAAAAGGTGCCGTAACGAAACAGAACCTCCTGGGCATCCGCGAGCAAGCCGATCAATACAACGCCTCGCGCGAGTTCATGCAAAAGCAGATGGACATGGCGGCGCAGTGCGGCGGGCAAATCCTGACGCTCGACGACCCGTGCTACCCGCAATTCCTGCGCAAATCGAAGATGTGTCATGCGGTCATCTACTGTATCGGGAACCTCCATCCATTCGTCAACTACGCAAAGGCGGTTGCAGTTGTTGGCACCCGCAAGGCCCACTCTGACTCGTTACGTCTTGCCGAAGGCGTGGCTGAGAAGCTTGCCCGCCAAGGTTGGGTCATTGTGAGCGGGATGGCTAAAGGGATTGACAGTGCCGCTCACGAGGGCGCCCTGAAGGCCAGAGGCAAGACCATTGCGGTTCTCGGATGTGGCCCCGACGTTATCTATCCCTCAGAGGCCAGAACTTTACACTCGCAGATAAGGGAACGAGGTCTTGTCCTTTCAGAATTCCCGTTCGGAACCAAGCCGGAGGATTGGAAGCTGCAAAAGCGTAACAAGACAACCGTTGCATTGTCGACGGCCATCTTCGTCGTGGAAACGGGAGCCAAGGGCGGGACCATGAATGCCGTTCGGGCGGCCGCTGAGCAGACTAAGCCTGTCTTCACTGTTATACCGTCTTGGCCTGGGGACTTCTCCGGCAACCAGAAGGCAGTCCACAATGGCGCGGTGCTGCTGGACACTCGGGATGCTGCCCAATGCATCGCAACGCGTGTCCAATCGGAATCGGCGCGCCTTGTGGCCGTGGCGCGCGAAAAGAAGAACCACAAATGCACCGACAGCCATCCAGAGAGCGACGGAAAGCGTAAGAAGAACATTGATCACAAACAGCGCGGCCATGCAAGCGATGGAGGTGCCTGTGAATTCACGAAACATTAGCATTGCGGCAGTCATCTTTGTTGTCTGCATTCAAGTACTATGGGCCGCGCCGTTATCAGACCGCGCGACTCCACAGATCACCGTTCACTTCTCACCGCATGGCGGCTGCACCGACGCCGTCGTCAAGCAGTTGGACGGCGCAAAGGAGTCGGTCCTCGTGCAAGCCTACAGCTTCACCTCCGTGCCCATCGCCAAAGCCATCGTCGACGCCCATAAACGTGGCGTCAAGGTCCAGGTGATTCTGGACAAGAGCCAGCGCACTGAGAAGTATAGTTCCGCAACCTTCCTTCAGAACGAGGGCGTGCCGGTCTTCATCGACGCCAAGCATGCCATCGCTCACAACAAGGTCATGGTCATCGACGGGCGTATTGTCATTACCGGATCGTTCAATTTCACGAAGGCGGCCGAAGAATCCAACGCAGAGAATCTCCTGGTCATCCCTGACGCCGACATGGCCACACAGTATACGAAAAACTGGCAGGACCATCTTGCCCATTCCGTGGAATACGAACGTCCAGCAAAGGAGTAGCGGGCATGGTTGATGTGGTTCGACATGAAGCGTCAGCTTTGCCTAAGACCGTTGAGGAAGCGATTGCCCTGCTCGTGAGGCGACTGTCCGACGAAGATAAGTCCCTGGTACGAAGCCTGCCGGAAGACGAACTAATATGGCGGCTGCATTTCACGCTCGGACAGACCATACGAAATGACTTTGAGCTGTGGGACGAGAACACGGACTTGCTCAGGTCATGCGGTTCTGAGAGCATGCATGCCGACAACGCCTCATCAATTATCATCAGGGCGTTGTGGCGGAGGCTGCGTGACACCAGATAGGGGATAGCCGGATGGATGCCAAAGGCGACGGCATAACGACGTGTGCAAACTGTGGGCGGCTTCTCGGAGCGGCAGCCCACCGTTGCTTTTACTGCGGGGCCATCAAAGGCCGCCAGTGCCCCAAGTGCAAAGCCGTGGTTCCTGCCGGGGCGGAAATCTGCCATGTCTGTAAGAGGGACATTCCCTCATGCACACCGAACTTCGTTCTCGAAACTGTCCCCGACGTTAAGCTCCCTGTCGGTGCGGCAATCGTCACTTCTGTTCCACCACCGGCTCCTCCTCGCCACCGGAGCTCGAACTTCGTGCTGGTTGGGCTTGTAGTCGTTCTGCTGCTCATCGTCGCTGCGGGGGTCGTGTGGCACTTCTCCGAGTCAGGTAAGTCTGTTGCACCATTCCCTGTTCGACCCGCAGTCACCGGACAAGGGTACAACTCGGCCAGCAACAAATGCGTTCCGGGAGCACGATCCTGGAATCCATATACCACATTGAATTCCGGCATCCCACGTGCTACCCTGCGCGTGTTGTCAAATTACAATTTCTCGCGATCTCGTTGTATTGCTCCGCTACCGATGGGTACGCTCGGCAGCCCATTCTTCTGGTGATGAAATGGGAACAAGGGGACTCGACGAGTTTAAGGCCTCTGTAGGCGAATTGGCTACATTGGCGAGCATGGTTGCTCTTCATCTTCAGGAGAAAGTGGGCATACCAGAGCACATGCTAACTGCCGGTGCCTATGTCGCGACCGGTGGCTTGTCGACAGCCGGCGGTCTGGCAGCCGTGGCCGGTTTCACGACCCTCCGGGTACTTCTTGAAGCCCGCCACAACATCCACCTTGGGGTCAAAGCGAACAAGCGATTCGCCGACCAACTCAGTCACGAAGCGGACGAGGACCGTCGGCACAACTGCCACATCGTCGCAGCAGTCGCTAAGACTCTGGGGGATATCTTGATCGAAGATCTTCCAATGGATGTCATTCTCGAAATTGATCGGGAGAACGTCGGCCATTTCATCACCGGCATCCCCCAGTCCTTCGAGGCGGCGATGGGTAGTGAACTGGCCCCCGAGGAGCTTTCTGACGAGAAGCTGCCGGCGCTGATTGAGGCCGCCGCAAAGGAAGAGACCAAAAACCAACCCTGGGGCGAAACTGGACTTTGGCTTGCCGTTCTCGAGCTGATGGTTGAGAACAGTCCGGCCGGGGCGGGCAGCCAAACCGGCATTTCGCTTATGGGTCACACTCGCACGAAGATCGCCGAAGCGTGGCAGGCCAATTTTGTGCATCGGTTCTTCCTCACTATCAAGACGGATTTGGAGCTGAAGGGGGCCGCGTTCGCCTCGATTCATCTGCGGATGATGACAGAACTGCTCGTCCTTGCCCGGCAACAGGCCGAAAGTACCAAGCGTCTCGAATCGGGGCTGGGCGCGCTGATGACATTGGTCTCAAGCGTGGCTGGACAAATTGCCGACGCCAATCACGAGTTGCAGCCGTATTGCATGAGAATCGAAGGACTAATCACCCAGTTTCGTGAAGATTTCCTCGCAGCGCAACGCGATGTCGCGGGACGCCTAGAAGACCTGAACACGGTGGTTCACAAGGAGGGGCAACTGACGCGGGATGCCTTGGTGCCGACGCTGGACCAAATCAAAGCCCTTCTCGGCGGCAATTGCCCCTACATCCTGAGTGCTCCAGCCCAGCCGCTCGTGGATGTGGCCAAGATTCCCGCATCGCTGACGCCTGTTTTCTTGGGACGTGACAAGGAACTGCCCCAATTGGATCAAGCATGGGAGACGCCCGAAGGCGGCCCCGAGGCCGCGAAGATTGCGGTCGTCGTTGTCGTCGCGCCACCGGGAGTCGGTAAGACTACGCTTGTAAAAGAGTGGATCGCGCGTTTTCGCAACGACAGATGGCGCGGAGCCCACCGCGTCTACGCTTGGAGCTTCTTCAGCCAGGGCATGAGCGAAGACCGTGCGTTCTCGGCATCCGAGGATCGCTTCCTTGCTGACGCGCTTCAGTGGTTTGGCGTTCCGTGTGAACCGATGGTCCACGCATCGGAAAAGGGCAGACTCCTGGCTGGCGCATTGAGCAAGGAGCGCACATTGCTGATTCTCGATGGCCTCGAGCCGCTTCAGCACCCTCCGGGCGTTTTGCAGGGAACTCTGAAGGCTGACGGCCTCCACACGCTCCTGCGTCAGTTGGCCCTCGGCGAATATCCGGGATTGTGCGTTATCACGACGCGCGAGCCTATCGCCGATCTTGTGGACGCCTTGCGGAATGAGGATAGGCCGGATGGTCCCGTGGTGCAGATTGATCTGCGGAACCTGGAGCCGGAAGATGGCGCTAAACTCCTGCATCGCCTGGGGGTGACCAAGGCGGGACCCGTGGACATCCAACCCGGCGACAGCGAACTGATTAACGCGGCTCGAGAGTTTGGTGGGCATGCCCTCGCTTTGACCCTCCTGGGGACATATCTCAGGGACGCAAAGGCGGGCGACGTCCTTCGACGCGACGCTATTCCTTCCGTGGCGGACATGAAGACGCGCCCGGCCGAGCACGCTCGTCGCGTGATGAAGGCCTACGAGGTCTGGTTGCGGGACACGCTCGAAATCGAGATTCTTCGGGTGATGGGGCTGTTCGACAGACCGTCTGCGACCTCAGCTCTCCAGGCCGTTCGGGCCGCGCCGGCGATTCCGAGTCTTACGGAGCGATTCGCGGCCGCCAGCGACGACGATTGGCGGCTTGCCGTGTCGCGATTGAAGGAACTTCGAGTCGTCGAGGAGGTGGACGAGGACGGAACTTTGGACTGCCACCCGCTTTTTCGGGAGTACTTCGGAGAGGAATTGCGGACGAAGAGCAAAGCAGCGTGGCAAGAAGCACATCGACGACTGTATGAGTACTACCGTGCGATACCGCAGAAGCATCTGCCTGCGACTGCTGCAGAGTTGGAGCCTCTCTTTGCGGCCATTCCGCATGGCTGCTGTGCCGGGCTTCATTTGGATGCTTTCTGGCACGTGTATTTCATGCGTATTCAGCAGGGGCCACGTCAATTTGCGAGTACCTATATCGGGGCACGTGGCGCTTTGATTGGATCGCTCAGTTCGTTTTTCGCCCATTGTTGGTCAACCCCACACCAGAACTTGGGGCCAATAGAGCAACGGTTCGTGCTTGGTCAGGCAGCCGGCATCCTTAGGGCCGCTGGCCGCATGCAGAATGCCCTCGAAGCGGTGCTTGCGGCGGTTCACCATTTTCCCCAAGAACTAGCCCCGGATGACTTGGCGGATGCTCTTGGGATGATGAGTGATATGAACCTTACACTCGGCAAGGTCACGGCGGCTTTATGCCATGCGCGCGAAGCAGCCGGCGTCACTGTGTCGTCATTGAACATTGAGTGCGGCATCGCGTCATATCTCATTAATGCTCTTCATCATGCTGGCGAACTGTCGGAAGCGCTCGCGATCAATGAAGATCTGAATCGAAGGCGATGCCAAAGCCTGAGATGCAGCCAAGCCCGGTTGCCCTTGGGAAGCACGCAGTGTGCTGCCTTGTTAAGCAGCGGCCGAGCAGAGGAAGCCAGACGCGGTGCCTTGTTGAATGTGCAACTCCCGTCCGGGGAATGGGAGCAGTCTCGCGAGACAGTATTTGGTTTGCAGAACATGCAGTTGGCGGAGATTGCTATCGCGGCTGTGCAAGGTGGCACGAGCGAGGCGTCGGACGCGACGCGGCGCTTCTCTAGACTGGCTGTAACCCAATTGCGGCGTGTGGGATGCCTCGATAGCCTCGCTGCTGCGCTGATTGTTCGGGCGAAAGCGTCGTGGGTCTGTCGGGATTTCTCAGATGCTTGGAGTGATTTGAGCGAGGCGCGTGACATTGCCGGTCGCTACGAAATGCGACTCTACGTAGCCGAATGCGAGTTGGAGTCCGCTCGCATATGGATGGCCGAGCACGCTGCCCGCCAAGATGCGACTGTCTTGCCGAAGGCGCGTGAGGCCCTTGCGCGGGCAAAGATCATGCTCGACGACATGGGCTACGGCCGGCGGCAACCCGAATACGAACTAGCGGCTGCGCGACTGGCGCTCGCGGAAGGTGATATGAATGCCGCCCGGCAACATCTGGACGCGGCTCGCCCTTGGATTCTTCCTATCGGCAAGGGTGGAAAGGGATTCCTCTGCCACAAGCTTGGGTTGGCAGAATTGGACAAGCGCATTGCCCTGAATTCCTAAAAATACCACCGAATTCATTTGACCTGAAATTCTGGGCAAGGGGCATGAACCCTGAAGCTTGACTGCCTCTTAGTGAGCTTCGGCTCTACTGCGGGGAAACCTTACGCTCTTTATCCATTGCTGGCAAAAGGCACTATCATGTTGTCGACGGACGCGGGGAACGCAGTAACGTTCGAGACGGTTGGGGCTTATGACGCTATCGCCCCGTTTGTTTGTCGTCCGCAGGGGTGCCAACTGGGCGCATGAACAAGCATGAACTCCAAGGGCATTCCGCGGCGAAGCGCTCCGATGCGCTCCCCAGCCCCCCGCCGCGCGCGGAGGCCGTTACTCCCAGGCCGGCGACGCGTTGCGGACGGCCTCTAATTTCGCGCCGCGCCCCGGAAAGGCCACTCGATACGATTTCGATACGACGCCCAGCGCCCCGACATGCGGAAACCGGCTCGGCGCGAGCCGCAAAGCCTCCGGCAGGAGCCTCTATGAATCATTCCACATCCTCCGTTGTCTCGCCAGCGACCATCACTTCTTAGCCTTGCCCACTCCTACACCGGCCTTCTTTGATGTGCTGCCGTCGGTCTCGAACAATATGCCCTCAAACCGCTTGAGTTGCTCCGGAAAGTGTTCTTGAATGTGGGCGCGCAAGCGCTCGTTGGACACGACCTTCCGCACATAGATACAGAGCCGCAAGAGGTCGGCCGAGTACTGGCGGTAAAGGCCGCTGTAGAAGTCGTACCGTTTCTCCACGGCTTCCAGCTTTGTGACCAGTTCTTTCTTCTGAGAAGGGTCTTTCTCCCAGGGACTCTTGCGACGGACGCCCCGATTGCGCTGTTCCGGCGGCGTGCGAAACACCATCGCGCGCACAAACGATAGGCTAAAGTCCTTTGCCCGGCGCATCTCACCGAGAATCGCCAGTTGCCGCTGTGGAAGTACATAGGAGAACGCGCCCACGCACGCGCGGGTGACCTCATTGTGGTCAAAAGCTTTGGCCACTTCGGGATGCAGCCGCTTGGTTGTGCAGGAACTGAGGCGATGCGCGATGGTCTGCATCCCGAACGTTCGGGCAATCGTCTTCTCGTCGATCAGCTCCAGCGACTTTCGGATCATACGCGCCTCCTGGACCGGCGAAAGGTGGTTAACCATGCGGTTGAAGGTGTAAGCCTCCTTGTCCGGGTAGACCAAGCATGGTAAGACCTTCACGCCCAATTCCTGGCAGGCACGGTAGCGCACGTAACCATCGAGGATCATATAGGCGTCACCCTCCTGGTGGACGCACAAGGGCTGGATGAGTCCGATCTCCCTAATGCTGGCAAGAATCTTGCGGTAGCCGTTGTTGCCCCCGAAGCTGACCTGCCGCTTGTGCAGCGGTGTGAGTTTGTCTATGGGGATGTCCACCCCGCGTGTTTCCACGTGTTCGGCCATGAGACTTCTCCCTTCTTCTATCATCAGACTGTGTAGGCACCGTTCAGGGCCGGCAATTGATCCAACCCTTCGGCTCTGGCCAGCGCGCCAAACGCCTCGCTCTTCCTAAGTTGGTGTAGGTCCTGCAAGAGTGTCAGGAGCCGGTTTTCTTTGACACCGGCCTCGCGCACAAATGCCTCCTTCTCTCGCGTAATGCGCGCGATATCATTACGGAGTTGTTTCACCGAGTACAGCGGCGCACCGCTCGTAGTAGGGTGGGAATCGCGCGTGCGTTTCCGCGCGTCGATCCGCAGTTCGACAATCCGGCGGACGGTTGGAAAATTGCCGCTGTTAAGGATGCCCTTATCGAACGCGTCCATCAGGACATGCTGCGCGGTGGAGTTGTCGGATCGGGCGATCTCCACGGCCAGGCTGATGGGGATAACGCCCCGTTCAACAGCTTGAATGAGGCGATCTTCCCCCTGTTCCGCAAGTCCAATGTACGCGCGCACGTACTCGATGATCTTCCCGACAAGCCGCGCAATTCGCTCTACGGTCCACCCGGAGTCGTGCAGGCGCTTGACCTCCCGAGCGAACCACATGGTCCCCGGCGTGACGCGCGCAATGTTCTCCACGAGGGAGAAGAGCAGTGCCCCCTTGCGGTCGCAGTCAATCACCTCGGCGCGAATCTGCGTGTGGCCGAGCGTCTGGTGGGCCAGAACCCGACCTTCCCCGCACACCAGTTCATAGTAGCCCGTCTCTTGGAGATACCGCCCATTCACGACCACGGGCACGAGGAGTCCTACTTCATCGATACTGCGGACGTTGTTCTGAAACTGGCTCTGCTCCCGTTCACGGGAGTTGATGACCTTGATCTTCGTCAGGTCAATATTCTGATATACGCGCGTCTTGATAGGACGCACATCAACTGTTTCCATCGCAGTGGTCTCCTTCGAGAATGCTCCAAATCAAGTCCAGACTCTGCCAGCCATACAGGCTCAGGCAACCGTCACTCCGTGCCGACATGCGTACAGTGCGGCCGCGCGTGAGAAGGCGCGGAAAGACCATATACCCGAGCACTTCATAGACGCCATTGTTGCTGATCAGCGGTACTCCCAGCGTGATATCAATTTCCTTTCGCGGGTCCGGACGGAACGCCCAATAATCACTGTATCCGAACTGTGCGGGAACCGACGGTTGAATCAGGACGCTAAGGCTTCGGCTCAGTACTACGTAGTCGCCGTACTGTTCCAGCGTGGCCCGTCGTTTAAGCTGCTCCATCGTCTCCTGAGTCGCCTTCTTGCGCGCGTCGTCGAAGAGCCGCTGATACGCCATATCCAGCCCGGCAAAGCGATGGCGGTAAGTCGCCAGAGACGCCATTAACGGATCGGATTCCACGAGACTCCCGCGCACCATCCCGTAGTGGTCATGAAGTCGCCGGAGTTTCTCCAGCATCCCCGCTGGCCCGTATTTCTCCTGATAGGCCGCTTCTTCCGCCGCCATCCTGCGCTGCGCCGCCTCAAAGAGCGACGGGTCCACGACGGCCTCAAATGCCTTCGGTGTCAGAATCCAGGTGTCGCGTGGATTCTGGCGGCGGGCCGACTGAAGCTTCTGTGAGGTCTTGTTGTAAACCATTGTTCCGACATAGAACGGGTTGACAAGGATGTGGCGCACGCTGCCGATGGTCCACCACGGCCCCCCCGGCGCAGGTATCTTCTCGGCATTGAGGAATTGTGAAATGGTTTCCGGCGTCACATTTTCTTCGACGAACAGGTGGAAGATGCGCCGCACAACCGCGACTTCCCGCTCATCGCCTTTCGTCAGCGTGACGCGCTGGTTCTGGATGCTCTTGCGCTGGCCAGGTTCCAGCGCCTGTACCGGCCGGTGCTGTTCGTCCAGGAGCAGCCGGTGCAAACCGTAGGGCGGCGGCCCGCCGGCGCGAAACCCCTGCTCGGAAACCTTCACGCACCCGCGCCACACTTTGTCGCTGAGTTCCTTGCTATACGTGGCGGCACGGTAGCGGTCGATGTCCAGGCGCAAGAAATGGACCAAGTCGTCTTCCTTCTGAAAGCCGATGGAAGTGTAGACGACCTTCTTACCGTGCTTTCGGCAAAGTCCGCTGAAGTAGGAGGATTGGTCAATGTCCTGAAATCGGCCCCAACGGCTCACGTCAAGCACGAATACGTATTCGAAATTCGCAGCGCCGCCTTCGACGTATTTGTGAATCATCTCGTTGAAGCCGTCTCGACCCTCGGTAGACAAGCCCGACTTGCCGGCGTCGGCAAATTCTTTGATGATCTCGATCCGGTGTTCTCGCGCGAAGCGGCGCACCTGCTCTTGCTGGATGGGGATAGAGTTCTCCTGACGGTCCTGAGCGGAATGACGGTAATAGGCCACGGCGCGGGCCACGGGGTCAGCCGCGCGGTTTGTCCACCACACCAATACACCTCCTTGCCCGGAACGGGCAAACAAAATGAAGCCTCCCAATAGTAGGGGTGGGAATATAGGCACTTTTGCCGTTCAGAACCCTTGTTTTCTGGTTGAAGCGACGACATTTTTCATCGGCGATGGCGTGCTGCTTGGTCGGGAACAGTGGACTGTCTCTTGCCCGTGGGGATTAGCTCCACGAGGATGGCCGCCAGGCGCGTGCGGTCGTTTCCTTTGCAGGCGAGTGCTCGCCGGAAGATTTTGCGGAGCTTCTGGATGCCCCCACCAATACGACGCCCGTTACGGATCTTCCCGGCCAAGTGTTGGTTCACGGTGGGCTGGCTGACACCCAGCATCTCGGCGATTTCCACTTGCGAATGACCCTCAAAGAAGAACATATTCATGGCATCGCGCTGTCGTTCGGTGAGTCGTTCGTTAATTATCTGCCTCAGCGTATGAGCCGCCTCCGCACGAAGCTCCTGCCTCTCTTGGCGCGAGGATTGTTCGTGGTTGTACCTGTACCAGCGCGCTAGATGCTCCGGGACATTTCCCCAATGGCCCTGACTCAGATGCCTTTCGAAGAAGAAACCGTTTGTTCGCATCGTCCACCCTCCACTTGGATGCTACAAGTCATTACATGGCGCAATGGCGCACTCTCGGTACCGCGCCACCGGAAGATGACTCGGCTTCTGCACTATGTATTGCGAACCCAAGGACGAGCGTGATGCCCCGTGGGGTATCGTCAGATAATCGTCAGGTGAAATCCGGGAATCGTCAGACCCTTTGGTAGCGTTGGGGACGACGCGTCGGCCTAGACGACAGCTCTTGCGGTGGCCCCTCGCTGCGAAGGATTCGTTACTACGGTTCAGATGACGGGGACATGGCGCGTCCGGAGGGCGAGTGGTATAGTGTCAAGCGTCAATTACGCATCCCATGCAAGATGCCGGTGCTGAGTTCCAGGAACGGATGGTATGGACAACACGATTTTCGTGAGCAGCGTGCAGAAGGAATTTCAGGAAGAACGGCGGGCGATCAAGGAGTTCATCTACGGCGACCCGCTCTGTCGGCGTTACTTCGACGTGTTTCTCTTCGAGGACCTGCCCGCTACGGACCATCGTGCCGAGGAACTATATCTGGATGAGGTGGACCGTTGCGCCATTTACGTGGCCTTGCTCGGCACACAGTACAGTACCGATGACGCCCAGGGGATATCGGCGACAGAACGCGAGTTCGACCGCGCTACGGAGAAGGGAAAGTACCGGCTGGTTTTCATCAAGGGAGCCGATGACCAAGGCCGCGACCCGAGGACCGTCAACCTCATCCAAAAAGCGGCCGGCCAGCTGATTCGTCGCAGATACACCGGTACGCCGGACTTGACGGCCAAGCTCTACGCCAGTATTGTCGAGTACCTCGAACAGAAGCACCATTTAGTGACCTTGCCGTTCGATGCCGCTGCATGCTACGAAGCATCTCTGGCAGACATCTCCGCACCCAAAGTCCAGTGGTTTCTGGAAACAGCGCATGCGGAGCGGAATTTTGCCTTGAGCACCACCACCGCCCCCGATATCGCGCTCAAGCACCTGAACCTCATCCGCCACGGTGCTCCGAACCACGGCGGCATCCTACTCTTCGGGAAGAACCCTCAGCAGTGCATCGCCTCAGCCGAGATCAAGTGCCTGCATTTCCACGGAACGAAGGTGCAGAAGCCCATTCCTTCGTACCAGATATACAAGGGCACGGTCTTTGACCAGGTGGACCAGGCGTTGGATTTCGTGCTTTCGAAGCTGGCACGACCCGTAACGCCAGGACAGGGGACACCGGCCAGCGACGTGGCCTACGAGATCCCGGAGCGGGTTGTTCGTGAAGCCATTGTGAATGCCATCGCGCACCGCGATTACACGTCGAACGCGGCTGTCCAAGTCATGCTTTTTTCCGACCGGCTGGAAGTGTGGAACCCCGGCGAGCTGCCCTCCGGGATCACGCTGGCTGATCTGTGCCGGGAGCATCCGTCCGTTCCCCACAATCCGCTCGTTTGCGACCCTCTCTTCCTGGCGCACTACGTGGAAAAGGCAGGAACCGGCACACTTGATATGATTCGCCTCTGCCGCGACGAGGGGCTTCCAGAACCGGATTTTGAGCAACGCGGCGGGGAGTTCGTGGTCACCATTTGGCGGGACTGGCTTACCGATGATGTGCTCAACTCGCTCGGGCTGAACGATAGACAGAGAAAAGGCATTGCTCTGGCCAAGCAGCAAGGTGAGATCAGCAATCAGGACTATCAGAAGGAAACAGGTACCATCCGGAAGACAGCCGCCCGCGATCTCGACGAACTGGTTAGGAAAGGCCTGCTGGAGAAGAAAGGTGCGGGGCGCGGCGTACATTACGTGCTGGTTCGAAAGCGGGACAAGAACGGGACAATCGGGACATGAGGCCGAAGCTGGCAAAATGGGACATAAACGGGACAAATGGGACATCGACCGGAAGTGTCACCACCATGTCGCCCGCAACTGACATACCCCAACGTACAACGACAACGAGACTTACGAAAGATTCCGGAAGAAGTGTTCTGTTTGACTGTTGTCCGCAGGGGTGGAGATTGAGAGCGTGGAAGAGCATCAATCGGGCCACGCGTTCGCGCGCAAATGATATGGCGTCGCAGAGAACCGTCCGCCATCTGGGAAATATCGGTTGAAACAAAGTGGCATACAAACGCGGTTGGCTGCACTCCGAAAGCACCTCGGAGATGCCGGAGCTTCGTTGGCTGAATTTGCTCGGCTGACGGGAATCGAACGCCGACTGCTATCTCGCTATGAAAAGGACGTCGCACCTTCGGCGGAGAATGTGGCGAAGATCGTGAAGGCAACGCGCTGCTCAGCAGCTTGGCTGCTGACTGGCGAGGGTCAGATGTTCCAAGAGGAGGGGACGCAGCCGCAAAGAATCCCGGTGGTGGCGACGGCCAGTGGCGCGGAGCCGGCACGGGTGGTATTCACCGACCACGGGCGCGAGGAGCGTCGAATGACGCTCCCCTCCGATGCGCACTTGGTGCAGGTGGCGGGGGACAGCATGCTACCGATTGCGGTGAGCGGGCAGTACGTCTGGGTGTCCAACGAGTCGCCAGTGAACGGCGACCTGGCGCTGATCGAGTTGCCCGATGACGAGGTGTTGTTCAGGCGCGTGTATTACATGGACAAGGCTGTCCAATGCGTCAGCATCAACCAGGATCTCAAGTACCCCCCTATGATTCTCAGGCGCAAGGAGATATGCCGGCTGCGCAAGGTGCTGGGAACATGGTACTGACTCAGGCGGCAGCAGGGCCGGAGGCAGACCCTTGAGTCAGTATTGCCGGCGGATGTACGTGCGGCGCGACTCAATCCAACGTCCAATCTCACTTACCAACTCGCCATGTGAGAAGGCGTAGAAGTCACGCATGTCCAAGCCCCGGCGGATGTCCACGTTGGGCCATCGGCGCAACATGTGGGTGGCAAGGCAGTGGCCGAGGATGACCCCATCTGGTATGTCAACCCCGCGCCCCCAGAAGCGCGCCCCCATCGGCAGGGCTACACGGCTCCATCGCATGTCCATGATGCACTCTCCGCTGCCATGATCGCCGTTCGGCAATGTGACAAGCATCCACAGTCTCGGAACTAGCGTCTCAGAGAATCGGATCGCGGGGATAAAACAGAAGAGGACCGCACCAGTGAGGGGCAAGTTCCACAGGCATTGCGCCGGGAACCACTGACACAGTCCTCATTTAGCAGTATGACGTTCGAGGATATCTCTGTCAAGAGCCTGCGTGACGACCACGGTTGAGACCGGGTTCATGCGCGGTCCTTACACACCCAGCAATCCGGCTCGCTAACCTGCCCTTTGCGGCTGCACTTGAAAAGCGCCACGGTCTGCACCCGACTGCCTCCGCAACAGGTCACCTCAGTCCTGCCACAAGACGCGCCTCGGAAACTACATCTGCCGTCTTGGGCCTCTTGTCCTTGCATATAGCTGAGGAAGAGGGATTGGCGAAACATAGGGTCGCTCTTGCACTGCGCACATATCCGGTCTGAAACGATCATCCGGTAACGGGGGCAGATGAGAATAGGTTCTGCTTTTACGGGACATATAACATGAGGCAGCGGCGTCTTCGCATAGCGTTGCGCCGCTGCCTCAATCCGCTGGTCGAGGTTCACAAGACAGCCGTCCTACTTCTTCGGAAAGACTTGGACCCGCAGTGCCTTGGCCACGTTCTCAGGCAGCCCATGCTCAACGGCTTCCACCAAGGCCTCTGCCGCAGCTTTCTCACCCTTGCGCACTTTGTAGAGCACGAGCGTGGCCTTGAGGTCGTCGCGCAGGTTCTTATTGAACCGTGGGTCCAAGTCCCACGTCCAGTTGAATACGATGCGATTGCGCAGAAGCGCATCGATCTCCTTGGCCAACGCGGGGGCGTCGGCGTTCTTCGGGCAGCCCGGACACATCCCGACCACGGCGTGGTTCCAACCTATGACATCGGACATCAGTCGGCAGACAACGCCGCGTTTCCCATTGAACTTCCCTGCTTCGCGTGGCAGCGCCTGAGCGTGTGGGCACGCCGCCGTAGCTGCTGCCGCACTCTTCGCGACCCTCGCGGCCTTTGCCGACAAGCCCGTCGTGCAACTGTCCGACTGGTAATCGTACCTGGCATACCACTTTGGAGCCAGGTACAAGCACTCGCGGAAGGAGTAAATGCACGATGTGCCCCCGCAGCCATAGTTGGAGCAAGCCAACGACAAAGTTGGGAGATGAACGATCATGCATATCTGCTGCGTCAAGTAGGGACCTGTCGTGCCAACGCTGGGGCAACACCCTGATGAGAGGACCACCGCAGTAGGCTCGCGTCGCTTCGCTGTCCTTGTCATCCCGCAACCCTTTCCTGAACAAGAACTTGGCCAGCACTGTATGCTGTGGCAAGAGCGTAACGAAGGGGTGTTGCGAAGTCAAGATGGTGTGGACATTCTGCCGATGCGCCAGCCCATGACGGCGGCGCGTTGGGAAGGGCGTTCGGCCCAATCTCCTAACGTTGGCGCAGCCTCGGCGTCACAGAAGAAGTGACGGTCAACCCTGGCCCAGCTGAGTATCTTCTGGTGGCCTTCACGCACGCTCGCATGCAGTGCATGAGCGTCTCACAGAGTCGATCAAAAGAGACCATCGCGGAACCTAGCCACCCACGGCAGTTGCCACGAGATGCACGATGTACCTGTACACTCCGTGGTTCCTTCTCCGCGACGCGGACTCTTGAAAGCCTGACACGATGTGCTATGATTACCATGTCATTGTTGCCGAACAGGACGTAGATACGGAGGTTAAGCTCTTGGCACGTCTGCCCTCTGTCAGCTTCGTCTCGGTCGCCGGGGAGATGGGGCTGCTTACACCTCAGCAAACGCGCGAGAGCTGGGCTGTATCGTCACAGAGCAGGAGGGTCGGACTCAGCGAATCCAGCATTTGCCAACGCAAGGGGTGGTTGACACGGCAGCAAGTGGACTCGGTGCGGTCGGAAATACAGCGCAGAGGCATGACCATCCGCCTAGGACGTTACCAGATCATTGACGAACTCGGAACCGGTGGCAACGGCAGAGTATACCTTGCTAAGGATTCCCTGTCCGGAACAAACGTCGCGCTGAAGATCCTCCTGTTGGACGACGTCGACGACAATGCCGCGCTGCAACGATTCGAGCGAGAGGCGCACCTGGCCGCCAAAGTATCACATCCAGCACTCGTTCAGATGCTGGATGCCGGCAGCATCGACGAGAAGCACTACATCGTCATGGAGTACGTGGACGGTCCGACGCTGGCGGACCGCACTCTGTCGGGGCCCCTCGATGAAAGTGATGCTCTCAGCATTGTGCGGGAAGTGGCCAGCGCCCTGTCGGCCCTGCACAGACTCCAGATTATTCACCGCGACGTCAAGCCGGCCAACATCATGCTTACACGCGACGGCCATGCCAAGCTCATGGACTTCGGACTGGCCAAGTGCGTGAAGGAAGAATCCTTCAGCCTGACGGCCAGCGACATTCTGGGCACCCCCCTATACATGCCATTGGAGCAATTCGACTCCGCGCGGACGGTAGACGCACGGGCCGATCTCTACGCCCTTGGCGCAACATTGTTTCATGCCTTGACGGGGCGCCCGCCGGTGGCCGGACAATCCATAGTCGAGATCGTCAGATGCCATCAGCGTCCGAAGCCGCTTCCGTCGGACATCAATCCGAATGTGTCCCCACAGGCCGACGCGCTGTGCGCTCGGCTGCTGGCGCCCAATCCGAAAGATCGCCTTCAGAGCGCTGAGGAAACGTGTGCCGCAATTGACGCCTGCCTGGGCAACAATGGACACTCCGCGCGTCGCGGTCTCATTTCTCGCAGATTCCGACCCTGGCTGCGCAAGCACAGCCGGGTGACCGTCGGTGTCAGCTCGGCGTGCCTGCTCTTGGCTGGAGCGGCGACAGGATACAGCATCCTAACGCAACGCACATCGGTAGCACGTTCGCCTCAACCTGGCACTCATGACGTTACAGCTGGTGTATCTCTTCAATTAGCGACGCCGTCAACTCGCGGTTCGGTTGTTTCGGCGACGTTATCGCAAGAGGAAATCGCCAAGCGACTTAACCGGATCGTTACACTTTCGCCACCCTACATGATGAGAAGTGGGACCTCAGACCAAGACGGATTGAGCGTTCACGCGGCTGTGCAACTGCTCCTGGACCAAGCTGTGTTGCCGTATGATATCGAAACTTCTCTGAAGGATACGGTGCCTCAGTGTCTGGCCACGGTCAGCCCCGACATCAGGAATAAGCCCTGCCGGGAAGCCCTCGACCAGTTGCTATCCCCGATGGGGTTGATGTATCAGATACAAGATGGCAAGGTCGTTCTAGTCCGAAAAGGGTCATAGCCTACGCAGACGGACGCATGCGTCCCCTCGTCTTTCTTGGCGTGATCTTCTGAGGAGCGTGTCCATTGAGAGCAAACCACCATGCAGGATTCACGCTCATCGAGCTTCTTGTGGTCATCGCTGTGATAGGGATTCTTGCCGGTTTGTTGCTGCCGGCGCTTGCGGCAGCACGAGAAAAGGCTCGCCGCTCAGCCTGCCTGTCCAACCTGCGTCAGACAGGGATTGCACTGCAAAGCTACACCTCCGACTATGGCGAGTATTTCCCCTCATGGGCGGCCTGGGGCCGTCAGCCCTATGAATTGTACGACGAAGCGCTCACGCCGTTGGGCATAGAGGATCAGGGACTTTATCGGGACGCCAGCGGCGATGCCGCCGCGACCATCGGCGGTGGCGTCCTGTCTGGCGGCGGCTTCTTGACGTTCAATAACGAGAATCAGGCAATCACCTACCGAACGATCTTCACCGGAGAGAACGTGGACGGGCATCCTCTCGAACCCGGCCATATTCAGGTGGCGCCGGTGGGTTTGGGCTATCTTGTCGCCGGGGATTACATCGCTGACGCGTCACTGTTCTACTGTCCCAGCGCTGATGGAATGCCCGCTCCCGAGGTGGAAGGTGGCCGTCCCAACGCGGCCACGCAGTTGCGCGACTTGAAGACGATTGGCGGGCGGAACGGCCATAGCATTCTCTACGGCAAGTACGACTGGCTGCCGGTGTGGAACCCAACCATCAACTTTGGACGAACGGTTTTATCCCACTACCACTACCGACTGCTTCCGACGGCAATTCAACCTTCACGTTACTGGCGCGAGTTTTTTCCTGAGCTTGCCAGTATCCGCGTCCTCTATACGAAGCCGGATCGCATCCTGACCCCGGGAGAGCCGGTCTTCAAGTCAGTGAAACAGCTTGCCGGCCGCGCGGTCGTTTCGGACAGTTGGAGCAAGAGCATCGAGGATACCGGCAGGCATGTCGGTGATGGCATCTATGGTCATCTGGATGGTTACAACGTCCTATTTGGCGATGGCGCTGCAGTGTGGTACGGCGACCCTCAGGAACAGATCATATGGCGGATGCCGCAGGGCAGTGACCTCAATTTCTCCGGCGACGAGGCAGTTAATGCGTCAATGGCAGCCAACGTCATCTCAGACTATGTTAGCGTCGTCCCGAATACTGTGGTCAGCACATCCGCACCACGGCTTAACGTCGCAGTATGGCACCTCTTCGACGCGAGTCGCGGGATTGACGTCGGAGTTGACCCGTTGTTCTGGGAGAACGGCCCATAATTCCGATGCGCCTGCCAGTTCCCTTGCGCCGCCGTTTGCAGATGGCAATGAGGCCGGGACAATGAACCATCGTTTTCGCCCAATCCTGACCGGCGTTATGATGCATGTTCCGGGCGAGCGGCGGGGCACTTCAAATCAACCCTGCGGGAATGGCACGACATTTCTCGGTAAGCGGGACGATCTGGTCGCACAGACAGACAACGCCACCGTCGCCCACGCGAACCTTTAGGCGATCAAGCGCAGAGAAAGCGCTCGGCCAATCGCGGCTGGCTGTGCCCGACTTCTTGATTTCCACCGGGTATAGGATTCGGTTCTGCATGAACAGCAGGTCTATCTCCGTGCCATCAATGTCATGGTAGTAGTAAAGCTCCGGGGAAAGGGCGCGATGCCACCAGCTCTTGAGTATCTCCGAAAAGACGTAAGTCTCGAATATCGCCCCGGACATGGCCCCGGCCTCGAGTGTCTCCGGGGAGGACCACTCGGTCAGGTATGCGCACAAGCCCGTGTCCAGGAAGTAGAGCTTCGGCGCTTTGACCAGCCGCTTGGTCAGGTTGGAATGGTAGGACGGAAGCAGGTACACCTGAAGGTTGGCCTGGAGGATAGAAAGCCAGCTCTTGGCCGTGTTGACACTGACATCCGCGTCGCGCGCCAAGTCGGAAAGGTTGAGCCGCTGGCCCGTCCGCGCGGCTGTGGCTTTCAGGAACCGCAGGAACGCCGCCTCGTTGCCGACCTGGGCCAGGTCGCGCACATCGCGTTCGAGGTAGGTCTGAACGTATGAGCTGTAGAAGAGATCGCGGTTTCTGACCGTGCCGACGTCAAGGGCCGGGAAGCTGCCCAACCAGATGTCGCGGTAGATGTCCTTCAGGCGGGATGAAATGGCGCTCTTCTCCCGTTCGGCCAAGGCTTTCTGAGTGGGCAGAAAGGGCGCGACGGAGAGGTCCTTGCGGTGCCGCTCGCGCTGAGAGAACCCCAGCAGGTTAAGGATGGCGATGCGTCCGGCGAGTGTCTCCGACACGCCGCGCATCATCTTGAACTGCTGTGAACCGGTGAACCAGAACCTCCCGGGCTTGCGCTCGCGGTCGACGGCCATCTTGATGAGCGAGAGAAGCTGCGGCGCGTACTGAATCTCGTCAATGAGAACCGGCGGCGAGAATCGCTGCAGGAAGAGCGCGGGGTCTTCCACCGCCAGCGTTCGCAGGGCAGGGTCGTCCAGCGTCACGTAGCGCCGGCCCTCTTCCTTGACATGCTGAAGGAACGTCGTCTTCCCCACCTGCCGGGGACCGGTCAGGAGCAGAACCGGAAACTGATCTGATGCCTCCAGCCAGGCGTCTCTGGCTGTGCGAGCGTAGTACATGGCAGACCTCCGAGTAATTTGCAGTACCACTGCAAAATACTCGCGGACCGCCAAGAAGTCAAGTCGTGGAAGGCCCGGATCACACCCACGCTGTTCATGTAGTTGGACATTTGTCTCAAATCTGAGCTAGAATATCGCCTACAGGCGTCGAACGGCACACGAAAGCGCTCTAGGCGAAACGGGACATGAACGAGACAAGTGGGACATCCGCCGGAGGTGCGGCCACAACATCGACAATGGCTGAAACGCCTCAACTCGCAACGGACACGAGAGTTACAAAAGACTTCGGAAAAGGTGCCCCGTTTGACTGTTGTCCGCAGGGATGCCCCTGCGGCTACCTCACCGACCCGAAAAAGGAGTGCCACTGCACGCCGCGCCAGGTGCAGGCGTACATGGGGCGCATCAGCGGCCCGCTGCTGGACCGGATTGACATCCAGGTCGAGGTGCCTGCCGTGAACTACCGCGACCTGCGCAACCCCATCGAGGGGGAACCCTCCTCCACCATCCGCGAGCGCGTCACCCGCGCCCGAGAGATGCAGAAAACGCGTTTCAAGTCGCAGACCCTCCGTAGCCCCGAGCGAAGTCGAGGTGGCGAAGGAGGGGAGACGCTCGCCCGCCGAAGCCCTGGCGAAGGCGGGAAGACTTTCTGCAACGCTCGCATGACCAACCGCCTCGTCAAGAAGCACTGCAAAATAGACGGCCCCGCCGAGACCGTCCTCTCCTCCGCCATGCAAAGCTTCTCCCTCTCCGCCCGCGCGTACACCAAGATTCTCAAACTCTCCCGCACGATTGCCGATTTGGACGGCGCAGAAGAAATACGGACAGAACATGTGACTGAAGCTATTCAATACAGGAGCCTCGACAGGAACCTATGGGCATGAAATGAGGTCGGCCCTGAGCAGAGCCGAAGGGCTGACCTCGACGGCGCGGAGGAAATTCGAACGGAGCATGTGACGGAGGCCATACAATACAGGAGCTTGTGGGCGTAAGCGACAAAGGAGGAGCGATGAGCAAGTTATCCCCCGAGCCGGAGTCAGTGCCTGTCGTTGAGACGATCTCAAATGTCTCACAGCGCGTGTTCAGGATCACCGAGGACAGACTACGGCTGAATGTTAGCGAATTTCTCGAAAGCCGGAGGGGCGCTGATTGGATCGGCCCGTGCGGGATTGCAGTGACCATTCTGCTTGCTCTTGTCACAGCCGATTTCAAGGATACTTGGGGGGTGCCGGAAGCCGTCATCAGGCTGGTCTTCGAAGCGGGCCTCCTTTTGGCAGTCTTCTTCATGGTTCGCGGGGCGGTTAAATGCGCAAGAGCGATGAGGGTGGACGACTTCGTGGTCCGACTCTCCGGCACGCCCTGCGCCAAAGAACGCACGAAGGGGTCACTCGAGTCGGAGTCCGAGATGGCGGTTACGGATTCCATCAAGATGCTTGAGGGACGCTGGTTTCTACGGTACGGTACAGGAGATCCGTTCCGTTGGGAAGTTGCAACGATCGACAAGCAGTTGAGGTACCATGTTGGCGTTGAACAGAAGTTCACACTACAAGACGTATGTGTGGACAACACCGCCGGACGTGTCACTTTCACAAAGGTATACAGCGACGGTAAGGTTCACCATTCTGAATGTCTTCAAAGAGTGGGGGAGAATCTGCTCCTCGGACATCGGAAAGGAGACGAGCATCATCTGCTCATGTACGCAAGACCGAATTTCCCTCACCCGATCGAGCGCCTGAGAATGCAAACGGCACTTGACCTCGGGTCTTGGCAAGGGAGCCTCCCCATATGCGCAACTGACGGCACGTCTCTTCCCTTCCTTGCCTTCACAGACAACGATCCTGGCACGTTCTTTCGGCCAGGAATGACCTGGCGGAACTATCTTGTGTCATTCCGCTTTCGGATTGAGAATGGCTATATCGGTCTCATTCTGCGTGCAGCCTCTGCGGATGACCTCATGATGATTCAGTTTGCGGATGGCAAGATATCCCCCCACAGCAGACGACGTGGACATTGGCAGAAGTCCGGGGAAGTGCTGACAACCATGGGCAATGGTCCCTGGCACCATTGTGAGGCGATAGTCGCAGGCTCGGACTTGGGACTCTACATAGATGGCACACTTGCTTGGAGTGACTCGGAAATGCTGCGCACGTTATCCGTCGGCACAATCGGTTTTCGCTGTTCGGGCTACGAGCGGGGAACCATCTCTGACCTACGAGTACTGGAATTGTAGGCACTGATAGCGCATGAGAGTTCTGAACGAAGCATGCGACGGAGACGATACAGTACCAGAGTCTCGACAGGAATTCGTGGGCGTAGCGACAGAGACCGGCACGAAAGATATGTACGGTATCCCCGCGCTTTCGCGTGGGGACGATCAACGAACCTTAGACGAAGGAATATCTCATGGGGACGGGGGGACAGGAGACGCGGAGGGTCGGGGGACACCATACATAATTGTCTTGCCCGTTTGTCTGTTGTCCGCAAGAATGCCCCTGCGGCTATCTCACCGACCCGCCTTCGCCAAGGCTACGGCGGGCAAGCCCGCGCAAGGAGTGCCACTGTACCGCGCGCCAGGTCCGGGCGTACCGGGGACGGATCAGCGCGGGGGCCATTCACGAACCTTAGACGGAGCAACATCTCATGACAGATGACGTTGTGAAGCTCTCAGGCGAGCCGTTGTATATTGACTTTGCGGACTTTGAGGCGTCGCGCTGGCTGCCGGTGCGCGAAGACCGCCGCCCCGGTACGGGACGGTTCATTCGTGAAAAGGACTGTATCACGAACTTCATCCCGGAAGGAACCTCGCAGGACGACCTTCTCGTCGCCAAAGACAACGTCGGCTATGCGATGACACTGCTGAAGGATTTCGTGGCGGGCGACGGGCGTCTCGATGTCGAGTTGGCCACGTATGACCTCGCGGCGCCAACACTCTGTTTCCGCATGCAGCATGAAGGCGAGGTCCACAAGCAGGCGTACATGCTCGTCACGTGGGACCAGAGCCGCAACGGAAACGTGACGCACGGCCTGGCGGTCTGGAAGTATCTTCCGCCCCCGCTCGGCAAGGCCAAAGCCTGGCAGCGGCTCGCATACTGGTCCGTTCCCATTCCGAGGCAGAAGAGGCTGAACGTGGGGCTGGACTTCAAGGGAGAGAACATGACCCTGTACCTCGACGGAGTTGAAGTCGGCGGATTGCACGAACCTTCCCCCCTGCCGGCCGGGAAGATTGGGCTCTGGGGAATTGAGGGACCATCCCGGTTCTACTCGCTCCGGTTCACGCCAGCCGCTGAGTGATCGCGGACGATTGTTGATCTGGACGGCGCGGAGGAGATTAGAACCGGACGCGTAACCGAGGCAATACAATATTGAAGTTTGGACTGCAATTCATGGACATGAGCCACCCAGATCAGCCCTGCTTGCCCTGAGCGCCGCCGAAGGGAGCAACGCCGAACGGGTCGACAGGAATTGTGGGCGTGAGAGGATGACGATGGGCTACAGTCCGCCCAGGAAGGTTCTCACAGGATTCCTCGCATGCATCTGGCTGGCCGTGGTGGCGGCGTCCGTATACATCGCCATTGCGCGCCACCGTGAGTATGGTCACTTTACGTACATCGTGCCGGGCATGGCCGTATTCATGCTGGTGCTGTTTGTCCTTGCCTTCCTGCCGCGCAGGGGACCCGAGCCGCCACTTCGCGAGCGATTGGGATTGCTCTCCGTCGGCGCGCTCATTCTGTTCGCGCTGATGGTGCTGGGAGTCGCAATCATCCAACGCCGAGGAAGCTTTGGGGGCATGGTCGTGCTCGGCCTGTTCTTCGTCATCTTCGCCAGGATATTCGTCGACTGGCTGAAACACTATCGCGGGTTGGGCAAGAAGCGCCGGAAGTGACCTCCGGGGAATTATGGGAATTATGAAATTATGGGGGCACCATACTTATCTCCGCCTGCCGTCACAACAGGTCAGCCCCGTCCGCCTCACACCAGCGGTATCCCCGTCTCCTGTCCCTTGCGCTCGTCGGAGAGGTATGCCGCGTAGATGGCGCTGATCGTGTCGCAGGCCAACTCCAGGCCGGACTGCGGCGCGCGTTTGTCCGCCACGCAGTTCAGGAAATCCTGCATCTCCGCGATGTAGCCCAGCGTGATGTTCTCGTCGGGACTGATGGCGGTCCATCCCTCCTTGGTGCTGATCTTCTCGACGGTGTAGATGTCCTTGAACTGCTCATTTCGCGGATTGAAGGTGTCCACCATGTTGCTCGGGCTGAGGTTGCACCGGGTGCGATGGTTGTTGGCGAAGACCTCCATGTAGTTGTAGATGCCCCCCAGCACGATTTCGCCGCTGATGACATCGGCCACCGTGCCGTCCTCGAACGTGACGTGCATCCAGCCGTGGTCCTCGGTGTCGTGGTATTTGGTGCGGATGAAGCCGCGATCCTGGTAGCCGGGCAGGCGCGTGATCTGCTCGCAGCGCGAGGTGACGCTCCGGGGGCGGATCGGCTTGCCATTGCGCTTGATCCCTTCGACGCGCTTCAGGTAGAGCGCGGCGGAGAGCGGGTGGCAGACCTTGCCCATCAGCGAACCGCCGCCCTGATAGCGCCAGATGCCATAGAACGCCGAGCCGGAGCCGTTGTGCGATTCCTCCCCCAGGATGCGCAGCACCTGCGCGCCGCTCTTCTCGATGATCTCCCGCTCCTTCTGGATGGCGGGGGCGTAGATGAAGTTTTCCGCATAGGCGAACATGACGCCCGACTTCCGGATCGTCCGCGCGAGCTTCGTCAGACCCCGGACGACTTTTTCCAGCATCGGCCCCTTGGGGTCCTGATCGCCGCGATACTCCGTCCCGCACCCCTTCGGCCCGAAGTAGCCCGTGAGCGGTTTCTCGCAGATGACGCTCACCCCCCGCTCCGCGGCCAGGAGCATCCCCTCCTCGTGCGCGGCCGGCGGCGAAACAATGTCCAGCACGTCCACGTGCGGGAGCATCGAGGCGATGTCGTCGAACACCGGAATCCCGTGCTGGCTGCCGAACGCCTGGCGGCTCTCCGGGCGCAGCGAGGTCACTCCCGCCATCTGCACCTGCACGCCATGAACATGGAGAAGCGATTCCAGATGGAACTTCGCTGCGAACCCTGCGCCTACAAGACCCACGCGGATGGTTTTCATAGAGTCTCCGTTCCATTCCCAACCATGAAGGACTTCAATGTAATCGTGGAGGGGGGGAACTGTCAAAGTCCGCTAGCACGGCAACCGAGTGAACCGCCAAGGACGCCAAGAACGGCCTCTTTGTCCGTTGTGGCCGTTGCTGTTCTTGCCCTACTCCGTCGTTCTTGGCGTTCTTGGCGCCTTGGCGGTTACAGCCTCTGGTTGAACAACTCGTTTGCATTCCTCTCCCGCTTCCGCTATGCTCGATGAAAAGCTGAAGTTCGGTTGGCAGCGTGAGAAGCAGGGGCTTGGACGTTCACGCGTTTCTTCCCGGTTTCCCGCCACCGCCGGCACGACGCCGGATTTCGCCGGCCCATGATGCGCGGGCCGCGCAGAAAACTTCGCTTTGCAGGGCGCCCGCAAGGAAACGAGCAGACGGGCGCAGACGGGGAAAAACCCCTACGGCGTTCGTAGGCCTTTCCATTCGCATGGACCGCGCCGTTGGGCGCGGACCGGATTCGGGCGCTTTAGCAAAGAGGAGTCCCATTTTGATCGCAGGACGAGAACCGCGTTTCACCGACTTTCCGTTGCACGCATCCATTCTTAAAGACATCACCGAGGCCGGGTACGTCACCCCCACCCCCATTCAGGCGCAATGCCTGGGGCTGGCGCTGGAGGGGAAGGATGTCCTCGGCATGGCCCAGACCGGCACCGGCAAGACCGCCGCGTACGCGCTGCCGATCATTCAGCGCGTCGCGCGCACCGTCGAGATGGCCGCGCTGGTCCTGGCCCCCACGCGCGAACTGGCCCAGCAAATCAGCGCCTCCTTCGTCACCCTGGGCAAGTCCAGCGACGTGCGCGTCGCCACCGTCGTCGGCGGCATTCCCATCAAGGAAGACTACCGCGCGCTCCAGGCGTGGCCCAACGTCCTGGTCGCCACCCCCGGCCGCTTGATTGATCACATCCAGTGCGGCACGGTGGTGCTCAAGGAAATCCGAATGCTGGCTGTGGACGAGGCCGACCGGATGTACGACATGGGGTTCATGCCGCAGATCAACCGCATCATCGCCGCGCTGCCGGTGGACCGCCAAACGATGATGTTCACCGCCACGATGCCGCCCGACGTGGAGGAACTGGTGCGGCGCAATATGCGCAGCCCGACGCGCGTGCAGGTGGGGCTGACCGCGCCCGTTGACCGCGCCGAGCAGAAGCTGTACAGCGTGGGCGACAAGGAAAAGATGCCGCTGCTGATGAAGCTGCTGGGGGAGACCGAGGGGCGCGTGTTGGTGTTCGTGCGGACCAAGCGCAAATCGGAGAACCTGTACCGCATCGTCTCGGCGCGCCACCGCGGCGTGGCCCGGCTGCACGGCGACCGCGAGCAGGGGCAGCGCACCATCGCCATGACCGGCTTCCGCAAGGGGCAGTTCCGCATCCTCATCGCCACCGACATTGCCGCGCGCGGTCTGGACGTGGCCGACATCGAGCACGTCATCAACTACGACTTCCCCGGCAGCGCGGAGGATTACATCCATCGCATCGGCCGAACGGCCCGAGTGGCCGCCAAGGGAGTGGCCAGCAGCTTCGTCACGCCGATGGACAAGCCGGTGCTGCGGCGGCTGGAGAAGCTGATCGGCGCGCAGTTGATGCCGCACGTCGAAGGAGGCGAGGAAGCGCCCCACGCTCATGCCGCGCACGGCGCGCCTCATGGCTCAGGCAGGCCCAGTGGAGGCGGCTCACACAGACGCCGTCGCGGCGGACGCGGACACGGCCGCCCGGCGCCGCCCAGCACAGGCGGCTGAAATGGTGGAGCGCGCTGTCCCAGCGCGCTTGTTGAAAGCGTGAATATCCGAGCGCGCTGGGACAGCGCGCTCCACCACGCCGTACAGCCTGAAATTACTGCTCACTCTTCTTCGCCCGCACCCCCTCGGCAATCTGCTCCAGCACCGCATAGGTGGCAGAAAGGCCGATGCCCATGCAGATGCCCACAATACTCCTTCCCGGGTGGTGAAGATTGAAACTGGCCAGCACAGGCCCAATCAACAGCGCCAGCGGAGCCAAAGCTCTCACAAACACTCCAAGACTTCTCATTCACTTCCCCCTTTCCTCTCGATTGCATGCGTCCTCAGCCATCGGCACTTCGGACACCAGCCGATCGTGTAGGCCGTTCCGCGTGCCCCAAGGCGAACCCCATACTTCCCCCACGGCTCAGTGAACCCGCACTTCCTGCACCGAATTTGCCAGCCCGGCGCGCGATCTTCTGGATTCATCCGCGTCCGCTCCGGTCAGGAACCGCTGAGCGCGGTCGCTCAAAGTGCGTGAAGTGGCGCGGGTTATCCAACCCGCGGTCATCGTGCGTTCTTCCGCTTGCTCTCCCCCGCCTACGGCGGGGACGCGGACTGGCCATTCGACGTTGCTCATGGCCCTGAGTTTGTCGAAGGGATAGTCCGCGCCACTCACGGCTCTTGCACGCGCGTACAGCATACCACGCCGGCCCACTGGCAGGCACAATGGACTATGGATTGGGTCTGCGATTGGCCCGCGCAAGTTTGATGCTTGCCACAACGAGTCCGATTGTTGACATTATCCACACGTAAGGAATCTTCAAGGCGATGCCCATGGGCAAACCAATTGCGCAGATGACGAGACCGAGCTTCAAGAGCCACGTGCGAAGTGCGCGGAATTCCGGTTGAGCACGGTCGTCAGGGGCTGCGAACCAATCGGACCTGACAACCGTCACCACGCCAAGCCCGAGTGCCAACCCCCAGATAAAAGGATTCCGCATGGCGATGCCGACGGTTCCGACTGCGCCGAAGACAAGCAGCCGCGCCATGAGAAGTCGTCCGCTTGCACTCAACCCCGACGATCCTGTCTTCGCCGTGGACGCTGGTTCGACAGGCGCACCCTCCGCCTCCTCCGCATACGACTCCGGCGCATCAAGCTTGCGCAGTATCGCCTCGACATCGGCAAGCGTGGGACTGCTGCCGGCACTTGCAGCAAGCATGTCCCGAATCTGTGCCTCCACGTCGCCCGTCACGCTGCGGCGCTCCGTGAGGGGAACTCCCTTGGCGGCCAGCGCTCTGTCAATGGCTTCCAGGTGTTCGTTGATGCGGCGCTCAACGTCGGGGTTGCGGACGGACTCAGCCATTCTGTTTCTCCTTCAAAAAGGCGTTGACCACCGATGCGACCTGCCGCCAGGACGCCGACATCTCCGCCAGCCGCGCTTCGCCCAGCGCGGTGAGTCGGTAATAGCGGCGCGGGGGGCCGGAGGGGGAGGGGGCCTCGCGCACGCGCACGAGCTTGTCCGCCGCCAGACGGGCAAGGACGGGATACACGGTGCTCTCGCTGATCCCCAGCGACTCCGCCGCGCCCAGGCGTTGGAGAATCTGGTAGCCGTACGCCTCCCCTTCGCGCAACGCGGCGAGGACACACGGCTCCACCAGCCCCTTTCTCATCTGCGCAAGCCATACCTTCATCGGCGGTCTCTCCAACTACAATACGCAATGCTATACCATATTGTATGATAGCTGTCAAGAGGCGGGGCCGTAAAATGAAATGCCGTCACGAGGCCGCCCCAAGACGGGCGCGATTGGCTGAAATGGTGGAGCGCGCTGTCCCAGCGCGCTTGGGACCGACGACCAATACCGCTGGGCGGAAGGCGGGGCACTCCGACCACGAGCCGCAAGTGGCGCGGACTATCCAGTCCGCGTCGCGGGCCAACGGCCCGCGAAAGATGCAAATGGAATGAACGCACAATATTCGCGGGTTAGATAACCCGCGCCACTTTTCACCGGCCACACGCGCCTTGGTGATCTGCCGCTTTCCACACTGCCATCAAGCGCGCTGGGACAGCGCGCTCCACCAGAACCTCGTGAAGGTCGTACATGCCCGTTGCGAGAGGGTGCGGCGTGCTTCGAGGCGGGTGGTCAGACCGCTTCTGCGGTCGCGGAGGCGGTTTCGGCGAATTGCGCGCCGAAGACCTCGTGGCGGCGGGCGGCGAGGTTGATCAGGACGCTGGCCATCGCGCCGCGCGAGTAGCCCGCCAGGCGCGCCCCCAGAGTCATGCTGGTCTGGCTGCTGATGTCCGGGTTGGGGTTGACGTCGAGGACGTGGAAGAGGCCGTCGCGCAGCCGCAGGTCCATCCTCGCATAGTCGCGGCATCCGATCACGCGGTAGGCGCGGCAGGCTGTCTCTTCCAAAAGCTCCTTTTCTCCGGCGCTCAAGCGCGCGGGCAGGCGCAACTCGATCTTCTCGTACGCCTCCGACCCCTCGGTGAACTTCGAGTCGTACGTGCAAACGCGGTCGCGCACGCTGGAGAACGCGGCGAAATCCATCTCCGCCGGAGGCAGCGCCGTCAGCGCGCCGTTCCCCCACACCGTCACGTGGAACTCGCGCCCGTCAATGAAGTCCTCCACCAGCGCCGGCTGCTGGAACGCGGTCAGAACGTACTCCAATCGCTGCCGCATTTCGTCCGGGTCGAGCACCACCGCGCCGTGCGTAACTCCATAGCTGCAATGCTCTAACGCCGGTTTGACGATGCTGGGGAAACAGCGCCAGCCGTCCGGATCGGGCTTGGAGTAGATGCGCCAGGCGGGGGTGGGAATCTCCCCCTCGTCCAGCAGCCCCTTCACCTTGCGCTTGTCCCAACTCAGGCGCAGCACTTCGGGGGTCGCGCCGGTGTACGTGAAGTTCATCTCGGAGAGGACTTCGGCGACGCGCGCTTCGCTGTGGGGGACTCCGGGAATCTCTTCGCACCAGTTCAGCACGATGTGCTCGGAGGGGTCGTATCCTTCAAGGCATCCCTCCAGGTCCGCGTCGTTCACCTCGACGGTGGTCACCGTGTGACCCAGCCGACGCAGTGATGCGCGGAGGGTCCGCACTTCGCGGAGACACTCGGAGATGCTTGCCGCGCTCCACGACTTGTCGAGGTTGTGGAGGAGGAGGACGGGCAGGTCCTTGCGGAGCCGATCACACTCCAATCATCCACCTCCCCGCGACTCTAGCCGTGCAATTGAACGTCACAGAGGCAGCACGCAGTTCGAATGGCGACTCATCTTATGTTGGTATAAAGCAACGTGAGCCATCTGTCAATGATATATGACCCACTTTTGTCATATTTTTTGAACCAGGCTTCGCCTTCCCGCCGGGCCGGAGGAAGGCGCGCCGCGAAACTGACGGTTGATTCTTGGCGATGAGAGACCGATAATTGACTGTACGATGCGGATACCGATTGACGCCGTATGTGGCACAGGCGCCCGCGCCTGTGCTGGAGAAGGTGAGCTACTCACACAGCCGAGGGCGGCTGTGCCACACGCCCCGCGACTAGTCGACTGCGCCAGAGGAGGAAGCGATGGCCCGGCAGAGTGACCGAAGTTCCGTTGCGCCGATCCGACGGCGCGCGCTGGCGATGGGCGCGCTGCATGCAAAGCTGATCCATCCGAAGAAGGTCGTCACCGCCGATTGGGTGCGGCTGAAGTGCCAGTACGGCTGCGGCGGGGACGCCTCCAGCCTCGCCTGCCCGCCCCACTCCCCCACCCCCGCGCAGACCCGGCGCGTGTTGGACGGCTACCGGCGTGCGTTGCTGATCCATGGCAACGAGAGGGTGGACATCAGCAAGATCGTCATCCCGCTGGAGCGCGAGGCGTTCCTGGCCGGTTTCTACAAGGCGTTCGCCTTCGCCTGCGGCCCCTGCGACCTGTGCGCAACGTGCGCATTCGACAAGGGTTGCCGCCACCCCGAGCAGGCGCGCCCCGCGATGGAGGCCTCCGGCATTGACGTTTACGCCACCGCGCGCGGCGCCAGCCTGCCCATCGAGGTGGTCACCGGGCCACAATGCGCGCAGAACTATTATGGCCTCCTGCTGCTCGATTGATCCGTTCAGTCCACAATGTTCCGCAACCCGTTGGTCACCGGCAATGTAGCACAACCGCCCTCGGCTGTGCGGGTGCAAGCGAAAGACATGCACAGCCGAGGGCGGCTGTGCCACATGGGACGCGCATGCGAGTTCCCCTGTGACTGACCTTCCACGCCGCACCATGGAGAACACGTGACCGCTTTGAAGACCGCCCCGCCGGAGTTGCTGGCGCCCGCAGGAGAAATGGAGTCGCTGCGCGCCGCCGTCGCCAACGGCGCGGACGCGGTCTATTTCGGCCTCACCCGTTTCAGCGCGCGCGGCCGCGCGGTCAATTTCCCGGTGGACGAACTTCCTGGCGTCCTGGACTATCTCCACGACCGTCAGGTGCGCGGCTACATCGCCTTCAATACGCTCCTCTTCGACGACGAGCTTGCCGAAGCGTCCACGCTGCTGGAAGCGGTCGCGCGGGCGGGGGCGGATGCGCTCATCGTTCAGGACCTGGGCGTGGCGCGCCTTGCTCGTCGCATCGCCCCGGCGCTGCCGCTCCACGCCTCGACGCAGATGACGCTCTCCGAGGCGGGCGGTATCGAACTGCTGCGCGCGGAGGGAATCCGGCGTGTCATCCTCCCGCGCGAGTTGACGCTCGACCAGATTCGCGCCATTCGTGGCGGCACTGATGTCGAGTTGGAGGTATTCGTCCACGGCGCGCTCTGCGTCTCATACAGCGGGCAATGTCTGGCCAGCCTGACGATGGGCGGGCGCAGCGCCAACCGCGGCGAATGCGCCCAGCCGTGCCGCCTCCCCTATCAACTGTTCCGCGAGGGCCGCGCCCTGGCGCAGGAGGCGCGCCACCTGCTCAGCCCGAACGACCTGTGCGCGCTGCCGCTGATCCCGCAGCTTTGCGCGGCGGGGGTCGCCGGGTTCAAGATCGAGGGGCGGCTGAAGAGTCCGCACTACGTCGCCTGCGTCACCCGCGCCTACCGGCAGGCGATTGACGAGGCGATGGCCGGCCGCGCGTTCACGCCGAGCGAGGGCCAATTGGCCGAACTCGCGCAGGTTTTCAATCGCGGCGCGGGAACGGGATACTTCGCGGGAGTGAATCACGGCGAACTGGTGGACGGGGAATCGCCGAAGCACCGAGGCATCCGGCTGGGCACGGTCCGCAGCACGTCGCGACGGCGGCTCACTCTGGCGCTGGAGGCGGGACTCCCGTCCGAGGCGCTGCCCAAGCCGGGAGATGGGATCGTCTTTGGCGCACTGGCCGAAGAGGAGCCGGAGGGAGGGCGCATCTATTCGGTCGGGCCGCTCCGCGCCGGGGAGATGGAACTGGAGCTCGGCGAGGAGTCGAGTCTCGCGCGCGTGAAGCCGGGCGCGATGGTCTGGAAGAGCGACGACCCGGCCTTGCGAAAGAGGCTGGAGCAGACATGGTCGCAGCCGCGTTTCGACCGCCCGATCCCGCTGCGCGCAACGGTCGCCGCCGTCGAGGGGCGGCCTCTTCATCTCACGCTGTCGGATGACGCGGGGCACGCGGTGGAGATCCGCTCGGAGCAATCGCTCCAACGGGCGCAGAAGCACGCCGCGACAAGCGACCTGCTCCGCGAACAACTTGGCCGGCTCGGCGGCACGCCGTTCGAATTGGCCGGCCTGGAGTGCGGCGGCCTGGGCGAGGTGATGGTCCCCAAGAGCGTTCTGAATGAGATGCGCCGCCGCGGAGTGGAGGAACTGCTCGCCCTTCGTCACGCCGGATCGCGCCACCCCGTCGCGGACCCTGACGCACTGAAGAATCTGTTGCAGGGACTCCCCGCGCCGGCCGCCTCGACCGCCCCGCCGCGCCTGCGCCTTCTGGTCCGCACCATCGAGCAAGCGGAGGTCGCATTCGCCTCAAGGGATGAAACGTATCTGGACCTTCCCTCCCTCACCGGGATGCAAGCCGCCGCCCTCAAGGCGCGCGCGGCCGGCCTGCCCTTCCTCTGCGCCACGCGGCGGATGTACAAGCCGGAGGAGATGGAACATCTTGACCGGCTGCTGGAATTGCGGCCCGCGGGCCTCCTCGTGCGGAACCTCGCCGCGCTGGCCTACGCGCGGAAGAACGCCCCCCGCCTGCCGTTGATCGCCGACTTCTCGCTCAACGCCGCCAGTGCCCTGACACTCGGCCAGCTCCGCGACTGGGGCGTGGCGCGCGCGGTCCCGAGCTACGACGTGGACTCGGCGCGTCTGCCGGAACTGGCCCGCCGCGCCGGGGCCTTCCTGGAGGTGGTGCTGTACGGGCACACGCCAATGTTCCACATGGAGCATTGTCCCCGCGCCGCCTTCCTGCGCTGCGAGGGGAATCGTCATGAAGGGTGCCGAGCCGAGCCGTTGCGCCTGCGGGATCGGCTTGGAGTGGAGCACGAGATCACGGCGGATGATGCCTGCCGCACGACCGTCTGGCATGGAGAGCCGGCGGCTTCCGATGCCCGCCTGCCGGAACTTCTGCGCGCGGGCGTGCGCGACTTCCGCATTGAGTTGCTGCACGAGGACGCGGCGGCCATGCAACGGATCACCGCCCGCTTCGCGCGACTGCTAGGCTTGGGTTGGGTCAAGACCTGATTGTCACCACGGAGCCACTGAGACACGGAGAAAGACTATCCGAATCTCAAATTCTAACGCCGTATTCCCTTCTCCGTGCCTCCGTGACTCCGTGGTGAATACTGCGGATCAGTTATTGCAGTTACACGCCTTCTCCGCCGTATCCAACCCGACCGCCACCCAGATGTCCGGCGTTTCCTCGCACAGCCCGATGGAGCAGACTCCCGCGAGCGTGGCGACCGCCTCCCCATAGATGGCGAGCCGCACCCCATTCGGATACCGCGCTAGCCCGTTGGGGCGGGAGGATGACTCCAGGGCCGAGAAGATGCCGTTGCCGATCCGTCGTTTCAAGTTCGGTTCCGCCCGCAATGTGCCAAGCGTGACGCGTTCGGGTGCAAGCGCTCGCACCTGCCCAAGCACCCACATGTAGTCATATCCGGCGATCATCGGATCAATCCTGATGCGTACCCGCCAGCCCAGCCGCTTCAACTCAGCCGCCGCCGCCAACCGATCCTCGACGCCGGCCGCGCCGCGCTCGTAGCGGGCCGCGGCCCGCCGGCTGTTGACGGAGAAGGAGACGATGACGTTGCGGCAGGGCTTGGCCTCCAAGAGCGGCTTGCACTCGGCCCGCCCCCCTTTGGTGACCAGCAGCAGCGCGTGCGGCCGCCCTTTCATCTCCGCCGCGGAGCGGAAAAGCTCCACGAGTTCCCGAATCAGCGGGCGGAACGGCTCGAAGCAGAGGCTGTCGCTCAGGTTGCCGGTGTTCAGGACGTACGACTCCAGGCCGTCCCTTGCGATCCAGGCGCGGACCTCGTCCAGCAGCTTCTCCGTATTTCCGAACGCCTGTTGCTCCTGCACATGCCAGAGCGACGACTTCAGGTAACAGTAGCTGCACTGAGGCGAGAAGGTGCAACCGTTGGCGTGGGAGAGGACGAAGAAGTTCGGGCAGACGGTGTCCGTCGGGGTGGTGCGCAGGATGTCCACGAATTTGGTCCTGCGGTCGCGCACCACGCAGGCGCCATGGGTGTTCGATTCGGCCACGGTCACGACCTCACTTGAAGACGTAAGACGCGCCCTTGCCCGGCACGATCAGTCCCTTCGGCACGCGCGCGCAGACCTGCGGAAGGAACTTCCCCGCCGCATGCTCGGCGAGCTCCTCGTCGGTCAGGTGCATCAGGAAGGTCCGCGTCGGCGCAATCGCCTCGATGAACTCCACCCAGCCGCTCCCCTGCCACGGGCCGATGAACAGCGCGTCGAGCGAGCGCAGCGCCTCCACGGGCAGGCAGCCCGTGTCCTCGTTGTCGCCGTCATGGAAGAAGCGGAACCCGTGCAGTTCGACGAGGTAGGAGTTGTGATGGCGCGAGTGCGCGGTGCGGAAGGCGGTGATGCGGACGCCGGGGAAGGCGACCGCCACGGAACCGGCGCGCCCGTTGTTCCTTTGCGGCTCCATCTCAATGAGCGAGATGTTGTGCAACTTGTCGCGCAGCGGTTCGATCGCCGCCCGAGGCCCCACCACCAGCGCGCCGGTCGCCCGGGCCGCATGAAGCACCTTCGCCGGGCTGAAGTGGTCGGGATGGGGGTGGGTAATGAGGATCAGGTGCGCGCTCTTGACCTGCTCCGCCGACGCGCCCGCCTTCGAAGCCACCCCCCTGATGGGCGTGTAAAACGCGTCTATGTAGACGCTTGCGGAGGCCGTCGCAATATGGAATCCCTCGTTTCCCACGAGGGTCAAGCGTGCGCGCATAGGCAACTCTTTCAGAACAGCCGATATCGAACCATGAAACAGAACACTTCATTGTACCCAAGCCGCCGCAATTTGTGAAGTGCGCTTGCCTGCTGGTATAATTCGCGGACTATTTGGGGTTTCTACGGGCCTTACAGGGAGAAACAGATGCCGGCACAGATTATTGACGGAGAAGCCGTTGCAGCGCAGGTGACGTCGAAGCTGAAGGAGGAGGTCGCTCAGCTCAAGGCCAGCGGGACGCAGCCGCGCCTGTCGGCCGTGATCGCCACGGACAACAAAGGGGCGCGCATCTACGCCAACAATCAGGCGAAGACCTGCCAGCAGATCGGCCTCGACTACACCCTCTGTGAACTCCCCCCCACCAGCACCGAGGCAGAGATCATTCAGGCGATCCAGAAGCTCAACGCCGACCCGGCCGTCAGCGGAATTATCATTCAGATGCCGCTGCCCGACGGCGTGGACGCGCGCCGCCTCCAAATGATGATCGCGCCGGGCAAGGACGTAGAGGGGATGAACCCGGCCAACCAGGGGCGCGTGGTGTATGCCCCGCAGCCGTTCTATCGCAAGCCGAAGGCGGGCGAGCCCGGTTACGACGACTGGCTCGAGGCCTCCCTCGGCTGGCCGCTTCCCGCCCCCGCCCCCTGCACCCCCTCGGGCGCGATGATGCTGATCCGCTCCCTCAAGCAGGACCTTTACGGCAAGGAGGCCGTCGTCGTCGGGCACAGCGAGATCGTCGGCAAGCCGATGGGACTGCTGCTGGTGGCGCACTTCTGCACGACCACCTGGTGCCACATCGCCACGAAGGACCTCGCCGCCCACACGCGGCAGGCGGACATCCTCTGCGTCGGCGCGGGCAAGGCCGGACTCATCAAGGGCGACATGATCAAGCCGGGCGCCATCGTGATTGACATCGGCATCAACCGCATTCCGGAAGTCGGCGCGGATGGCAAGCCGGTGCTGAACGACAAGGGGAAGCCAAAGATGAAGACGGTCGGCGACGTGGATTTCGACAAGGCCAAAGAGGTCGCCGGCTGGATCACCCCCGTGCCGGGCGGCGTCGGCCCGATGACCGTTGCGATGCTTCTCCGCAACACGGTGGAGGCCGCGAAGGCGCAGACGAAGTAGCGCACCGCCTTGCGAAGGCTCGCTCAGACCTTCGCAAGGTTAGTTGGCATGCCGGGAACCTTGCGAGCACATTAGCCGCGCGAAAGACTGCGCGGCTGGTGCATTGACATGAACTGCCCAACTCGGTGCGCGCGGCGCACCTGGACCGGCAGTTCATTGGGAGGGTTTAGACGAACCTTCGCAAGGTTTCTTTTCGACGTCGGGCGCCGCTGAAGCGGCCCCTCGGTACAGCCCCAGGCGGCGGATATACTCTTCCACCGCCCGGGGCACGAAACGGCTGATGGAGCGCCCTGCCGCAACGCGGGCGCGGATTTCCGACGAGGAGATGTTCATCAACGGCATGTGGATGCGCCTCGCCAGAATCGCGCGTGCTTCCTCCTCCCCCACCACCTGAGCCAGCGCCGCCGGGTCCGGCTCCCGCGCCCCCGGACGGTCCATCGGAATCAGCCGGCAGCGCGACGCCAGCCGCCGAATCTCCCGCCATGTCCCCAACTCGCTCACGCTGTCCAGCCCGATCAGGAAATAAATCTCCGCGCCCTCGCCGTATTGCCGGCGCAGCTCCTCGATGGTGTCAATGGTATAGGACGGCCCCTCGCGCCGCAGTTCGATGTCGCACGCCTCGAACGCGGGATGCCCGGCGATGGCCAGCCGCACCATCTCCAGCCGCTGCTCTCCCGGCGCCAGGGCGACGGAGGCCTTGTGTGGCGGAATGCGCGCGGGAATGAACAGCACCTTGTCCAGCCCCAGCAGGTCGCGCGCCTGCTCAGCCATCGCGAGGTGCGCCAGATGGACCGGGTTGAAGCTGCCCCCCAACGCCGCAATCTTCTGCATGAAATGGAGTCTCCTCTCAGCGGCGATTCTATCCGCCCGCCAAGGTCAATGCAATTCGGGAGCGGCCACGCGGGGCCGCACGTGCCGCGAGGCGGGAAGCACAAGCCGTGGTAGGGGCGTAGCATGCTACGCCCCTACGGGCGAGCACAGCATACGCGATTCACAGCCAAAAAAGTGAAGCTTGACTTCGGTCAATTTCTCTGATACGATTTTTCATAACCTGAAAAGGGGCCTTGTTCTGCTTGTTGCAGGGAAGTTCGCATAAGTGACTGTTTCCGTGCCACTAACGGCTGTCGCAGTTTGCGAGCAAGGCGGCGGGAGAAAGGCCTGCGGCGCTCCTGTCCCCGGCGGCGTTTGGAAGGGTAAGGATCCGAATTATGGCGTCAATCTCGGACTTCATGCCGAGCGAGTCCCTCGCGGATCTGCCCGACTTCATCATTTACATGATCATCATGACCACCCTGGCCCAGCTTCTGCTCCTGACGCTGGTCCTGGTCCTCGCCTATAAGATGAACCGCCTCGTTGCCAAGCTGGATCAGATTTCCCAAAATGCCGGCAAGTTCGTCCAGATGGGAATGACGTTCTTCAAGAAGCACTGAGTTCTCCCCCGGCGTTCCTGCCGCATCCGGAGCCATCCATGGCGCAGCGTGTCGCGTACTTCGACTGCTTCTCCGGCGCCAGCGGCGACATGATTCTCGGCGCGCTGGTGGATGCGGGGGCCTCCCCGCAAGCGCTCTCCGCCGCGCTGGCCTCACTCCCCTGCGGACCGATCTCGCTGCGTTTTCAGAGAGTCATCCGCGGCGGAATTCGCGCGACGCAGGTCCACGTCGAAACGCCGCATGACCATACCCACCGCGGGTTGTCCCAGATCTCCGACATCATCTCCAAGTCGCCGCTCCCCGCGACCGTCCGCGACAACGCGCTCCACGTCTTCACTCGTCTGGCGGAGGCGGAGGCGGCCGTCCATGGATGCCCGGTCGCGAAGGTCCACTTCCACGAAGTCGGTGCGCTCGACGCCATCGCGGATATTGTAGGCGCGTGCGCCGCGCTGAACCAGCTCGGGATCGAAACCGTCCAGTTCTCCGTCCTGCCGCTGGGAGGCGGCACGGTGCAGTCGGCCCACGGCGTGCTGCCCGTCCCCGCGCCGGCGACCGCGCTGTTGGTGAAGGGGCTGGAGTGCCGCATGGGGCCGGTCGAGAGCGAACTGCTGACCCCGACAGGCGCGGCCATCCTCACCAGCCTCGGCGCGCAGGCCCCCCAGGCGCTGCTGCGCGTCGAGAGCCTGGGCTATGGCGCCGGAACCAGGGAGTTCCCCGGACACCCGAACCTCCTGCGCGTGCTGCTCGGCGAAGCGGCCGACACCGGCTCCGAGGACGCGGTGTGGGTGCTGGAGGCGAACCTGGATGACATGACGCCGCAGCTCTGCGGCTACGCCATCGAACGGCTGCTCGCCGCGGGCGCGCTCGACGCCTGGGCCGCGCCGATCCAGATGAAGAAGTCGCGCCCCGCCCTGATGCTCTGCGCCATCGTGGAGGAGGAGTCCCTCGCGAAGGTGGAGGAAATCTTCTTCGCGGAGACGACCACCTTCGGCGTCCGCCGCCACCGCGCCCTGCGACGGAAGCTCCTCCGCGATCTTGTGACCGTCCATACGCCGCAGGGGGTCGCGAAGGTCAAGGTCGGAAAGGTTGGCGACAAGGTGGTCACCGTCTCGCCGGAGTACGAGGACTGCCGCCGCATCGCGCAGGAGACGGGAACCCCCCTGCGCGACGTCATGGCCGCCGTCATGCAGGCGTACGCGGCGCAGGTGGGAACTCCCCCGCGCGCGTGATGCGCAAAGCGTGTAGCGCGGGCTTTAGCCCGCGACGTCATGCGTTCCTTCCGACTTCCAGAGACCCCACCCCGGCAAGACGCAGCACCTTCCCGTAGGGGCGTAGCATGCTACGCCCCTACAACGCCCCACTGACACCTACCGTGTGCAATCGGGCGCTCTTCGTCCCAGAATTCATATAGTGCCCCCGAATGCCTGGCCCGTTCACTTCTTCGGCCCCAGTAGTCTGCAAAGCCCCCACAACGCTAGCGTCCCCATCAGCCAGAATAGCATCAACGTCAGCATTGTCGATACCCCCGGACCTCGGTATTATGTCGACGCTTGCCTATCATCGAGGCATCCAATAGCCAAACGGTGCAGAGAGTGGCGAAAGTGGATTGGGCGCCTCTTTCAAATAGAGATCTTGCCAACTTTGATGCTGGACGAACATGGCCCACGCCGACAGTGCCGTCAGTGCAGCATCCCGTTCGTGTTGAGAAGCATCAGTTACTTTGCCCATGAGGAACTGTTCAAGGTCGTGGGATGTAATAGCATTGACCGGGTTAGCAGCGTTGGCTATTCCGAGGAGCCGAAGCATAGCTTTGGGGTGTGACTCCGAAATGGGCAGATTGGGTTTACGTTCTCGCAGAAGCGTTGCGGCCATCATCCCCTGAATGAGGCAAGCCCCACGCAAGGAGTTGACGGAACCCACCGTGCCACCCGATCCGCCAAGCCTCAGAACACGCTGACGCAGGTAACGATCAACGTCGCGGTCTCCGGCAGTCCGCCAAGTAAGCGGGGCATCAACTCCTGCACAACATAGCTCTCGTGAAACAGCCGCCTGCAGTGAAGCGCTGACGGCCTGTTGAGCGTAATCAGCGACGCCGCTCGCAATGGTGCGCAGCGGTAAGGCAGTCCCTTCTGCAACACACCAACCGAATGCCCCTTTACCACCAGGATCCAAGCCAATGTAACAGCACATACGCGTCCGCCCTCCTAAGAAGGCCATCGCAAGCTGGGGCATGATGTCGCTAATAAGCAGTATGATATCCTGATTCAGACGCGACACACGCGCTATGAATTACAGAAACTCCCTGCACCACAACTCCAGGCAGATGAGCGTCCAGAGGCGGCGGCGGTCGAACATCCCATAACGCGGCAGCGTCCCCAGCCGGTCCACCTCGGCGGGGTTGAACAGCCCGCGCCGCTTCACTGACTCCGGTCCGAGCAGGTCGCGGACCATCTCGCGCATCTCCCCGGCCGCCCATTCCCCCACGGGCACGCCAAAGCCGGTCTTCCGGCGCGACACGATCTCCCGCGGCAGCAACCGCCCGGCCGTCTCGCGCAGGATGCGCTTGCCGGTGAACCCCTTCAGCTTCCACGCCGGCGGCATCCGCATCACCGCCTCCACCACGCGATGGTCCAGGTACGGCACGCGCGCCTCGACGCCGTGCGCCATCGTCATCCGGTCCACTTTCACCAGCAGGTCGTCCGGCAGCCAAGTGGAGAGGTCGAGGCGCAACAATTGCTGAAGGTACGGCCCGTCGTCCGGCCCCAGGTAGCGGCGCACGACCTCATCCGATGAGCACGGAGAGCCGGCCTGCCCCAGGACGCCCGGCGCGCAGAGCCGGTTCTTTTCCGCGGCGGTGAAGACCGACTTGAGCGCCAGGTACGCCTGCGCGCGGTCGCGCAGCCGCCCCGCATACTCCGCCCCGCGCCCGGCGGCGCCGGAACCCAGCCTCCCCGCCAGCCATCGCCCCGCCGCGCCCGGACTCAGCGACGCCAGCCGGTCGGCCATCGTCAGAATCTTGTAGTGCGAATAGCCGGCGAAAAGTTCGTCCGCCCCCTCCCCCGTCAGCACCACCGTCACGTGCGGCTTGGTGAGTTGCGCCATGAAGTAGGTCGGGATCGCCGCCGAGTCCGCCACCGGCTCGTCCAGCGCGCGGATGATCGCCGGCAGTTCCGACGCGCTATGATGCCCCACCACCAGTTCCCGGTGCTGCGTCTTGAACTGCGCCGCCACGATGCGCGACCAGCGCCGCTCGTCGAACCCCTGCTCCTCGAACCCCACGGAGAACGTGTTCACGGGCGTGGCCGAGGCGCGCGCCATGAACGCCACCACCAGGCTGCTGTCCAACCCGCCGGAGAGGTACGCCCCCAGCGGCACTTCGCTCATCAGCCGACGCCGCACGGCGTCCTCCAGCAGCGCGGAAAGCGACTCGACACCGTCGGACATCTTCCCGTCGGTGAGCACATCCCCGGCAGCGGGCAATTCCCAATAGCGCCGCAGGCGCGCTTTCCCCTCCCGGAACGTCAGCGAGTGGCCCGGCAGCAGTTTCAGGACGCTCCGGACGATGGTGCGCGGCGCGGGAACGTACATGAACGTCAGGTACTGCTCAAGCCCCTCCGGATCGAGCTCGCGCGGCACCGCCCCCTGCGCGAGCACCGCCTTGAGCTCCGAGGCGAACAGCAACTGCTCCCCCTTTTGAGCGTAGAAGAGCGGCTTGATCCCCAGCCGGTCGCGCGCGAGGAAGAGCGTGCGGTCGCGCGAGTCCCAGATCGCGAAGGCGAACATCCCCAGCAGCCGCTCCGGGCAGCGCTCCCCCATCTCTTCGTACAGATGAACGACCACCTCTGTGTCGGATTGCGTGGCGAAGCGATGCCCCCGCGCGGTCAGTTCCTCCCGCAGCTCGACGTGGTTGTAGATCTCGCCGTTGAAGATGATGCGGAAGCGGCCATCCTCGTTGGCGATCGGCTGGCGGCCCCCCTTCACGTCAATGATGCTCAGTCGCTCATGGAGGAGCGTGACGAAATCGTCGGCGTACTCCCCCTGCTCGTCGGGGCCGCGGTGGCGCAGGACGGCGCGCATGCGCGCCGCCGCCTCGACGTCAGGACGACCCACCCATCCGCTGATTCCGCACATCGTTGCGCCCTTCGGGCTAATTGCGGATCTCGGATTTCGGAATGCGGATTTCAGAAAACTCCGTTATCCTCTTGGTAATCCGCACTCTCAGGTGCGCACAGCGCACCGAGCATTCCGCAATCCGCAATAGCCTACCTTGTATTTTGGTACGGTTTGATGACAAAGTCCCTGTACTCCTCCGGGTCGCCGGAGCGGCCGGCCTCGGCCGCCTTGACGATGTTGTACGTTTCGCGCGCGGTGGCGTAGTGCAGCCGCCATTCCTTGCCGTCATTGTATCGGCGCGCCAGGTGCGAATGCAGCATGGCGGCGGAGCGGTTGAAGTAGCTCTCATAGTTCTCCGTCCGCGCGCCATGAGAGTGGACCTTGACGAACACCCACTCCGGCCGCCCCTTGACGCCGACCTGCGCCTTCACCCAGCGGTCCACGCGCGAGGGAGTCGGCGGGAGATGCGCGTCCACCGCACAGGTGAGGAAGAACCGGTCCATCAGCCACGGGAGCCAGTTGCCGCAACGCGCGAAGGAGCGCGGCACGCCGCTGACGCGCCCCGGCCCCTGGAAAATCATCAGGTCGCCGGAGGCCGCGCGCCCCACCTCCACCGGCACGCCATCGTCATACGATTTCGGCGCGGCGGGATCGTCCGTCGCGTAGTAGATGCTCCGCTTGCGCGCCGGCTGCATCCGCCCCCAGGCCGGAAAGGTAAAATCGGCGTAGCAGCCCGCTTCGCGGAGGACCGTCAACTCATTGTTCACGCCGCAATGCGCGTCGCCGCGGGAGTTGTCCAGCGACCACTTCCCATGCACGAGGCCGAACGTCCGCCGCCCGTCGGTGGTGATCAGCGCCCCCTGGTTGCCCCAGCGCTGTTTGCGCTCCTCCAGACGCCGCCACAAGGTCGCCGCCGTGTCGAAGGAATGATGGAGGTGCATCTCGATCTCGCCGAACCCCTGCCGGCAGAGATGGCCCAGCATGTCGAGGACCGACGGATCATCCTCGTCGTAGAACCAGGTGTGCCGGGGCGGCCGGCCTGATGCGTCGCCGTAGCGCCCCAGTGCCTGCGGATAGTTGCGGCCCCACGCCTCCAGCGCCTCGGGGGAGCGCGGCTCGAAATGGTCCGCGAAGAGGAAGATCAGGTGGCGCACGTTCCCCCCTTCGCCCCGTGGGCCGCCCGCAAGAGAAGCTCCTCATATTGCGCGGCGATGGCGTCCCATGAGAAGCGCTTCGCCCTGGCGCGCGCCGCCCGGCTCAACGCCTGCCAGCGGCCGCCATCGGAGAGTGCGCGCGCAATCGCATCTGCAATCGCCGCCGGATCGGCGGGCGGGGTCAGGAACCCATCCTGCCCGTCGACAATCACCTCCCGGATTCCCGGCGCGTCAGTCCCCACGCAGGGCGTCCCCATCGCCATCGCCTCGAGGACGACGTTGGGATGCCCCTCCACCAGCGACGGCAGCAGCAGGAGCGCGGCGCGGCCATACGCCTCGCGAAGGGCCTCGCGTTCCAGCCAGCCGGCGAACTCGACGCGCGACCGGCGCAGCGGCGTCGCCGCCGCCAGCTTCTCCAGTTCGGCGCGGTACGGGCCGTCGCCGGCGACGGTCAGGCGCATCGCGCGGCCCAGTTTCTCCTCGGCCATCGGCAGTGCGCGAATGAGGTGCTGAACTCCCTTGAAATCCTTCAGCCGCCCGACGTACAGCAGTTCGAGCGTCCCGCCCGACATGCGGTCGTCTGCCGCGCCGGAGAACCAGTCAATGTCAACTCCGTTCGGGACCACCTCGATCGCCACGTCGGGGGCCACCTTCAACGCCGCCTGCTTCAGCGGCTCGCTCACCGACGTGATTCCCGACGCCTTGCGATAGAGCCGCCGCAGGAACGGTCCCGTGATCAGGTGCAGCCGCTGGTGCTTCGCCATCTCCGAGCGCGGGACGTCCGAGCCGCGCAGCGCCACCACGTACGGAATCCCCCTGCGGTTGCGCAGGTGCAGCGCCGCCGGGCCGCCCGGGATCCCGAAGAAAGCGCAGGTCACATCCGGCTTGAACTCATCTGCGATGCGCCGCGCCGCCGGGAGACTGCGCCACATGAATGAGAGCAGTTCAATGGGGGTGCATTCGTCCGCCCGTGTGCGCCGCACGGAAATCCGGCGAATCCGCACACCACAGTCCTCCTCGGACTCGGCCAGCCCCGCGAACAGGGAACTCAGGATGGTGACATCATGCCCGCGCGCGACGAGGCGGTGGGCGATCTGAAGCGCCGCGCGCCCTCCCCCTCCACCCAGCGGCGGCAGTTCGTAGCTGATGAACAGAATTCTCATAGATATGAAACCACAGATGAACACTGATGCACACGGATACGGCGGCACATGAAGCACGCGCGGGGGAACACACTAGAAGCTGTTTCAAAACCCACAGGCGAGGGCGCCTGTGCCACACCGACCTTCGTATTCAGCAGCAAAACCATGTGGCTCAGCCGCCCTCGGCTGAGAAGTCCGTCCGCAAAACAGGTTCTTAGACAGCTTCTACGCCTTCGGGGCCGACGGCCCCCGGGAGCCCGTCTCACCGCCGCGGTGCGTCTCGCGCACAACATAGGTCGGCTTGTTCTGCAGTTCGTAGTACGTGCGGATGGTCAGTTCGCCGATCAGCCCGATGCAGACGAACTGCACCGCCACGAGCGCCAGCACCGCCGAGAGCATGAAGAAGGGGTTGCCGGTGATGGGGTAGCCCATGTAAATCTTCATCGGGATCGTGGCGAACAGACAGAGCACCCCCAGGATGAAGGCGTAGATGCCAATCTTCCCGAACACCTGGATCGGGCGCGTGGAGTAGCTGATAAGGAATTTTACGTTGATGAGGTCGAGGATGACGCGGAACACCCGCGAGATGCCGTACTTGCTCTTGCCCGCGACGCGCGGCCGGTGGCTGACGGGGACCTCGGCCACGTCAGTCCCCATCCAACTGGCCAGCGACGGAATGAAGCGGTGCATCTCGCCGTACAATCGGATATTCTCGATCACTTCCCGCTTGTACGCCTTCAGCGCGCAGCCGTAGTCGTGCAGCCGCACGCTGGTGATTTTGCTAATAAGGCGGTTGGCGACCCAGGAGGGAACCCGGCGGTTGAGCCAGGCATCCTTGCGCTCCTTGCGCCAGCCGCTGACGACGTCATATCCCTCCTCGATCTTCTGGAGGAGCAGCGGGATGTCGCGGGGGTCATTCTGCAGGTCGCCGTCCATCGGGCAAATCACGTCGCCGGTAGCGGCGGCGAACCCCGCGCTCAACGCGGCGGTCTGGCCGAAGTTCCGGCGCAGTCGGATCACCGTGACGCGCGCATCGTTGCCAGCCGCCGCAACCAGCCGCGCATAGCTGCCGTCGGTCGAGCCGTCGTCCACGATGATGATCTGCCGGATCCGCGCCTCCTGGTCGGCGAAGTCGCGCAGCTCGCGGACCAGCGGCTCCGCGTTGGGCGCCTCGTTATGAATCGGGATCACGATGCTGACGTTCATGGCCGCTGTCGGGTCTCCCACAAAAGGCCTGCCGCCTGCCGGATATTGCGCCATGATTCTAACCGCTCGCTTCGGGTTTATCCATCCCTCAAACAATACAACGACACGAAAAGGCTATCCGCCGATTACGCCGATTTGCACCGATTGACGAGGGAAGAAGAGAGGCCGTTGCCGTAATCGGCGTCCATCTGCGAAATCGGTGGATAGCTTTTGACATGCCCCGCTGGTCTACGACGGACCGTATCGTGTTTCCAGCAGGTGATGATCGTACGGCGCGCGGCGGTTCGGGCAGTCGGAGCGGCTGCAGAGTTGGCAATTCTCGAAATGAACTTCCGTAGGGAACTGAATGCCGGAGACGGACTTCGTCGGCAGCATCAGGCAGCTTTCCGTGAGCCGCACGCCGACGGCGGTGGCCGGGTCGCCCAGCAGTTCGAAGAGGGGCCGCTGCTGCTGGATGGGCCAGTCCTCCAGCGAGCCGGGGTTCATGGAGGAGGTCTGGCTGGGGTTGCGCTTGCGGATTTCGTCGCGCAGTCCCTCCGTGGCGGCGTTCAGCGCCATCAGCATGATCTGGTCGGCCCTGTATTCCTCCAGCATGTCATCGAAGGAAGCCGCCCAGTCTTCCAGTTCGGTCCCGCAGGTGGCGAGGTAGGGAAAGACGCGGTAAATCTTGTCGAAGTTCACGCGCAGGATGCGGCTGGTGAAGCGCACGCCATCCAGAACGACGCCGTCCTCTGTGCGCTCCTCGATGAACACCTCCCGGAAGAGCGCCTTGGGCCGGCCGATCTCCTGGGCACGTAGCGCCATCTCGCGCACGAGTCCGGCATCCCTGTCATCGGGGTCCACGTGGAGTCGTCGGAGGAGCAGTTCCATATCCACGCGAAACGGAGCACATTCGATCACGACCGGCCCGGCCATAGGATATCTCTCCGACATAGCTTCCGCCGAGGACCATCCACCGATTACGCCGATCCTTCGACAGGCTCAGGACCGTGAGCAACACCGAACGGTTGGCGCCGATTGAAGAAGGAAGAAGTAAATCCGTTGCCGTAATCGGTGTCAATCTGTGTAATCGGTGGATAGTCGTTGTCTTTGCGAAATCGGCGGACAGAGCCGTTGTTACTCCTCGTCCCAGTAGTGCTGGCGATGGCGGCGGAGGAATTCGATCGTCCGGGCCACCCCCTCCTCCAGCGGCGTGCGCGCCTCCCAGCCCACGGCGCGCTTGATCTTGCGGCAGTCGGCGCAGTAGTTGCCGATCTCAATCCGCTTCTTCTCAGGCGGGAACTCGACGATTTCCACCTTGCCGCGCCCGGCGACGCGCACCGCCAGTTCCGCCGCCTCGCGAAGGGAGACCGCGCGCCCGCTGCCGACGTTGAACGCCTCGCCGTCCGCGGCGTCGCTCGCGGCGGCCAGGAGGAACGCCTCCACCACGTCATCCACGTAGTTGAAGTCGCGCTGCTGCTCGCCGCCGCCGAACAACTGGATCGTCTTGCCGTCAATCGCCAGGCGGATGAACCAGCTGAGCACCCCCTGCCGGCTGGTCCGCATGTGGTGGCGCGGGCCGAAGGTGTTCGTCAGCCGCAACGAGCAGGCGCGGATGCCATAAACGCTGTGATACAGGAGATGGTAGCCCTCCCCGGCGTTCTTGTTGACGCCGTTCACGTCGGTCGGGCGCAGCGGCGTCTCCTCGTCCGCCGGCAGTTTCGCGACGCGCCCGTACTGCCCGCGCGTGCCGGCAAAGAGTATCTTCACGCTCCCGGCGTTCTTGCGGCACGCCTCCAAAATGGAAAGCTGGCTGCGGCAGTTGATCTCCAGGTCCGTGAAGGGATCCTGCATGGAGTCGAGGTGGCTGACCTGTCCGGCGAGGTTGAAGATGATGTCCTTGCCGCGCACGAGGTAGCGCATGGAGCTTTCGTCGCGCACGTCGGCGATGTTGACGCGGACCTGGTCCTCGATCCCGGAAATGTTGAAGAGGTTGCCGCCGTACTGGGGGATGAGGGAGTCCACCAGGGTCAGTTCGGCGCAATGCCCGGCCAGCGCGTGCGCCAGGTTGCTGCCGATGAACCCGAGGCCGCCGGTGATGAGAATGCGCTTGCGCTCGAAATGAGAAAGGTCCATCATGGAGCCGGTTCCTCGCAGTCGAGATAATACTTTTCACACGCGGCATTGTGCGAACAAGCCCGTTCCCGGCGTAGGGGCAAGGCATGCCTTGCCCCTGCAATGTGCGGCGCAATCACTTCCCCCGCGGCGCAATGCCGGGGTCCGCGCGAACGGTCAGGATCCTGCCATAGAAGATGGTGTGGAAGTCGCCGCTGCCGTAGGCGGTCTCCCGAATAAGCGTGTTCAGCGTCGCCGGGAGCACCTCGTTGGACATCACCGTGCGGCATTCGTAGGCGATGAGGCTTTCGGCGATGATAGGGGTCTTCACCTGGAGCGACGCCAGCGGCGTCAGCCCCGTATCGCGGAATTTGTCCGTATCGCGTCCAGACGTTGCGCCGCAATGATTGACCGCCTTTTCCAGAACAGTCGGCATGACGTTGACCGTGAAGTCCCCATTCTCGCGCAGCAACCCGTGCGAATAGCGCGACGGGCGCACGAGCACGGCGAAGATCGGCTGACTCCAGACCGAGCCGATCAGCCCCCAGCCGATGGTCATGGCGTTCGGCTTCGCGTTCTTCCCTTGCGTCACCAGCAGGATTCCGGTGTCCGTCATCGCGGTCATCGTCTCGCGCAGCAACGCGTCATACGGCAACTCGATCTTGGCGGCGGGCATGGCGTTCCCTCGCTCTAAAACCTGGACAGGATCAGGCTCTGGATATCGTTCCACATCGCCACCACGGCGATGCCGAGGATCAGGCTCAGTCCCACGTACGTCGCGGCGGCGCGAATCTTCTCGCTCACCGGCTTGCCGCGCGCCTTCTCGATGAGGGCAAAGAGCAGGTGGCCGCCGTCGAGCACCGGAATTGGCAGCAGGTTGAACACCCCCAGGTTCACGCTGAGCACCCCCAGCAGGTAGAGCAGCGTGCCGGCCCCTTCCTTGGCGGCCGCGTAGGTGAAGTAGCCGATGGAGAGCGGCCCGTTCAGGTGGCGGACGGAGATTTGCCGCTCCGCCAGGCTGCTGAGCGTCCCGTAGATGCGCACGACCCACTGGAACGCCTTCCGCCCGCCCAGCGTGACCGAGCGCAGGAAACCCACCTTCACCGGCTGCTGCACCGACGCCAGCGCCACCGGCAACACCCAGCGCCTCTGCTGAAGGACCGTGGCGGTCATTTCCTTGCCGTCGCGCCGCCAGGTCAGTTCCTGCGGCTTGCCCTCGGTCTTGGAGAGCATTTCGGAGAAGGCCGGGTGGTCCGCGACAGGCGTGCCGTTGAGCGCCACAACAACGTCCCCCGACTCCATTCCCGCCTTCTGAGCGGGATAGTTGATCCAGGCTTTGTCAACGGTCAGGTCCGGCTGGAACGCCAAGGCGTCGTTCAGGCGGCCCGGACGCGACGCGGGGAGGTCCAGCGACACGGACTGGTTGCCGCGGAGAACCGTCACCACCGGTTCGGCGTTCTCAAAACGCCCCTCCAGCATCCTGTCCACCTTCGAGGAGGCGTCCTCTCTCACGACGCCCTTGAGCGCCGTTTCGATTTCGGAGGGGGACCGCACCCTGCGGCCGAGGATCGAGGTAATGCGGTCGTCCACCTTCAGCCCCGCCTTGTCAGCCCACGAGTCGGGTCGCACCGCCTTGATTCGCGTGGAGCCGAACTGTATCCCCAGCCAGCCGGGCTTGCCGACGGCCACCAGGTCCACCGTGGCCGTGTGCGTCTCGGTGGCGCCGGGGCGCTGAAGCGTCAACTCCACCGGGCGGCCCCCCGCGACATCCACCACGCTATCCAGGTCGCTGGGGGTTTCGATGCGGACCGGCTTCCCCCCCTCGGTGCTGGCCGCCACGATCACGTCCCCGGCGGCGGCGCCCCGCGAATACGGAGCGGCGTAGTCCAGCCCCTCCTCCGGCGGCGGCAATTTCTTCGGGTCGGCCAGCGCCATTGTAAAGGGCATCCCGATCCCGGCGGTCTTGAGGCCCAGTTCCCGCTGGTACTCCGGGACGAACTCCTTTTGCAATGTCTGCCCGTTGCGGCGAATCGTCAGATGGAGCGCCTCGTCGCGGCTGGAGAGGGTGACGGCGACTTTCAGGTCTTCGAAATCTATCGGCGGGCTGATGTGGTTGATCGCGATAATCTCGTCGCCGCGTTCGATCCCTGCCATCCAGGCCGGGGAGCCGGGCTGCAACTCCCCCGCCCGCGCCGGGACCACCGGCACCCCCACGCGATACGCCAGCATGAAGACGAGGAAGCCGAAGATGACATTCATGATCACGCCGGCGGCAAAGATGATCGAACGCTGGCCGACGCTCTTGGAGCTGAAGCTGTCTGGCGGGGCCGGCTTGCTCGGGTCCTCCTCTTCGCCGACCATCTTGACGTAGCCGCCGAACGGGATAGCGCTGAGCTGATAGACCGTCTGCCCCCGCTTCGTCTTCAACAGCGCCTTGCCGAAGCCGAGGGAGAAGACGTCGACGCGCACCCCCATCCATTTGGCCGCGAGGAAGTGACCGAGTTCATGAACGAAAATCAGCAGGCCGAAACCGACGGCCGCTTCGAGGATTCCGACAATGCTCACGCCACACTCCGATCCGGTTGCCCTTGGGCAGCAATGGAAGAACCCAGACGTAACGCGCTACGTACACACTCGTTAGAAGCTGTTCCAAGACCCACAGGCGAGGGCGCCTGTGCCACCTGGTTGTCCCCGTTCAGCGGCGGAACCGTGTGGCTCAGCCGCCTCGGCTGAGAACGTTGCCTAGAAGACAGGTCTTGAAACAGCTTCTAGTATAGGTGCGCGCGGCGGGGTAAGTCAATCGGAGGGAATGGTCGGGGCGGGCGGATACCAGTAGAACTTTTTGGCTTGGGTGTACAGATGCTCCAGAAGTGCGTAATAGACTTGATTACGGCTGCGTAGAATCAGCAGAGAGGGGACACGGTTAGAACTGTTCATATAAAATCGTGCCTTTCTCGTCACGCAGCTTTAGTGCAGGGCCATGCGCTATGGATGCTTGTGCTCGAGCAAGATTCCTTGGTTATGGACGAATGACCAGGTGAGGAGGCTGATTTTGAGAAGGGCTTGGCGCCTCGCGGCGGCAAGGATTGGCCAGAAGCGTGAATCACGGATTCTATGCAAGGTCTCTGGCTTATAACGGACGACATTGGACATGTGAAAGAAGAGTAATGCGATAGGCAGTTCCTCGGGTAGGAACATATGATGAGAGCAACAAGGGGTTTCGATATGGTCATTATTGCCGATACCGTAAATCATGAATGGTCTGAACTGTGCGCGGAGTCGCGGACTATTCAAGGTAGAGTCCTTGGGAAGTGTCTTGCCGACAAATAAATCGCGCTGGGTTGGGTCCTTCCTAAATTGACGCAATACTTTGAAGTTGCGCACCGTGTACGTCGTAGAATCTCCGGGTCGTCGCTTCAGCTTCAGGGCAAAGATGAGGTTGTCCTTAGTAGAAGGATCGGGCTTCCACTCTGGGATCAAGGTCATTATTGAAGCAGGTCTGCCGGTAGCAGTCAGATACTCCCCAGTCACACCTGAAACGAATGGATATACCTCGGCCATGGAAAGTGTAGAAGCGGGCAGTGGTTTTTGAGTAAGCGTCCGATAGAAGAGGGGTATCGCTCCGTGTTTCTTGAGGATGATTTTTTCTGTGAGAAGGCTGCGGCTGTCATGGGCCCCCATCGGATATGTCGCTCCATGCCATCTCTGAGCAGGTAATTCGGCGTGGTATGGACCTACAAGGATGTAAACCTTCATCAGGTTGAGAATTCCGTAATAGGCGGGCAGAAAGGACAATTCGGTCTGAGTCTGGAGAGACTGTCGCAGGAATGCCAGGGCAGTGCGCATGTGCAGGATGATTTGTCTAGCGCGTGACTGAGCTTGTTCTCGGGGTACACTGTGGCGAGTATTGAGAATAGAGACTACGTAGTCTTCTGATGTAAGGTACTCCAAAAAGACAAACATATCGTCGACGGGGTCGAGGGCAGAGACAAGACATTGATTGTCCTTGTAACGATACATTGACTACTCCTTGTCTCGACCACGGATAGGTCGAGGAATGACAACAAGCCATCTATGCTGTTTTCGTTACTCGTATTATCGTCGTCCGTCTTCAAGTGTCAAGCCGTTTCATGTGATTTGGCTGACGTGAGTGGCAGCCGCTTCGTTGCGGCCTGCCGGGGGGAAGTGGAGCTCGTGCTACGTAGCGAAGCGCTACTTCGCACAGTGGCAGGGGATCGCAAGGGGGAACCGCTGGGGCCGCTGCCTTGTGACCGCCTGTAGGGGCGTAGCATCCGCCTCCGCCGAGGCTTCGGACGGACAAGTGCTACGCCACTACAACGCAGGAGGCGTCTATGAATAGTCATCGCGAGGGAGGCGCGCTACTGGCTCAACACGCGGAGCAAACGCTTCCCGCGCCGACCGTGGCGATCTTCATGTTTCCCTTCCCCTCCGCACCGGAAGCAGCCAGGAACGGGTGTCGAAAGAGGAGGATTGCCACAGCCGAGAGGAGAACAAGAGTGGCGCGGACTATCCAGTCCGCGTCCCCCGCCTCAGGCGGGGGAAAGTGAGTGGAAGAACACACAATAACCGCGGGTTGGATAACCCGCGCCACATTCACGACGTTTTTTTCAAATGCGCAAATTTCAGTACCAGCCTCTTCAGCCCGACGGAGTTGAAATGCACGCTCGCGCGCATCTCCTCCCCGTAGCCGCTGACGTCCATCACCTTCCCCGCCCCGTACATCGGATGCGTCACCCGGTCACCCACGCGGAACGGCGCGTGGAGCGCGGCCTGTATCGCCTCCTCGTCGTCATCGGCGTCGTACACGACCTCCTCGGTTTCGCTGCGTCTGACCACGCGCGGCCCGGCCGGGCGCGACTTGAAGGGGGAGGGCTTGAACATGGGGGCTTCGTGCGCGGCCCTGCGCCGACCGGAGCCGACGGGGACGTCCGTCACCACGTCGGGCGGCAGTTCCTCCAGGAAGCGCGACGGCTGGGTGTACTCGCGCTTCCCGTAGCGCGCGCGAGAGTCGGCCGCCGTCAGGATAACGCGCCGCTTGGCGCGCGTGAGGCCGACGAAGAACAGCCGCCGCTCCTCCTCCATCTCGTGTCCGTCATCATCGTCGCGCTGGAGCGGCAGCAGCCCCTCCTCCAGCCCCAGGATGATCACCGCCGGGAACTCCAGCCCCTTGGCGGCGTGGAGCGTCATCAGCGTCACCCCCCCCTGCTTCTCGTCCCAGGCGTCCACGTCCGAAATCAGCGCCGTCTGTTCGAGGAACCCCTGCAGCGTCCCCTCCGGCTCGGCTTGCTGGTACTCGGCGGCGGCGTTGACCAGTTCGCGCGCGTTGGCAACGCGGTCCTCCGCCCCCTCGCCGGAGCCTTCCAGATGGCGCTCGAACTTCGTCAATTCGAGCAGCTTCTCGACGATCGGCGCGACCGGCGTTCGCGGCATGGCGCGCAGCGCGCGGATCACGTTCAGAAAATCCTGGATCCCCTGCAGCGCGCCGCCGCGCACCTCCGCCTCCTGCGCGCGCGCCATCGCGCCAAGCAGGCTGTGTCCGTTCGCGTTCCCCCAGTTCAGCAGCTTTGTGACGGAGGCCTCCCCCAGCCGGCGCGGGGGGACGTTCGCCACCCGCTGCGCGCTGACGTTGTCCGCCGGGTTCTCGACCAGCCGCAGGTAGGCCAGCAGGTCCTTGACCTCCTTGCGCTGGTAATACTCGGTGCCGGCGACGATGCGGTACGGGATCGCCTCGGCGCGGAGCGATTTCTCCATCACGCGCGACTGCGCGTTGACGCGGTAGAAGATCGCCACGTCGCGCGGCGTTAACTCCCCCCGCCGCACCCAGGCCGCGATCTCATCCGCGACGGCGTTCGCCTCCTCCATCTCGTCCTCACAGCGCAGGAGGCGCAGCGGCTCGCCGTCGGGGTTCTCCGTCCAGAGCGACTTCACCTTGCGCGACTTGTTGTTGGCAATCACGCGGTCCGCGGCGGCGAGGATTTTCTTGGTGCTGCGGTAGTTCTGCTCCAGGCGCACGACCTTCGCGGTCGGGAAGTCCTTCTCGAACTCCAGGATGTTGCTGATGTCCGCGCCGCGCCAGGCGTAGATGGATTGGTCGGGATCGCCGGTGACGCACAGGTTCCCCGAGGCGGCCATGCCGCGCGCGATGAGGTACTGCGCGCGGTTCGTGTCCTGGTACTCGTCCACGAGGACGTACCGGAAGCGATGCGGGAGCTTCTCGCGCGTCTCCGGCACCTCCTGCAACAGCTTGACCATCAGGAGCAGGAGGTCGTCGAAGTCCGCCGCGTTCGCCTGCTGAAGCAGCTTCTGGTAGCGCTCATAGATCTTCGCGACCGTCTGCGCCTCCTCCGGCGGGCGGTCCCCCATGATCTTCTCAGGCGTCAGGAGGCGGTTCTTCGCGTGGCTGATCAGCTTGGCGACGACGGCGGGCTTGACCGGAAATTGTTCCTGGTCAATCTCCAGTTCCACCATGGCGCGCTTGACGGCGGAGAGCGAGTCGGCGGTGTCGTAGATCGTAAACGCGTCCGTCAGCCCGACGCAGCGCCCGTAAATGCGCAGCATCCGCGCGCAGAAGGAGTGGAATGTGCTGACCAGCGCGCCGCGCGGTACCCCCATCGCTTCGATGCGCTCCTTCATCTCCCCCGCCGCCTTGTTGGTGAAGGTGATGGCGAGGATGTCCGCCGGGCGCACGCCGCCGGCGATGAGGTGGGCGATGCGCCGTGTGATGACGCGCGTCTTGCCGCTGCCCGGCCCCGCCAGCACCAGCAGCGGCCCGTCCACATGCGTAATCGCCTCGCGCTGCGCCGCCGTGCAACCGGCCAGGCAGGCGTCTTTCAGCTTTTCAAAAGACAATTCATTCCTCGGGTGCGGAGATCATTGGAAGCGCCGGGAGAACGTCCAGACCGGATTCTAGCAGCTTCGGGAGACGCGGGGCAAACGGAGGAGCAATTGCGGATTGCGGAATGCGGAGTGCGGATTTCAGGCCCGGGCGTTTGCCGGCGTCGCAGCATTACCCTATTGCGCTGCCGCCAACATTCCGTTACTCTCCGCAATGTCGTTCTTGGCGTTCTTGGCGTCTTGGCGGTTCAATCCCGGAGATAAGTCATGCGTGCGGTGGTGCAGCGGGTGAGCGAGGCGTCCGTATCGGCGGAGGGCAGAGTCATCGGCTCCATCGGGCCGGGGCTGATGGTGCTGCTGGGCGTCGGGCATGAGGACACTGAAGCCGACGCCGACTACATCACGGAGAAGGTCGCCGGGCTGCGCATCTTCCCTGACACAGAGGAGAAGATGAACCGATCCGTATTGGACATCGGCGGCGGGGTGTTGGTCGTCTCGCAGTTCACACTTTTCGGCGACGTGCGCAAAGGCAAGCGCCCCTCCTTCATTGACGCCGCCCGGCCCGAACAGGCCAAGGCCCTCTACGAGCGTTGCCTCGCGCGCCTCCGCGCCCTCGGCGTCAAACAGGTCGCTACCGGCGAGTTCCAGGCGATGATGGATGTCGCACTCGTCAACGACGGGCCGGTGACGATACTGATAGACAGCAAGAGGGTCTTCTGAAAACGGCGTCTTGGGTACCTGACAGCGGGACGACGGGGGAGCGAACGCTGGCGCGCTTGCGCAACTCTGCATTCAGTACTCAGTATTCACAGTACTCTGCACTCGCCGTTCTACACCCCATCCCCAAAGCACGTCCCCACCGACCTTGCCGTCAGCAACAGGTGGTTGTCGAGGTTCACGAGCCGCTGGCGGCCGGCGATTTCGGCAAGCGGGACGGGGACAATATCCGCGCCACGCAGGCCGACCATCTGGCCAAAGTTCCCGGCCATCGCCAGTTTCGCTGCTTCGCGGCCGAAGCGGCTGGCGAGAACGCGGTCGAACGGCGTCGGGTTGCCGCCGCGCTGGAGATGCCCCAGGATCGTCGCGCGCGTCTCAATGCCGGTGATCTGCTCGATCTCGTTGCGCAGCACGTTGCCGATCCCTCCCAGCCGCCGCGCCTCGGAGGCGTCGGCGACCATGCGTCCGACCACCACGTCCCCCCCCACCGGGTGCGCCCCCTCGGCCACGACGACCAGGCTGAACTTCTTCCCCTTCGCCTTGCGGCCCAGGATGTAGTCGCGGATCGCCTCCAGCCGGTACGGAATTTCGGGGATCAGGACGATGTCCCCCCCGCCGGCCACCCCCGCCCCCAGCGCCAGCCAGCCGGCGTTGCGGCCCATCACCTCCAGAATCATCACGCGGTGGTGCGCCTGCGCCGTCGTGTGCAGCTTGTCCACCGCCTCGGTGGCGGTAGTCACGGCGGTGTCGAAGCCGAAGGTCTGGTCGGTGCCATACAGATCGTTGTCAATCGTCTTGGGGACGCCGACGGAGGGCACGCCACGCTTGTTCAACTCGTTGGCGATGGTCAGGCTGCCGTCGCCGCCGACGGCGATCAGCGCATCCGCCTTGAGCGACTTGAAGGTGCGTACGGCCTGCTCGGAAACGTCCTGGAACGTCACCTTGCCTTTGGCGTCGGTCACGGGATAGGCGAACGGGTTGGCACGGTTGCTCGTGCCCAGGATAGTTCCGCCCTCGTTGAGGATGCCGGAGACGGAGAGGTAATCGAGCGTGCGCACGCGGTCTTCGATGAGCCCCTCGTAGCCGTCCTCGATGCCGATCACTTCCGCCCCGTGTTCGAGGATCGCCGTCTTGGCCACCGCGCGGATGACGGCGTTGAGGCCGGGACAGTCGCCGCCGCCGGTGAGGATCGCTATGCGTGGAGGCATTGGGTCAACTCCTTTTCTATTGGACACGCCGGGGCTGATTATAGGAGGGAGTTGCAGGAATGGCAAGGGTAAGATGGACAGAACGAACGAAGTGGACGGCATGGACTACAAATTGACCGCAACGGCCCGCCCTTCGTATAATCATGAACTCTTTAACCGCGTTCCACACTGGCATGGAGAGAACCATGGACTATGACATTCTGATCCTCGGGGCGGGGCCCGGCGGATACGTGGCGGGCATCCGGGCCGCGCAGCTTGGCGCGAAGGTCGGCATCATCGAGGAGCGCGAACTGGGCGGCGTCTGCCTCAACCGCGGCTGCATTCCGACCAAGGCGCTCATCGAGAGCGCGCACTCCTACTCGACCACCAAGCGCGGCGCGGAGTTTGGTTTCACCTGCGGCGAGTCGAAGCCCGATTTCGCGCGCGTGATGAAGCGCAAGGAGGAGGTCAGCGACCGGCTCCGCAAGGGGATCGAGGCGCTGATGAAGAAGAACAAGATTGACGTCATTCGCGGCCGTGGCAAGCTGCTGGACAAGCACACCATCGAGGTGGCCGCTGACGGGGCCGCGCGCAAGGTGACCGGTGAGAACCTCATCCTGGCCACCGGCTCCGAGCCGCTGCGCCTGCCCGGCTTCCCCTTCGACGGCAGGACGGTGTTGACCAGCGACGACGCGCTGAAGCTGGACAAGCTCCCCGCCAGCATGCTCATCGTCGGCGGCGGGTACATCGGCGTCGAATGGGCCAGCATCTTCGAGCAGTTCGGATGCCAGGTGACCATCGTCGAGATGATGGACCAGCTCCTCCCCCGCAGCGACACCGACCTTGCCAAAGAACTCTTCCGCCTCTTCAAGAAAAAGAAGATGGATATCTTCCTGGGGACCAAGGTGGACGGCGTCGAGGTCAATGCCGCCGGCGCCAAGTGCAAGCTCTCCAACGGGCAGGAACTGCAGGTGGAGAAGGTGCTGGTCTCCATCGGCCGCGCGATCAATTCCAAGGGGGTCGGCCTGGAGGAAGTCGGCGTCAAGACCGAGCGCGGCGCGGTGGTGATTGATGAGCAATGCCGCACCTCGGTTCCGAACATCTACGCCATCGGCGACGTGACCGCCAAGCTGATGTTGGCGCACGTCGCCACGCGCCAGGGGATCGTGGCCGTCGAGAGCATCATGGGGCACCACGCCAAGATGGACTACCGCGTCATCCCCGCCTGCGTCTTCACCGAGTTCGAGATCGCATCGGTCGGCAAGAGCAACGTCGAGTGCAAGGCGGCGGGGCTGGAAGTCAAGGAGGCGAAGTTCCCGTTCATGGCGCTGGGCAAGGCGCAGGCCACCGGCGAGACGTACGGCTGGGCCAAGATCATCGCCGACGCGAAGAGCGGCGAGGTGATCGGCGTGCACATCATCGGTTCGCACGCCTCCGCGCTGATCTCCGAGGCGGCGCTGGCGATGTCGCTAGAGGCGACGGTCGAGTCCATCGCCAATACGATCCACGCGCACCCCACGCTGCCGGAAGCCATTTCCGAGTGCGCGGAGGCATGGCTGGGAAAGGCGATCCATGTGTGAGGTGCTCCCTCTCGCGCGGAAAGCACAGGCTGTTGTAGGGGCAAGGCATGCCTTGCCCCTACGGGCATTCCAAGGCGGGACGTAAGTTTTCCGTCTCGCATGAATCTGATATAATGAAGGTCTGTAGAGCAACCATTTTGTGAGTGAAAGGAAAGACGATGGCCGACTTTGAGGTCAAGCTGCCGCCGCTGGGCAAGGACGCGCCTGAAGAGGCGACGGTCTCCTTCTTCTATGTGAAGGAAGGCTCGGACGTTAAGAAGGATGACGATTTCTGCGAAATGGTGACGGACAAGGCGACGTTCAACGTCCCCTCCCCCGTCGCCGGCAAAGTGAAGAAGATTGTCGCCAAGGAAGAAGACCTCGTGCCGGTCGGCGGCCTGTTGGCTATCGTCGAAACCAAGTAACCGTCTGGAGGCGAACGTGATTATTCAGAAACAGAAGCCGTTCGAGGAGATACTGAAGTCCCTCGAAGGCGAACAGAAGATTTTCATCGCCGGCTGCGCCGACTGCGCCGCCGCCTGCAAGGTCGGTGGCGAGGAGGAGCTGGTCGAGATGAAGGGCCGCCTCGAAGCGGCCGGAAAGACCATCACCGGCACCGCGGTGTTCGATACCGCCTGCCAGTTGGGAGCGGTGCGGCAGAAGGCGCGCGAGAACGAGCAGGCGATCAAGGACGCCGACTCGATCCTCGTGCTGGCCTGCGGCACCGGCGCGCAGACCGTGGGGGAGACGCTGGAGAAGACCGCGCACATCGGCGCGGAATCGCTGTTCGTCGGGCAGGTCAACCGGCTCGGCAAGTATTCCGAGCGCTGCTCCACCTGCGGCCGCTGCGTTCTGGAGGATTTCGCGGGCATCTGCCCGGTCACCCGCTGCGCCAAGGGGTTGCTCAACGGCCCCTGCGGCGGGTCCAAGGGCGGCAAGTGCGAGATTGACCCGGAGAAGGACTGCGCCTGGGTGCTGATCTACAAGAAGATGGAGGCCCTCGGCAAGCTGGACAAGATGCGCGCCTATCAGCCCGCCAAGGACCAAGGCAGCCGCCACACCCCCCGTCAATTCACCTGGCCCAAGAAGACCCCAGAGGGGATCAAACAATGAGCAAGCTGGAACAATCTCTCGCAGCCGGTCACTTCACCTTCACCGGCGAGGTAGGCCCGCCCAAAGGGGTGGATCTCCATCACGTGATGGAAGGCGCCGCCGTCATGAAGGACAAGGTCGTCGCCATCAACGTCACCGACATCCAGACCGCCGTCATGCGCCTGGGTTCGCTGGGCGTCTCCGCCAAGCTGGTCGAGGCGGGCGTCGAGCCGGTGTTCCAGATGGTCTGCCGCGACCGCAACCGCCTGGCGCTCCAGAGCGACCTGCTCAACGCGTACGTACTCGGCATCCGCAATGTCCTCTCGATCACCGGCGACCACGTCGTCAAGGGGGACCATCGCGACGCCAAGCCGGTTTACGACCTCGACAGCGTGCAACTGCTCAAGGCCATGACGATCCTGGAGAGCGGGTCGGACATGGGCAAGGATTTCAAGGGCCGCCCGAACAAGCTGGAAGGGGCGCCGAAGTTCTTCAAGGGCTGCGTCGTCACCCCCTGCTCCGACATGGTGGACGCGCAAATCCTCAAGCTCGAGAAGAAGGTGGCCGCCGGCGCGCAGTTCTGCCAGACGCAGGCCGTATACGACGCGGGCGCTTTCGAGAAGTTCATGAACGAGGTGCGCCGCCGGAACATCCAAATCCCCATCCTCGTCGGCATTGTGGTGCTCAAGGGACTCGGCATGGCCAAGTACATGAACGAGAACGTCCCCGGCGTGGTCGTCCCTGAGCCGCTGATGAAGGAACTGTCCGAGACGCCCAAGGACCAGACCAAGAAGAAGGCGGTGGAAATCTCCGCGCGGCTCATCAAGCAGATGAAGCCGATGTGCCAGGGGGCGCACATCATGCCCCTGGGCTGGGACGACACCGTCGGACAGATCGTGGACGCCGCCTCGGCGTAGTTCGAGTGCGGACTGCGGATTTCGGATTGCGAAGCGCAGACAATGCGCGCCGCTTCCTGAAATCCGCAGTCCGCACTCCGCATTCCGCAATATGCGTTCACATCATTCCATCTGTGCAGCGACAATGACCCCCATTAGTGTCACTACTGCCTCCCCCGAAGCGACGATGGCCCTCGCCGAACGTCTTGGCCGCGCAGCGCAGGCCGGCGACGTGATCGCGCTCATCGGGGAACTCGGGGCAGGAAAGACCGTTTTCGCCAAGGGGATACTGGCCGGCCTCGGAGGCGACCCGCGCTGCGTCACCAGCCCCACCTTCGTCCTCATGATGCGCCACGAGGCGCGCCTGCCCCTCTTTCACTTCGACGCCTACCGCCTCGCCCGCCACAGCGAAATGCTGGATATCGGCGCCGAGGAGGCCTACTACGGAACAGGCGTCTGCGTGATCGAATGGGCCGACCGCGTGGCAGAATCCCTGCCCGCGGATCGGCTGGAGGTCTCGCTCGAAGTGGAATCGGAGAACGAGCGCAAGATCCCCCTCACCCCCTGCGGCAAGTCGGCCCGCGCGCTCATCAAGCGCGCAGGCTTGTAGACAACAACGACACTATCCACCGATTATCGCCGATCACGGCAACGACCCTTTCGTTTGTTGTTATTCTCTTCGATCGGCGCTTGCCCGCTATCCGTATGGCGGGCCAATCGGCGTAATCGGTGGATGCCGTTTCTTCGCCGTTCAGCCTTCGGCGGACGCCCTCACTTTGCGGCGACCTTCTTCACGTAGTTCATCAGTCCGCCGGCGGCGATGATTTCCCGCAGTTCCTTCGGAAACGGCGTGGTGCTGTAGGTCTTGCCGGTGCCGAGGTGCTTGACGGTCCCTGTCTCCAAATCCACCTCCACCTCGTCCCCCTCCTTGATTGCGGCCACGGCCTCGGGGCATTCCAGGATCGGCAGGCCAATGTTGATGGCGTTGCGGAAGAAGATGCGCGCGAAGGAGTTGGCCAGGACGCAGGAGATCCCCACCGCCTTGATGCACAAGGGGGCGTGCTCGCGCGAGGAGCCGCAGCCGAAGTTCTCCCCGGCCACGATGATGTCCCCCTTCTTCACCTTTTTCGAGAACGTCGCATCGGCGTCCTCCATGCAATGCGCCGCCAGTTCCGCGGCGTTGATGGTATTCAGGTAGCGGGCCGGGATAATCTGGTCCGTGTCCACGTGGTCGCCGAACTTCCAGCATTTGCCTGTCATGGGACTCTCCTGTTTACGAAAAGTGTTGCACCACAAAGAACACAAAGGTCACAAAGAATAACCTTCACATCCGTTCCGTTTGTTCTTCGTGTCCTTAGTGCTCTTCGTGGTGAAATCCGTTGTTCCTCTGTCTGGCCGTCAGAGCACTTCGTCAGGATGCGTGATATGTCCGGTGATGGCGCTGGCAGCCGCTACGGCCGGGTTGCACAGGTACACCTCGCTCTTCGGATGGCCCATGCGGCCGACGAAGTTGCGGTTAGTGGTGGACAGCGCGCGCTCCCCCTCGGCGAGGATGCCCATGTGTCCGCCCAGGCACGGCCCGCAGGTGGGCGTGGAGACGACCGCCTCCGCATTCACGAAGATCTCCAGCAGCCCCTCGCGCAACGCCTGAAGGTAGATTTCCTGCGTGGCCGGGATGACGATCAGCCGCACGCCCGGTGCGACTTTGCGCCCGTCGAGTATCTGCGCCGCCGTGCGCAGGTCGGTGATGCGCCCGTTCGTACAGGAACCGATCACCACCTGGTCAATGCGGATATCCCTGCACTCGCGGACCGGTTTGACGTTCTCCGGCAAGTGCGGCAGCGCGATCAGGGGCTCCAGATTCGTGACGTCGAAGTCGTACGTCTTCGTGTACGCCGCATTCGGGTCTGAGGCGTACTTCTTGAATGGGCGCTGCGCGCGGTTCTCCTCGTAGTCCACGGTCGTCTGGTCGGGCGCGATGATCCCATTCTTCGCGCCTGCCTCGATCGCCATGTTGCACAGCGCCAGGCGCTCATCCATGTTGAGGTACTCGATCGCCTCGCCGCAGATTTCCATCGCCTGATAGCGCGCGCCGTCCACGCCGATCCTGCCAATGGCGAGAAGGACGAGGTCCTTGCCGCCGATCCACTTGGGCATCGCGCCGCTGTAGTTGAACTTGATGGAGGAGGGCACGCGCAGCCAGACCTTGCCGGTGGCCATGACGGCCGCCAAGTCGGTGCTGCCGACGCCGGTGGCGAACGCGCCCAGCGCGCCATAGGTGCAGGTGTGCGAGTCGGCGCCGATCACGAGGTCGCCGGGGACGACGATCCCCTGCTCCGGCAGGAAGGCGTGCTCCACGCCGCAGCGCCCTGCGTCGTAATAGTGCTTGAGGCCGTGCGCATGGGCAAACTGGCGCAGCACCTGGCACTGCTGGGCGGACTTGATGTCCTTGTTCGGGGTAAAGTGGTCCGGGATCAGCGCGATGCGCTCCGGGTTGAACACCCTCTTCAGCCCCGCCGCCTCGAACTCCTGAATCGCCAACGGAGCGGTGATGTCGTTGCCGAGGGCAATATCCACGTCGGCGTAAACGAATTCGCCGGGCTTCACCCGCTCGCGCCCGCAGTGGGCGGCGATGATCTTCTCCGTGATCGTCATACCCATGTTCTCAACTCCTTATGCGCCGTTCTCTGTGTCCTCTGCGCCCTCTGTGGTGAGCGGCCCGTCCTTACGCCGCCGCAGCGGGTCCTTGAGGTACTCCCTCTGGCAAGCCGGGCACAACTCAAACCGGAAACTCCGGTAAACGCTGTCCTGCGCCTTCTCGGGGTCCATCTTCTTCATCCGCTCGACCAGTTCCCGAAGCTCCCGCCTCAGGTCCTTTTTCAGGTCATCCTCGGTCAGCTCCATCGGGTCGGCAGCCGCGAAGACCTCAATATTTACCACATAGCGCACGTCCTCGTCCAGCAGGAGAGTCTTGCCGCAGAGGTCGCACGCGAGCTTCATCATGATTCGGCAAGCCGTTTCTCAAGGAGTTGGCGCACCACCTGGGGGTTGGCCTTGCCCTTCGTTTCGCGCATCACGGGGCCGATCAGCGCGTTGAACGCCGCCTTCTTGCCGGCCTTGTAGTCGGCCACCGACCTGGCATTGGCCGCCAGGACGCGGTTGACCACCTCCAGGATGAACGATTCATCGCTGATCTGCGCGAGCCCCTTGGCCTTGACGATCTCCGCCGGGTCGCGGTCGGAGGCGACCATCTCCGTGAACACCTCGCGGGCCGTGCCGAGGCTGATGGTCCCCTTCTCGGCCAGCCCCGCCAGCGCGGCCACGCGCGCGGGCGCGCAGGGGAACTGCGCAATCTCGACGCGCGTCTCGTTCAAGTGCCGCAGCACGTCGTTAATCATCCAGTTGGCGACCGCCTTCGGGGACGCCTCCCCCGCCGCCACGCATGCCTCGTAGTAGTCGGCGAGCGCGCGGTCCTCGGTCAGCACCGCCGCCTCATAGTCGCCCAGCCCATACCGCTCGCGGAACCGCAGCCGCTTTGGCACGGGGAGTTCCGGCAGCGTGCCGCGCACCCGCGCCTTCCATTCCTCCGATATCCGCACCTCCACCAAATCCGGTTCGGGAAAGTAGCGGTAATCGGCGGAGGTTTCCTTGCGGCGCATGGAGACGGTGCGGCTCGCGTGGTCATCCCACAGCCGCGTCTCCTGCGTCAGCTTCTCACCCGCTTCCAGCGCCTTGGTCTGCCGCTCAATCTCATATTCGACGGCCTTCACCACGGCGGTGATGCTGCCGACGTTCTTCACTTCGACGCGCGCGCCGAGCTTCTGCTCCCCCGCGGGGCGCAGCGAGATGCTCGGCTCGAAGCGCAGCCGCCCCTCCTGCATCTTGCAGTCGGAGACGCCGGTGTAAAGCAGGATGTTGCGCAGCGTCTTCATGAACGACTCGACCTCGGCGGCGTTGCGCATATCCGGCGCGCTGACGATTTCCAGCAGCGGCGTGCCGGTGCGGTTGAGGTCCACCAGCGTGCCGGCGTCCGAGGCCCCTTCGGGATGCACCAGTTTGCCCGCGTCCTCTTCGAGGTGCACGTTCCAGATGTTGACGCGCTTCAACGCGCCATCCACGACGATGTCGAGGAACCCCTCCCGACCAATGTTCCGGTGATTCTGCGAGATCTGGTAGTTCTTGGGAAGGTCTGGGTAATAATAGTTCTTGCGGTCGAAGGAAGTGACTTCGTCCACCCGGCAGTTGAGCGCGAGGGCGATCTTCAGGGCGAACTCGAACGCCTTCCGGTTCATCACCGGCAGGACGCCGGGCATCCCCAGGCAGACGGGGCACGTCTGGGTGTTGGGGGACGCGCCGAACGCGGTCCGGCAGCCGCAAAAGAGCTTCGTCTCCGTGGCCAGTTCGGCGTGCACTTCCGCGCCAATGACGGCTTCGTATTTCATTTGGCTCTCATGCAATAGGTCCTATAGGGCCTATCAAAGAGGTCTCACTTTTCCGGCGACGTCCCCGGTGAATTCCGGCACGGAGCAGCATAGCCGCCCGTCGCCGCCAGCCCGCGCGGTCAGCTCCTGCACCTTGCCCCCCTTCACGGTGTCCCAGAACTCGACCCGGTATTCCCCCTCCTTCAGCCCGCGAAAACTGACCTGAATCTCCTTGCGCGGGGCGGGCGCGAAGAGGGCCTCCGACTCCGCGCGAAGCAACTGTGTTTCATACATCCAGAAATAGCCGCTCGTGTCGTTCTGCAGCGTCAATACTGCAAGACCGCCCGCCGGTTTTCCGTCGGCGGCAAGACACTCCGCACTGCTCATCTGCAGATTGCGTCGGCGCAGGTCCTCGCCGCGCGCAAACTCCACCAGCGGCGTGAACATCCGGTACAGGTCCCGGTCGTCCAGAAAATCCCACCACCAGGACATTCCCGCGCCCGCGAACGGCATCATGTAACTCGCCCACAGGCCGACGTGCAGATACTTCTCGGTCGTTTCAATGGAAGCCCCCTTCACGTCGTAACCGCACTCGGTCATGATCACCGGCTTGCCGAAAGCCGTCTGCTGTTGAAAGACCTGCCGCATCTTATCAATGACCTGGATCGCGTATGGGTTGGTGCTGCTGAAAGAGATCGCGGGCTGAGAGAGCAATGACGGGTAGTTGGTGACGTAGCAAAAGGTGCACGTCACGAGCCGGTTCCACTGGTCATATTGCCGAATGGTCTCCGCGCAACGGGTGTGCCAGGCGACGATCTCGGCCACATGGTCGTTATAGCCGGTGACCAGGTCCACCTCGTTGCACACTTCCCATGCCGCGATGTGGCTGGAATAGCCCCAGCGCGCCATGACGTAACGCACCATGCGCTGATAGCTCGCCTGGGCGCGCTCGTCGGACCAGAACTGCTGCGGTTGCCTGAGCCAGCCGCCGTTGACGACATTGTAAGGGCTGAACGGCCAGTCCCCTTCATGCCTGTCGAGCCGCCACTGCCCGAACGCGCTCAGCGCAAGCTGGACGAATATCCCACGTTCCTCGGCCTGGCGCATAACATAGTCGAGCCGCCATGCATTCTGGAGATTGTATCGCCCCACGCCGCGGTAATTCGGATGGTACTTGCGGCTCCATTCCAGGCCGAAGGACCAGACAGCCAGCCAGATGCGCGCATAGTTCTCCCCCGCCTTCTGCATCCCGGCCAGATAGCGGTCGAAGGCCAGCGTCCCTTCGCGCCGCTCAATCGTCAGCCCCAGTGCCACCGCCGCCTTTTCATTGAACGCCGCCGGGATGTTGTGACCTATCGGATAGAAGAAGCTCCCGTCCTCGAACTCGAAGTAGCGCTTGTCGGAGGAGAGCTGCACGCGACCGTGCAGCTCCGAAGGGACGCAGGTGAACTTGCGCGGGGCCAGCCGCAGTTCCTCCGAGTCCTTGATGGCGATCTCGTAGCTCCATTCGCCGACCTCCGGGGGGGAGAAACGGATCTTCCACTTCGGCGCCCCCACCGCAATGAGTGACTCCACCCGCTTGTCGCGCCGGCGCTCGAAGTCCTGGAAGAAGAAACCGTCCACGGTCACGCGCTTTCCGCTCGCCGACTGGAAGAGCGCGCTAACCTGGATTTGATCGGGGTCGAACGGGTTGTCGTACGTCCGCGAAAGCTCGAACGTCACTTCGAACATCGTGAAACGCGGCACGTCGCCGGGGGAAGTCTCGAAATTGAGCACCGCCTGCGGCGGCAGTTCCTCTGCGCCAGGCGCAAAGGTGATGTCGTCGAATGAGACGACGCCGCTGACGGGCCGGTCGGCGAAAACGCGAATGCCGACCTCTTTGACCTCGCGCGCCGGGTACAGGCTCCAGGGACGCGAATGCCCCATGGGCAGGAACAGCCCGGACTTGGGGCGGATGTCCACCTCCACGTGGGTCCATTTCCCCTGCTCGGGGGCGATCCGCAACCAGGACTGGTACCAGAAATCATCTTCGTCAATAAAATAGAGAAGGACGCGCATGTCGGCGCGATGGCTCGGCAGGAGCGTGTCGAATTGCACGGCGCGGAACTTCGAGAGGTCCAGGGATTTTCTCAGGCAGACGCCGGTTTCCTTGCCGTTGAAGCCAACTTCGAGCGCCTGGCCGCCGCGTCCCTTTGCCGCGGAAGCGACACGCGCCGCGACTCCCTCCGTCGCGCTGACCCAGTCGGCGTTCCCCTTCTCAAAATCGAAGAGCAGCGGCGCGACGGAGGCGGGTCCGGCGTTGTCCGCGCGCGCCACGAGCGCCGCCGCGAGCGCCAGCGCCGGCAGGATGACCGAAAGCCGCCTCGCCTTCATGCGCGTTCTGGCCTCATTGCTTCACGTCCGTCGCCGCCGGCGCCGCAGGCGCGGCCGTTGCCGCGGGGGCTACAGGCGCCACTGGCGCGGGCCCGGAGGGGGGCTGCTTCGGCTGCGCCTTCAACTGCGCGTTCTCCGCCGCGATCTTCTCCAGTTCCGCCTTCAGCAAAGCCAGTTGGGCCGCGGTCTCCGCCTTGGCCTTGTCCATTTCCGTCTTGGCCGCCGCCGTAATCTTAGCGATTTCAGCCTGGCCCTCCGCTTTGGCCTTGCCGACTTCCGTCTGCGCGTCCGCCTTCAGCTTGACGATCTCCGCCTGCGCCTTGGCCGCAGCCTCCGCGCTGTCGGCCTGCAGCTTCGCAAGGTCCGCGGCCGCCTTGTCCAGGTTCGCCTGAACCGCCGCCAGCGTCTTCTTCACCAACTTGCGCTCGGCCACGACGCCCTGAAGCTTCGCCTCGACGTCCTGCTTCGCGAGGCGCATCTCGTTGATCTCCTTGCGGATTCCTTCGTTTGCGCCGCGCTCGATGACCAGACGCGCCTCGGCCGCCGCCAGTTTCTCCTGGCCGGCCTTGAGCTGGCGCGCCAGTTCCTCGGCCCGCTCATCCAGCGGCTGGGCGCTTGGGCCCGTGGCGGCGACGGTGGTCGGCGGATTACGGGGAGGCTCCGGAACGGCGCGCGGGTGCGCGAAGGAAATGACCAACGCCGCCACGCCGAGAATCATCATGATGACGCCCATCGCCAGGGCGGTGCGTCCTCTGCGCTCTTCCACGATCACCTCCGCTATTCCTGTGTACCGCCAGTCCCTATTCCTTCTCCATCGCCTTGAACACCGTCTCGCCGATCAACTTCTGGCCTTCGATGGTCGGCGCGACATGGTAAAGCGGCGTTTCGCTGCCCGGGTCTCTGTAAAGCGCGTGCCAGCCGTTTCCGCCTGCCTCGCCTGCACGGACGAAGGCGCTGTAGGCATCCGCCACCTGAACATTCTTGCGCATTCCCACGCGCTTGACGGCCAGTGCGTACGCCTGGCTGAGCGCGGGGTTGACGATGACCGGCGGCGGAGCTACCAGCACGATCTGCGCGCCGGTGGCCGCATTCATGCGCTCGACCAGCGCCTGCAAGTTCCGCTCGAATCGCTCCACCGGCGCCAGCCGAAGCACGTCGCGCAGCGAGGCGGCCAGGATCACGACATCGGGCTTGAGCGCCGCCACCTCCGCCGGCTGCTCCACGGCGGCTGCCAGCGCGTTACGCCCGGCCGGAGAAGAACTTGCCTGCGGGCCGATTCGCTGCAACTTCAAACGAAGGGCGGGGTGGCGCGCTCTGAGCAACCCCGCCATAATGGCCGGGTAACCTTCGTCCCCTTCTCCGGCGAGCGAATCATCCACCACGGCCACCGTCACCGTTCCTCCCTTGCCGGCCAGTTTTGAGAACGTCCCTCTCTCCGGACGCGGCAGCGCGTCGGCGCTGAGGCGCAGGATGACGGCCTGCCCCTTCTCGGTCAGCACGCTGTCCCCGCTCACGCGCAACTTCCCGGGATCGTCCGATGCCGCCAGTATCTCCAGCGCGCGGGACGCGACCGGGGTATTGGATAGCTCCAGCGAGAAGGTCACTCGCTTGAGTTGCTGCAGCGCCTCAGCGCTCAGGCCGGAGAGGGCCGGTGAGAGCGGCATCCACTTGCCCGGCTCCACCGTCAGGACTTCTCCAAACCGCTCCGTGCTGCCTCCGGCGGACTGGAGCTCCGTCACGAGCATCACCGGGAGCGGCGGGAGCATGGAAAAACGAGCGGCCAGTTGCACGATGGGCGTCTCGTCCGCCAGCAGGATCGGCTGCGTCGGCGCGGCTTCCAGTTCGGTTTCAACACGGACCGCCCCGGACAGCGGCGCCGCGAACTCCTGCGCGAAGACGCTCTCGAAACCAAGCTTGTCGGTGCAGCGCAGCGTCACTTGGTACGTCTTTCCCCCCTCGAAGACATGGCGGGGCGCCTCCTCGCGGCTGACGTCGCCGTCCCCGAATTCCCACTCCCGCAGCACGATTTCGCCGTGCGCCGAACGGCTCCGGTCCGCAAACGCGACCATTGCGAACACGGGACCGCCGCTGTTGAACTGCAGCAGGCTGACCGTTTTGAGGGTGAAATAGGCGTTAATGGGGGTCTCGCGGCTTTCGACAATGAGCGGCTCGGTAAGCAGTTCGCGCACGAAAGCGTCTTCAGGAATGATGACGATCTCGCCGGCGCCGGGCGGCTGCCAGCCCGCGCGCGCCAGAGACCCCCCGGAGATCTGAACGTGGTAGTACTCGATCCGATGCAGCCCGGCCTTCAACTCCACCTTGCCGGTCGTATCGAACTTCCCGGTCGGCGTAGCACCCCCAGGCCTCTGCACCACCAACCGTCCGTCAATCAGCAGGAACGAAGCGTCGTCGCTGTCCGTGGCAAAAACATAGGTGCCACCGTCGGGGCAATAGATCGGACCGCGGTAGATGCTGATGAACTGTTCGTTCGGCCCGAACGGATTCTCCGGATCGTTGATCTGCCGGCGATACCCTTCGCCGTATTTCATGTCGCTCTGCGCGAGATGGGAGAGCATCTCACGCAAGGAGTTCGGGGCGGTATGCGCCTTGTTGGCGCGCGTTTCAAGCATCAGTCCCCCAAGCTTCTTCGCCCACGTCCCCGACGCCGGCGCGGCTTTGGGATTGCCGAAGTATGCCACGTAGAAATGGTTGAGGCGGTCGGCCACTTGGAACTGGATGTGGAAGGGTTCCCCCGGAGGTGAGTTGCCCTGGAGGGGCTCGCCAGAACGCGTCACAAGCTGGAACGTCACCGGCTCGCCCTGCTCATCCAGAACGCGGACGTCCGCCCCGTCCGGCGCGATGTTCGGAGGAACCGCCGTCAGCTCGATCCGCGCCGTGTCCACCTTGCCGGCGGGGTCCAGTTGCATCAACTCCACAACCTGCCGGTACTTCCATTCCGGAAGTTGCCATGGGATGTCCGGCAGCGGCGCCGCCCCGCTCAGGCCGGACAGCGCAAGCAGAAAAAGCCCCGCCAGAGCGGTGCGCCGTGCGCACTTGACCCGCTGATTCCTTCGCCGCGAATGGATGAACATCTATGCGCACCTCGCCCAGTTAACCGGACGCCCCATTGGCGCAAGTATAGCAGAGAGTTTCACCGGGCAGCAACCGTCAACATGCTGGGGCGGTGTTCAGGCCGCGAAGCGGCCGTTGGAAGGTAGCCCATGGCTCGCTTCGCTCGCCGTGGGGAACCGCCCCTCGTGACAAAAAGAGCCACCGAAGGGGGTGTCGGAGCAGTAACGGCTTTCCGACTCCCCTTCCGGGGGCTCAAAGATTCGGCGCGGTCCTTCCGCTCAGGCCCTGCTTTCGGCGTAAGCAGCGATCTTCCGGTGAGACGGGCCGCTGGTGCCGAGCAGGCGGCGGGTTGCGCGGTATGACTCGGCCGCGATGTCTGCACGGTGGTCCTGCTGCGCCGCGCCGCAGACCTCCACGCTGAACATCCCCGAATAGCCGCGACGGCTGAGGGCCGAAACAATGTGCGTCAGGGGCATCACCCCGGTGCCCGGCACGGAACGGTCGGTCTCCACCGCCTGATAGCGATGGACGGTGCGCACGTCCGTAACGTGAACCATGCCGAGCAGGTCCAGCGGTACCATCTCCAGCGAATTCGCGGGGCTGCCGCCGCGCCAGAAGTCGAACATGTCCAGCACGATCCGTCCGTTGGCCGGCCCGTCGCTGGTGATGTCCCAGGCGCTGTCCAGCGTGTTGAAGTGCGTGGCCGTCCCCTTGAAGTGCAGGCCGATCTCCAGCCCCTCCAGATCGCTGGTCAATTCGCAGAACTCCGCCCAGTCGGCGCGCGCCTCATCCAGGTCGGATAACTCCTTGTTATAGACCGCGCTGACCAGCGGAATGTCCAGCGCCGCGGCCACGGCGAATTCGCGCGCTCGGTCGGCCAGCCGCCCGCGCTCGTCGCACATGTTCACGTCGCACAATTCCACGATCTGCATCCCCTGCTCGCGGATGCCCTCGCGCAGTTGCTCCAGGCGCTTACCGGACTTGACCCAGGCCGCAACGTCCTCCATGCAGAGGCTGATTCCGCAGAATCCCGCCTCCGACGCGGCCTTGATCTTCTGGTTCAGGTGACGGACGTCATGCGGCCCCGGCAGCGAGTTCAGGTTCAGCGCGAAACGGTTGTGTGACATGGACCTGTCCTTTCCAAGATGCATGAACTCGACTCGACCTTTCAGTCCCTGCTCTCCATCTCCACCTCGGATGATAGCCACCCCCAAACAGACCCACAAGAGATATTCCCCCTAATCGGGCATAGGGATGTTGACGGTATCATGCCACGGGGATTATGATGGGGGTACCTTTCGGAGAACCACCCTCTATGTTCATTGACGAAGCGACCCTGCGCGTGCGCGGCGGCAAAGGCGGCAACGGATGCTGCGCGTTCCGCCATGAGAAATTCGCCCCCCGCGGCGGCCCCTACGGCGGCAGCGGCGGCCACGGCGGCTCCGTTTACCTGCGGGCCAACCCGAACCTTTACACCCTGCTGGACATCCCCACTCGCGTGCTCTACCACGCCGAGGACGGCGAGGCCGGGCGGGGGAAAAAGCAGACGGGCCACGGCGGCAGCGACTGCATCGTGGAGGTTCCTCTCGGCACGATCGTCCGCGACGCCGCCACCGGCATGGTGCTGCGCGACCTGACCCAGCCGGGAGAGTCGGTCATCGTCGCGGCCGGAGGCAAAGGCGGGCGCGGGAACGCCTGCTTCGCCACCGCCACCAATCGCTCCCCCCGCAACTGCGAGAAGGGGGAGCCGCCCGAGGAGCGGGAGATCTCGCTGGAGTTGAAGCTGATCGCCGACGTCGGGCTGGTCGGCCTCCCCAACGCCGGCAAGTCCACCCTCCTGAGCCACATCAGCGACGCGCACCCCAAGATCGCCAACTACCCCTTCACCACGCTCGAACCGCAACTCGGCATCGCACAGGTGAACGAGGAGCGCCGCATCGTCGTCGCCGACCTTCCCGGCCTGATCGAGGGGGCGCATGCCGGGCACGGTCTCGGCGATGAGTTCCTCCGCCACATCGAGCGCACCCGAGTGATCTGCCATATCGTGGACATGGCCCCGCTCTCCGGCCCCGACCCGGTGACGGCCTACCGCACGATCCGCAAGGAATTGAAGCTGTACAGCAAGGAGTTGGCCGCCAAGCGCCAGATCATCGCGGCGAACAAGATGGATATCACGGAGGCGAAGGAAAACCTGCGCGCCTTCAAGCGCAAGGTGCGCGCCCCCATCCACCCCATCAGCGCCGCCACCGGCGAGGGCTTGAAGGAACTTCTCCGCGCCCTGGGAGAGGAACTCAAACCATGATCCTGACCGTGAACGCCGGGAATACGAACGTCGCCTACGGGATCTTCGACGGCCTGACGCTGCGCCGCATGGGACGCGTGCCGCGCGCGGACTACCACCTCCTGCCGCAGAAGGTCGGGGCGGAGCGGTTCACGCGAATTCTCCTCGGCTCAGTCGTGCCGAGCATGAACGACCAGATTGTCTCCTCGCTGGCGTCCGCCTACTCCCTGCCGGTGGACGTGGCCGGCGTGGACCTGCCCTGGGGCGTCGAGATCCTCTGCGACGAGCCGGCGAAGGTCGGCGCCGACAGGATTCTCAACACCCTCGCCGCCTTCGCGCGCGTGAGGGAAGCCTGCATCGTCGTGGATGCGGGGACAGCCGTCACGGTCAACGCCGTCTCGCGCGGCGGCGCGCTGATGGGCGGGGCCATCGCGCCCGGCCCGGCGATCATGGTCCATTCGCTCGCCAGCCGGACGGAGTTGCTGCCGACCGTCGCGCCACAGAAGCCCGGCGCCGTCATCGGCTGCAACACCGCCGACGCCATCCGCTCCGGGGCATACTACGGGAGCATCGGCCTCGTGGGCGAACTCGTCGAGCGCATGCGGCGGGAAATCGGCAAGGCGGTCCCGCTCCTCATCACCGGCGGCGCCGGGCAGTTCCTCTCCAGCGAACTCCCCGAGAAGCCCCCCTACCATCCCGCGCTCACGCTCGAGGGGCTTGCGATCATGGCGGGGCGGTGAACGGCGAGAACGGGTTCAACGTTCAACATCCGACGTCCAACTTCCAACATTCAAATTACGGCAACGGCCACATCCCGCGCAAAACGTTTGTTCGTTGTTCCTTGAAAGTTGGACGTTGAAAGTTGGATGTTGAACGTTGAATCCGTTCTTCCGTTTGACGCTTCGCTCGCCTTCACTTTATAATCTGCTCTCGCTCACTTTCGGCAAACCGCATCCGAGGGCATCGCTTTGAAGCTGGACCACGAGAGCATCCTGATCCTGGACTTCGGTTCACAGTACGTGCAGCTCATCGCGCGCCGCGTGCGCGAGCAGCGCGTCTACTCCGAAATCGTCCCGCACACGATCACCGCGGAGGAGGTCCGCGAGCGCGCCCCGAAGGGGCTGATCTTCTCCGGCGGCCCCGCCAGCGTCTACGCGAAGAACGCCCCCACCTGCGACCCGGAACTCCTCAAGCTCGGCATCCCCGTCCTCGGCATCTGCTACGGGATGCAACTGGGCGCGTCGCTGCTTGGGAGCAAGGTGCAGCCCTCCCCCGCGCGCGAGTACGGCCGCACCACCCTGCACGTCCTGAGCCACCGGAACCTCTTCAGCGATCTGCCCGAAGAGTTGGTCGTATGGAACAGCCACGGCGACCAAGTGGAGCAGCTCAGCGACGACTTTCTCCCCCTGGCGCGCACGGCCACCTGCCCCTTCGCCGCCGTGAAGCACCAAGGGAGCGATTTCTACGGCGTCCAGTTCCACCCCGAGGTCAGCCACACGCCGCGAGGGAAGGAGATTCTAGCCAACTTCGTCATTACCATCTGCCGCTGCAAGGGAGACTGGCGGATGGCGACGTTCATTGACGAGAACGTCGTCGAGATTCGCCGCAAGGTGGGGCAGTCGCACGTCGTCTGCGGCCTCTCCGGCGGGGTGGATTCCTCGGTGGTCGCCATGCTGCTGCACCGCGCCATCGGCAAGCGCCTCCACTGCATCTTTGTGGACAACGGCCTGCTGCGGCTGAACGAGGTGGAGAGCGTCGAGCAGACCTTCCGCGACCATTTCAAGATTGACCTGATCACCGCGCACGCCGCCGACTTGTTCCTCGGTCGGCTCACAGGGGTGACCGACCCGGAGCAGAAGCGCAAGATCATCGGCCACACCTTCATCGAAGTCTTCCGCGAGCACGCGAAGGCGATCCCGCAGGCGAAGTTCCTCGCGCAGGGGACGCTTTACCCGGACGTGATCGAGAGCAAGTCCCCCACCGGCGCCCCTTCGGCAACGATCAAGACGCATCACAACGTCGGCGGGCTCCCCGCGGAACTGGGATTTGAGTTGATCGAGCCGCTGCGCGAGCTGTTCAAGGACGAAGTGCGGAAGATCGGCGAGGAGCTGGGGTTGCCGGAGGAGATGGTCTGGCGTCAGCCGTTCCCCGGTCCGGGCCTCGCGGTGCGCATCGCAGGCGAGGTCACTCGCGAGCGGCTGGAGATTTTGCGCCTGGCCGACGCCATCGTCACCGAGGAGATCAAGCGCGCGGGACTCTACAAGAGCACGGGGCAGAGCTTTGCCGTGCTGCTGCCGGTGAAGTCGGTGGGGGTGATGGGGGACGAGCGCAGCGCGGAGAACGTCATTACCGTCCGCTCGGTGGACACGAGCGATTTCATGACCGCCGACTGGTCGCGCCTCCCCTACGAGGTGCTTGCGCGGATGTCCAACCGCATCATCAACGAGGTCAAAGGGGTCAACCGCGTGGTGTACGACATCTCCTCCAAGCCGCCCAGCACGATTGAGTGGGAGTAACGGACTCAACATTCAACACTCAACGTCCAACGTCCAACGTTCAACAGACAGCGGCGCACATCGGCCGACGGCGGACGCAAGGGCCGTAAGTGGCGCGGACTATCCAGTCCGCGCTACACACCGATTACTTGAACAGCCCCGCTTTCCCGCTGACCCCCAGCACGTCGAGCTTGTGCGCGACCATGTCGCGGATTGCCTCGCGCGCCGGGCCAAGGTACTCGCGCGGGTCGAAGTTGAACTTCGGCCGGCTCCCCTGCTTGCCCCCTTCGATCCACTTGAGCAGTTCGACGTTGCAGGTTCCCCAGACCTTGAGGATGTTGGCGGTCATGGCCAGACGCAGGTCGGTGTCAATGTTCACCTTGCAGACCGCCATCTTGGCGGCTTTGCTGATCGCCTCCTCCGGGACGCCCATGGAGCCGGGCATCTGCTGCCAGCCCTCCTTCAGCGCCACTTCCAGCATCTTCTTGTTCTTCGATTCGAGCACGGCGTAGCTGTTGACGAAGTCAATGAACTCCTGCGGCACCGAGCTTGAGCCGTGCATCACCAGCGGGAAGTTCGGCACGAGCCGGCCGATCTCCTCGATCCGGTCGAACGCCAGCTTCGGGGCCTTCTTGAACTTGTACGCGCCGTGGCTGGTGCCGATGGCGACCGCCAGGCTGTCGCAGCCGGAGCGCTTGACGAACTCCTGCACCTGCTTCGGGTCGGTCAGGAACTTCTCCACGTCGTCATGGCTGACGCCCACCACGTCCTCTTCGATCCCGCCCAGCTTGCCCAGTTCCGCCTCGACGGTGACGAACGGCTTGTGCGCGTGGGCGCGCTCGACGATCTTCCCAGTGTTCTCGATGTTCTTGTCGAACGTCTCCGCCGAGCCGTCGTACATCACCGAGGTGAACCCCTCGTCAATGCACTTCATCGTGGTGTCGAAATCGCCGTGGTCGAGGTGGATGGCGACGGGGATTTCCGGCATCTCCTCGCAGGCGGCGCCGATGAGGGCGCGCAGATATTTCATGTTGGCGTATTTGCGCGCGCCCTTGCTGATCTGGAGGATCACCGGCGCCTGCTTCTCCTTGCACGCCCACATAATCCCCTGGATGATCTCCATGTTGTTCACATTGAAAGCGCCGATGGCGAACTTGCCCTTCATCGCCTCGTCGAACATCCGTTTCGTGTTGACTAGCGGCATCGCGTTCTCCTTCTTGCCATGCGGAATCTGTCGGAAGCGTACAAGTTGTATCATTATCACGCCGGAACGGCGGAACGTCAAGCGAGGGTATCGTTTCCTTCACCACGGAGGGCCACTGAGTACCACGGAGAACAACGGAATGATAGGAACCGCCGATGGACGCAGATGAACGCGGATACGGAAGAGGTAATAGCAGGCGTACGCTAAGGAATTGTTTTGCGCCTTCTATCGGCGTCTATCTGCGTCCACCGCTCGGCGCGGCTCGCGATCCTGAGCCTGTCGAAGGATCGGCGGTTTCTGATGTTGCCGTTAACCCGATATGCCGTTCTCTGTGTTCCTCCGTGGCCCTCCGTGGTGAAGCGCCGTGAACTAATCTACCGTATCTTCTCGATCATCTTCTCCACCTGGGGCCGGACCGTGGACTCCGGATAGGTCTTGATGACCTGTTGATAGGTGGCGATGGCCTTTTCTTTCTCCCCCATGTCCCGATAGCAGTTCCCGATTCGGGCCATCGCGTCGGCGGCCTGCGGATTCTGCGGCGCCAGGTCAATGGCCTTCTGGAATTCCTCCATTGCCTCCGGGTACTTCATTCCTTGATACAGTAACTGGCCCTTCTCAAAGTGCGCGTCGAAGCTGTTGGCGACGTTCTGCTTCGCCTGGCCGATGTACCCCTTCTTGTTCGCATAGTAGTATCCGCCGCCGATGACGAGCAGGATGATCACGACGGTTGAAACCCTCATGGCCGCGCCTCCCAAAAGGATTGCAGAGAACCCTCACGGGATTATCGGCCCGAATTGGCCTCTTGTCAACAACTTCTCAGCATCAATGATGTCTCCGTTCATTCGCAATTCGCGAATCGCTATTCGCCAATCGCAATTCATCCGTCCCTCCCCCCGTCCTTGTTGACAACACCCCGCCTCTCGCCTATCTTCTTGAATGTCCGTATCCGTGTGAATTGGTGCTTGCCCTGAGCGAAGTCGAATGGGTTCATCCGTGTACGTCTGTGTACGTCCGTGTTCGTCCGTGGTTCAAGTCTCTCTTCAACTGCGAGGGATCCATGGGTTATCTTCTCGGCATTGACATCGGCACCTCCGGCACCAAGACGCTCCTCTGCGACGACTCCGGAAAAATCCTCGCCTCCGCCACGGAGGAATACCCCTGCATGCACCCGCGCCCGCTCTGGTCCGAGCAGCGGCCGGAAGATTGGTGGAAGGGGGCGGTCAAGTCCGTGCGCCGCGTGCTTGCCGCGGCAGGAGTCTCCGGCGACCAGGTGCAGGGGATCGGCCTCAGCGGCCAGATGCATGGGGCCGTCCTCCTCGACGCGGCCGGCAAGGTGCTGCGCCCGGCGATCCTCTGGAACGACCAGCGCACCGGCGAGGAATGCACCGACATCACCTCCAAAGTCGGCGCGCAACGGCTCATCCGCCTCGTCAGCAACCCCGCCCTCACCGGCTTCACCGCCCCCAAGCTTCTCTGGGTCCGCAAGCACGAGCCGCGCCTGTACGACAAGACGCGCAAGATTCTGCTCCCCAAGGACTACATCCGCTACCGCATGAGCGGGGAGTTCGCCACCGAGGTCTCCGACGCCTCCGGCACGCTGCTGCTGGACGTGGCGCACCGGCGCTGGTCGAGGGAGGCACTCTCCGCGCTTGATATCTCGCGCGACCTGCTGCCGGAGTGCTACGAATCGGAAGAAGTCTCCGCGCGCGTCAGTGCGACCGCCGCCAAAGAGCTTGGCGTGCCCGCCGGAACGCCCATCGTCGGCGGCGGCGGCGACCAGGCTGCGGGGGCCGTGGGCAACGGCATCGTGCGCCCCGGCGTCATATCAGCCACGCTGGGCACATCAGGCGTCGTCTTCGCCTACTCCGAGAAAGTTCAGACCGACCCCAGGGGGCGCGTGCATACCTTCTGCCACGCTGTGCGCGGCAAGTGGCACGTCATGGGGGTCATGCTCTCGGCCGGTGGCTCATTCCAGTGGTATCGCAACGCGATGGGGCAGACGGAACGCGCTGAGGCGGAGCGCCGCAAGTGCGATCCGTACGAGATTCTGACCGCCGAGGCGGCGCTGGCCCCGGCAGGGTCCGAGGGTCTCTACTTCCTCCCCTACCTGACCGGCGAACGCACGCCCCACGCCGACCCGTACGCCAAGGGGGCATGGATCGGCCTCACCCCGCGCCACCGCAAAGAGCACCTCATCCGCGCGCTGCTGGAGGGGGTGACCTACGGGATGCGCGACTCGCTGGAGATCATCCGCGGAATGAAGATTCCTGTGCGCCAAATCCGCGTCAGCGGCGGCGGCGCGCGCAGCGCCTTCTGGCGTCAGATGCAGGCGGACGTTTTCGGCCAACCAGTCAACACCATCAACGCCGGCGAAGGGCCCGCCTTCGGCGTCGCCCTCCTGGCCGGCGTCGGCACCGGCGCATTCAAGAACGTCGCCCAGGCATGCGACTCCACCATCCGCCTCACCTCCACCACCCGCCCCAAAGCGGCGGCGAAGAAGTTGTACGACCGGCATTATCCGATGTTCGGGAAGCTATACCGGGCGCTGAAGGAGGAGTTCAGGGGGATATCGAACCTGGGCTGAAGGTCAGCGGGAAAGTACGCTTCCTTGTGTCCCTAGGTATCCTATGCGCTGCAAGAGTCCCCAACAGTAGCTATCGTTTGGGTCCTTCTGCATCCCGAGTTCCGCGTACTTTCGTGCGCTAGTCGCATCCTGAAGATTCATGTATAGCCACGCAAGCCGAGAGCAGTCGGTGGCACTTCCCTCTGAGATACGTGACGCCATAATCTCAGCCATCTTCTTGCACAGGATTTCCTTATCGAACGTGTCTGCCTCAAATTTGTGGCTCGAGAGCAAGCTGTTGATTCGATTTGCTGACTCACTGACTTCCTTAAATGGGATGCCCGGCCTGGCACACATCTCAATATACGCCTGCGCCTCCCCCAGCCAATCGTTCGTGCGATAGCAGAGTTGAGCCAATCGCTTCCAAGCTTCAACATCACCCCCTTGCGTCTCGAGGTAATGGCGAACCGCCTCCTTCGCCCGTACTGAAGCGTCGGTTATCTCCGATTCCTCATGGAGTGTTGCGATCATGAGCCATACCGGCGGGTACTTCCTTGCCATGAATTCAAGCATGGGAAGGTGTTCGTTGATATCTTCCTTATTGGCCGCCACACGTTCGGCAATGGCTCGGATCAAGCGCTCAACACGCGGAGCCAACCCCCGATCTACATCTCGTGGGCACGCTGCCCCAAACATCTGCAGAAGCTTTGTGTCCGCCTCAACAGCTGTTTTCATCGCGCTGACCGCCAGCTTGCGCCGGCCAAACTCAAATGCGGCCAGTGGTACGCTGAGGAATCTAGTCTTGTCCGCCGCCGCCACGGCCTCAATGAGCGACATCTGATGAAGTTCTTCAATGGCCGCGTCTGCATTCATGGATTCGTTCTGCGGCCGCAGCAGGACCGCCTGCAGAGCGACTTGAGGAACGGCGGAACGCCAATGGCAGAGGGTGAGGAAAACACGCTTAGCGGAGGGGCTGAGACGCTCGTAGGTCCTGTCAAAGAGCACGTCTAGTATATTATCCTTGGACGCGATGATGCGTTCAACATTTGCGGCTTTCTTGACTCGTGCAACTTCCCCGATCAACACTTTCAACACGTACGGGTGTCCACCAGACTCCGAAAATAGGCTCTGGCGATACTCCGGCGTGATCAGCCCCATGATGCCGAGTTCCTTCGCCGTACTTTCGATAAGCAGATCGCACTCCTTCTCGTCCATTCCTTCGACGGGAAGTGGATAATCTGCTTTGAATTCCCTGAACCGACACGTGATGAGTACTTTATTGGGGGTGCGGATATAGGTGTCAATCCACGAGAACAACTCCACCGGCTCGCGGGTGGTCTCGAAGTTGTCGAAGACAAAAAGGAAAGGTTTGCCCAAAGGCGACTTCGTAAGCGACTGAGCGAAGTAGTCAATGGCTGCAACTTTCTTGTCCTGGACCTCCTTTGCCCCCAGCAGATAGGCAAATTCGGAAGCCATTTCCTCTTTCGTCAGAGTATGTGGCGACACCAGCCTAGGACCGTCCGCCAGCAGGTCAATATCGCGGGCGCTGAACCAGAAGACCGCCTCGTATTGTCCGGTACCCGCGACGTCGTGCAGAACCCGCAAGGCCAGCCATGTCTTGCCGATTCCGCCGCGGCCATATAGCGTGATGATCGGATGACGACCCATGTCGAGAAGGGCCTCGCGGAGATCTTTCTCAAGCCCGGATCGCGGGACATAGTTCTGATATGCGGGCGGAAGGTTGCCCCAACACCCGCCTTGGGGTTCAAGATTTCCCAAGCCATGCGTCTCGCTCTTGGGGAGGCTTCCTACTGGTGCAAGATACGCCTTGCCGTCAGCCTGCTGCTTGTTGCCAGTCAGGTATGATAGCAGTTCGTACCTGCCGTTACGGAATGCGCCATTGGGAAGAAACAGATCGCTGATGTCCTGGTCCGAATGTGCCAACTCCACAAGAGCCGGCCGGTCAATCCACACGTATATGCCATCCGGGACGTATATCTTGGCCGAGGACTTGTACGGCTGGAAAACATCTGCATCGGGAGTCAATGGTGTAACGCGATACTTGCCGGACAGACAGCGATGCAGGTATACCCACGGACGCTTCAGAATCGAGAGATTCATTGTCATAACGCGCAGTGAGGCCTCAAGGTCGGGGCATAACTGGCTGCACTTGCTAGGTGGCAGCGCCCCGTGTCCCCGCGTTTCATTCCTCAGTGTGGCAAAATCCGAAAACCACCGCATGGCACCGACCTTCGTCGGAAGGTGCTCCCTGCTCGGCTCCAAGGCCGCTAGACACCGATCCAGCCCTTCGACAGCTTCGTATTGCCAGCATCCCGCCCCGCATTTCTGTGTTATGTCCTTGGCATCAGGACGAACTGCGGCGAACAGCGAAGCGGAAGCCGGCCCAGTGAGCGTATCCTGTAATACGTCAGCCCACTTACCGATCCCGTCGGCATGCACAAGGCTATACACTTGCCGATAGCGATGTCTAGTGGGATCATCATCAATGCCGGAGACGAATCCGGCCGTCGTCAACTTGACCACCAGTTCGCCCATGCTCAACAGCCCATAGAACAGCGCCGTGTCTGATTCTTCACGGAAGATGCGAATCCGCTCCCACATGTCGTCAATGGGCTTGAAAGTGGCGGGGATCACCGTTCTTTCCTCCTAGTTTGGATATCTGGGAAGACACGACCTAGCCTTCTTCCGTCGTTCGCCGTCTCTTTCTATATTTCCACCAGACAGACGGCGGGCAAGCCCGTCATCCCGTCCCAACATTACCGTGCCGTCGTTCTCCTTCGCCGATAGGGCGCGGCAGTTTCCTTCACGCGAAAGCCCATCGGCGGCTTGTCTGACCTTTGAGATGCCAATCTGGCATCTCAAAGATAGGCTGCGAACCGGTCACAATCTGTGACCGCTTGCCCGGCGGCGCATAATTCCGCAATCCGCCTTCGCCGAGGCTTCGGCGGACAAGTCCGCATTCCGCAATCGGTCACGCTTTTTCCACTCACGTCTGCAAGCCCTGGCAGCGACCGTGGCCAATGCGGAGCAGTCTGCCCTGACGGGCCGTCCTCACCGGTACCTTGTCTTCATTCCCGGCCCCGGATGCCCTATGCTCCGCGCGACGAAATCAAGGTACGTCGCCCCGGCGTAACCCAGGTACCCCCTGACAAGCTTTCTCAGGGCCTTGTAGCGGGCAGGCGCAACGAGGCGCAGAAGTTCCTGAACGTCCCGCTCATCCTTCGGCTCGTGCGTCACCAACTTCATTGCAATGAGGTAGTGGATGGGGACGACCGGAATGGAAGTCTTGCCCACTTTCACCCGCAGCCGTCGCGACCTTGCCGCCGCCACGGCATCGGCAAAGAGCTGCGCCAGTTCCGGATGGCGGTCCACAAAATCAACCACCATCCCCGGCGCGGAAATGCCATATCCGCCGATACGAAGCGCGTGGACTTTGTACCCCTTGGCACGTGCTATGGCAACCACCCGGTCAACGTAACCGTGCGGAATGGCGAGGTCGGCGTCCTTCGTCAACTGTTGTCCTTCAGGAGGAACGTAGAACCAGACCGCCAGCCGCCCGATCAGCGCAAACGGGACTCGCGCCTCGGCCGCCAGCCCCACCCCCGCTGCCAGCGATGCCATTGGATCGGTCGTCAGGAAACTCCGCCGCTCAATCTGCTTGTACCTGCCGCGTTCTGCCACTTTGTTCCTTCTCCCGCGCGCCTCTGGCGCGCGACGCGGACTGGATAGTCCGCGCCACTTTGACCTTTGGAGCACCCTACGCCTTCTCCACCCACGTCTGCAACCCCTGGCACCGCCCGATGTCTATCTTGGCCGGGAAGACGGTCATCTCCGGGAATTTCTTCTGGATAGCGGAGTGCACCGCTTTCTGCGTGTTGCGCGCGCAGATGAGCACCGCCGTCCCGCCGGCACCGGCCCCGTTGAGTTTGAAGCCGATGCAGCCGGCCTTCTCGGCGCGGCGTTCGAGGTCGTTCACCACCGGCGTGGTGATGCTCGCGTCCAACTGCTTCTGATAGCCCCAGTTCACGTTCAGGGAGTCGGCGTACGCGCCCACATCGCCGCGCATGAGCGCCTCCAGCCCCATCTCCGCTGTCGTGTTCAGCCCCTCAAACGCCCGCAGGACGCGCGGCTGGCCCTTCTCGAAGTTGGCGATCACCCGCTTGTGCGTGCCGCTGGAGAAGTGCGACCGCCCGGTGTAGACCACCAGCATGTTCGACTCCAGGTCGCAGAGCGTTGCGTCGGAGACAGGCACCGGGGTGACGCGCGCGTTGGGGTAGTTCACCTCGATGAAGTTGATCCCGCCGAAGGCGGAGGCCAACTGGTCCTGCACGCCGCATTCCAGCTTGAGCAGTTCGGTCTCCAGCCGTTGCGCGTTTATGGCCACCTGGTGCGGCAGGAGGCTCTTTCCCTGGTAGCGATAGAGCGCGCCCAGCGTCGCCACTCCCAGCGCCGCCGACGAGCCCAGCCCGGAGGCGGGCGGCGCCTCGGAGCGCACGATCAGCTTGAACCCGCCCCGCGCGCCGCTGCTGCCGACGGCCGCCTTGAGCAGCCCCAACGCGCCGGCATATTCGATGTCGCGCAGATTGCGCACGTACTCGCTGCCGCCGATGTCGTGGCTCTCGATGCGAATCCCCTCCTCCTTCATCGGCTGAAGGGAGACGTACGTATAGAGGCGGACTGCCATATTGAGAACCTTGCCTGAGGGGAAAATCCGCGTGTCTCTCCAGCCGCCGAGGTCGGCGTTGCGAACGGGCGCGCGCGCCATGATGACGTGGGGCATGACTTATCTCCGGTGATGAACCGCCAAGACACCAAGAACGCCAGTGCGGAAGGTAACGGAAACAACGGTTGCGTCCGACGGCAGGGCAAAGCATTGCCTTGCCCCTACAACGACTGTTGCGCTCAGTCCCGCCGATACTCATCCAGCGCCCATCGTTCGCCGGAGACCAGCATGTGTCGGGCCGCGCGCGACGCGGTGGAGAACCCCAACGCCTTCGCGGCGCGAATCTTCCACGTATCCCGGTCGCAGAGGAACAGGCAGGGGCCACCCCGGTTCCGTTCCTCCATGCGGCGCAGGAAGTCCCGAACGAACTCAAGGCCGACATCAGAATAGTCGGGATGCCAGACAAAGTCCACAGAAAAACCGGCCTGTCCGTCGTCGTGTCCGTCCGTAGGGGCAAGGCATGCCTTGCCCCTACAACGGCTTGTGCCTTCCTCGTCAGAGCGCAGGAACCTCACACCGTCGCTCCGCGGCCGCGCCAGGGCCGAGGCGACGGTCCAGCCCGGCGAGTTCTCCAGGAGTTCCCAGCTCCCCGCGTCCCCCACACTCTGCCAACTCTCCCAGAAGATCCTGAAACAGCGCCAGGGGGCGAAGAGCCGAGTGGAGGGCAATTCGATGGCGGCGTCCATCACCATGCAGGGGTGCGGCAGGAGATAGAGCGGCAGGATGCTCCCCATGTCGCGCCAAGTCGCGGCGTGGGGGCGCGTCGGGAGGCCGGGGGCGAAGTTTCGCGCGGCGGAGAACTCGCCGCGCCGGTAGACGCTGCCGACAAGCTCCCGGAAACCGAGCCGCTCGTAGATGCGCCGCGCTTCAGGGTTGGTCGTGCCCAGGAAGAGGAGCGTCCCCCCCGCCATGTCGAATCGCTGGCAGAGTTCCGCAACCAGCGCCGAGGCGATCCCCCGTCCCCGGCAATGCTCGTCCGTCACAACCCCCGCAACGACGCCGATCGGCGAGGAGTTCAGCCCCCAGCCCGCCCAGGCGTGGCCCACCAGCTTTTCCCCGTCGCGCGCGACCCCGGCCAGGAATTCGGCTCCGGGGCCGAATTGCCCGAGCAGCAACGTCTCAAGGAACTCCTCGTGGAGAATGGGAACGACGAGGCGTGCCGCGCTTGCAGCGAGTTCGGCAGAAAGCGGCGGCGAAAGGAAACTGAATTCTGCGCTCTGCATTATGCACTCAGCATTCTGCATTCAGCCCCGCTTACCGCACCGGCTCAAGTTCCGGCTTCGCCTGGCGGCGCTGGATAATGTGAAGTTTCCAGTGCTCGTCGTCCACGTGCGGGAAATCGGTCCGGAAATGCACCCCGCGGCTCTCCGCGCGCAGGGTCGCGCTCTCGGCGATCAGCCGCGCCACGACCAGCATGTTCTGCAGTTCCCAGCCGCCGCGCTCATTGAACTCCTTGTCCATGATGTACCGCCCCCAGAAGTGCAGCATGTGGACGGTCTCCTCCAGGCCGAAGCGGCTGCGCTCGATCCCGACATTACGCCACGCCAGCGCGCGCAGGGCGTTGGTAACGTCCTCCACGTCAATCGCCACGTGCTGGGCCGCCGAATTGTGCACCTTGACGCGCGGATGAGGCGGCGGGTTCGAGCCGCCGGCGATCTGCCGCGCCGCCTTCCCGGCGTGACGCCCGACCACCAGCCCTTCCAGCAGCGAGTTGCTCCCCAGCCGGTTCGCGCCATGAAGCCCGGTGCAGGCGACTTCGCCGCAGGCGAACAGCCGCGGCATGGTGCAGACCCCGTTGATGTCCACTTTCACCCCGCCGATCATGTAGTGCGCCGCGGGGCGGATCGGCACCAGGTCCTTGGTGATGTCAATGTCGAACTGCTCGCACAACTCCTTGATCCCAGGGAACCGCTTGTCCAGTTGCGGAATATGGCGCATGTCCAGGTAGGCGCAGGTGTGCCCGGTCTCGCGGATTTCGTTGACGATGGCGCGGCTGACCGCGTCGCGCGGGGCCAGTTCGCCCCGCTCGTGGTACTTGGACATGAAACGCTCATGCCGCGCATTGAGCAGGATGCCCCCCTCGCCGCGCACCGCCTCGCTGATCAGCGCACGCGACGCGCCGGCCACATACAGCGCCGTCGGGTGGAACTGATAGAACTCCAGGTCGGTCAGTTTCACCCCCGCGCGATACGCCATCCCCAGCCCGTCCCCCGTGGCCAGCGTGCTGTTGGTGGTCTCGCGGTAGAGGCGCCCCGCCCCGCCCGAGGCCAGAATGGTGGACTTGGCCCAGACGATCATCAGCCCCCAGCGCTGGTCGAACAACAGCGCGCCGCAACAACCATCCTCCGGCGTGCTGATCAGGTCCACGACAAAGGCGTTCTCGACGACCTGGATTCCCTGCGTGGCGCGAACGCGGCGGATGAGCGTGGTGGCCACCTCTTTGCCGGTGGCGTCCCCCATGGCGTGGACGATGCGGGAGGTGGAATGCCCCCCCTCGCGGGTCAGCGCCAGCGTTCCGCCCTCCTCATCGAACGTCGCCCCCCAGGCGATCAGTTCGCGTATGCGGTCAGGGGCCTCGCCGGTAATGACCCGCACGATTTCCGGATCGCAAATCCCCTGGCCCGTCGCGAGGGTGTCCTTCATGTGCGCGTCCGTCGTGTCCCCCGGCGCCAGCGCGCCGGCGATGCCTCCCTGCGCCTTGGCCGTGTTGCTCTCATCCACCGGCCCCTTGGCGATCAGTAGCACGTCCGCCCCGTCCACCGCCGAGAGCGCCGCACTCAACCCCGCGACGCCGGAGCCGATCACCAGCACGTCGCAGAAGACCTGCGGCACCTGCGATGAGTCGAAGGAGGTGAGGTAACGCCGATTCTCAAAATGTTCCATTGTTTTCCTTGCTGTCCTTGTTGCCTATCCTACGCGACTACGCGGCTGCCCTGCGCAGTTCCGCGCCGGTGGAACTCCTCGCTGATCATCCGGAAGACCTCCGTCTTGGTCTGCGGCCAGGCGGGGGCCAAAAGCACTCCGGCGCTGGTCGTATCCCCCACGAGGCGCTGAACGGCCACGTCGGCAGGGATGCGCTCCAGGAAGTCGCACACGACCGGAACGTATTCCTCAGCGGTGAACAACTTGACCCGCCCGGCGAGGTAATCCTTTTCCATCGCGGTTTGCCGGGCAATGTACAGGTGGTGCAGCTTGATTCCGTGAATGCCCATCGGCTGGAGCGCTTCAGCGGTGGCCATCATCTCCGCATGACTCTCGCCGGGCAACCCGAGTATCACGTGGGCGCAGACGCGTATCCCGCGCGGCAGCGTCCTCGCCACGGCGTCCTTGAACGTCGCAAAATCATGCCCACGGTTGATTAGCCGCAGCGTCTTGTCATGGACGGATTGAATGCCGTACTCCAGCCAGACCTCCGCGCGCGCGGTGTATTGCTGCACCAGGTCGAGCACCTCCTCCGGAACGCAATCGGGCCTGGTGCCGATGGAGATGCCCACGACGTCGGGGAAGTCCAGCGCTTGGTCATAGAGCGCGCGCAGCGTCTTCACGTCGGCATAGGTGTTGCTGAACGCCTGGAAGTAGGCGAAGAATTTCTGCGCGTGGTATCGGCGGCGCATGTATTCGATCCCCTCGGCCATCTGCTCACGCACCGGGCGCGGCGGCTTCCCCGCCTGCGGGCTGAAGCTTTCGTTGATGCAGTAGGTGCACCCCCCGACCCCGACGCGCCCGTCCCGGTTGGGGCAGGTGAAACCGGCATGGATGCTGACCTTGTGCACCTTGCAGCCGTACCGCGCGCGCAGGTAGGCGCTGAACGGGTAGTAGCCGAGTTCGTGGATTGTGGAGAGCGCCTCATTCCCGGCCACGGTCGCCTCCCGAATCGGGCGTCGAAGCGCCGATCCGCAGCCGTTCCACCAACTCCTGCGCCGCGGGCGCGACCTCCAGGAACCGCGCCTCCTCCGAGCCGGGCACACGCAGGCGCACTCGCACGACCGCCTGCGATCCCCCCTTGCCATAGTGCGCCGTCAACGATGCGGCCAGAGCGATGGCTTCCTCGGGATCTGGAGCTATATGCGCGGCGTCCGACCGCAGGGGCAAGGCATGCCTTGCCCCTACAACGGCTTGCGCTTTCTCAGCACAGACGCCCCCCACCTTCCCCCCACGGAGCAACGCCACGGGGCCGGGGACATCCGCCGCTTCCATGAGCAGGTCCCCTTCGCTCCCAAGGCGCTCGATCCACGTGTTCTCCCCCTCGTTCCGTCCCATCGCAAGCCGCCCTGCAGGCTCAATCCGGAAATGGCGGCCCACTTTCAGCAGGCGCACGTCTTCGGGAGTGCAAGCGGGATTGACCGTCAGGAGATCCTTCATGCGCAGCGCGAAGCCGGGGTCCGTCAGCAGGCATCCCCCCGCCGGAGTCGGGAACTTGGTGATGCCGCACTTCTTCGCCAGATCGAGTTGCGGCTTCCGGCAGCGCCCGCTGATGCCCAGCAAGCGCTCGCGGTCCACCCATCCCTTCTGCTCCGGGACCGTCGGATCGAGCAGCTTCGCGCAGAGCGGCCTCAGAAGGAGCCCTTCCACGCCCGCCTCGCGTTCGACGATGCCCAGCGCTTCGCGCCGCTGCGACATGGGCCGCTCACCCAGCACCTCGCCGCTGATGAGGAAGGAGGCGCCCACCTCCGGCATCAGCGCCGCTGCGCGCTGCATCATGCGCGCGTGGCAGTCAATGCACGGGTTCATGTGGCGGCCATGCCCGTGCGGAGGGTTCTTCACGAGGCGCAGCAGGTCGTCGGAGAAGTTCTCATAGCGCGCCGGAACGCCCAGTTGTTCCGCCGACAAGCGAGCGGCCCGGCAACTGTCGCGCTCTTCCATGCCGCAGTCGAAGACGCTGACGAAATGCAGCGACTGAACCTCGATCCCCTGATCGAGTATCAGCCGGATCGCCAGAGTGCTGTCCAAGCCGCCGGAATGTAATGCGAGGGCTTTCATTTGCTTAATCCTATAGGACTTATGGGACCTATAGGTCCTATGAACTACACTAGGGTCAGGCTAGGGCGGGAATGCACTTGCGCACCAGCCGCCGGGCCGACTCCACATCGGTCAGCCCCTGGATGATGACGCGTCCGTCCTGGAAGATGGCGAGTTGCGCCTCAGGCAGGGTCAGCAGGATCAGGTAGTTATTGTACTCCACCTTGCCCATCTGCCGCAATGAAACGGCCAGCGCGGCCAGGTCCAGCGTCACCGGGCGCGGGGGACTCAGTTCCAGTTGGCTGCGGCCGCGCACGAGCGCCGACTCGCGCGCCGGCGCTTCCAGATAATCGAAGCGCCGCAAACCGCAGGCGGGACAGTCCGCGCGACGCTTCACGCCGCTGCGATTGAACTCCAGCGTCCACACGTCGAACCTCAGCAGCCCCGGGTTCGGCTCGCCCGCTCCCGTCAGCAGCTTGAGTACCTCGTTGCTCTGGATGGCGCTGACGATGCCGGTGAGCGTATTCAGCACTCCGGCCTCGTTGCAGCTCCTGAGCGATTGAGGGCCGGGAAGTTCCTCCAACACGCAACGCAGGCAGGCGCTTCGTCCGGGCAGCACCGTCATCGTCATCCCCGACGAAGCGACCGCGCCGCCGTAGACCCAAGGCACGCCCGACTTCACGCAGGCGTCGTTGATGAGGAAACGCGCCTCCATGTTGTCCGTGCCGTCGGCGACGACCTGCGCCCCTTCGATCAATTGCAGGACGTTCTTGGGAGAGATTTCCGCGACGACGTTCTCCACCTGGATTTCCGAGTTGATCCGGCGGATGCGTTCGGCAGCCGCGACGGCTTTCGGCAGGCGACGGCAGACGTCCTCTTCCTCGAAAAGGACCTGGCGCGCCAGGTTGCTCATTTCGAGAATGTCGCGGTCCACGATGCGCAAGCGCCCCACCCCTGCGCGCCCCAGGTTCTGGACGACTCCGCTCCCCAGCGCCCCGCAGCCGAGGACGACGACAAAGCCATTGCGCAGCCGCTCCTGGCCGGCGGGGCCAATCGGCGCAAAACGCATCTGGCGGCTGTAACGCTCATTCTTGTCCGGCACTTTCTTTCCCTGCCGTCCTTGCCGTCCCTGCCGTCCCTGCTATTTGAACAGCGGCAGCAAGTCCTTGAACTCCTCGGTGCCCGCCTTGCCAAGCCACTGGAACACCACCGCCTCGGCGCTGGTCACAATCACCCCCGCCTGACGCATCTGGCTCAGGCCGTTCTCCTTGTGCGCGGGATGGCGCGAGCAGGTGGCGTCAGCCACCACCTGCACCTTGTAGCCGCGGTCCAGCAGCTCCAGGCAGGTCTGGAGGATGCAAACGTGCGTTTCCATGCCGCACAATACCACCTGCTTGCGCTTGCGCGACTTGAGCTGCTCGAGGAAACGCGGCTCCGCGCCGCAGCCAAAGCACATCTTCTCGATGGGCGCGTAGGCGTCCTCCAACGCAATAGTCAGTTCCATGACCGTCGGGCCGAGGCCGCGCGGGTACTGTTCCGTGACGAGGATCGGCACTCCCAGCCGCCGCGCCGCCAGCGTCAGCAGGCGAGCGCTCTCAATCACGCCCGCCTTTTCTCCCATGCGAGCGGCCAGCTTCTCCTGGATGTCCACCACGCACAGCACCGACTCGTCACGTTCAAGCAGATAAGGGTCCGGCATCAGGCTGCTCCGCAATCAGGTCCGCCGCCGAGTCACAGTTCCTTCGCACTGACAATCACGCGCCCGACCAGCCCGTACTCCTCGGCCTCGTTGGCGCTCATCCAGAAATTGCGATGCATATCTTTTGCCACCTTCTCCAGCGGTTGCTTCGTCTCCACGGCGATCAGCTTGTTGATCTTCTCGCGGATCTTCAGGATTTCGGAGGCCTCGATCTGAATGTCCGAGGCGCTGCCGTGAATCCCCGTAGAGGGCTGGTGAATGAGAAGGCGCGCGTTCGGCAGGCTCAGGCGGCGCTCGCGCGGACTGGCCAGCAGCACGATGACCGCCGCGCTCGCGGCCAAGCCGGTGCAGATGGTGTAGACCGGGGTCTCAACGAACCGGATGACGTCGAAGATGGCGTACCCCGCGTCGGCGTCGCCGCCGGGGGAGTCAATGAACAGCTTGATCGGCTTGGCCGCGTCCTCGTTCGAGAGCAGGAGCAACTGGCTGATCACTCGCTGCGCCGACTCCTTGTTGATCTCCCCTGCCAGCAAAATGGTGCGCAGCTTGAGGAGGCGCGAGGCCATTCCCTCCTCCCCCTTCTTTTCCTTCTCCTCGCCTTCCGGGCACTCGAATCGCAGCTTATCCATCATGATTCCCTTCCATAGAGCATCCGCGTCAAGCCGACGCTTCGACACCATGAATCACCGTGCGCAAGTTCTTTATGATAGGGGATTGCGGCTGGGAGTTCAAGGCGAGAACGGCCGATACGGATTCAACGTTCAACGCGGTGCGCCCTGCGCACCTGATCCGACGTCCAGCGTCCAACGTTCAAAGAACGACCGAACGGTCTCCGCGCCTATTTCGGCGGCGGGGATGAGGGGGCGATCTTCGGAGCGATCCCCTGCCCGGGCAGCGTCAACTCCTTTTCCTTCCCCTCAGGGACGCCCACGATGGCGCGCAGCGCCGGGATCAACTCCTTGGGGAACCCCGCCTCGCCCCGCAGGATGGACAGCACCACCTCGCGCTCTATGTAGGGGAACGGATCCAGCCCATCATTGCGCGTGCGACCCGTTGCGTTGGCAATGCCGTACTGGCGGTATGCTTCCCACCCGCGCCGCGCCAGGTCCTCGTACGTGGCCGCCTCGTCCCGCTTGTTCACACACAGGAAGAAGCAGGACTGGACGATGCAGCCGTCCACCCAGGCGCGCACTTTCGCATGCGTGCCGTTCTCATCCACCAGCTTCAAGACGAACCCCAGGACATACTCGTCCAGCGGCACACGCGGATTCGGCTTGTCGTAACGCGTGTTGAGTTCCTCGTAGTACTTCCGCGACTCGTCCTGGTAGCCCGCAAAGTACATGTCGAAGGTGATCTCTTGCAGGAATGTGACGTGCCCATCCTGTATGGAGGCGGCGCCGTACGCTTCCGATGCGATCGAAGTCTTTGCCGTCATCATTTCGTACAGCTTGTTGATGGGAGCCGCCTTGCTCAGGTCAAAGGCGGTGACCATCGCCTTCTCCGGGTCTGATCCCATGTAGGCGATGACGCCGCGCCGCATGGTCTCCTGAAGGCTGGCCAGCAAAATCCGGTCGTAGTCGATCTCCTTGCGCGTCGGATTCGCCAGCATATTCTCGCGCGCCCGTTCCACCCAGTAAATTGCGTGAGGCTCCGGGAGCCGCCAGTCGAATTTCCCGTAATCCTTCTCCATCTGCACCATAATGTCGAAGCGGTCCATCTTGTATCGGTCGCGCAGGACGCGCATGGCGACATAGTTGGCGATCTTCCGCACCGCTTTCACGTTCTTCGCCTTGATGATGGCTTCGCCGATTGCCTGCGGAATCGCGGACAGTCCGCTGGCCTTGTCGAGCTGTTTGAGCGGCTCATCGGGTGGATCAAGGGTAAACGCCGGCGCCAGCGCGGCCTTGACGTCCGCGTCGGCCAGCAGTTCCGTCAAGGTCCAATGCGACGCCTCTTCCATTCCCGGAACGTCCTGCTGCTCGCGGCTGCCCACCACGTCGTGCATGAGCAGCGCCCAGCGATGCTTGTAGTACGCGTTATGCAGGTCCAGGTCGCGCCCGATTTTGTGGTAATAGATCCAGGCGATGCGGTCCATGATGAGGCCGGACTTCGGGTTGTAGTACAGCCCGTCGTTCCGGAGCCAGTCGAGCGCGCGCTGAATCCACTGCCAGCGCGCCTCGCTGTCGGGCAACTCGGCGACGAGGTTGTACGCCATGTTCCAGCCGTTGAAGTCCCAGATTTCCTCGATGCTGGGTTCGAGTTTCCCCATCCAGTCATAGAGTTGATAGAGCTCCCAGTACTTCTCCTCCTGCTGCAGCCGGCTGGCGCGCAGCCAGACCGCGTCAATCAGCAGCCCACGGAAGCCTCCGAGCAGATGGGTGAGCAGGACGACCTCGGGGGGCTGATTCCTGGCGCTGACGCTGAACTGTCCAAGGAGCGAACGATAGACGTCCACGAACGTCAGCGTGGCCGACGCCCCCGCCATCATGGCGAGGATCAGCGCGATCAGAACAATTCTTTTAAAAGTTCCCATCGTCTGGTCTCATGTATTGGCCGTCAACGCGGCCAACTCCCTGCGGCGGAAGATCACCCACCCGGCCACCGCCGCGACTCCGCCGCGCAGCACAATCACAAAGAAGAACATATGGAGCACAACGCCGTATTCGATGATGCGGCCGTCGGCCAAAAACGCCGTGGGGTCATACGCGCCCAGGTTGGGGAACAGGCTGAAGAAGGTCCCAAGGACCCACCGCAGCGCCGTGTCGAGCGGGTGCAGCGGCTGCCAGGGGGGCACCATGCTGCTTCCAAATACGAACAAGTTCGATATCAGGTCGGTCATGATGAACCCGGCCATCTGCGATACCAGGAAAACCACCAGACTGGCGGTGACGGCGACGGGGAAGGAAAGGAAGGTTGAGAAGGCCAGGCCGAGGATCGCATAGAACGTCAGCTTCATCAGCATCAGCCCGCCGGCTCGGACGAAGTTCCAGCCCAGGCTGGTGGCGCCGTACATGACCGTCACGCCATCTCCGAAGGGAAACATCGCCGACACGTCCGACTCGTCGATGTTTGTATAGGTGATCTTGATCGTGCCATCCGGCCCGGCGAGTCGCGCGGGGATGGCAAACGTGTGGGGCCTGTTCACCAGAAAGTTGTTCTCGATCCACACATTCTCCGTCCCGGACTCATTGACGACAAAACGCCCCGGGATTTCGTGGTCGGTCGAGCCGGTGCTGCCATAGTGGCGGAAACGGATCACCAGCCACTCGGTGGTGTTGTCGCTTGCGGGTGGCGGAGCCGCCGCACCCGCCGCTGGAGCCAGGGTGGTGGTCGGGGTGGGCGCGGCCGCGCCTTTGAACGGCGGCAGCCCCGACACCGTCCACGTCACCTGCTCGTTCGGCCCGACGACCCAGGCCCCCTTCTTCAACCGCTCGGCGATCTGCATCCGGTTCCAGGCTTCGCTCTTTCCCTCCGGCAGCAGGTTTTTGTCCTTCAGGTACTTGTACTCCGTGTCCACCGCCTGGCTCAGGTCGGGCATGGGGGGCGTGACATAGCGCCGCGCGTTGAGTACCTCCGCCCTGAAGAGCGCGTACGCAGGCGGCGGCTCGCCTAGCTGCGGACGGCTCAGGTACCTGACGCAGCCGTAGGTCACCCCGAGCATCACGGCCAGCAGCACGACGTTGATCAGCATCACCCCCGCCCACTTGCCCAGCAGGAGCGTCAGGCGCGAGAGCGGCTTGGTGTCCAGCAGGAAGATCTGCTGCTGCTTGATCTCAGTGTTCAGGGTGATTGCGGAGAGGAAGATGGTGAGCACGCTCAGCAGGAGCGAGATGGCGTAGATGCAGTACGTGATGACCATGCGCACCTGCCCGGCATGGGTTTTATCCGCTTGAAGCAGGAAAGGCAGGGCCGGCACCAGCACGACGAGAAACGCCAGAAGGACCAGCACCACCTTCATCCGCATCGCCTGCACGATGGAATGGCGGGCAATGGTCCAGATCTGCTTGAGCAAGTCCATCATCACTTATCGCTCCGTCCGCCGCCGGCCTGCGCGTCCTTCCGGTCGGCGTCGCGTTTCGGCGCCAGAAGGCCGCGCAGCACGTCCTCGGTGGTCGGCTGGGCCGGCCCCGTTCCTCCCGCAGGCAGGACCATCGGCTGGCCCTTCTGCGGCTCCGTCTGCGCCTCGCCTTCCGGGCCGGGCGCGGGGACGGCGACAGAGGGGCGAACCAGATCGCTCAGAACGTCCTGATTCACCGCGGGATCCGACGGTTTCCCGGCCGGGAGCACCATCGGTCCCTCCGGCTCTTCGCTCTGCTCTACCGGGATGCTAACGGGCACTGCCTTCAGAAGCGACTGCATCAGGTCGTCGGCCTTGTTTTCGCGCTCGATGCCTCCGAAGAAGGAGGCGGCCCCCGTGCCGGCGGTGACTCCCGAGGTGGTCAGGTGCGCGGCGCGCGCTTCCTCTACCACTTTCAGGAAGAAGCTCTCCAGCCGTTCGCGCGGCGCGTGCACGTCGACGCCGGTTTCCGGCCCCTCCATCTCCCGGATCAGGCTCACTACGGCGGCGATCGTCTCTTGCTTGAGGTGACGCGAGGTGATCTGCGTCTTGGACTGCACTTCCAGCAGCGTGTGGATGTCCCCCAGCCGGCGTACGCGCCCGCCGTAAAGGATCGCCACCCGGTCGCACACATCCTCCACGTCCGCCAGCAGGTGGCTGCAAAGGAACACGGTCTTCCCGCGGCTCTTCAGTTCGAGGATCAGGTCCTTGATTTCGCGCGTGCCGGTGGGGTCGAGCCCCGTCGTCGGCTCGTCGAGGAAGAGGAAGTCCGGATCGTTGATGAGCGCTTGCGCCAGCCCGATGCGCCGCGCCATTCCCTTGGAGTACTCCACCAGCGGGCGCTTCCGCTGCTGGGCCAGGCCCACCATGTCCAGCAGCAGGTTGACGCGGTTGCGCCGTTCGTGCCGCGGCAGGTTGAACAACCGCCCGTAGAACTCCAGCGTCTCCTCGGCGTTCAGGTACCGATAGAGGTAGGAATCCTCCGGCATGTAGCCGATTCGGTCCTTGATGGTGATATTGCGCGGGTCGCGCCCGAACACCGCCGCCCGTCCGCTGGTCGGGAAGAGCAGCCCCAGCAGGATCTTGATGAGCGTGGACTTGCCGGAACCGTTCGGTCCCAGCAAGCCGAACACCTCGCCCCGGACCACCTGCAAGTCCACCCGGTCCAGCGCGCGGACCTTCTGGCGCATCCAGAAGTCGCGGTAAGTCTTGGTGAGCTGGACCGTCTCAACGACCACTTGGCGTTCTGCTGCCACGCCTGCATCTCCTCACTACTGTTGCTCGCCGCCGTACGGCGCTATCTCTTCGCCGAAACGCACCAGGCGGGCGCTGTTGAAAATGACGATAAAGGAGCCGACGATGTGAAGAAAAGCGGCGGTAATCGGCGACAGAACTCCTTCGGTGCTCAAGCCGAGGCCGACGATGATGAACACGAGGGCGAACAGCAAGTTCTGGTTCACCACGCTGCGGGTGCGCCTGGACAAGCGGATGAGGAACGGCAGGCGCCCCAGGTCGTTGGACATCAGGGCGATGCTCGCGGAGTGAATGGCAATGTCGCTGCCGGCGGCGCCCATGGCGATGCCCATGTCGCCGGCGGCAAGCGCCGGAGCGTCGTTGACGCCATCCCCCACAACCGCCACGTGCATCCCGGCATCCTTCAGCTTGTGGACCAGTTCCAGCTTCCGGCCTGGCAGGCATTCCGCTTCCACCTCGGTGCAACCCAGTTCCGCCGCCACGCGGCGCGCGACCGACCAGCGGTCGCCCGTGAACATGGTCAGCCGGCGAATCCCCAGCTTACGCAGCTCGGCCGTCGCCTTCTTGGCCTCCGGCCGCGCCTTATCCTCCAAACCGATCCAGCCGATGGCTTTGCCGTTCTCCGCTATGTACAGCACGCTGAAGCCGACCATCTCGTCAAGGTCGACATCCAGCCCGCCAAAGTTCACGCCGCTTTCCTTAAGCCACGTGTCGCGCCCGACCATCACCTTGGCGCCCCCCACGTTCGCGCGCACTCCCTTGCCCGCCTCCTCGTGGATGTCGGCAGCCTCGCCCCAGGAGATCCCCGCCTCCCGGGCGACCCGCACGACAGCCTGGGCAACCGGGTGGTTGCTGTGCGCTTCGGTCGCGGCGGCCAGTTTGAGCATGTGCGCCGGGTCCACCCCTGCCGCCGGGGCCAGCCGACTGACGGCCAACTGCCCGGTGGTCAGCGTGCCGGTCTTGTCGAAGGCGATGGCATTCAGGCGGCCTGCGGCTTCGAGGTCCCCCACGTCCTTGACCAGGATTCCGAGCCGTGCGGCGCTGCTCAGCGCGGCCACCATCGCAGTGGGCGTCGCCAGAACGAAGGCGCACGGACAGGTCACGATCAATGCCGTGATCGCCTTCTCCATGTCCCTGGTGAAGAACAGGATGAAGAATACAATCATCATGACGACCGGGGTGTACCAGAGGATGTACCGGTCAATAATGCGCATGAGCGGAATCTTGGTCTTTTCCGCGTCCAGGATCAGATGGCGCACCTGGCCCAGCGTGGTGTCCTCCCCCACGCGGGTGACCCGCACTTCCAGCGAACCGGTCAGGTTCACGGCGCCGGCGAACACCTGGTCGCCTGCCCCCTTGTCCACCGGCAGCGATTCGCCGGTGATGCTCGCCTCATTCATGGTGGAGGCGCCGGTGACGATCTCGCCGTCGGACGGGATGGTCTCGCCCGGACGAATGCGCACGCTCTGGCCGGGCTTCAGTTCGGAAGCGTCCACGTCCTGCACCCCGCCGCCCGCCATGAGCAGGTGCGCGCGCGTGGGCGCCATGCGAATCAGGCTCTCGATCGCCTGGCGCGCGCCCAGCGCCGTGCGGTGCTGGATCAGGTCGGCCAGCAGCATCAGGAAGCTGACCACGCCGGCCTCCTGATATTTCCCAATGGCGATGCATCCCATGACCGCGATGGCCACCAACTCGATCATGTGGCGCTCCCCGACAATCAGGTCGGAGATGGCCCGCACGACGATGGGGATGCCCAGCAGCAAGGCCCCGACGAGCGCGCACATCATCTCGATGCCGCGCGGGTCGTCGAACAGGTGCGGCGCGAGGTAGGAGTTGATAATGAGGGCGCCACCCAGGAAGGAGCCGATGAGCGACAGCGCGACGATGCGCTGCTCCCGCTCCGACGTGAGGTGGTGCTCCTCAGGCACCATGTGCCCGGACGCTGTGCTCATGAACAAAGTCTCCTATGCTTGGCCTTCGGTCACCGTTGTTCCGGAACGATCGTTTCCTGACGGCGAATCTCGGTGCGGCGGTTAAGCCAGATCTCCAGCGTGGAACGTTCCTGCTGGTTCGGATTGTAGATGAACTTCTCATAGCAGTTGCTCAGCACGTCCTGGACCGCCTCGATGCGCATTTCCTCCAGGAACACCTTCAGGCTCGCGGCGTCGGCGGCGGTGTCGCCGGCCACGAGTTTGGCGATGCTGGCGCTGTCGGCGCTGGCCTCGCTGACCACCGTGGTCCTGTAGGTTTTCGCCTCGGCGGTGATGCTGGCCACCTCTCCCTTGGCGTCGGCGAGCAGCTTGCTGATCTGCTCTTCGGCCGTCCGCACGCCGGCGGCGTCGGACTTGCCATAGGCCGTCCAACGCGCCTCGATCGCCTGGCCGAGCTTCAGCCCAGCCTCCCCCGCCGCGTCAATAAGCATCTTGTTGGCGGAGCGCTCCGCCTCTTTCATGGCCGTCTCGGCCCCCTGGTGCGCGCCGAGCACGCTGTCGAACGCCGACTTGACGTTCTCCGGCGGGCGGATCGTAATGAAGGTCACCCGCTGCACCTCCAAGCCGAGGTCCAGCTTCCTGATCATCTCCTGCACGCAGGACTGAACGTCCTCCCCCAGCGCGACCGTCCCGTGCGGATAGACGTCGTTGACCGCTTTGTGGCTGAACTTAACGATGACCGCGTTCTGTACCAGCCCCTTGATCAGCCGTTCTTCATTCGCTTCATCGCCGACGTTCTGGTAATAGCTGACGATGTCGTCGGGGCTGGCGTCCGTGCCCCCCCGGATGCTGTAAGTCACTTGCAGGCGCCCCTGCATCAGATTCATGTCGCCGGTCAGCACCACGCCGTTGTCGGCGCCCGGAACATACTCCTGGTTGGGCGCGCCTTTGCTCGCCGCGTTTTCCTTGGTCTCAGCGCTGACCTTCGGCCAGAAAACGTTGACGTCCATTGTCTTGGTCCGCACCCAGACCGGGATCACCTTGTCAATCGGGTAGGGCAGGGCGTAATGAATCCCCTGGTCTTTAACCAGCGCCCGGTCGGCCCGGCCAAAGCGCTCGATGATCACCTTCTGGTCCGATTGGACGGTGAAGAAGCCGCGACTGATGAAGAGCACCACCAGCACGAGCATGACGAATGTCAGCACCCGGAAACTCATGCGCAGGGCGTTCGTCAGCGACTGGCTGGCCGCGTCAAAGGCCGGCTCGGCGGTCTGTGGCCGTTTCTCAGCGTCGGTTTCAGGCGGCAGTTTTGGTTCTTCAGACACGAGTCAAATCCTCCGTCTGGTTCTCAGGAGCCTGGCAGGCTCGGAATCAGTTCTTGTTCTCGGGCCTCGTGGCGGTCGGGACTTCCTGGACAAAAACGTCCACCGGCGGCATCGTGATATCCAGGACGAAGGTGGTCTTCTCCTTGAGCATCGCCCGCATGGCGCGCAGCTTGCGCAGATAGACCTCCAACTCCGGGTATTTCGCAAACACCTGGTAGTACTCCTTGGCCTTGGCGTCTCCTTCGCCCTTGATCTTCTCCGCCTCGCTGCGGGCCATCGCCAGGATCTGCTTGCTCTGCGACTCCGCCTGGCTGCGGACCTCGCTGGCGCGCGCCTTGCCGGCGGACTCGATGTCCCCCGCCTCCTTGTTGCGCTCGGCAATCATGCTCTGATAGACCTGGTTGGCCACGCTCTCGGGAAGCTCCAGGCGCTTAATCTTGACCAGCTCGACCTTCATGCCGAACGTCTCCATCGCTTCGGTGCTGGCCTTTGCCGCAATCGCGTCTTCGATCTGGGCGTACTGCGGCTCCTTGTTGATTGAAACAAGGTCCTGCAACTGACGTGTGCCCATCACCGCTTCCGCAGAATGCTGGATGATCGGCTGCAGCGCGGTCCAGGCGGCCTTGGTGCAGTCCGCCGGCTTGTAACGGCCGAAGTTCTTGTTGAACTTCAGCACGTCGTCAATCCGCCAGCCCACCAGCAGCGAGGTGATGACGTTGAAGCCGTCCCCCGTGCGCGACTCCTTGAAGCGCCCCTCCTCGGCGAACAAGCGGTTATCGAACAGCCGCACTTCGTCGATCGGCCAGGGCGCCTTGAAGTGGTACCCCGCCTCGACCGGCTTGCTGAGGGGATTGCCGAACCTCAGCACCAGTCCCACCTGGCTGCTCGAGACGGTGAACGCGAACAAGTACAGCAGCAGACTCACCGCAATAATGACCGCCACGACGACCGTAAAGGCATGCTTGCTCATTCAGTCACTCTCCTTACTATTTCTTCGGGCTGGGTTCACCGGTTTCGACCTTCTGGAAATCGCCGAGGGACTCGATGCTCGTGCGCAGCGGGTCCTCCAGGTTCAAGCGCAGATGCTCGCGATCCAGCTTGCGCACGGCCAGGACGTACTTGCGCACGTCGGTCAGGCCGTCCTGAAGGGCGGCCATGAATTCCCGCATCTTGAAGACGTCGCCGGCCAGGGCATACAACTCGGCCTGGGCCTGGAAGCGCGTGGCCGCCCCTTCAATCCCGGCAATCCGGCTGGTATAGTACTCCTGCGCGTCATACTTGGCGGCAGCGGCGTCCCCCTGCACGGCGTTGAGGACTCTCTTCGCCTGCGCCTCGGCATTGAGGTAGTCAATCTGGTTCTGCGTGACGGCAGTGATCAGGCCGTGGAACGCGCGGGGCAGCTCCCCCTCGACGGGAGGATGGACTTCTTCCAGTCCGACCCCCAGCACGGTGGCGCCCAGCGGCTCCAACTCCGTGTTCATGCGCTTCTTGAGCTCCTCGGCCGCCGCCATGCGCCCGGGGCCCATCAACGTGAAGATGTCCCTGCCGGCGAAATACTTGTTCACTTCGCGGTTCGCGATGGCGTCCACCAGTTTCTCCGCATCCACGCTCTCGTAATGCCACTTATACACGTCGCTGATCTTGTAACGGACGGTGGCAGCGGCCACCAAGAGGTTCACGACAGGCACGTCGCTCTTGCGCAGCCCGGTCTGGGTGGCGCCGACCATGACATCGAATTCCTTCTCGTAGTGCTTGACCGTCCAAACATCCTTCTGATCTTCCGCCACCGTGCGCGCGCCTGAATGCCCCAGCGAGATGATCTTCACCTCGTTGGCCGGAAAGCGGCAGACGTTCTCCACCGGCCAGGGCCACTTCATGCACAGCCCCGGAGGCACGGTTCGGACGTACTTGCCGAAACGCTCGAGCACGCCCTGCTGCTCCGGCCCGACGATCACAAAACAGCTCAAGCCATACAAGGTGAGCAATTGGAAGAGCAGCAGCGGCGCAATCGCCTGCTCCAGGAACCGATAGAACCAGGTCTGCGACACGCGGAACCCGAACTGATAGTCCAGGGTGGCCGCGATGGTCTTGAACACACCTCCCGGCTGCGACAACAGCCCCAGCAGGCGGCTGTCGTACGCCGGCCGGGCCTCCACGCCGCCAACGCGCGGACGATAGAAGTCCAGGACGAAGTTCAGCAGGCTCTCCAGCAGAATGATCGTCATCAGCCCCAGGGCGCAATAGGCGAGAATGCGGTCCGGGTTCTCATACTTGAAGGAGCCGGCGAAGTAGGCAACGACGGCCGCCAGGCTCAACAAGGTGCTGAGCATGAGGTAGCTGCCGACGGCGCGCGCGGGCCGCCATGCCGCCTGACGCGACATGCCGGCCGCATACATGGCCATCAGGAAGAGCACGAACCCCATCGCAAAGAAGAAGGCGAGGCTGAAGAACGCCCGGTCGGCGATGACTGCGGAGTTGGCGACCGTACCGAGCGCCAGCATCCCCACCACAATGCCCGCCAGCGCCAGCACCATGGCCAGGCTGAAGATCGGGCCGATATACTTCTCCAGGATGCGCAGCCGATTGCGGGCCGCGAACGCCTGGATCTCGTCCTCCTCGAACAGCGCGCCGCGCGCGCCGCCCGCCTCGCGCTCGGCCTTCAGGCGCTCCCACTCCTCCTGCTCGGCCTCTGCCAGCCGATTAAGCCGCAGGCTTAGCAGCGCCATCAGCGACACCGGCGCCCCTATCAGCGCCGCCCACCCCAGCACTTTCGCCGTCGCCGCGCCGGAATAATACCCGAACCACAGGGCAAGCGCCGCGGCCAGCAGTTGCACAATCATACCGGCAATGGCTGCAAGTTCCGCCGGCTTTCGATCAAGCCTTGTCACTTCACCCTCCTCCTCTTCGTTCAGTCCAGCATGCTACCGGACGATTCACGCCGCTACGCCACTTCCCGGTCCTGGAACAGCAGCATCGCCAGGAACAACAAACCCGCCAGGATGAAAGCGCAGTACAGTCCGCTGCCCGCCACCAGAATGGGCGGCACCTTGCGTCCCATCGTCAGCGAGTCGCTCACCCAGAACACTTGCAGGTTCGGCACGATGCGGTACAGGATCCGCGCCAGCGCCATGTCACGGTCGCGGAACAGGTAATCGGAAAGCAGCCCGAGCAGAAAGACCCCCGAGCAGAGCGTCACGTTCACCACCACCGTCAGCCGCGTCGAGGCCGCCACCGCCACTCCCGCCAGCAGCAGGATCGCCCAGAGCGTCATCAGGCATCCGCCGATCAGCGGGACGTTGATCCCTGCGCCGAAGGCGCCGAACTTGAACTCGCGCGGGTTCACAAAACTGAAGATCAGGAACAGCAGCGTGAACAGCGGGATCATCATCCCGATCGCACGGCTGGTGAACTGCTTGTCGTTGAAAAAGTTGCTGTAGATGCCGTACGCCACTGCGATGAACATCGCGCCGAACAGCGAAAGCGCAACCGGCAGGCAGATGTCCTGACCATACTCCGCCTCCATCGCCCCGCTGCTCGAAGTCAGCACCAGCGTCAGCGACATCAGGTACGTCGCCACCGTCAGTCCGGCGATGACTCCCAGGAACTTGCCCAGGATGAACTCCCCGCGCCCCACCGGCTTGGCGATCACGGTCAGCACGGTGCGGTTGTCCAACTCTTCGGAGATTACGCTGGAGGCCGTGAACGCGGCCAGCAGCAGTCCCGCCAGCATCGTGGTAGCCAGCCCCATGTCTATGATCAGGCGCGGCGACTGCTGCAGAGCGAACATCGTGATGTACGGACTGATGGCGATCAGCACCACGGCCAGCCCGAGGACCACGCCGTAGACCGGCTGGCGTATGCTTTCCACAAACGTGTTCGCCGCGATGGCATACACCTTGGCGATAAAGTAGAGCAGGGCCGACGGCCGTTCGGTTGTCGCATTGACCCTGTATCGGTTGACGCTCATCGAGTCACTTTTCTGCTCGACCATTGAGTGAATGCCGACAGCACAAGCGCGACAACGGCTTTCGTGGGGGCCACGCGGCCTGAGTCCGAATAAGGCCGACAAGACTTCACCACTCCTAGGGTTTGCGGTCTGCCATCAGGGGGATGGACCGGGTCCGCAAGAGCAACATATTATCACATTGACAGGAAATTGCAAGTGCTTTTTTTTACCAACGGCTCTCATCGCATGCGGGCAAGCCGAAGAGCGACTCCGCGTTGCGCGCAGTCGCCTCTGCCGCCGAGGCCCCCCTGAGCCGCGCAAGCGCCTCCGCCGTGGCGGTCAGGCGTGCCGGTTCGTTGCGCTGCCCGCGCCATGGAACGGGGCTCAGGTACGGGCAATCCGTCTCAATCAAGACGCGCTCCATGGGCACCGCCGCGGCCGCCTCGCGCAGCGCGTCGGACTTCGAGAAGGTCAGCGGTCCGGCAAACGAAAGATGAAGCCCAAGCCCAAGAAACGCCTTGGCCTCGGCCGGCCCTCCGCTGAAACAGTGCGCCACGCCGCAAATCTGCCCCCGGTACGGCTCCAGCACCGCCAGCGCTTCATCGAATGCATCGCGGCAGTGCAGCACCAGCGGCAGCCCCCTCTGCAAGGCCAGTTCAATCTGCCAGATGAACGCCTTGCGCTGCCCCTCGCGCGAGGAGTGACCATAATGATAATCTAGCCCCGTCTCCCCAATCCCCACCACCCCCGCAGCGCCGGCCAACTCCGCAATCGCCGCCCGCGCGGCGTCGTCCGCCTTGTCCGCATCGTGAGGATGAATCCCCACGCACGCGAAGATGACTCCCGGCCGCGACTGCGCCAGCCGTACCGCCGCTCGCGAGGAATCCACCCCGGTCCCGATGGTAACGATCCGGCCGACCCCCGCCGCGCGCGCCCGCTCCAGCACCGCCTCCAAGTCCTGGGCGAACTGCGCATCGTCCAGATGTGCGTGCGTATCCACCAGCATCGGCTTGTCACATCCTTTAATAGCGTAGCGCGCCCCTTGCCGGGCAGGATAGCAGAGCTCCCAAGACCCCGCAACCCGGCAGGCGTGCACAGGTGCCGGTAATCCCTGTTATACGGCCTGGAGGTGCACGGCGGAACGCGCGTGCCGTAGGAGCAAGGCATGCCTTGCCCCTACAACGGAAGATGAGTCGCCTGCCCCTGGTCTTGCTCAACCTGCCGGCTACGATTTGACCTCAGCCGTCGGCGGCTGAGGTTTGGAGTCCCCTTCAACCCGCGTCAGTTCCCCATAGACGTGGCCGATGAAGGCATCGGCTGTGACCTTGAGCGGCAGATGGCTCGCATCGTCCGACACCCACAGCACCATTGCCCGCACCTTCCTGGTGTCCGGGGCCTTTCCCACTTCGTGGAACGTGGGAACAAGCCGCAGAGCGTCAAAGGTCCCCGCCTTCACCGTAATCCGCTCCCGCCCCACCACGGTCACGGAGAACTCATAGAGGTGCCTTCCGACGATGACCAGGGTCTTCTTGACTTCACCGACCGTCAGGCTCTGGCTGCGCAGGACATAGGCAAAGGCGAACGCATCGCCCGGGTTCTCGCACTGGATCGTCGAGTTCTTGACGGAGGGCGGCATGGCGGCGTCGCTCTGCTTCTCGCGTTTGTACGACGCCGATTTCCTCTCGCGATCGAACACCACGGTTTCGGTGGTCTTGCGGCCGTTCTCCGTCTTGTTGAGCCGGTTGTAGAGCGGAACGAGCGTGTCTGCGGAGGCCACGGACCAGCCGCTTGCGCGAAATTCATAGAGCTTGTCCACGACGCTGGTGGTCCGCGCCGCCACGCGGAAGGTGTACACCTCTTCGTTTTCCACCGACCCCTTCTCAACCCACACCCTTCCCTCGGCGGCCGTGATGCCGTTCCACCCGAACTCATAATAGAGCGCCTCGCCGTCCCCGAAGGCGGGCTTCACCGCCGCCACGGTCGCAGGCGAGGCGGGGCGAGCGGAGGGTTGAGACGCGGGCTGCGCTATCACGTCAACGGCAAGGACGCACGCTGTGACGGCCAGTAGCAGGCGCCAGCCAGATAGAGCTGTATTCTTCATCGGACTATCCTCCAAAGACAAGAGGTCTTGATGCAGCGCGCTCGAAGCGAGCCTGTCTCAAGCAGTCTTCTCGGTCAGGCAATGACTTCACCTGCATCTCCCGTCCGCTATCTTAGACGCATTGCGCGGGCAAATGATAGGCGAAAATGCGGAATTCGTGCGCAATCGTTCGTTTTCCCCCTCCAGTTCTTGCATCCACACTGCCAGCGGGACAGGCGCGAGCGCCTTATCCCGCACTCTTTCTATAGCCCCACTGTCCCTATTGTCCCATTTTCCCGATCTCCTCAATACGTCGCATTTTTCCGCAGCCCACCGCTGCATTTCTTCGACGATCTTCTCCGGCACGGCGGGGCATGTGTTGACGGCAGTTCTTCCACCCGCTGATGAGCATGGGCCAGAAGAGAATCTTCAAAAGGGTCCTGCGATACACGCCTCTTCGAGGCAGACGTCCGAGGGCGGCATATCCATCCGGTACATGGAACTGACGTTGTCCGAGGCGTCGCCCAGACGCGTATTTCGCGCGACGCCGGCCAGCAGCGGGCCGCGTGGCTTCTGCGTCTCACGGTCAATGATCCACGGGTCAATGACCAGCGACCTGGCGTGAATCTTCTCCATTTCGGATTGACTCAGGATCGTTGGCTTCGTGATCTTCATGCCTTATCTCTCATTGACCCGCGTGTCTCGCGGCCCCCTTCATATGGGCCGGGACCGTCCGCTTCCCATCAGAGATCTCCGCGCTCCCTGCCGGCGCCATACACATCCGGGCGACCCTCTCCAGCGCCTCATCTCAGGACGGCCGTGCGGTGACGGACGAGCGTCGCTGTTGCCAATTCATCCCAACGGGAAGCGGACGTGCCACACCCCCGTGACTGGCTGATGCCATGGTCAGAGTTCGATGCTTTGACAGCCACTGCTGCCAACAGGTAGACTCAGCATATTAATCGTTGAACGCGCATCAGCAAGTCATGAAAGGGCGTCCAATGTCGCGTATTCGGGTGGGGATCATCGGGGCCGGCGGTCGCGGGATTCTCAGTTTTGGCCAGCTCTTCACGACGGAGTTCGCGCGCGACGTGAAAATTGTTGCCCTGGCGGACACGAACCGCGAGCGCGCAAAGGCCGGCCTGAAGTATCTCGGCCTTGCCACGGAAATCCATGAGGACTATCACGATCTCCTCGCGCGGAAGGACGTGAACGCCGTGGTCGTCACCACTCCGGACTATCTCCACGAAGAACAATGCGTCGCCGCGTTCAGGCAAAAGAAGCACGTGCTGGTGGACAAGCCGCTGGCGATCACGGGGAAGGGCTGCCTGCGCGTGATGGAAGCGGCCCGGCGCGCGGACACGCTGCTTTACATGGGGTTCAACCTGCGCCACGACGTAGTGCTCAAGGAACTCAAGCATCTGGTAAGCCAGAACACATTCGGGAGGGTCTACTCGATCCAGGCCATCGAGCATTACGACGGCGGGCGCACGTACATGGCGCGCTGGAACCGGCTCAAGAAGTATACCGGCGGACTGTTCATTCACAAGGGGTCGCACGATTTCGACATCATCAACTGGCTGATGGGCGAAGCGCGGCCGGCGCGCGTGAGCTGTTTCGGCAACGTCTTCACCCTCAACCCGAAGGGGCTGCCGTTCAAGACGCGCCCCGGAGTCAAGGTGGGCCCGACCTGCACCGCGTGCGCGTACCTCAAGAAATGCCCCGATGCCTTGCCCATTGTTCCCGTCCCACGGCCGACCGGCTACGCCGGAGCGTTGGCGCCCATGTTCAACGAGAAAGCCGCCGCGGCGGACGGGTACCACCGCGACCTGTGCATCTACCTCTCCGATAAGGACACGCACGACCAAGGGATCGCCATCGTCGAGTACGACAACGGGGCGACCGCCTCGCATTCCGAGTACTTTGTGACCTCCCTCACCAATCGGCGCTACTTGGTCGAGGGGACATTGGGCCATGGCGAAGGAGACCTGGCGGCCAACCGGGTCGAGGTTCGGCCCCGCTGGTCCCAGGAAGTCATCACGCATGCCGTCGAGCGCCAGGAAGGCGGACACGGCGGCGCGGACAACCATATGTGCGCTGAATTCATTCAGTGCGTCAAGCGTGGGTTGCGCCCCAGCGCCAGCGGGATTGACGGGGCCTGGAGCGTGGCGATCGGCCAGGCGTGCGAACTCTCGCGCGCCGAGAAGCGCATGGTGCGCATCAGCGAAGTGCTCGATGTCAAGAGTTCGCTGCTGAAGGCGAAGCACTAGCGCGCCTTCGTCCCGGAGTCTGTCCGATGAGGCTGTCCAAGCTGGCCGCGCTGGCGGGGCTGCCCCTGCTCGCAAACCCGCAGAACGCTGCGGCGGCTGAGATCATGCGCGTCTGCACGGCCAACCGCATCAGCGAACTGCTCAGCGAGGCCGCGCCCACCACGCTGCTCGTCACCGCACTGGCCAACCGCCACCTCGCGCACGTGGCCGAACTGACCGAATCCCCGGCGATCTGCCTGGCCAACAGCGTCGTTCCCGACGCATCGCTGCTGGAGGCCGCCCGCACGCGCGGTCTCGTGCTGCTGACCTCGCCGGAGGACCCCGCCCGCACGGCGGACCGGCTCTACCGCGCCCTTCAATCCGAAGGCGGAACCTGACCGTGGACACCTGCGCCTGCCATATCGCCGGCGGAAACTTCGACAGCGCCGGAGAGGCCTCCAGCCTGCTCAAGGAAGCCTTGAAACGCATCGGGGTGGAGCCGGAACTGATCCGCCGCGCCGTGATTGCCGCCTACGAGGCGGAGATGAATGTGGTGATCCACGCCCGCCGCGGCCGGTTGGAGGCGCGCATCGCGCCGGACCGCGTCGAGGTGGAAGTGGACGACGAGGGGCCGGGAATCCCGGATATCCCGCGAGCGATGACGGAGGGATACTCGACGGCCCCTCCGGAGGCGCGCGCTCTGGGCTTCGGCGCAGGAATGGGCCTTCCCAATATCAGGCGTTGCGCCGACAATCTCTCCCTGGAATCCAACGTCGGGAAGGGGACGCGGCTGCGTTTCACCATCCTGATCAAGGGGGTTCAGGAGCATGGGGAGTCCGGCCATGGCCTCGAATTTCTGCACGAGCGCTGCGACGATTGCCGACTCTGTCTGAAAGCGTGTCCCACCGGCGCGTTACGTGTGCGCCGCGGCTGGCCGCTGGTGCTGGAGCACCTGTGCATTAACTGCAACGAGTGCATCCGTTGCTGCCCCACCGGCGCCATCCGAATGCGCGAGCGCCCGATGGACGTTGCAGGGGCGCAGCATGCTGCGCCCCTACGGGCAGGCGCGGCGCGTCCGGCTCGTAGGCCGGAGGCACCAACGCTTGTCCTGTCGGCAGGGCTGGCGGCGCGGATCGCGGACAACCCCGCCGAGGCGGCGGCGCTCTTGACCGCGCGCGGGTACCGGCGCGTCCTCTGGCTGGACGCCTGGCGCGAGGCGGTGCGGTATGAGGCGTTGCGCTCTTCCGCCGCCCGACCGATGATCCTCCCGACATGCCCCGCCGTCGTCGCGCTCGTCGAGAGCCGCTATGCGGGACTCATCCCGCATCTCGCCCCGGTCGCTTCGCCCATCGAGAGTATGGCGGAACAACTGGCCGATGAGTCATGCGAAGTCGTCGCCTCGTGCCCGGCGGAGGCACTGCTGCTGGCGGCGCGTGGCATGTCTGCCGTTTCGCCCCAGACGTTCCTCTCGCAGCTGGGCATCTCCGCACAACCGGAGATCGCGCAAAATCAGGAAATCCTTCCGCCCGCTGCGGACCCGCAAATTCTCCGAGTCACCGGGCTTGCCGATGTCATGCGCACATTGGACGCCCTTGAGGACGGCCACATACCCGAAGCAGTCGCGCTGGAACTGTTCGCATGTCCCGGCAGTTGTGATGCCGTCAAATCGCAGATCAATAATCGCAAATCAGTAATCGCAGATCGTCCGTTTCCCTCCTTCTGCAATGACGATCCCAGCCTGACCGCAACGGCCGCTCCCCTGAAAACGCCGCGCGCTCCCCGGCCGGGAATTCGACTGGACAGGGAGATGGCCGAGGCGATCCACAAGCTGGGTCGAATGGATGAACTGACGCGCTCGCTGCCCGGGACAGACTGCGGGCTTTGCGGCGCGCCGACCTGTCGCGCGCTGGCCGAGGACGTCGTCCTGGGTCGCGCCGTTCGCAAGGACTGCCCACGCTTCCATGATAACCCCAAGGAGGATGGCCGATGACGCTCCGCGAGATCGCCGCGCAACTGCACTGGAAGGAACTGACACCGGAACTGACGACGCCGAAGGAAGCGCAGATCCGCAGCGGGCACGTCAGCGACCTCTTGAGCGACGTCCTGGCGCACGCCCCCGCCGGAGGGGTGCTGGTGACGATCCAGCTCCACATGAACGTGATTGCCGTCGCGGTCCATGCCGAACAGGCCGCAGTGTTGTTCGCGTCCGGACTGGCCCCGGAAGAGCCGGTGCGCCAACGCGCCTTGCGCGAGAAGCTCCCCCTCTACTCCTGCGGCGAGACCGCCTTCGACGCGGCGGGCAAACTGTACGCGCTCGGAGTCCGGGGGAGGCCTGCGTGATCTGGCGCGCGGCAGACCTGCACATTCACTCCGCGCTCTCTCCCTGCGCATCGCCGGAAATGACTCCCCGGCGCATCGTGGCCGAGGCGGTGCGGCAGGGCCTGACGGTCATCGCCCTCTGCGACCACAACAGCGTGGCGAACGTCGCCGCAGTCCAGGAGGCGGCGCAGGCGCCGTTGCTCGTACTGGCCGGCATGGAGATCATGACGCGCGAGGAGGCGCACATCGTCGGGCTTTTCCCCGACGTGGCGCGGGCCGAGGCCGCCGCACGCTGCGTCAGCGACTCCCTCCCTCTGCTGGAGACAGAAGCCTCTGTGTTCGGAGAGCAGTGCCTGATGGACGCGCAGGACCGCGTCATCGGGCGCGAGAAGCGAATGCTGGGGGCCGCCTGCGCGCTCGATCTCGATGAGACCGTGCGGTTGATCCACTCCCACGGCGGACTGGCCGTGGCGGCCCACGTGGACCGCCCCTCATTCAGCGTCGTAAGCCAGCTCGGGTTCCTGCCGAAGCCAAGCGAATTCGACGCCATCGAGATCACCCCCTTCGGCATGCGCTCCGGGCGACAGCAGAAGTTCAAGGACTCCGGTCTGCCGATGATCGTCTCGTCGGACAGCCATTACCTCACCGACATCGGACGGGGATTCACTGAACTGCAGATGGAAGCGCTGGACTTCGGCGCGTTGGCGGCCGCGTTGACCGGACCGGAGTCCGGGAGACGGCCCCATGCGTGACCTGTCGCTGCACCTGCTGGACCTGATCGAGAACTCCACGCGCGCGGGGACCTCCGTGGTCGCCATCTCCATCGAGCAGGACCGCGCGCGCGACCTGATGACGGTCTCCATCGAGGATGACGGCCCGGGCCTGGCTGCGCCGCCGGAGCAGGCGACTGACCCGTTCTACACCACCAAGCCGAACAAGCGCGTGGGACTGGGGCTGAGCCTTTTCGCGGCGGCCGCCGAACGAGCGGGCGGGCGGGTGGACACCGGACAGTCGCCGCTGGGAGGTTTGGCTCTCCGGGCAACGATGCGGCTGGGGCACGTCGACCGCGCGCCAATGGGGGACATCGGCTCCACGTTGGCGACCGCCATCTGCTCCAATGGCGGGGTGGATTTTCGAGTGAGCCTTTCTGTCGACGGGAGGCTGTTCGCCGTCAGTTCCGCCGCAACGGCCGCGCGCATGCCACCGCCGAACGACAGCGCATTCATGGTTGCCCGCCAGGTCGCCACGGAAATCCGCAACGCCATGGACCGGCTGAAATTCATCGAATGACTCAAAGTCGCCTATTGCATTGGGCCTGGATTACGCTACAATGTTCGCAACGCTCCTGATGTTATAGACCGCGTACGCGACAGACAAAGATCGTACTGCAATAGAGTCTCTCGTCGGCAATTCGGCGGCACGCCGTTAAAAGAGTGGGGATAGTTGCGTGCCATCAGGTTTGCGAGGCTGCCTTGCGGCAGTGGAAGCATGTTCCGTCTCGGACTGCACCACATCCTGCGAGACGTTGCGCCGGGGACCGGCCACCCGACATCCTCTGCCCCCGCCGTTGGTCACCCTTCGCCGTACCGGCCGCCGCGACGCGCCGCGTTCTTTCCGCCCCGCCTGTTCAGACAAGGGAGGGACTGCGCATGACCATCAACTTCACCGCCGCTGAACTGCTCGGCATGGCGATCCAGGTCGAGGAGCGCGGCATCCGCTTCTACCAGAGCGCCGCCGAAAAGAGCCGCATCGAGCGCTCCCGCCGCCTGCTGCTGGATCTGGCGGAGCGCGAGAATGAGCACCGCGAGACGTTCTCCGGCATGCTCGAAAGGCTGACTCCGCCTGAGAAGGACTCCCACACATACGACCCGGACAACGAGTCCGCACTCTACCTGAGCGCGCTCGCCGATGAGCAGGTGTTTCCGCGCACGGATCCGGCGCTGCTCCTGGGATCGGATCCCTCCGCCGAGCTGGTCCTGAAGACCGCCCTGACCATGGAGAAGGAGTCTATCGTCTTTTACGTCGGCCTGCGCGACATGGTGCCCGAGCGCCAGGGCAGGCACCGCGTGGATGAGATTCTGAAAGAAGAGATGCGGCACGTGACCATTCTGCGCCAGGAACTTGCCCGCCGTTGAGCGGGGAGGGCTCGGTAAGGAGCCGGAAATGAGCGTGAAGAAGTTGAGCGTGGCGGAGTTGAACGCCTGGGTCGAGGCGCTGATCCCGAAGCATCGCGTGGTGGGGCCGCAGGCCAAGATGGACCGTTTCGCGTATGACGACCTGAAGAGCGCCAGGGAATTGCGGCTGGACCACGACGTGACGCTGATCCCCCCGAAGAAATACTTGCAACCCCAGCGCGAGGTGATCGTGCGCTACGACAAGTCGGGGCGCTTCGAATCCGTGATGGACGCGCGGCCGCTCCTGCTGTTCGGCGTGCATCCGTACGACGTGGCGGCCATCGCGCAGATGGACGACGTCTTCGCGGCGGATTCGCAGGACGCGCATTACCTGGAGCGCCGGCGGAACACGGCCATCGTCGCCTGCGACGTGCAGACCCCCTCGCCCAGCGTGTTCGCTGGTTGCATGGGAACCGCGGTGGTGGAGGACGGGTTCGACATTTTGCTGACGCGCGTCGATGAGACGTATGTGGCTGACGCGCGCACGGAGGCCGGCGAGGCGCTGCTGAAGGAGGCCCCCCGCCTGCACGAGGCGGAGGAGGCTCTGCTCCGACGCCGCGACCAGATCTGGAAAGACGCCCGCCGCCTGCTCCGCAAGCATGTGCTGAACTGCAAGCCGGAGGAGATTCCCGTGCTGCTGGAACGCAGCCAGGAGCACCCCGTCTGGCAGCGCAAGTCGGACCTTTGCTACTCCTGCGGCTCGTGCAACATGGTCTGCCCCACTTGCTTCTGCTTCGACGTGCAGGATGACGTGAAGTGGAACCTGAACGAGGGGGAGCGGTCGCGCTCGTGGGATGGCTGCACGCTGCGGGAGTTCGCTCTGGTGGCCGGCGGCCACAACTTCCGCAAGCAGCGCGACGCGCGCTACCGGCACCGCTTCTACCGCAAAGGGAAATACCTCTGGGACCGCATGGGATTCATCGCCTGCGTCGGGTGCGGCCGTTGCGTCACCGCCTGCACCACCAACATCGCCAATCCGGTGGCCCTGTACAATGCGCTGATGGAGGAGGAACGATGACCGCAACAAGCGGCCGGGACATCTATCTGCCGGAGCCCGCCACATTGGTGAGGAACCGCCGGCTGACGGAACTGGAACACCTCTTCGAGATTCAACTCGACTCCGGCGTCGCCCTGGGGCACATGCCCGGGCAGTTCGCCGAGGTCTCCGTGCCGGGGATCGGGGAGGCGCCCATTTCACTCTCCAGCAGCCCCGACCTGAAGGGCCCCTTCCAGATGGTGGTGCGGCGGGCCGGACGGGTGACCGAGGCGCTCCACGCCCTCAAGCCCGGCGCCAAGCTGGGTGTGCGCGGGCCGTTCGGCACCTGCTTCCCCGTCGAGGGGGCGATGAAGGGGCGCGACATCGTCTTCATCGCGGGCGGCATCGGCCTGGCCCCCCTGCGCAGCGCGATCCAGTACGTGCTCAACCACCGCAAGGAATACGGCGCAGTCTCCATCCTGTACGGCTCCAAGACGCCGGCGGAGCGCCTCTTCCCCGACGAGCTTCACGCCTGGGCCGCGAGGCCGGACGTCCGTTTCCTGGACACGGTGGACCGGCCGGACGCCGACTGGCAGGGGCGCGTCGGAGTGATCACCACCCTGATCCCAACCCTGAAGCTCGACAGCGCGCGAACGGTCATCGTCGCCTGCGGACCGCCGGTCATGTACAAGTTCGTCATCGTCACGCTGTACGAGCTGGGGCTGTCGGCCGCCAACATCTTCGTGTCGCTCGAACGGCGCATGAAATGCGGCGTCGGCAAGTGCGGCCACTGCCAGATCAACGGCCTGTACACCTGCAAGGAAGGGCCGGTCTTCAAGTACGCCGACATCGCCGAAACGCAGGAGGCCATCTGATGGAAAAACCACGGCTTGCCATATTCGACTTCGCCTGCTGCGAGGGATGCCAACTCCAAATCGTGAACATGGAAGAGGAGATACTGGACCTGCTCACGGTCGTGCGGCCGGTGGAGTGGCGCGAAGCGATCTCCGATCACAGCGAGGAGTACGACATCGCGCTGATCGAAGGGTCCATCACCCGCCCGGAGGATGAGGAGCGACTCAAGCGCATCCGGGACCGCGCGAAGGTGCTCGTGGCCCTCGGCGCCTGCGCCACGATCGGCGGGGTCAACAACCTGAAGAACAATTTCGCCATCGACGACGTGAAACGCTGCGTGTACGGCCCCGCCGCCGGCAAGCCGCACCTGGCCACCGCGCGCACGAAGGCGGTGGATGAGGTGGTTCCGGTGGACTACAAAGTGCACGGGTGCCCGATGACCGTGAAGGAGTTCGCTTACATCGTGCGCTGCCTGGCCCAGGGGACCAAGCCGGTCGTGCCGAATTACCCGGTCTGCGTGGAATGCAAGATGCGCGAGACAATCTGCCGTTACGAGTACAACGAGGTCTGCTTGGGGGTGGTGACGCGCGCCGGCTGCAACGCCCCCTGCCCCACCGGCGGTCTCTGGTGCTTCGGTTGCCGCGGGCTGGTGGATGAGCCGAACGTCAACGCCGCGCGCGACGTGATGGAACGGTACGGGAAGAGTTTCGAAGACCTGGAGCGCCGCCTGCAACTCTTCAACAGCGGACGGGAGCAGATCAATGCCTGAAACGATGGATATCAAAGTGACGCACATCACCCGGGTGGAGGGGCACGGCAACATCCGCGTCCGGGCCGCCGACGGGAAGATCCAGCAGGTGGAATGGCAGGTGCCGGAGGCCCCGCGTTTCTTCGAGGCGATGATGCGGGGGCGCAGTTGGGAGGAGGTCCAGACGGTGGCCTGCCGCGTGTGCGGCATCTGCTCCTTCGCGCACTCCCTCGCGGCGACCAAGGCGGTCGAGGCGGCCATGGGGATCGAGATCAGCGAACAGACCGACCGCCTTCGGCTGCTGGCGTACGGCGGAGAGATGCTGGAGAGCCACGCGCTGCACGTCGGCTACCTGGTGGCGCCGGACCTGCTGGGGGTGACGTCGGTAATCCCGCTGGTGGCGAGCCACCCGGAGGTGGTCCTGGCGGTCATCCGCGCGCACCGGCTGGGGAACGACTGGATGGAGATGCTCGGCGGCCGGCGCACGCACCCGATCTCCTTCCGTCCCGGCGGCTTCGGGCGCGTGCCGAGCGAATCGCAGTTGCGCGAGCTGAAAGAGCGCCTGGCGAAGGTGGTTCCGGACCTGAAGCTGATCGCGGAAACCGTGCTGGCGCTTAAGGAAAAGATTCCGCAGTTCGACCGCGACACGGAGTACATCGCTCTCGTCCAACCCGACACGTACACCTTCTACCACGGCTCGATCGGCACCACCGACTCCCCCGACCTGACCCCCGTGCGCGAGTTCGAGAGCGTGGCCAACGAATACATGAATGAGCAGTCCACCGCCAAGTGGGCGCGCTGGCATCGCGCCTCATACGCGGTGGGGGCGCTGGCGCGGTTCAAGCTCAACAGCCACCACCTCCACCCACTCGCGAAGCAGACGGCCAAGGCGCTGGGCCTGACCCCGAAGTGCTGCAACCCGTACATGAACAGCGTGGCGCAAGTGGTCGAGGCGGTAGAGACCGTGGAAGCGGCGCTCGAACAGATCGAATGGCTTCTGACCAAGGGGGTGCGGTTCGAGGGGCTGCCCAAGATCACCCCACGCGCCAGCGTCGGCGCAGCCGCGGTGGAGGCCCCGCGCGGGACGCTCTTCCATCGCTACAGCTTTGATGCGCAGGGACTCTGCACCGCCGCAAACCTGTGCATCCCCACCAACCAGAACCACGGGAACATCCAGAAGGACTTCGAGGCGCTGGTGCCCCAAGTCATGCACCGTGGCCAGGACGAGGTGCGCCTGCTGCTCGAGATGCTCGTGCGCTCGTACGACCCGTGCGTCTCCTGTTCCACGCATTACCTGAACGTCGAGTTCGTGCGGTGAGCGAGGAAAGGGCCCGGACCGTCGTGATCGGTCTGGGAAATCCCTTCATGACGGACGAGGGGATCGGCGTGCGCGTGCTCCAAGCCCTCCAGTCCGAGCCGCTGCCGGGCGTGGAGTTCCTGGAACTGGGCACGGGCGGACTCTCCGTAATGCACGCGCTGGGCGGCCGGGCAAAGGCCGTGATTGTGGACTGCGCCTTCATGGAGATGACGCCGGGCGCGCTGCGGCGCTTTGGGCCGGAAGAGGTGCGTTCGAAGAAGGCCTCCAACGGCCTCTCATTGCACGAGAGCGATCTGCTGGCCGTGCTCGATGTCGCGCGCCGGTGCGGCGAGGCGCCGGAGGAGATTGTCCTTTTCGGCATCCAGCCGGAACGGGTGGCCCCCGGCGAAGCGCTCTCGGTGGCGCTGGCTTCGCGGCTGCCCGAGTATGTGCGGGCCGTCCGGCAGGAACTGACGCAACGGGCAACCAACGCAACTGACGGCTCAACAGGAAAAGGCGGACCATGCTGAGGTTCTGGCTGCTCCGATGGTTCGGGGCCATTGTCATCCTGTTCGGGGTGCTGTCGGCCGTGCTGGGAATACGCATGATCGCCAGCCGGACCGTGGCGGAGGCGCAGACGCGCGTCCGCCTCGACCTCAACAGCGCATGGTCGGTCTATCAATCCAATCTGCGCGACATCGAAACGATCCTGCGGTTGACCGGTTCGCGCAACCTGATGGTGGACGCGCTGGCCGCCCAGGAGGCGGGAACGGCCCCGGACTGGGTCGCACTGCAGGCGGCGCTGGGCAAGGAGATGATAGGATTCAACCTCGATTTCCTCACCGTGGTGGATCCCACCGGGCGCGCCCTGTTGCGAGTCGCCCCGCCCCATGCGACCGGTGATGCGCGGACGACCTGTCCCCTGCTGGCCAGGGCTCTGGCCGGCGAGGCCTGCTCGGGAACGGTCATCTATACGCGCGATGAGCTTACCCGCGAAGCCGGCAACCTGGCGGACCGCGCCTTCTTCCAGTTGCAGGAAACCCCCCGAGCGCGTCTCACCCCCCGCACCACCGAGGATCGCGGCATGGTGATGATGGCCGCGGCGCCGGTTGAGAAGAACGGCCGCGTTCTGGGCGCCGTGTATGCCGGCGTCCTGCTCAACCGCCGCCACCAGTTCGTGGACCGCGTCCAGGACATTGTGTTCGAGAAGGAGTCCTACAACGGCGTTCCGGTGGGCACCGTCACGGTGTTCCTGGGGGACAGCCGCATTGCCACCACCGTCCACCTGGACAACGGCAACCGCGCCTACGGCACGCGCGTCAGCAAAGAGGTGGCCGACCGGGTGTTGGACAACGGCCAGAGTTGGGTGGGCCGCGCCTTCGTGGTGAGGGACTGGTACCTGACCGCGTACGATCCGATCCGCGACAGCCGGGGGGAGGTGGTCGGGATGCTCTACGTCGGCATCCTGGAACGTCCCTTCCGCGACTTGAGCCGCAGCATCATCCTGCGTTACAGCGCCTTGTCCGCCGTCGGCCTCGTGGCGGCGCTGCTGGTGGCCTTCGCCATTGCGGGGAAGCTTGCGCGTCCGCTGCATCGCCTGTCGGAGGCGTCCAACCGCATGCGGCACGGCCAACCCTGCGAACCGCTGCCGGCCGATGCCTCCTGCGAGGAAGTGAACAACCTGACCGGCGCTTTCAACGAAATGACCCGCGCCCTCTCCGAGCGCGAGGGGCAGTTGAAGGCCGCCAACCGCGAGTTGGAACATCTGAATGACTCGCTGACCCGGCTGAACACGGACTACATGGAGACATTGCAGTTCGTCTCGCACGAGATGAAGAGCCCGATCTCCTCCGTGGTCAACTATGTCTATCTCCTGCGAGAGGGCAAACTTGGCGAGCTCACCCCGAAACAGGCGGAGGCCCTCCAGCGAGTGGACGACAGTATCCGGCGGCTCACCGAGATGATCCGGCACTACCTGAACCTGGCGCGCATTGAGAACCAGGAACTGCGCCCGATCCCCACGCGGGTGCTGCTGGAGGAGGAGGTGATCCGGCCCACGCTGCGCTCGCTCGAATCGGAGATCCAGGCGCGCCGCATGCAGGTGGAAGACCACATTGGCGCGCAGGTCGCCCTGCGCGCAGACCTGAACATGGTGCGGGAGCTGTTCGAGAACCTGCTCAGCAATGCGGTCAAGTACGGGCGCGAAGGAGGCCGCATCACGTTGCGTTGCGAAGCTGCCGGCGCGAAGGTGGCCTGCTTCGTGGCCAACGAAGGAGCAGGAATCACGCCGGAGAACCTGGGGCGGGTCTTCCAGAAATTTTCTCACATCGTCACAGGAGCGCACCGCCATACGCACGGCACCGGGCTGGGGCTGTTCATCAGCCGCAAGATCGCCGAGGCGCACGGTGGGTCGTTAGACGTGACTTCCAAACCGGGCGAGTGGACGGAGTTCCGCTGCATGCTCCCGGGCGTTCCGCCGGGGGCGCAGAAGACTGGCGGCGGCACGGGAGGCGAATCGGAGGCGGCGGGCTGAAACCCGGCGCCGTGACGGCAGGAGACTGCGAGGAGGAACCATGGACGAAAAGGCAAGGATTCTGCTGGTGGACGACGACGAGGACTTCCTGAAATCGACAGGTGACCTTCTGGAGGCGCACGGGTATCAGGTCATGAGCGCGACCGATGGAGCCGCCGGCCTGACCAAGGCGCTGAAGGAGCGCCCGAACCTGATGGTCCTCGACGTGATGATGGCCACGGAGACGGAAGGGTTCGAGGTGGCCCGAAAGATCCCGGAGGCGAAGGAACTGCAGCAGATGCCGGTGATCCTGGTCACGGGGATCCGCAAGGAGATGAAGCTCGGCTTCGCCTTCGAGCCGGACGAGACCTGGCTCCCGGTCGAGCGGGTGATGGAAAAGCCGATCGATCCGGCACGCTTCCTCGCCGTCGTCAGCAAGCTGCTCCAGAAGAACGTCAAGTAGCCGTTAGCCTCCCAATGAACTGCCCGCTGTTGGGCAGTTCATGTCCATGCGCCAGCCGCGCAGTCGTTCGCGCGGCTCGTGCGCCCATCATCGGCGGAGCGCGGTCTGCCCGGCACGCCCCGTCGGCCCCTCCGCAATGCATCCCTATCATGCTTCCTCCATGCACGTTGCGACAACCGGCCTCGCCTCTGGCAAGTCGGCGGGCCAGTTCGATTTGTGCAGTTTCCCCCCATTTATGCTATGATATGGAATCTCTGTTACGTTTGGTTAGCCGTCTGAACGTCCGCAAAAGTTGTAGAGATCACTTTACAGAAATCCGGCACCGCGATCATTTTCGTGGGCCGGCGGTTCCGATGGGTGGAACCAGGTTAGGACGTTGACGCAGTTCTCTACTTGTTTGAGAGCGTGCGCCTTCGGGAGCGTCGCCATCGTCTGCCCGGAGCTCAGAGAGTCCCTGCCCACCCACCGCAGAACCACCCTTGCCGTCACGGCCTCCGGCCCGGCGGCATTCTCAACTGTGCGAACCATGTGCGCGACCGGCAACGGCGCGCGCGTCGCTATCTTGTCATCCTGATCGTCCGGGAAGGAGACCCGAATGGCCGTCGAGAATGTTTGCGCCTGCGGAGAGAAACTGTCCGAGAGCGAGTTGCTCGCCAAGCTGGACGAAGTGCTGCAGGAGTACAAGGAGAAGCCGGGCGCGTTGATCCCGGTGCTGCAGATCGCCCAGGGGATGTTCGGCTACCTGCCGGAGACGGCGCTCAAGCGCATTGCGCTGGGACTGAACAAGCCGTACAGCGAGGTGGCCGGCGTGGTGAGTTTCTATGCCTTCTTCTCCACGTCGCCGCGGGGCAAGAACGTCATCCGGGTCTGCCTGGGGACGGCTTGCTACGTGCGCGGCGGCAAGAACGTGCTGGATGCGCTGAAGCAGCGGCTGAAGATTGACGTGGGTGAGACGACCGAGGACCGCCAGTTCAGCCTGGAAGTGGCGCGCTGCTTCGGCGCGTGCGGCCTCGCCCCCACCATCTCGGTCAACGATAAGGTGTACAAGCGCGTCCGCCCGACCAAGGTGGGCGAGATACTGGATCAATACAGGGAAACTGCCAAGCAAGGAGAGGCCCATGGCTAGCAGTGAAACGAAGAAGGCTGGCAAGATCAGCAGCCTAAAGGACTTACAGAACATCAAGGAACGCGTGCTGACGGACACGGCGCTTCGCGCCGACGGCTACCGCGTTTGCATTACCGTACACATGGGCACCTGCGGCATCGCCGCGGGGGCGCGCGACATCATGAACACTCTCATGGAGGAGCTGGCCAGCTGCGGTCGGCGCGACATACGCCTCACCACCTCCGGCTGCATCGGCGTCTGCGTCCATGAGCCGGTGATGACGGTGGAGCAGTTCAAGAGCGATCCGGTGATCTACGCGAGATTGGACGCGGACAAAGCGCGACTCATCTTCCGCGAGCACGCGCTGGGCGGGAAAATGGTCCCGCAATTGGCCCTCGGCCTCGGCAAAGAACAATAGCGCACGGAGATAAACATCCATGAAGACCCCGCGTATGCATATGATGATGTGTTTCGGCACCGCCTGCGTCGCCTCCGGCGCGCCGAAGGTCAAGGAGGCCCTGACGCGTGAGCTGCAAAAGCGCGGCATGGCCGGAGAGGTGGCGCTCGTCGAGACCGGCTGCAACGGTTTCTGCGCGGGCGGACCCATCATCACCGTCTACCCCGGCGGCACTTTCTATCACGACGTGAGCCCGCACGACGTCGCGGAGCTGGTTGAAGAGCACGTAGTCAAGGGGCGCCCGGTCGAGCGGCTGATGTTCCGCCACTCCGTCACGCAGAAAGTGATCCCGTGCGTCAAGGACATCCCCTTCTTCGCGCGGCAGTGCGTGCGCGTGCTGCACAACAAGGGGCGGATCGCCGCCGAGAGCATGGAAGAGTACATCGCCCAGGACGGGTACGCCGCGCTGGCGCGCGCCCTGAAAGAGATGAAGCCGGAGCAGATCATTGAGGAGGTCAAGAAGTCCGGCCTGCGCGGCCGCGGCGGCGCGGGCTTCCCCACCGGACTGAAGTGGGAGTTCTGCCGCAAGGCCGCCGGGGACGTTAAGTACATCCTTTGCAACGCCGACGAAGGAGATCCGGGCGCGTTCATGGACCGCAGCCTGCTCGAAGCCGATCCGCACGCCGTGCTGGAGGGGATGATGATCGGCGCGCGCGCCATCGGCGCCAAGGAAGGCTATATCTACTGCCGCGCCGAGTACCCCCTGGCGCTGGAGCGCCTGGACGTCGCCATCAAACAGTGCCGTGAAGCCGGCCTGCTGGGCAAGGGGATCCTCGGGTCGGACTTCGACTTCGACATCTTCGTCGCCCAGGGTTCCGGCGCGTTCGTCTGCGGCGAGGAAACCGCCCTCATGCGCTCCGTCGAAGGGTTCCGCGGCGAGCCCCGCCCGCGTCCCCCCTTCCCCGCGCAGAAGGGATTGTGGGACAAGCCCTCCGTCCTCAACAACGTCGAGACCTTCGGCGCCATTCCTCTGATCATTCGCAACGGGTCGGATTGGTTCCGCTCCGTCGGCACCGCCAAAAGCCCCGGCACCAAGATTTTCGCTCTCACCGGCAAGGTGTGCAACATCGGCCTGGTGGAGGTGCCCATCGGCATCTCGCTGGGCGAGATCGTCTATGACATCGGCGGCGGCATCCCGAACGGGAAGAAGTTCAAGGCCGCGCAGATCGGCGGCCCCTCCGGCGGCTGCATCCCCAAGGAGCACCTCAACGTCCCGGTGGACTATGAGACGCTCGTCGAGCTCGGCGCCATCATGGGCTCCGGCGGGTTGATTGTGATGGACGAAGACTCCTGCATGGTGGACATGGCCCGCTTCTTCCTGGACTTCGTCCAGGAGGAGTCCTGCGGCAAGTGCACCCCCTGCCGCGTCGGGACCAAGCGCATGCTGGAAATCCTCGACCGCATCTGCGAGGGCAAGGGGGAGATGGCGGACATCGAGAAACTCGAACGCCTCGGACAGCAGATCAAGGACACGGCGCTGTGCGGGCTGGGCCAGACCGCGCCCAACCCGGTGCTTAGCACGATTCGTCATTTCCGCGAGGAGTATGTCGCGCACATCCGCGACAAGAAGTGCCCGGCGGGGATTTGCGCCGCGCTGGTGAAGGCCCCCTGCCAGAACGCCTGCCCCGCGGGAGTCAATGTCCCCGGTTTCGTCTCGCTCACCGGCGAGAAGCGTTACGCCGAGGCGCTCCGGCTGCACCGCGAGCGCAACCCGTTCGCCTCCGTCTGCGCGCGGGTCTGTTTCCATACGTGCGAGGACAAGTGCCGGCGCGATTCGGTGGATGAGTCGCTGGCGATCCGCGAGGTCAAGCGCTTCCTGGTCGAGCAGGAAGTGACCGTCCAAACTCCCGAGATCCGCGAGAACGAGGTCAACGCCAAGAAGCAGGTGGCCATCGTAGGGGCCGGGCCGGCCGGGCTCTCCTGCGCGTACTTCCTGGCCCGCCTGGGGTATCGCCCGCGGGTGTTCGAGGCCGAGCCGCGCCCGGGTGGGATGCTGGTGCAGGCAATTCCCGCTTACCGCCTGCCGCGCGAGGAGCTCGCGCGCGAAGTGCGCATGATCGAGCGCATGGGCGTCGAAATCGAAACCGGCGCGCGCCTGGGGAAGGATTTCACCCTCCAGGGGCTGCGCGATGAAGGGTACGAGGCGGTCTTCCTGGCCGTCGGCGCCCCTGTCGGAGCCAAGCTCAACATCCCCGGCGAGGAGTTGGAAGGGGTGATGGACGGCATCCGGTTCCTCCGCGAGTACAACCTGCGCGGTTCCGTCCCGGTCGGCAAAAACGTGGTGGTCATCGGCGGCGGCAACGCGGCCATTGACGCCGCCCGCACGGCGATCCGCCTGGGCGCCAAGTCGGTCACCGTCCTTTACCGCCGCACCCGCGACGAGATGCCGGCGTATGCCGAGGAAATCACTGAAGCGGAGCACGAAGGGGTGCAGTTGCGCACTTTGATCGCCCCCGCCGAATTGATCGGCAAGAATGGCCGCGTCACGGCCGTCAAGTGCGCTCCGATGCACCTGGCCGAGTTCGACCGCAGCGGCCGCCGGCGCCCGAAGGCGAAGAACGAGGCGCCCGTCCTGGTCGAGGCCGATCAGGTGATCGCCGCCATCGGACAGGGCCTCAACGCCTCCGAGGCGCTCGACGGCGTGAAGGTGAACTTGAACAAGAGCGGCTTCTTCGAGGTGGACCCCACGACCGGGAAGACCAACCTCGACTGGCTCTTCGCCGGCGGCGACGCTGTGCTCGGTCCCTCCTCCGTGGCCGAGGCGGTGGCGGCGGGCGAGAAGGCGGCCGTTGCGATTGATGCGGAACTCAGCGGCGAAACGCACGCCTTCTGGCGCGAGGAGCGCCCCGTGGATACCGCATTCGACCCGGACGCCGACCCAGTGGACTATGGCCGCACCAAGTCGCGCCTGATACCGGTCTCCAAACGCAAGAACAACTTCGCCGAAGTGGAGTTGCCATTGGCCGAGAGCGCAGCCACGCGGGAGTGCCGCCGCTGCCTGCGTTGCGACTACCGTGAAAACGCCTGAGTGCGAGGAAAGGAATATCCATGCCGACCCTGACCATTGACAACGTGAAGGTGGAGGCCGCCGCAGGGGCCACCATTCTCGACGCCGCGCGCCAGGCGGGCATTCGCATCCCGACGCTCTGCTACATGGAGAAAATCCAGGCGATCGGCGCGTGCCGCGTCTGCCTAGTGGAGGTAGAGGGGGCCAAGACCCTCGTCGCTTCCTGCGTCATGCCGGCCGGCGAGGGGATGAAGGTCAAGACCAACACCAAGCGGGTTCGGGAAGCGCGCCGCATGGTGGTGGAGTTGCTTCTCTCCGACCATGACGGCGATTGCCAGACCTGCAACCGCAGCGGCGACTGCGAACTGCAGGCCCTCGCCCGCGAGCTGGGGATCAAGGAAATCGCATACCCCGGCGGGAAGAGCCGCAAGCTTATTGACCGCAGCACCCCCGCCCTCACGCGCGACAGCTCCAAGTGCATCCACTGCCGCCGCTGCGTCACGGTCTGTTCACAGATCCAGGGCGTCGGCGCGCTGTTCCCGCAGAGCCGCGGCTTCAAGTCCGTCATCGGCCCGGCGTTCGCCCAGAACCTGGACGACGTCACCTGCGTGCAGTGCGGCCAGTGCGCCGCGGTCTGCCCGGTCGGCGCCATCTCCGAGCGCGACCAGATTGACGAGGTGTGGGCCGCATTGGACAACCCGAGCAAGCACGTCGTCGTGCAGACCGCCCCGGCCATCCGCGCGGCGCTGGGGGAGTGTTTCGGCCTGCCGCCGGGGACGCTGGTGACCGGCAAGATGGTCAGCGCCCTGCGTCGTCTCGGCTTCCACGCCGTCTTCGACACGAACTTCACCGCCGACCTGACGATCCTCGAGGAAGGGACCGAACTGCTGACGCGCCTGAAGAAGGCGCTGGTGAACAAGGAGCAGGTCGCTCTGCCTGTCTTTACGAGTTGCTCACCGGGCTGGATCAAGTACGTGGAGCACTTCTATCCTGAAATCCGGGCGCACCTCTCCACCTGCAAGTCGCCGCAGCAGATGTTCGGCGCGGTCGCCAAGACGTACTACGCCGAGAAGATCGGCAAGAAGCCGGAGGACATCTTCGTGGTCTCCGTGATGCCCTGCACCGCCAAGAAGTACGAAGCGCAGCGGCCGGAGATGAACGCCAGCGGCGTGCGCGACGTGGACGTGGTGCTCACGACACGCGAACTGGGCCGCATGATTCAGCAGGCGGGCATTGACTTCGTCAGCCTCCCCGATGACAAGATGGACAGCCCGTTGGGGGCGTCCACCGGCGCGGCGGACATCTTCGCCAACACGGGTGGCGTCATGGAGGCGGCGCTTCGGACCGCCTACGAGATCGTCACCGGCAAGCCGCTTCCGGTCGACAACCTGCACGTCAAGCCGATCGCGGGTTTGCAGGGGGTCAAGGAAGCTTCTCTCAAGATCACCGGTGCCGTCCCGGCATGGTCCTTCCTGGAAGGGGTCACCGTGAACATCGCGGTTGCTCATGGCCTGAGCAACGCGCGCAAAGTGATCGAACGAATGAAGTCCGGCCAGGCCAGCTACCACTTCGTCGAAGTGATGACTTGCCCCGGCGGCTGCATCGGCGGTGGCGGCCAGCCCCGCGTGACGACCGACGAGGTGCGGATGAAGCGCATCGGCGCCATCTACCGCGAGGACGAAGGGAAGAAGCTCCGCAAATCGCACGAGAACCCGGAAGTCGCGCAGATCTACAAGGAGTTCTTGGGCAAGCCGCTCGGCGAGAAGTCGCACCACCTGCTGCATACGCACTATAAGGCGCGTGGGAGAGTGTAAGTTAGCGCAGCGTTTCACCTTGGTCCTGTCTTACTCGCCTGATGCGGGCGCACCCGGGCCGGAATGACGAATGACGAAAGAATGCCCAAGACGCCAAGGCCGAAAGCCGTAGCGCTCACGCAGCGCAGGGGATCGCCATTCGGACTTTCGTCATGGGGGTTTCCTTCGTCATTCGGGCTTCGTCATTCGTCATTTCAGTGATTTCCATTCGGCAGTCCCATGGCAATCGTCTCGACCATTCCGGAGAAGTGCCGCCGCTGCTACACCTGCGTGCGCGAATGCCCCGCCAAGGCGATCAAGGTCGAGGGGGGGCAAGCCACCGTGGTGGAGGAGCGCTGCATCGCCTGCGGCAACTGCGTGAAGGTCTGCGCCCAACAGGCCAAGCACATCCAGGACGGCATCGCCACGGTGCGCGCCATGCTCCGGGGCGACCAGCCGGTCATCGCCTGCCTGGCTCCCTCCTTCCCCGCCGCGTTCGACCGGATGAGTCCGGGACGCCTCATCAGCGCCACACGCGCGCTGGGGTTCAGCGAGGTGTGGGAGGTGGCCTTCGGCGCCGAGATGGTCAGCCGCGAGTATGCGCGGCGGTTCGAGACCGCCCGCCGTCGCGGGGAGCCGACTATCGCCACCCCGTGCCCCGCCATCGTTGCCTACATCGAGAAGTACCTGCCGGCGCTTCAGGGGGCGCTGGCGCCCATCGTCTCTCCCATGATTGCCACCGGAAGGGCGATCCGCAGGGAAAAGGGGGAGGCCGTGCGCGTGGTTTTTATCGGCCCCTGCATCGCCAAGAAGAATGAGCTTCGCGACAAGGCCGTCGCGGGGGCGGTGGACGCGGCGCTTACCTTCAGAGAACTGGATGGAATGATCACGGAGGCGGGTCTGGACCCGGCGCAGTTGTCGGAGTCCGAGTGCGACGGCCCTCACAGCGCCATTGCGGGATCCTTCGCCATCCCCGGTGGACTCCTCAAGACCAGCGGCCTGAGCACCGACATTCTGGAAAACGACATCGTCGTCACCGAGGGGAAGGACCGCGTGCTGGATGTGCTGCGCGAGGCGGCCGAGGGGCGCAGCCAGGCGCGCTTCTTCGACCTGCTCTTCTGCGAAGGGTGCATCAGCGGCCCGCGGATGCTGAACGAGTTGAGCACCGTGGCGCGGAAGGAGATTCTGGCCCGGTACGTTCGCAATCGGGCGGCGCACATCGCCCCCGCGGAGGTGACCGCGTCGCTGGGCCGCTTCCGGGGTCTCGACCTTTCGCGCGGGTTCACCCCTCAGAACCTGCGCCTCCCCAGTCCGCCCGAGGAGGAGATCCTTCGGACCCTGCAAAGCCTGCGGAAGTTCGCGCCGGAGGACCAGCTCAACTGCGGCGCCTGCGGCTATCCCACCTGCCGGGAGAAGGCCATCGCCGTCTGTCAGGGGCTGGCGGAACCGGAGATGTGCCTCCCCTACCTCGTCGAGGAACTGGAAGACACCTGCAGCCGGCTGGAGAAGTCGCACGTGGAACTGGCCTGCGCGCAGCAGCGCCTGGTGCAGACCGAACGGCTGGCCTCCATGGGGCAGCTCAGCGCCGGCGTCGCGCATGAGATCAATAATCCGCTGGGAACGATCCTGCTCTACTCGCACATGCTGCTGAAGCAGTTCGCCTCCGAGGACGCGCGCCGCACGGACCTGGAGATGATCGCCAGCGAGGCGAATCGCTGCAAGGTCATCGTGCGGGGGCTGTTGGACTTCGCACGCCAGTCGCGCGTCAGCCGGGAGCCGGTGCGGCTGGAGCCGCTCATGCGCGAGGTGCACACCATCGTCTCGTCGCGCGCCGCGCAGGCGGGGGTCCACGTGGAGGCCGAGGCCGACCGCACGCTGCCGATGCTCATGCTGGACCGCGCGCAGATCAAGCAGATGCTGGTGAACCTTGTAGAGAATGGGATTGACGCCACCCCTTCGGGCGGCCGCGTGCGCATCGAGGCGCGCCCCGCGCGCGCAGGCGAGGCTGTGGACATCTCAATCCGCGACACTGGCTGCGGCATCCCGCCCGAACACCTCCAAAGGCTCTTCACCCCCTTCTTCACCACCAAGGAGATGGGAAAAGGCACCGGGCTGGGACTGGCCATCGTCTATGGAATCGTCAAGATGCACTCCGGCGATGTGACCGTCGAGAGCGAGGTCGGCAAGGGAACCACTTTCCGCGTGACCCTGCCGGTGAGAAAGGCGGAGACCGCCTGACCGGCGGAGTCATTGCAGATTGTGGAATGCGGAGTGCGGATTTCAGGCGAGTCCGCTGTCCGTTGTTCATTCCGCATTCCGCAATCCGAAATCCGCAATCCTGTTGAGGGTCCGCTGGAATGACTGAACAGCCGCTGATCCTGGTCGTGGATGACGACCCGGATTTCATTGAACTGTCCCGTCTGGCGCTGGAGCGCGCCGGGTATCGCGTCGTTGGGGCTGGCTCCCCCGCGGAGGCGTTGAAGGCCGTCGCCGCCGAGCGCCCGGCCCTCATCATCAGCGACCTGATGATGAACTCCACCGATGCCGGCTTCCTCTTCGCGCGGCGGATCAAGGAAGATGCCGCCCTGCGCGATATCCCCGTCGTGATTGTCTCCGCCATCGCCAACCGCATGGGGTTCGACCTTCGGCCGGCCGACGAGCACGATCTGTCCTCCATGCGCGCCGAGGCCTTCCTGCGCAAGCCGGTGGCCGCTGCCACTCTGGCGTCCACAGTCGGGAAGCTGCTGGCGGAGAGGCGCGCCCCATGACCACGGCCGCTCGCATTCTGGTGGTGGACGACGAACGCGGCATGCGCGAGGGCTGCAAGCGCATCCTGGTCTCGGAGGGGTATGAGGTCGAGACGGCGGAGGATGGCGTGGCGGGGCTGGACCTCTTCCTGAGGCGCGGCCCTTTTGACGCCGCGCTGGTGGACCTCAAGATGCCGCGCATGAGCGGCATCGAACTGGTGGAGCAGATTCGCCGGAAGGATCCGGATGTGGTTCTGCTGGTCATCACGGCGTACGCGACGATCGAGACGGCCGTGGAAGCCACCAAGCGCGGGGCCTACGGGTACATCCCCAAGCCATTCACCCCGGAGGAACTGCTCCTCCCGGTGCGCAACGGGTTAGAGCACCGGGCGCTGGCGCTGGAAGCGCGCCGCCTGCGCGCCGAGGCGGAACGCCGCCTCACCGAAGTGGCCTTTGAGCGCTCCAAGAGCAACACCATTCTCACCTGCATGACCGACGGCGTGCTGGTCGTGAACCGCGACCGGCAACTGGTGCTCTGCAACCCGGCGGCGGCGCGCATCCTCCTGCTGCCCCCGGACGCACGCATACCCGCCCCCCTGTCGGAGCTTTCCGAGCACGCACCGTTGCGCGATCTGCTCCTGCAAGCGCTGGACGTCACTACCGGCACGGCGATCCTCAGCCGCGAGCTGGCGCTGGATGGCTGCCACTACATGGTCAACGCCACGCCGCTGCGCGACGAGGCGGGCGAGGTGCTGGGGGCGATTGCCGTGCTCCGAGACGTGACCGAACTGATGAAGCTCGAAACCGCCAAGAGCACGTTCATTTCCATGGTCGCGCACGAGGTCAAGAACCCCCTGGCCGCCGTCGAGGGGTACCTCGACGCCGCCCTGCAGGAACTCCCCGCCGACCAGCGCGTCGCGGCGATGCTCCAACGGGCCCTGGCGCGCACGCGACGGCTCGACGCCTTGATCGGCGACCTGCTCAGCCTGACCGCTATCGAGACGGGCAACTTTAATCTCCGCCGCGCGCCGCTGGACCTGCGCCCTATTCTTCAGGAGGTCATTCAGTCCCAGTCGGAGAACGCGCGCAAGGCGAAGATCGCGCTGGAGCACCACCCCGCGGAGGCCCCGGCCGTGGTGATGGCCGACCGCGACGCACTCTTTTGCGTCTTCAACAACCTCGTGGACAATGCCATCAAGTACACTCCCGAAGGGGGCTGCGTGCGCCTGTCTGACCGGCGCGAGGGCCTCTTTCACGTCGTGGAGGTGGCCGACAACGGGATGGGGATAGCGCCGGAGGACCGGGAGAGGATATTCGACGAGTTCTTCCGAGCCCGCAACGAACTGACCTCCAAAGTCCCCGGAACCGGGCTGGGCCTCACCCTGGTCAAGCGGCTCGTGGATATGCACCAGGGACGCATCCGACTGTTTTCGGAGCCGGGGAAGGGAAGCCGGTTTCTCGTGAGCCTTCCGGCGGCCAACGGATGATCCTCCTTCGCCAAGGCTACGGCGGACAGGTCTGCGATTGGCGAATAGCGATTTGCGAATTGGACGAACAACGGCCAATTTCAGTTCTCAGTTTTCAGTTCTCAGTTCTCGCCCGTTCTCGCCGTTTGTCGCTTGACAAGTTCCGGGGTTCCAGTAAGAATATGAACCCAGTATGAGCTGCATGCGGGGCAGTGAGTTTCCTTGCAGTCAGTTTTCCCCCGGCAGCTCCGGCCGTGCCCCACTTCCAGGCGGGTTACACTGCCTGGTTGGGCCGGAGCTGCCACCCCTGCTCTCTCTTTGACGGGGGTTTCTGGTTTCTTAGTGCGAGGACCAAGGGATGAAGAAGCGCGAACTTCAGCGTAAGAGAATCCGCCACACGAAGGCCAGCCACGGGCAGAAGCCGACGCTGCACAAGCGCCGCGCGCGCCTGAAGACCGGCCCGAAGCGCTGAGCGGCCGGACTTCTCGCGCAAGAAGAGTCGAGACATAGCACTCTTGTCGCCAGCTAACTCATCATCTGGCAACTGGAAGCTACGGAAACTCGCATTGTATCGCGACTTATCTCCAACATGTTGACAGTCGTCGGAGAGAGTTGCTATATTCGTAAAATAAAGTTGTCCAATCATGCGGTTCATGGTGCTTGGGTAACTTAAGGGTGCGACGGGATCGATCCTGTCGCAGGTATTCAGGTGGTCGGGCCGCCATCTGGTGAATCATGGGTTGATTCCCCGGAGGCGACCGTGCCTGAACTGAGTCCTCAATCCGGTTCCCCCCAGCAGCACCTCAGTGGCTGTTTGACTCGCGTCTGTTGGATGGTGTTTGGTAACGGCGCGCTGTTAATCACCGCCCTGCTCATTGCGAAGAACCACGAGACGTCCTTCTCACCTGCGGACATTGCGTTTTGGCTAATCGTGGGAGTGACGCTTGTTGCCCGCTATGCGGACATCAAATGGCTGGCCGGTCAGACCGCAGACGGTCGCCGGGCTGCAACAATGCGCCACTGGAGGCGGTACGCAATACTGCTGATCGCGGTCTCGCTCGGGCTGTGGCTGCTTGCGCACTTGGGGGCGCGTTTGTGGGTGTAGTGCTCGATTTGGGCGCAAGAGTGATAGCGAGTCGAAGGGGAGAGATATGACAGCGAAGACATTCTGGTGGTTGGTGGGCGGTCTGACCGTGGCGCTCGTCTTGTGGGCGGTCTTCGGTGATGCCATTGCGGATCGCTTGAAGCGCCGGAAATAGCGGGACTACTTTTCACGCGAGAATTCCACGGGTCCAGCAGTCCTGCAAGTCCGCCACACGGCCCCTAGCGATTCTCCCGCGCGAGAATCGCCCGCGCCGGAGCGCCGTCACCGTGACGGATGCACAACGGCAGGCAGAAGAGCTGATAGACGCCCGGTTCGATTCCGGACAGGTTCAGTCCTTCGACAATCACGAGCCCCGATCCCAGCAGCGCATGATGCGCCGCTGCGCTCGGGGCTCCCCTTTTTTCCACCGACAGGCTGTCCACCCCCGCCAGCACGGCCCCCTGCGCCACCAACTGGAGGGCGGTTTCCTCCTCCAAGCCCACAAAGTCGTCAGAGAACTTCTCCCCCCACCAATGGTCGGAGTTGTCGGTGCGGAAGAGCACGCGCGGGGTCGCTTTCATGTCCACGCCCCGCAGCACGTCCGCCTTGACCGTCCTTCTCCCTCGGCAGTCCAGGACGACGCAGGGGCCGATGAGTTTCTCCACAGCGATCTCGTCCACTCCCCCCTGGCCGGGCAGGAAATGGCGCGGCGCGTCCACGTGGGTGCCGGTGTGGCTGCCCATGCTCAGCAAAGAGACGGTGGAGCGGTCCCCCTTCTCCGGCTCCTTGTAAGCGGTGATGGAGACGGGCGGGTCGCTGGGCCAATGGAGCATGCCGTCGTACAGCGGAACACTGATATCCCAATATCTCAGGCCCATTTAGGCCTCTCTCGCTTGAAAAACCTCGGGGACTCCTTTATGATACGCGGCTTCTAGCTTCATCTCAAGCTCCATTGGAGCTTGCCGTTCTTTTTGGGAGGGATTCTCCGACGATGGGTACTTGCATGAAACGCACCGGTGCGCATCTGGGACTTGGAATCGCGGTATTGGCGCTGACGCCGGCCCTTGCCATGGCGCAGGGAGGCGAGGCCGCGACACAGGCGGCGTCGGTCACCGCGACCCCGCTGAGCTGGTGGATTGCGCCGATCGGGGCGACCTTGGCCATCATCATGGCCTGGGTGTGCTACAAGCTCATGCTGCGCGCGCCCGAGGGGAACGAGAAGATGAAGGAGATCGCCGCCGCCGTGCGGACAGGCGCATTCGCCTATCTGAGACGGCAGTACAAGGTGGTCTCAATTGTCTTCATCATCCTCGCGCTTCTGTTCACCGTCCTGGCCTTCCTGGGAGTGCAGAACCCCTTCGTTCCGGTCGCCTTCCTGACCGGCGGCTTCTTCAGCGGCCTGTGCGGATTCATCGGCATGAACACCGCCACCCAGGCCTCGAACCGCACCGCCGAGGGAGCGCGCCACTCGCTCAACCGCGGACTGCAGGTCGCCTTCCGCTCCGGCGCCGTGATGGGTCTGGTGGTCGTTGGTTTCGGCCTGCTGGACATCTCCCTCTGGTATTTCCTCCTCAACTACATCTATGACCATAACGTCTTCGGCCTGGCCGCCAAGCTGGCCACGGACAAGCTGGGGATCGGCTGGGTGGTAGGCGAGACGGTCAACAACCCGGACTTCGTCCATGGCAAGCTGGTCGAGATCACCACCACGATGATCACCTTCGGCATGGGCGCGTCCACCCAAGCGCTCTTTGCGCGCGTGGGCGGCGGCATCTTTACCAAGGCCGCGGACGTGGGCGCGGACCTGGTCGGCAAGGTCGAAGCGGGGATCCCGGAAGACGATCCGCGCAATCCGGCGACCATCGCAGACAACGTGGGGGACAACGTCGGCGACGTGGCCGGCATGGGCGCCGACCTGTACGAATCCTATTGCGGCTCGATCCTGGCCACCGCCGCCCTCGGCGCAGCGCTGCCGATGGTCGCGGGTATGACCTCCACGACGGCGGTCATCGCCCCGATGATCGTCGCGGGCATCGGCTGCGTGCTCTCGGTCGCCGGCATTTTCGCCGTGCGGGCCAAAGAGGACGCCAGCCAGCAGAACCTGCTGCGCGCGCTCCTCATCGGGACGCTCGGCAGTAGCGTGCTGATTCTCGTCGCCGTCTGCGCGATGGCCTACTTCGGTTTCATGTCCTGGGGGATGGTCGGCGCGATCGCGTCCGGCCTGATCGCCGGCGTGATCATCGGCCAGGCCACGGAGTATTACACCAGCGACGCCTACGGTCCGACCAAGGGGATCGCCGACCAGACGCGCATGGGCCCGGCGACCACCATCCTTGCCGGTATTTCCTCAGGTATGCTCTCCACCTTCGTCCCGGTGGTGACTATCTGCATCGCCACGCTGGCGGCCTACGGTTTCTCCGGCGGATTCAGCGATGATCCATATGCCGTGTCGCAGGGCCTCTACGGAATCGCCTTCGCCGCCGTCGGCATGCTGGCGACGCTGGGCGTGACGCTGGCCACCGACGCATACGGCCCCATCGCCGACAACGCCGGCGGCAATGCCGAGATGAGCCACCTGGACGCGGAAGTCCGCAAGCGCACCGACGCGCTGGATTCGCTCGGCAACACGACCGCGGCGACCGGCAAGGGGTTCGCCATCGGTTCGGCCGCTCTGACCGCCCTGGGACTGATCGCGGCGTATATCGAGGAAGTCCGGCTCTGGCTCGGCAAGCTGGCCAACCAGCTTCCCGACAAGGTGTATGAATTCCCCAGGACGAAGATGGCCTTCTTCAATGGCTCGACTGCGCCGACGGAGGGGGCGGACAAGATCGCAGCGCTCAAGAGCCACGGCTTCGAGGTCATGGGAACCGCGCACGCCCAGATCGGCGACTTCATGAAGGCATACGATGTGAACCTCATGAACCCGCTGGTCATCTGCGGGTTGATGATCGGCGCCATGATGTCCTTTATCTTCTGCGCCCTGGCGATTCAGGCCGTGGGCCGCGCAGCGGGCCGCATGGTCGAGGAAGTGCGCCGGCAGTTCAAGGAGAAGCCGGGCATCATGACCGGCGCGGATAAGCCGGACTACGCGCGGTGCGTGGAGATTTCCACCGCCGGCGCCCAGCGCGCGATGCTGCTCCCCGCGCTGCTGGCGATCATCGTCCCACTGGCGACCGGCATGATCCTCGGCGTGCAGGGGATCGTCGGCGTGCTGGCGGGCGGCATGGCCACGGGCTTCGCGCTGGCCTGCATGCTGAACAACTCCGGCGGCGCGTGGGACAACGCCAAGAAGTTCATCGAGAAGGGAAATTACGGCGGCAAGCGCTCCGACCCGCACAAGGCGGCCGTCGTCGGCGATACCGTGGGCGACCCGTTCAAGGACACCGCGGGGCCGTCGCTGAACATTCTAATCAAGCTCATGTCCATGGTGGCGGTGGTGTTCGCCGGCGTGGTGGTGAAGTTCTCCCCCTACATTGGGCAGTGGCTGGGAATCCGGTAAATAGAGGAAGCTGAGAAACAATGACACTTTCTCCGAAACGACGCACGCGTCGAGCGGGCACATCCGAGCCCGGCAAGGCCGCCGAGTTGGTCCGTATCTGCGCCCGCATCGCGGAGGAGAAGAAGGCCGAAGAGATCGTCGTGCTGAACCTCTCCGGCCTGTCGTACGTGACGGATTATTTCCTGATCGCCAGCGGCAATAACCCCCGGCAAATGGGGGCGATTGCCGCGGCGATCCAGGAAGAGCTCCTGGCGCTGGGCGTCAAGCCGCTGGGACACGAAGGGAGCGAACAAGGCCGCTGGGTGCTTCTGGACTACGGCGACTTCGTGGTGCATCTGTTCGACCCGGAATGGCGCAAGCTGTACGACCTGGAACTGCTCTGGGGCGACGTGCCGAGGCTTTCGTGGCAAGAAGCGAAGTCAGCGAGACGCAAAGCGCCTGTTGGCGAGGCGAAGCCAACGTAGAACGACGATTACCCCTCGACAGGCTCGGGGCCGTGAGCAACGTCGAACGGCTGAATACTGAGTACTGAATTCTGAATGACGCTGACGCGACGTCTAGGCTCCCTCCGCACAAAACCCCCAAAGCGTAGATCACGAAGTAGTTTCCTTCTTACTGGCCTTCCTCCGCCTTCTTCTGATCAGCTAGGGCTTGCTTCGCGGCCTTAAGGTCGATTATTGCCTTGTATCCATGCTTTTCAAGAAGGTGAAGAAGGTGCGCCCCGCTAAGAAGAGTCAGAGGCTTCCCTTTTGCGAAAGCGTACGCATCTGGCCCATAGTTTGACGTAGTCACCAAGATTCCCTTTGTCGCCCCCTCATTGACCACTGTCCCATAGAGATCGCGAACCGCTGACACCCCAACAGTATTCGTATATCGCTTGGCTTGGATAACAATCTTCCCACCGCGTATAGGGTCGGGATCAAACGCGACAGCATCCACGCCGCCGTCCCTGCTGGCCTGAGTGATCTTCACTTCGCCGCCGTTCTGCGAGAACTCTTTCTCAAATAGTTCACGAATCAGGTGTTCAAAATCTTCCCAGTCCATCGCGGCGAGGTTTGTGGACTTGTCAATCTCCCCAACTACTGAATAAGAGGATACGAATCTCTTGTCTTCTTTGTTAAGTTGAAGGATTGGGGCGATGGGGGACAGCCCGTGAAGCTTGCTGCTGCCAACTCCCTTTAGTGTTCTGAAACATATCTTCGGATCAACATTCTTCAGGTCAATCATCTGAAACTCATCGCGCGGTGCCTGCACAGATAACACACAAGCGGTGATGGGCTTTCCTGTGCCTTTGTCTATCGACCGAACCCAACCGTTGAAAACGACGGCGGCCACCGCGTCAACTTGATCGGACTCGTATATTTCGTGAATGCTGCGGAGTGCAATCTGGTAGAGAAGGTCGTCGTACATCTTGTTGAAAGCAGCCTCTTGGAGGTGGGCTTCCACAAACTCATCTCTGGAAGCCACATACTTCAGCTCTCTCAGAGTCGGCACGTTATCAGGGGCGGGCAGAAAGTAATCCACGACCAGTGTCTTTGCATCTTCAAGGTATTCCAGATTCCACTCTTGTGGAAAGGTGTCAGGATATTGCGAGTTGGACAGCACCATATCGCAATACTCGACGATGGCGTCAGGATTGCGGTCACAATACGCGCTTTTTTTCTTGAGAATCTGGTTATTCTGTACCGCTTGCTCCCGTTCATATTGTTCCCTCTCCTCGTGCCACCGCGCCATGTTGAGATTGTACTCGGCTTCGAGTCCATTGTTCTTTGCGGCAACTTGGGGGACCTGTTTCTGCCACGTCTCATGTGCAAAAATGAATCTGTTCCTTGCATCTTCCTCGGCCTTGCGGCGGAGCTTTCCAAAGAACAGATGGTACCATTTTCGCTCTGGCGCAAATCGCAGTTCGAGTGCATGTGGTTCGCCGGGAATGCTGTGCCACTTGGGCTCAACCGGAAACACCTTCGGAAATGGTTTGCGGTCAAGAAGGGAGTCCCAGTCAATTCGGTCGTTCACATCCAGCGCGTGGAGAAGCGTTTGCTCGATTCCTGAGAGGGCCTCCTGCGCGTCAGATGTACGTTCTGCGGCAAGGGTCTTCTTTGCCTCTTTTTCCTCGACTGCCTTTTGTCGTCTCTCGCGGGCTGCTTCTGCCGTTTGCTTCTTCTCCCAAGTTTCGTCCCACATGCGTACTTGCGCGGCTGCCTTTTGTTGCACAACGTACCGGTCTGTCCCCTTAATCAGGCGATATTTGTGCAACCCCTCATGACGGATTTCACTTGTATATGTGGCGTACGAAGGCATGGCCCACCCGTTCTTTCAACAGGTTGATCATCATCTTACGCGTCCACGGATTCTGCGCTTGGCTTCGGCCCAGTCCCCATATTTGGACACCCCTTCCTGAACACGCTGCTTTCTGGCGCGTAAGACGTCGGCGTGCCACATAGGCGATGGCAGGGCTTCATCTACTACCTGAATACGGCGTGCAGGATTGCGCTCCCTCAACGCTCCCCCCCATAAGATGCCGTCAACTCTGAATTCAGTATTCAGCGCTCAGTATTCAGTACTCGCCGTTGCCGTTCTTCCCGCCGCTATTCTTCCAGCAGCACGCCCTTCTTCCCCTGCTTCACTTCTCCGATAACCCAGGCGGTTTCTTTGCGGCGCTTGAGCAGCCGCAGCACCATCTCCACGTTATACGGGGGGACGATCAGCACCAGCCCCACCCCCATGTTGAAGACGCGATACATCTCCTCTTCGCTGACGTTTCCCACGCGCGCCAGCACCTGGAAGACGGGAGGGACCGGCCAGGAGCCTTTGCGGATGCGCACCTGGCAGCGCTTGGGCAGGATGCGCTCGATGTTGTCGCGCAACCCGCCGCCGGTGATGTTGGCGATTCCGTGCAGGATGTGCTTATAGCGATAGTGCTTCAGGAGGGTCATGACCGTGGCGGCGTAGATGCGCGTCGGGCGCAGCAGTTCCTCGCCGAGCGTGCAGCCGAATTCAGGGACGTTGTCGAACACGGACATCTTCCCGTGGTCGAGGAACGCCTTGCGCACGAGGGTGTATCCGTTGCTGTGCAGTCCGCTGGAGGCGACGCCGATGACGACGTCCTTGGGGCTGATCTTCCGGCCGTCTATGATCCGGCTGCGATCCACCACGCCGCAGGCGAACCCGGCCAGATCGTACTCCCCTTCCTTGTAGAAGCCGGCCATCTCCGCCGTCTCGCCGCCGATGAGCGCACAGTTGGCCTGCAGGCACCCTTCGGTGACCCCCTTGACGATCTGTCCGAGCTTCGCGGAGTCCACCTTGCCGATGGCGATGTAGTCGAGGAAGAAGAGCGGCTCGGCCCCGGTGGTGATCAGGTCGTTGACGCTCATCGCCACCAGGTCAATTCCCACGGTGTCGTGTTTGTCCATGAGGAAGGCGATCTTCAGCTTGGTGCCCACGCCGTCGGTGCAGGAGGCGAGCACCGGCTGGCGGTACTGGCGCGCGAGCAGGCCGTCGCTCTTGAGCGCCACCAGGCCGGCGAAGCCGTCGGGCAGTTCGATCACGCGCGGGCCGAAGGTCCGGCGCATCATCCCCTGGATCGAGTCAGTGAACTGCCCCTTGGTGTCAATGTCCACCCCTGCGTCCTTGTACGTCAGTCCGTCCAGCGCGCCGTTGGAAGAATCCATGGCTGTCCCTCAGGTCTTGACCCCACCGCATTCCAGGCTGAACTTGCCGGTCTCCTCGCAGAACGGCACGATGTACTCGCCGGTGAAGCAGGCCGTGCAATAGTGCTCCTTCGGCGGCCGGACGCAGGCAAGCATCCCTTCCACGCTCAGGTAGCCGAGGCTGTCGAGGTTGAGCGAGAGGCGTATCTCCGGCAGCGGACTGCGCGCGGCAATGAGCTCCTGCTTGCCCTGGAAATCAATCCCATAGTGGCAGGGGAAGCAATGCGGCGGGCAGGTGACGCGCATGTGGACTTCGCGCGCTCCGGCGGCGCGCAACTGCGCGATCTTGGCGCGCGAGGTCGTCCCGCGCACGATGGAGTCGTCCAGCACCACTACGCGCTTGCCGCGCACCACCTCGGGCACGGGGCTGAGCTTCATCGCCACCCCCGCGGCGCGGCGGTCCTGGCTCGCCTGGATGAACGTGCGCCCCACGTAGTGGTTCCGGATGAAGCCGAAATCCAGGGGGATGCCGCTCTCCTGCGCGTAGCCGACCGCGGCGGAGTTGCCGCCGTCGGGGATCGGGATCACCACGTCGGCCTCCACCGGGTGCTCGCGCGCAAGCTGCGCGCCGAACTTCTTGCGCACCTCATGCACGTTCTGGCCGAAAACGCTGCTGTCCGGCCGCGCGAAGTAGATCAGCTCAAAGATGCAATGATGGGGTCGTATCTCTTCCCTGGGGACGAAGAAGTGGCTCGTGAGTCCTTCGGGGGGGACGCGGATCATCTCGCCCGGCTCGATGTCGCGCAGGTACTCCGCCCCCACCTGGTTCAATGCGCACGTCTCGGAAGCCACAACGTAGGCGTCATCGAGCCGGCCCAGGCTCAGAGGGCGGAAGCCGAACGGATCGCGCGCGGCGACCATCTCATGCGGGGTGAGCAGCAGCAGGCTGTAAGAGCCTTTGAGGCTGTTGAAGCACTGACCATAGCGCTCTTCCTTCTGCTGGTTGCATGATTTCGCAATGACGTGAACGATGACCTCGGTGTCGGTGGTGGTCTGAAAGACGCCGCCATGCCGCTCGTAGCCGCGGCGCAGTTCCGCAACATTGACGAGGTTGCCGTTATGGGCGATGGCGATGGGGCCGCGCGCGTACGTGGCGACGAACGGCTGCGCGTTCTCGATGCGGCTGCCGCCGGTGGTGGAATATCGCACGTGGCCGATGGCGGCGCGGTTGCGCAGTTTCTGGAGCACGTCCGGGGTGAGCGCTTCGCTGACATGCCCCATCGCGCGGTGCGAGAGGAGTTCGCGGCCGTCGGTGGAGGCGATGCCGCAGCTTTCCTCGCCGCGGTGCTGGAGCGAGTACAGCCCAAGAAAGGTCTTGTAGACCGCCTCCTCGTGCCCCCAAACCCCGAAGAGACCGCAGAATTCTCTGGCTTCGTCTGACACAACGGCTCCGTGAAAGTCAAGGCAGGAGAATGAGTTAGGCCAGCGGAGGCAGCGACCCGCTCGACCCGCAAGGTACCTATTGCTATTATAGCAGCGGGGGTTGACCTGTCAAGCAAACGGCGGCGGGCGGCAACGGGTGCGAACCGCCAAGCCCGGCGCGCAAGCGCGCCTGTCGCCAAGAACGATGGGGAAGTGTAGGGGCGCAGCATGCTGCGCCCTTCGTGCGCACCGGGTGCGGCTGGCACGGGGCGAAAGGAATGCACGTCGAGGCGGCTGGGGTCTGGCTGCTTTTCGCCGTTGCGAAAGACCCCGTCGCCCCAAAGGAGAGCAGATGGGAATGTCGAAAGAGGCGATTCTCGGCAAGATGAGGCTGTACGTACTGTTATCCCCGGCGCACTGCAAGCGGCCGATCCTCGACGCCGCGCGCGCGGTGGTGGACGGCGGGGCCGATGTGGTGCAACTGCGCTGCAAAGAGACTTCCGACCGCGAGATTGTGCGGTTCAGCCGCGACCTGCGCAAGATGACCGAGAACGCGGGGGTGGGGTTCATCATGAACGACCGCGCCGACCTCGCGAAGTTGGTGAACGCGGACGGCGTGCACCTCGGCCAGGAGGATATCCCCCCCGCCGCCGCGCGCAAGGTGCTGCGCCGGGCGCAGATCGTCGGCGTCAGCACGCACACCGTCGAGCAGGCGCGGCAGGCGGTGGCGGACGGAGCCGATTACATCGGGGTAGGCCCGATCTATCCGACGCAGACGCGCGGCTACGAGAAGGGAGTCGGGGTCGAGCATCTGAAGGCTGTCGCAGCGGAGGTGGAATTACCGCTGGTCGCCATCGGCGGTATCACATTGAATAACGTGGGGGCCATCCTTGCCGCCGCGCCCAACCGGCACGTCGCCATCGCCGTCTGCGCGGCCATCATCGGCGCAGAGGACATCCGGGCCACCACGGAGAGTTTCAAGACGGCTATTGAGAGGGCAGCGGGACGATAAGGAATCATGCGGCGCGGGTTACCCAACCCGCGATCATCGTGTGTTTCTACTACTTCCACCTGCGCATCCCTTCGGGCCGCGACGCGGACTCGATAGTCCGCGCCACATTGCCGAATCTCAGCGACCTCGCCGTCTGCGCTTTACCATCCTATCTCCCGCCTCAGTTCCTCATGTATAACGCCATTGTCGCAGAGGAAGTTGAACGACCCGTCGGGACGGGGGTGCGCTTCGACGCGGCCGCCCGCCTCGCGAATCATCACGGCCCCGGCGGCGAAGTCCCAGTAGTGGAGGCCGTACTCGTAGAAGCCTTCCATGCGTCCGCAGGCGACGTAGCCAAGGTGCAGGGCCGCCGAGCCGGCGGCGCGCACCTTGCTGACGGATCGCGTCACGCGGTCCGCCGCGCGCAGCCCCTGCTCGATGGCCGGCTCGTTCGCGGCAAAGCCGTAGGCGATGATTGACTCCCCCATCGTCAGGCCGCTGACGCGCATCGGGCGGCCATTCAGGAACGCCCCTTTCCCCTTCTCGGCGGTGTACAGTTCGTCGTGGACGGCGTCGTAGATCACCCCGACAATCTCCTCCCCCCCGCGGCAGAGAGCAACGCTGGTCCCCCACAGCGGGATGCGGCGGGAGTAGTTGACCGTGCCATCGAGCGGGTCCACGACCCACAGGTATTCCGACTTCGGCCCGACGCTCCCGACTTCCTCCGAAAGAATGGCGTGTTCCGGGAAACGCTCGCGGATGATTCCCAGGATCACCGCCTCGGCCTTCTTGTCCATCTCCAGTTTCACGTCGTGGCGGGAAAGCTTGTCCACCTTGATCTCGCCGCGCGAGCCTTCCAGCAAAACGCGTCCTGCCGCACGCGCGGCGCGAATGGCTGTTTCCAGCATTGGGTTTCCCCACCTTTCATAGGACCTATAGGACCGATATGACCTATTAAAGCCCCTTCTTCCACTTGCGCCCGCGCGGGCCGGGGCGCGGGGTCCAGTCGGCAAGGGGTTTCACCCCCATCTTCTCCTGCAGCGCGACAATGCGGTCCCGGAATTGCGCCGCCGTCTCGAAGTCCAGCCGCTCCGCCGCCTCGTGCATCTCGCGCTCCAAATCGTTGATCATCTCCTGCGTGACATAGGCCGCTTCCCCTTCGCGCACCGCCTCGACAACGGTGTGCGAGCCGGAAATCTCCGCCTCAATCCCGGCGCGAATGGCCTTGCGGATCGTGGCCGGCGTGATGCCATGTTCCTCGTTGTAGCGCGCCTGAATTTCCCGGCGCCGCTGCGTTTCGCTGATCGCCTTCTTCATGGAATCGGTCATCTGGTCGGCGTAGAGGATCACCTCGGCGTTGACGTTGCGCGCCGTGCGCCCGATGGTCTGGATCAGCGACGTGGCGGAGCGCAGGAAGCCCTCCTTGTCCGCGTCAAGGATCGCCACCAGCGAAACCTCCGGCAGGTCCAGCCCCTCACGCAGCAGGTTCACCCCCACCACTACGTCGAACTTGCCGCGCCGGAGGTTGTTCAGCACCTTGACGCGCTCAATGGTGTCAATCTCGCTGTGCAGGTAGGTCACCTGGATGCCGAGTTCCGCCATGTAGGAGCTCAGTTCCTCCGCCATGCGCTTGGTGAGGGTGGTCACCAGCACGCGTTCCTTCATGGCGACGCGCTTCCGGGCTTCCTCGATGAGGTCCTTCACCTGGTCGCCGGCCGGGCGCACGTGGATGACCGGGTCGAGCAGCCCCGTAGGCCGGATGATTTGCTCCACCACCTCGCCGTGGCACTTCTCCAATTCGTAGTCGCTGGGCGTGGCCGAGACGAAGAGCACCTGGTTGACGCTCTGCTCCCACTCCTCGAACTTCATGGGGCGGTTATCCAGCGCCGAAGGAAGCCGGAAGCCGTGCTCGATGAGGGTGGTCTTGCGCGTCAGGTCGTTGTGGTACATGCCGCGCAGTTGAGGAATCGTGGCGTGCGACTCGTCCACAATCATCAGGAAGTCCTTGGGGAAGTAGTCAATGAGCGTGTACGGGCGCGAGCCGCGCGGGCGGCCGCCGAGGGGCTGGGAGTAGTTCTCGATCCCCCCGCAGTAGCCGACCTCCTGGAGCATCTCGATATCGTACCGTGTGCGCGCCTCCAGCCGCTGCGCCTCCAGGAGTTTTCCCTCCCCCTTCAACACCGTGAGCCGCTCGTTGAGTTCCTCCTCGATGCGCGCCAGGCCGTCGGAGATGCGGCTCTCCGGCATGACGAAATGCCGCGCGGGGAAGACCATCAGTTCGTCGCGCTCCTCGACCTTCTCGCCGGTGAGCGGGTGCATGAGGGAGAGCTTCTCGATCTCGTCGCCAAACATCTCGATGCGGTAAACGATATCCTCGTAGGTGGGGTATAGCTCGATCACGTCGCCTCGCACGCGGAAAGCGCCGCGCGTGAAGAAGTTGTCCTGCCGCTCGTACTGGATGTCCACGAAGCGCTGGAGCAACTCTTTGCGGTCCATCCGCTGACCCGGCTTGAGGTGGACGTACATCGCCTGGTAGTCCTCCGGCGAGCCCAGGCCGTAGATGCAGGAGACGGAGGCGACGATGATCACGTCGCGCCGCGTGAGCAACTGGCTGGTGGCGTGCAGGCGCAGGCGGTCAATGTCCTCGTTGATCGAGGAGTCCTTTTCGATGTAAATGTCCCGCTGCGGGATGTACGCCTCCGGTTGGTAATAATCGTAGTAGCTGACGAAGTAGCCGACGGCGTTGTGCGGGAAGAACTCCTTGAACTCGCTGTAGAGCTGGGCGGCGAGCGTCTTGTTGTGCGAGATGACGAGGGTGGGGCGCTGGAGCGCCTGGATCAGGTGGGCCATAGTGAAGGTCTTGCCGGAGCCGGTGACGCCCAGGAGACAGCCGTAGCGCTTCCCCGCCTCGAAGTTGGCGATGAGTTGCCGCATCGCTTCGGGCTGGTCGCCGCAGGGTTCGTATTCGGATTCGAGACGGAACATCGAAGACCCCATCTATTTCCCGTTCAACTCCGGCGATGCCGCCGGTTCCCCTAGTGTAATCAGTTCGCGCACCGGCTGAAACTGCTTCACTGTCATCCCGCCTGCCAGGCGCACCTCTTCAAGGCTGACGAACGCCCCCTTCTCACGGGCGGCAAGGATGCGTTCCGCGCGCGCATCACCGATGCCCGGCAGGAGCATCAGTTCCTGCTTTCCTGCGCGATTCACATTAACGCGGAAGGAGGCATCGAGCGCTTGAACGACGCGTATATCCTTTCCCAGATGATGCCGACGCCATGCGATGACCGCCACGCTGCAAACGATAGCGCAGGCGAGGATCAGCACGGCGACCGGCTCAAGGACCCGCTGCCAAAGCGGAGGCGGTGTGGCACAGCCGCCCTCGGCTGTGGAGTTTTCCCGCTCCACCATGTATCACTCCACCAGCGCCAGCACTTGCCGCAGGTCCGGCTCGCGCACAACGTGGCGCGCCTGCGCCGCGACGGACTCGTTCTCCGGCATGAAGGCCACGCTCAGCCCGGCACGCCGGAACATCCCCACGTCCGCCACGCCGTCACCGACGGCCAGGACGCTTTCCATGTCGATCCCCAGACCGGTGGCCAGGTCGCACATCGCGCGCTCTTTCCCATCGTACGGCACGAGCAGATCGAGTCCGCCGGTGAGCTTCCCCCTCTGCACCCGTTCGCGGTTGGCCAGCACATGCGCGATGCCGTGCTCGCGCGCCAGACGCAGGCCGAGCCGCTCCAAGCCGTTGCTGATGATCGCGCAGGGGATGCCGCGCGCGCCGAGATTCCGCAGCAGTTCCGCGCAGCCGGGCATCAGCGGCACTTCGCCCACGGCCTCCTCCAGCAGGCGCTCTGCCGCCCCTTCCCACGCGGCAACGTCCATCCGCGCAAAGCGGTCGTAGTCGATCCGCCCGGCGCGGAACTCCCGCCAGTACGGCATGCCGTGGGACTCCCACGTACCCAGCTTCAGGTGCATAATCTCCCACACGGTGGGGTTCGCCGTGAGCGTGCCCTCCATGTCGAAAACGGCTAGTTTCAGTTCGGCGGCCATGCGATTGTCCCAGTGCAAGACATGGACGAACACAGGCGTACACGGACGAACACGGACAACGTGAATTGAATTGCCGTTGCCAACATTACACGCCGTCCTCCGTGTCTCCACGGTGCGCAGTGCACACCCGGTGTCTCCGTTGTGAATCCTGCGCTTTCGCCCGCGCGGCAAGTTGGCCGCAGCCGGCGGCGATTTCGCGCCCGCGCCGGAAACGGATGGTGGCCGTCACGCCGGCCTTCGCCAGCAGGTCGCGGAACTTGAGCGTCTCCGCCGAGGAGGGACAACTGAACGGGATGTTCTCCACGGCGTTGTACTCAATCAAGTTTACCTTGCTTCCGAGCCTTCCCGCAATGCGGGCCACCTCGCGCGCGGCCTCTTCCCCCGTGTTAACCCCCTCCAGCAGGACGTACTCCAACAGCGCCGGCTTGCCGGTACGCTCACCGTAACCCTCGACGGCGGTCAGGAGTTGCGCCAGGGGGTATTTGCGCGCGATGGGCATGAGTTTCTCGCGCTGCTCCTGGAAAGGGGAGTTCAGCGAGAGCGCGAGGTGGACCTTCACGCCGGACTCTGCAAGCCGCTCGATCCCCGGGATGATGCCGGCGGTGCTGACGGTGACCTTGCGCGTGCCGAAGGCGAAGCGCGCCGGGTCCACGAGCGCGCGAACGGCGCGAATCACGTCCTCGACGTTCAGCAGCGGCTCACCCATCCCCATGAAGACGACGTTCTTCACCTCCCCCTCGCCATGCCCCACGGCGATGACCTGGAAGAGGATTTCGCCGGTGGTCAGGTTGCGGCGGAAGCCAAGGCCGCCCGTTGCGCAGAACGTGCAGCCCAAGGCGCAGCCGACCTGGCTGGAGATGCACAGCGTGTGCCGCCCCCCCTGTTCCCTCATCGAGACGGCCTCCACCGCGTTGCCGTCCTCAAGCCGGAAGAGGTACTTGGCGGTGTTGCCGTCCGCAGCGCGCGCCACCGTCTCCACCGTCGCCGCGCCGAAACGCAGGCGTTCGCTCAGCGCCTCGCGCAGCGACAGCGGCATGTCGGTCATTTCGTCAATCGAGAGGACATTCCGCTGGTAGATCCAAGCCATCAACTGTCGCGCGCGATACGGCTTCTGACCCAGTTCGGCCAGGAGCTTGATGAGTTCCTCCGGGGAGAGGTCGAGCACATCCGGCTTCTTCATTTCGGCTCCGTCCCGGCCCGGCGGGAGAGGACGATGAGCGGGTTGACGTATCGCATGTCGTGCGGCCCCTGCGTCAGCAACGCGCGCCAGCCGACCGGCCAGGATTCGGCGGGATGCGCAACGGCATATTCTCCAACACCGAGCAGTACCGTTCGGCGGAATTGTTCCTCCTTTTCGTTCAACGACCCGCGCACCGCCAGCGGCGGGAATTGCAGGTCGCTGCAGACGAAGTATTCCGGCCGCGCCGCTTCCAGCGCGGCAGGGTCGAGCGGCACGAGGAGGATGCGGCATCGCCGCTGATTCAGGGGGGGCAGTTCGAACTGCCACGGGTCGCCTCCGTCGGAAGAGAGTACACCAATCGTCGCGCCATCCGGCACCGTGCGCGCGATCTCCTCTCCCGCCAGCGTCCGCGTATCCGCCGCTGGGTCCGAATAGAGCCGGCAGAAGGAATATGTCTGCCACCCGGCTACCAGCAGGAGCGCCGCGAGGAGGATCGGCACGATCACGCGCGCGATCGGCTTGGTCCGCGTCAGCGCCCGCCGCTGCAGGAGGCAGAAGGCCCAGGCGACCGCGAACACAGCCAACGGCAATACCGGCATCAGGTAGCGCGCCATCACCGGCCGGCCGGCCAGCAGGATGACGGCCGGGACGCCGAAGCCGATCAGGATGAGCAGCCCCTCGCGGGACTTGCGGGCGACGATGAGGTACGCCGCACCCAGGACGCACATGGCGAACGGGATGCCGATGCCGGCGGTGACCAGAAGGAGCGTGGAGAGCGCCCAACTCTGCGGGTTGGCGCTGCCGCGCAGTTCGTCGGACAGTTCCCGAGCAAATTGCGGGAAGCGCGAAAAGATATACGGATTCAACGACAGGAAGATCAATATGGAAACGCCCGCGGTAAGCCAGAGGTCCAGCGCTTTCAGGCGGCGCAACGTCCTCCGTAGGGGCAAGGCATGCCTTGCCCCTACAACGACATTCTGTCCCCCTTCGTCGCAAGGCCGCATCATGTGCGCCGTAAAGATGAGCATCGCCGCGAAAGCGCCCTGGTAGCGCGTTGCCGCGGCGAGGCCCAGCGCGACGCCGGCAAGGACATAATCCCTCCGGCGCCCGCGCTGCATGATGTTGATCGAGTAGAACAGCGTCAGCAGCACCCAAGAGAGCATCGGCACGTCGGCGGTGAGGTAGTGCGCGTTGACGGCAAAGAGCGGCGTTACGGCCAGCAGCAGCGCCGCTGCGCCGCCTCCCATCTCGCCGAGGAGTTTCCGCCCCGCCATCCACGCCAGGAGGATCGCCCCCAGCCCGAACAGCAGCGTGACGACCCGCCCGACCATGTACAGCCGCGCCATCTCGTTAGGGTTCTGGAAGTAGAAATTGATGTCCGGGACCAGCTTAACCAGCCCAAGCCAGCCGCTGACTTTCAGCGCCGCGCCGATAACATAGAACTGGAGCGCCGGCCACGCGAAGAAGCCGGGGAACAGCTTGAACTCCGCCGGCCGCATGGCGCTGAGGCTTTTGAGGATCACATATTCGTCGGGATGGTAGGAGCGGACGGGGTTGAACGCACTGCGCGAATGGGAGCCGGTTCGCTTCACGTCGGGCCGCGTGTAGTTGGGATATGCCTCCCACGGATTCTCGGCCTCGCCGGGGGGCAGCGCGGGCGCTTTCCATTGCGCACGGTCCGGCCCCATCGTCAGCGTGTTGCGCGTTTCGGAGGGTAGTCCCCAGCGCAGGCCGGGGAGGACGAACAGGAGCAGCAGGCCCATCGCGACAACGAGGCAGACGAGCGAAGCCCAACCTTGCGAAGGCTTGTCTAGCCCTTCGCAAGGTTGCAGCCCACGCATCCGGCGCATTTCAAGCGAGTCGGTTTGAGTCTTTTCCACGACGATCTCCCGGTTTCTTCTTCCCGAAAGGAGGCTTCCGTCGTGCAGACGATCCCGGCGCGACGGGCCCCGGCCTGCCGGCGTTCCGGGACGAACGCGGCTCCTCTATCTCCCGATGCGCCCCCTGCACTTCGTCCAGCTTCCGCCCGGGCGAGCGCCCGCGCCCTTCCTCGCCGCGCGGCTTCGGCTCTCCGCTTGGCTTCTTCCAGGAGAAGCGCTTTTCGCCACCCTCGCGGTGAACCTTCTGCTCTCCATCCGGCTTGTGATGGCGAATGTGCCTTCCGTCCGGCTTGCGGTGAGGCATGTGCGCTCCCCACTTCCTGGCCCGGGGACGCCGCGCTTCCGCTTCCTCGCGCTTCGGGACCGCCGGAACCTCCGACTTCGGCTGAGGATTCGGCGCCCAAGCTCCGCCTCGCCGCGGCAGCAGGTCGCGCGCCACCTCGGCGCGGCCCGCGATGGCCAGCGCCTCCTCAATCAACAGCTGGCTCTCCGGCAGATGGTAGAGCACCAGCGCCTTCTGCATCTCGCGGCGGCGCGGCTCCTTCTCGACAAAGACCTTCCGCATCGTGTAGGGGTTGAGCCCCACCGCGTACATTACCGCGCTGGCGGTCCCGGGCAGCGGGATGAAGAGCTGGCACTGTTCGACGCGCAAGTGCCGTTTCTTGAGGAAGAGCGCCACCTCGATCATGTGCTCGATCGTCGAACCAGGGTGGGCGGCGATGAGGTACGGCAGAACGTACTGCTCCTTTCGCGCGCGGATCGAGGCGCGGCGGAACTGCTCCAGGAACTTCAGGAATGCCGAGCCGTCGGGTTTCAGCATCAGTTCGAGCACCTCCGGCACGACGTGCTCCGGCGCGACCTTCGCGTGGCCGCTGGTGTAGTGCGCGGCGAACGCTTCGATGAACGGCTCACACTCCAGCGCCAGGTCCATCCTCACGCCGCTGGTGATGAAGAGGTGCTTGACACCGGGAACCTTCCGCGCGCGGTCCAGCAGCGAGACGTATGGGAGGCCATCGGTGTTCAGGTTGCGGCAGATAGCCGGAGCCAGGCAGCTTGGCCGGGCGCAGGGCTTGCTGTGGCGGCAACCCATCCCCCACATATTCGCGGTCGGCCCGCCGATGTCGCGGATCGTTCCCTTGAATTCCGGATGCTGCGCGATGCGTTCCACCTCGCGCAGGAGGGAGTCGCAGGAGCGGCTTTGCACGGTCTTCCCCTGGTGGGTGACGATCCCGCAGAACGCGCACCCGCCGAAGCAGCCGCGGTGGCTGGTGATGGAGAACTGGACCTGCTCCAGCGCCGGGACGCGCTCCTTGTACGAGGGGTGCGCCTGGCGGCGGAACGGGAGGTCGTACAGCGCGTCCATCTCCGCAGTGGTCAGCGGGAGCGCAGGCGGGGCCGCCAGTACGCGATGCCCCGCGCAGTCCTGATAGGTCCCGGCCTCGCGGTGCTGAAGCTCCTCGATGAAGGAACGCGCGTGCGTCTGTGGATTGTCGCGCACCTGTTCGAAATCGGGCAGCCGATAATATGCCGCCGGCGCCGGAGTCGAGGCCGCCGTCCGGCGCACAGTGCCGCGAATCGTGGCGGCCAGTTCGGCCAACTGCTCGGCGGGGGAACTCCCCTGCTTCTGCTGCGCCATCCGGGAGCGCATGGCGGGGGCGATCTCGCGAATCGGCCGCTCCCCCATGCCGTAGACGATGGCATCCGCCGGGGCGTCCAGAAGCACGGGGCGGCGCACGGCGTCGTCCCAGAAATCGTAGTGCGCGAAGCGGCGTAACGAGGCCTCCACTCCGCCGGCAAGGATCGCGGCGGACTTGCCGAATGCGCGCCGGAGCAGATTGCAGTAGACGATGAGCGCGCGGTTCGGCCGCCCCCCCGCCACTCCGCCCGGCGCGTAGTCGTCGGTGCGGCGCGGGCGCTTCTGCGCGGTGTAGTTGTTGACCATCGAATCCACCGAGCCGGGGGAGACCGCAAAGAAGAGCTTCGGCGCGCCGAGCCGGGCGACGTCCTCCGGATGGTCGGGGCGCGGCCGCGCGATGATCCCCACGCGGAACCCCTCCGCCTCCAGCATCCGCCCCAGCAGCGCCGGGGCGAAGGAGGGATGGTCCACGTAGGCATCGCCTGTGATGAAGATAATATCGAGTTCCCGCCAGCCGCGTTCGGCGGCCTCCTCAAGAGAGACCGGCAGGAACGGGGGCGAAGTCTGAACGGGGCACAAGGCTGTTTCTCCGCTGGGGGCGTCCAATCGCCGCGCTGGCGGCGGCGCATGCCCCTATGCTATGCGGCGGAGTGAATTCCGTCAAGCGGGACACGAACCCGTGACTTTTGGCGTGACAAGGCTGGCGTAGCCAGCTGGCGCATGGTCCGGCTTGTTTTTAGGCTCGCGAAATGTATGATACTAGGGAACGCGTTGCTGCAAGCCGTGGTCACGGGTCTGCCATCGGGCGGCGTCGCACCTGTGTTCAAACAGTGAACGGAACGTCACGCATGGGCAACTGCGTACAGTGGGTGCTGAAGACCGAAAGCCACCGCAACGTTGGCTTTGCGGACGGCATCAAAGATGTCCATAGGTATGTTAAGTGCGCGGACGCTCCCGAAGAAGTCGCCGTGATGGAGAAGGCAGCGCAGTACGGCGCCGACGCGGTGTTCTTCGAAGCTCCTCGCGACGGCCGGCCGTCCGTCGCACAAGCATTCATCTACCGGTCGGGAGATTCCTCCAAAGAGAACCACTTCGCGCAGATTCACCAGAAGCTCTGGAGTTGGGGTGGCGTGCCGCTCGTTTACCGAGTCACCAATGGCCTTGTGCAATTGTTCCGGTGTGCACACCGCCCCGACTTTGAAGTCAATGGGGACATTTGCGTCAAGCCTTTCGACGAGGCCCCCCTTGCTCTTGCTGCAAGAGTTGCCGCCGATCCATGGTGGGACTTTGACCGGCTGCGCAACGGCACGCTCTGGGATGATCCTGACGTGTGCGACAAACTCCTCTCCAGCGAGCAAGCAGCGCAGAAGACACTTATCACTGCGGTCAAAGAGCTGCACATGAGACTCGATAACGAGAGCGCTCTTCCGGAACAACTCCGACGCAAGCTGCTCATTCTCTCCATACTCATCGCGTACTTGGAAGCGCGCAAAGTCTTCGAAGATGGCTACTTTTCACGCTTCCACCGAGGCGCCACGAAGTTCTTCGAAGTTCTCCCCCACGGACGCGGGCTAGTTCGCTTGCTGGAAGACCTGGAAGAGCGTTTCAACGGCCATGTCTTCACTCTCAGCAATCAGGACCGCGAGACGCTGTTGACAAGCACGCAACTCGCCCGCTTCGCTGAACTCGTCGAAGCAAGGCAGGAGGCAAGCGGGCAACGCACGATTTGGGAACGATACTCATTCGCCGACCTCCCAGTCGAACTCATCAGCCACGTATACCAACTCTTCGTTAAGGACACGGCGACGGCCGTGTATACGCCACATTTTCTTGTCCGTCTCATGATTGACGAAGTCCTGAGCAAGGAAAGAATTGAGCGGCTCGAAGAGAAAGATGAGATCATCCTAGACCCCGCGTGCGGTTCGGGAAACTTTCTCGTCGAGGCATACAAGCGTCTCGTCCTTCACTGGCGGAGTCTCAACAACTGGAATCACCCGAGCCCGGAAGTCCTCCACAGCCTCCTCGCCCGTGTCCACGGAATAGACTTGGAGGGGGATGCCGTTGAACTTGCCGCCTTCAGTCTTTGTCTAGCCCTCTGCGACGCCCTCGAGCCCGAGGCAATCCGCAAGAGCTACCAACTCTTTCCCATTTTGAAGGAGCGGACCCTCCACACCGGCTGCTTCTTCGATCCCCGCATACGGGACAAAGTGAAAGAGGGCGTGGGTGTAATCATCGGCAATCCACCATTCAGGTCGTCTCTGCGTTCTGAAAGCGAACGAAAAGCCTACAACCGATATCAGATCGCATACGACAGGCTCCCCGACAAGCAACTGGCTTATCTCTTCTTGCATGAATCCATGCAAATGCTCGCCCCGAGCGGTGCGCTTTCGATGCTCCAAGAACAGAACTTCCTCTACAATCAGAAGTCGATGCCTTTCCGGCAGAAATTCATCCGCCGGTGGGACGTTCGAGAGATTCTCGACTTCGTTTCAGTGCGAGGTCTCTTCCGCAAAGGAGGGGCAGACCCGAAAGTCATCGCGGTCATAGCCGAGGCGGCCCCCCCACCACCCACGCGCCACATCCTCCACGCCACTTTCCGACGAAGCGGGCGCACTGATGCAGGTCAGGGCTTTGACATTGACTATTATGACATGCACTGGCTACAGCGGGAACATGTACTCAATCACGATGAAACTTGGCGATGTGATCTTTTGGGCGGCGGTCGAGTTCAGAATTTTGTGAGTCGGCTGAAAACGTTCGCCACGCTGAGGCAATACGCGGACGAGCGTGGTTGGGATTGCGGTGAAGGTTGGATCGCGGGCAAGAAGGGCAAGCGCAAGCCCGCCGCACATATCACGGGCCGGCCATGGATACCGTCGAAATACCTGACGGCAGAGGGAATCGACGAAACCAAGATTCGGCCTGTGGCAGCGAAGCTCTTCAAGAGCTACTACAACGAGCGTCGTTTCACTCCACCCATGGTCCTGATTCGCGAACAAATGGACTTTTCAAACGTGCTCTGGACCAAGGACTATCTGACCTATACCCAGCAAATTGTTGGGGTTTGTGCCCAAAATCATGACTTGGACGATCTTCGTGCAGTCTGTCGCTGGCTCGCCAAGTTCAAAGTGCCCCTGCAGGCCTACGTTGCGGCGACAAGCCCAAGACTCTTTGGACAGAGAGCAACGGCACTTACTGCGCACGATATCTACTCACTGCCATTCGACAAGCGCGGGGAAATGGGTCTCAGCCCCCATGAACAAATCCTGGTCGCCGACATCGTGAACTACTACCGCGATCTCATCCTCGTTGGTGACGGCTCCGATGCGATGAAAAGGTCTGCCGGGAAACCGGACATGCAGAACTTCAACCAGGTTTTCACTGCGAGAATAAACGCGGTTTACAAGACGATCCGACTTTCTCCCCTTGAACCGTATGTCGCGAACGGAGTGATTTGCCAGCCATATGCATTCGGCAGAGACAAAGTTAATTGGGCCGGAGCAAATCGGCTCGAACGCGGTCACCTTGACGCTCTCCTGCGGGAAAAGCGCGGTGCAAGTCTCAACGTTACCCGCATCGCTCGGATTTACGATGCCGACTGCATCTATCTGTTGAAGCCTGACCGGCTCCGGTATTGGCTCCGCTCCATCGCCCTGCGCGATGCAGACGAAGTACTTGCCGATCTGTGGGCTCAGGGGTTCTGAGGGCGTACGACAATGCTGTCTGAGAGTCCGATTGGTATCCATTCTGGTGGCCTCCGCCAGGACATCCTACTCAAGGCAGGAGCCAGGTACGAACTGATCGGCTTCATCGCCGAGCAACTACCGCCTTGGCGCGACGAACCCGAGAGGCCACCCGCCTCTGCAGAACGCAAACTTACCGACCACCTATGTGATTACCTCAACACGGCCGTACGCTATTCCGAGGCATGGAGTAACATACAGTTCCGCACCGAGGTTCCGGACGAGGTCCATTCCGAACGGTCGATTGACCTAGCTGCCAAACCTTGCCAAGCGGTGATCATTATAGAGGGCAACAAGTACAATCACCATAACATGCTCCTCCCAATTGAATGCAAGCGTCTGCCGACGCCCGACGGGAACGGACAGAAACGAGACAAACGCGAATACGTTTATACTGCGAACAAGACGACTGGCGGCATCCAGCGGTTCAAGTGCGGCTACCACTCGTCCAAGCACTCCCTTGCAGCCATGATCGGCTTTGTGCAGGAGGGCACTGCGGTCCAATGGCATGGTCAAGTCAACTCATGGATAAGGGGGCTGGCAAAGAAGAGCAGTTCGGGGTTGACCAAGTCGGACGTTCTCACCATAGTGAACGACAATACTACGGTGGGCCTGTGCATCCTGAAGTCTTGCCATCAGCGGCCAGCCGGCATGGGGGCATGTGAGTTGCGGCATCTTTGGGTCAAGATGAATTGACGGGAGACCGTTGTGCGCGTGACGACCGGCACAGGCGACCGGGGGTGGACGGAACTGCTATTCGGACGGCGCGTCCGCAAGGAGGACCCGCGCATCGAGGCGGTGGGCGCGCTGGATGAGTTGAACTCATGGCTCGGGCTGGTGAAGAGCGGAGTGCGCGGGAAGGAGTTGCGCGGGCTGATTCACTCCGTGCAGCGCGACCTGTTCATCGTCAGCAGCGAGTTCGTCTGCCTGCCGCGCGACTTGAAGCGGCTGGAGTTCCGCGTGGACGCGCGCATGGTGGCGCGACTGGAGAAGGAGATCTCCGGGATCGAGCGCCGGGTGAAGTTGAAGGAATGCTGCTTCCTGATCCCCGGCGAGAATCGGCTGTCCGCCCAGTTCGACATCTGCCGCTGCATCGCGCGCCGTACCGAGCGAACCGCCGTCGCGCTCCGGCGCAAGGGGGCGGTCCCGAACCGGCTGGTCTTTGTGTACCTGAACCGGCTTTCGGACCTGCTATATATGCTGGCGCGCGACGCGGAGTCCCGCCATCGGCGGTTCATCGCGCGGGAACGCAGATCGGTGACTCTCACCACGGAGTCGCGGAGACACGGAGAACGGCACTCCCGAGTAACGGCAACAACACGAGATTGGGAACCGCCGATGGACGCCGATGAACGCGGATGCGAATGGCAGGAGAACTGACTGTTAGGCCGGATGCTCTTTCTCTATATCCGCGTTCATCTGCGTTTATCGGCGGTTTCTCTCGTTTCGCCGTCCTCCGTGCCTCCGTGTCTCCGTGGTAAAGAAGGTGGGTCAAAGCGGTCGAAGTATTCGCGCGTCGCGCCGCAGATGGGGCAGATGCGCGGTGGCTCATCCCCCTCGGCCACGTATCCGCAGATGCGACAGCGCCAGAAGATCCGCGCCCCCCGCCGCTCGATCTGTTCCCCGCCCGTCATGTCAACCCCACTCTATCGGCGGGCCTCTCAGGAATGAACTTACCTTCGCGATTTCTTCTTCGCAGCCGGCCTGCGCGCCATGGCCTTCTTTGCCGGTTTCCGAATGGCGACTTTCTTCCGAGCCTTGGCAACGACTTTCCTTGCCGCCGGCTTCTTCCGGGGAAGCGGCTTCCGCTTCAGCGCCAACTTCCTGGGCGCAGGTTTCCTCGGGGCGGGCTTCCGGCGGACCGGCCTCTTGGCAACCGGTTTGCGCTTGGCCGCCTTCCTGGATGGCTTCGCCTTGGATGCTTTCCGAACCTTGGCGGGTTTTGCCGCTTTGGCGTGCGACTTCTTCGGTGCGACTCGCGCGGAAGCGGGACGCGCGCCGCCCTCGGCCTTCGGAGGCATGACTTCCGAACGAGCATGAGGGATTGAGACAGGGCTGCACAGGAACTCGTTGCTCACGGCAACGCGGCCGCAGTTGCGGCAGATATAGCGCAACTGGAGCACTTTGGGCGCGCACAGATGGCGTGGATCCTCCACGACCACCCCGCAATAGCTACAGTGCGTGACCTGATTGTAGGGGCGCGGCGAACAAAGATGCCCCGCGGCCAGCGCCATGCGCCCGCAATTGCGGCAGACGAAAATCTGCGGCGTGGGGTCCTGCGCCATGCTCCACTCCTTCTAAGTCACGGTGCGCGCGTCGGTTCCGCTTCGGGCCGGCCCGGTTCCAGCGACGCCACAAATGCCTCCAAGTCCTTTGGCAACGCCGAATCCATGTAGCGAACGACCCCGTCGGCTCCAATGCCGACTACCAGCGGAAGTCCCAGTACTTCCACACCATAATTTGCACTAACCGCGCCATTTTCGTCAAGCAAAACTTTGTAATTAATCCCCTTTTCCGACACAAATACCCTCAGCGCGTCCGCTGGCTGTGCCACGTTGACCGCCAACAACACAATCGAACGCTTGTCATAACCATCCTGAAACTGCTTGAGTTGCGCAACTTCATCAACACATGCCGGACACCAGGTGGCGAAGAAGGAGATAATTACGCCTTTCTGCCCTCGAAACTGCGACAAAGTAACCGAACTTCCACCTAACTCATCCAGAGTCCAATCCGGTGCCATCTGTCCAACGCGCAATATTTGCGGCGTCTCTGACTTATGAGAAATAGGGGCGGCGGTATCCTTGTGGAACGTGAGGTTATGCCCAAGGTAGATGAGGAAGTACTCAGCCAGGAGGATCATAATTACCGCGAATGCTTTTTCTACGACGCTCAGCCAGCGTCCGGATTTGGGAAGATTGGCCAGGACGCCGCTGAACGTGCCGCATATCAGGATCAGCGAACCGAGGCCCAGACTATAGACAAACATCGCCACAACGCCGAATAGAAGCGTGCCGAAGTTCACCGCAGCTTGCTGCGCGTGCGGCACACTGGTGTTGATCAGCGCAAGCATGGCGGCCAGCCCGGGAACGGTGCAGGGGCCTACGATGAGACCGGATGCCGCGCCGACGGCAAGCGCGCCAAGAACTCCTCCCTTACGCCCCCCTCCCGCCCACTGTGGCACGTTGATGTGGATGACGCCGAGTTGCCACAGGGCCAGCAGCAGGAAGAAGTTGGCGAACGCCAGAATCACCCAGGGGTTCCCCCAGAGCATCCGCAGTTCGCCGCCGGCAACCGCGCTGATGACGCCGATGGCGCAATAGACGATGGCCATCCCGAGAACATACACAAGGGAGTAGAGAAACCCGTTGAGCTTCCGCCCCTTGCTGATGCTGGCAATATAGGCAACCGTAAGCGGCAGTACGGGATAGACGCATGGGCTGAAGCCGACAACTATTCCGAGCAGAAAGGCCAGCCCCAAGGCAGCCACCGATCCATGGCTTAGCGCGGCAGTGAGCGACTCGCTTAGTGTATTCAACATGCTCCCCTCCCGTTGGTGATGCCTCCTACACTTTCATGCTACCCCAAGAGGACGGAGGGTGCAATTAGCGGTCTTCGGTCCAATCGCCTAGTCACCCAATAACCTCGTCTCCCCTGCAGGCATTGCACCAGGGCTGGATGACCAGGCGACTGGGTGATTGGGTGACCAGGTGATTGAGGCGGCCCCGTCATTACACATCGTCTGTGTTTCGTCATATTTCCTTCCGCACTTGACATATGCTCGTAATAGCGATAGTTATGATGCAATTGAAGGGGTTCATGGAGGAAACCGGCACGTGGCCGAAGGCAGCAGGAAAGTTCAGTGTCCCGCTTGCGCTCATGAGTTTGAGCTGCGTTCAGGCGCCGACTTGCTGCGGCTCGTCTGTCCCCACTGCGAAGCGCCGATCCCCGAGTCCGCTCTCAAAGACAAGTCCGAACTCGCCGAGGAAATCGCCCCAGGTTTCCGCCCCGGCCAGCGCTTGGGCAACTACGTCATCGAATCGCTCCTCGGCGCAGGCGGCATGGCGGTGGTGTTCAAGGGCAAGCAGCTCTCCCTGAACCGGCACGTTGCCGTCAAGATTCTCCCCAAGGATTTCGCAAAAAACAAGTTGTTCGTCGAGCGCTTCGAGGGCGAGGCGGCGGTGCTGGCCAGCCTGAACCATGCCAACATCGTCAACGTGATTGACCGAGGCCGCGAGGGGGAGACGTACTTCATCGTGATGGAGTACGTCGAGGGGGAGACGCTCAAGGACCGGCTCCAGCGACAGACGCGCCTGCCGCCCGAGGAGATCATTCCCATCGCCCAGCAGTTCCTCGCCGGGATGGACTATGCGCACAAGCGCGGCGTGGTGCATCGCGACATCAAGCCGGGCAATATCATGATCAACCAGGAAGGCATCGTGAAGATTGCCGACTTCGGTCTGGCGCACCTGGCCAAACAGCACGGCGGAATGGACATCACGCGCGACAACCAGTCCATGGGCACGCTGAAATACATGGCGCCGGAACAGTTGGTCAGCGCCAAACAAGTCGACTCGCGGGCCGATCTGTACAGCTTCGGCATCTGCCTCTACGAGATGCTGACCGGCTCGTTGCCGCTGGGGATGTTCAAGATGCCCTCCGAATGCGACTCCAACCTGGACGTGCGCTGGGATGAAATCATCTTGCGCGTGCTCAAGATGGACATGGAGGAGCGGTACCCCTCCGCAGAGGAGATGCTGCGCGACGTGCGGCAACTGGCAACCACCCCGCGCGTGACGCAGTCGGACCGCGAACGCCAGGAGGAGGCCGATGCGGCCAAGGCCCGCGCGCAGGCCCCCGCCAGCCTGAGCGTCGCTTGCGCACAATGTGGTTTTGAGAACCCTCCCGAGGCGGAGAACTGCCGCTGCGGCGTCCCCCTCAACGACCTCTTCGACCGGTGCCCCTCCTGCCGCAACAAGAACCGCATTGACGTCGCGGCCTGCCGCTCCTGTGGAGAGGATTTGGGCGCCTATCGCGTCAAGGTGCGGCGCGCGGCCGAGCAGATCCAGGTGCGCGCCAAGCAGTACCTTGAGGAACGCCAGTTTGACGCTGCGATTGAGGAACTGGGCAAGTTGCTGAAATTCAAAACGCGCGAGTACGCCACCATCCGCGAGAACGCGCAACTCTGGCTCGAACGCACGAAGAGCCGGAAGGAGCGTTTCTTGCAGCGCACGTACGAGGCCGGATTGCGGCTGATCGCCGAGGGGCGCTACGACCTCGCCCTGCAGATGCTGCAATCGCTTCCGGAGGAATACAAGGACGTCGCCGAGCGGCGCAAGGAGGCGACGGCCAAGCGCGACGAGGCGCTCGCCGCCAAGGTCGAAGGAAGCCGCCTGTACAAGGGCGGCGACCCCGCCGGCGCGGTGGCGGCCTGGGAAAAGGCCGTCCAGTATCTGCCCCAGGACACGCAACTACGGGAGAGCCTGGCGCGCGCGCGCATCGCCCTGGGCAACCTCAACATCAAGCGGACCTACCTGAAGGAGTCGCAGGAGGCGGCCGAGCGAGGCAACCTGACGGAGGCGGTGGCGCTCTGCCGCAAGGCGCTGGAGATCGCCCCGAAGGACTCCACCGCCCTGGCCCTCCTGAACCGGTACGAGAGCCGCGAGCGAAGCCAGGTCGAGTCGGCGACGGCGGAACAGCCGGAGATTGTGCTTCCGCGGGCCCAGCGCGAGCCGCAGAGAAAAGAGAAGTTCCCCTGGTGGAAGGTCATCGCAGCCCTGCTGATCGCAGGGGTAGTCCTCGTCGGGCTTATCGTCGCCGCAATTGCGATTCCCGCCGCCCGCGAGCGCAACGCGGCCGAGGCAGCGATGCTGCTCGACGAAGCCAAGTCCCTGCACGAGCAGGGGAAGATTGAGGAGGCGGACGCGGCGTTGAGCAGCCTGTTGAACCGTTACGCGAGCACGCCGTCGGCCGCGGCGGCTTCCGAGCTGAGAAGAACCATTACCGAGACCATGACCGCCGCGCGCGGGGCATGCATGGCCGCGGACGAGCTGGCGAAGAAGGAGGACCCGGTCTCGCTGAAGGCGACATACAGGGAATACCAGCGCCTCATGGCCGGCCCTCCGGTCAGCATCGTCAAGACGTACAACGATTATGCCCGGGCGCGGATGGAGGAAATGCGCGCGAAGCTCGCCCGTCATTACGTCGAGTCAGCAACCGCTCAAGAGAAGGAGAGCCGCTGGAGGGAAGCGCTGGCGTTCTACAAGGAGGCAAGCGCCGATTACGGAATCAGCAGCGAGCCGATCGCCTCGGGACTCCTCCAGGCGCAGAAGAAGGTGGAGGAGTTCAACCGCCTCGCCCGATTGAGCCAGGAGGCCTCCACCGCAGGGCGATGGGCGGAGGCGCTGCAGTCGGCCGGTGGAGCGCTGGAGATCATTCCCGCCGACATGACCGTGCAGAACCTGCTGACGACCGCCGCGAAGAACGCCCCGCCGGTCGAAGGGATGGTGCTGGTGCTCCCGGGGACCTACAAGGTCGGCGGCGCGACGAGCAACCCCGCCCGCACGGCCACGCTCTCGTGCGGCCTCTACGTTGACCGCGCGGAAGTGACCCGAGGCCAGTACGCGGAGTTCGTGAACGCGACGGGGCTGCCGATCCCGCCCGGATGGGGAGCGGATGGAACGCCCCCCGCCGGAACGGAGTCGCTGCCGATGGCCGGCGTGACGATCAAGGACGCTGCCGCCTTCGCCCAATGGGCCGGGAAGCGCCTCCCCACCGAAGAGGAGTGGGAGTGCGCCGCGCGCGGCGCGGAGGGACTCAAGTATCCCTGGGGGGACGACTGGAAGCCCGGCGCGGCCATCCTGTCCTTCGGACCCGCCCCGGCGGGCACGGCGCCAGGCGACAAGAGTCCCTGCGGCGCGATGGCCATGCTTGGGAATGTGGCCGAGTGGACCAGCACCTCCGCAACCCCGGCCGGCTGCGTGGTGAAGGGAAGTTCATGGGCGGGGATTGAGAAGGGGCGGATCGCTTTCGTGGTGGCCGCCCCACAAGGGAGCGGCGCTGCGATGCTGACGGCGGAGCCCTCGGCTCCCGTCCAGTACGTCCGCTTCCCTTCCAGCCTGGAGATCATCTATCTGGGCACGCCCATCCCCGACTCGGCGCGTGTCTCCGTCAAACGCTGGCTCCAGGAATGCCAGGAGTGGGTCGAGTGGCGCGCGCAAGTCCCCGTCAACGCGCTTCTCGGAGGACCGCAGGCGGTGAGTGTCGAAGATGCCGTCTCCCACCAGAAGCGCTCGGTCCAGATGGATCTGTCCACCGGCTGCACGCTGCTGCGGTTCGAAGCCAAATGGATGGAGTTCCGCGACCCCGCCGGGGTGGTCCGCCGGATCGATATTGCCGCGAACACCCCCACGCAAAGCAACCGCGTGGTGGAGAAAGCAGACGCCGCCCCTCCCACGGAACTGACCATCGAGGCGACAGCCGCCGGCGACGCCCGGATGATCGGCCAACCGGGACAAGGATACATCAACGTCGGCTTCCGCTGCGTCAAGCCGGTATGGGAGCCAAAGCCGAAAGCCCCGCCGCCCGCCACGCCTGGAAAGTAAGAATCCTCAGACGTCGGCCAGTCGCAAGAGCCTCACGATGCCAAAAAGCCACATGCTGCCCAGGACCAGCGGCACAACGAGCAGTGCCCGGCGGTGGTACAGCCTGCGTTCAATCCCGGGCATGAGCCGAGCGGCCGGCGGCCAAAGCACAAGCGCGATGGCGATCAAGTAGAAGAAGACGCTGAACGGGTTCAACGCCCAGGCCTCGGCCAGCCGGCCATGCGATAGCGCGCAGAGGCCGCGCGTCAGGCCGCAGCCGGGGCATGGCAGGCCGGTCAGGTGGTTGAAGTAGCAGAGCGAGACCCTGGGGAGCGACTCCGGCGACCAGGCGAAGCTGACCGCCAGGACCGCCGCAGCGGCCAAAGCCGCCAGGGACCGCCCGGACATACGAATGGGGACACAAAACTCTTGTCCGGACGCGGGGACGGGCCGAAGCCCGTGCCCACACGCGCGCTTTTCGCCCGGACAAAAGTATTGTGTCCCCATTCTCCCATCCCCATCACGCTTGCGGGGTCTGTTGCACCTGGTTCTTCCAGCCGGTGATCTTCACGAGGTAGATGATCAGGAGAACGAGCGACGCCAGTCCGGCAAGAGCGCCGACGCGAGGGATCAGTGAGCAGACCGCGCAGATCGCGTAGGCGATGCCGAGGCCCCGCGCCGCGTCTCCCACGTCAGTGCGTCCCTGCGACGCAAAGTAAGCGCTGTACGAATCGGAGACCTTGGGGAAGACAACGAAGTTCCAGATGATGTTGAAGCAGGGAATCAGCAGCAGCCAGACCATCGCCGGGTCCATCTTGCGGAAAGAGGCGGGCAGCCGCTTGAGCGCGTCGGAGATCAGAAAACAGATGACGACCGCGACAACAACACTGATGCAGATGATCACCCCGACCACGGTCAGGAGCGCAGCCACAGGAACGCCAGAGTGCGTCTCCATCGTCGTCTCCTTTCCCCAGAGGAACCTCTGTAACACGATTGCTGGAATTATAGTCGGCTGCGCGCTGTACTGCAATGGGCAGCAGGGGAATGATTAAGTCACGTGAGCGTCATTGCGAGGAGCGCAGCGACGAAGCAATCGCTCGGAGGTGATGACGCCAGGCAAACCATCCGACTCATAGGCGTATGAGGCCCCGAAAGATTGCTTCGTCCCCTTTCCGCCCTTCGGCTACGCTCAGGGCGGAAGACTCCTCGCAATGACGCTGAGGCCGCCCCGCTCCATACAAACGAGCCCCCACGCGACTCGCGCGTTACGAGTTCAGCACTTTGTCGCCGCACAGTCGCACGGGATTTTGCGGCAGCGCGGGCAGCCCTGGGCGTACTTGCGGATGGCCTCCTCCATGCGGATGCCCTTGAGGCTGGCCAGGGTGCAGAGCCAGGCGAGCACGTCGGCGAATTCCGATTCCTGCTCCTCGCGGCTACCCTCGCGCAGCGCGGTCGCCAACTCCCCCACCTCCTCGGTGAACCACATGAACGTGCCCCCCATGCCGCGCGCTGTGTCGCGAGCAAGGTACGTCTTTTCAATCAATTCCTGAAATTCCGAAATATGCATGCCGGCCACTCCTTCTTGTTGTGCCTTGCCGTTCGTCACTTGAACGTTGGATGTTGGATGTTGAACGTTGAATCCGTTACACTCGGAAGAGCTGCCCCATCTTCTTCCCCAGCAACACGCTGGCGGCGATGAGCGTCCCCGCCAGGAGGAGCATCGCCAGCACGCCCATGGCGCTGGCGATGAAGTCGCCCGCGCCGGTGACCTGGTGCAGGGCGTAGATCGCCTTCGTGAGCGGGAAGTATTGCATCTTGGAGGCAAGGATCAGGCTGTCGGAGACCTCGAGCATGGCAAAGGAGAAGGTGAGGATCGCGCCGGCGATGAGGTTGGCCATGATCAACGGGAGGGTGATCTTGAAGACCGCGCGCACCGGCGTCGCCCCGACGTTCATGGCCGCCTCCTCCAGCGAGACGCTGGTCTGCTGGAAGCCGGCAACGGCTGCGCGCACCATGTACGGCAGACGGCGCACGGCGTAGGCGACGATCAGGATGGGGAAGGGATTCCCCCGCGGGTCCAGCGGCGTGTTGCGGAAGCAGGCGACGTAGCCAAACGCCAGCACCAGCCCCGGCAGCGCCAGCGGGAGCATCGCCAGCAGATCGAGCATCTCGACCCCCGGGAAGCGCCTTCGGGTCAGGATGTACGCAATCACAATTCCCAGCACGATGTCGAGAAACATGCTGGCCGTCGAAAGCAGCAGGCTGTTGCGCACCCCCGTCATGGCCATCGGGTCGTGGAATGCCTGCCCGTAGTGCTGAGTCGTCACGGTGGTCGGCAGGACGGTATCGGACCAGCGCCCGGCGACGGAGGTGAGCACCACACTGACGTGCGGCAGCAGCGCTACCGTCAGGAGCAGTCCGATCGCCGCCCAGATGCCGACCGTGAGCCAGCGCCCCGCGGGCCGGTCGGCGCGTGAGCTGGCCCCTTTGGAGAGCATCTCGTATCCATGCCTGCCCAGGTACCTTCGCCCGCACAGGAACGCCGTCGCGGTCAGGAGGATGACGACCACCACCAGCGCGTACGCCATCGGGTTCGCGTTCAGGTTGCTGATCATGTCGAAGATCTGCACGGCGACCACGCGGCGGTAGCTGAAGATGAGGGGAGTGCCCAGGTCGGTGAAGGACCAGATGAAGACGAGCACGGCGCCGGCAAAAAATCCCGGCATCATGAGGGGAAAGGTGATCTTGCGGAAGAGGCGCAGGCCGCTGTCCCCCATATTGCGCGCCGCCTCCTCCAGGGAGGGGTCGACGTTCGCCAGCGAAGCGGCAACGTTGAGGTACATGATCGGATAGAGGTGCAGCACCTGCAGGACCACGACGGCCCAGAAGCCGCCCGCCCCCATGAAGTCAATCGCCGGCAACCCGACTTTGGCCAGCAGCAGGTTGACGCTGCCGCCGCGGGTCAGCAGGCGGAACATGCCGATGGCCCCCACGAACGGCGGCATGATCATCGGCACCAGCAACAACCCCGTGAGAATCGCTTTGCCGCGGAAGCTGTACCGCGCGCCGATGAACCCCAGCGGAACGGCCACGAACGCCGTTGCGACCGTCGTCACCAGCGCCATGCCGAGGCTGTTGAGGATTGCCTCAAGATAGGTGGGGTTCTTGAAGAGGATGGCGAAGAATTTGAGGGAGAACCCTCCCTCGACCCAGAACGCCTCCTTGAAGACGTACAGGACCGGGTAGATGAGGAAGGCGGCCAGGAAGCCCCCCACGAGCGCCACGGCAATGAGCGCGCCGGTCGTATACGATGGAGTGCTCTGGCTTGATTTCACCGGATTTCCTGACTAGCAGGGAGTTGCGCAGCAGAGGATAGCACCGGTGAGGGTTAGGGTCAAGCATTCGCGTTCGGCTGTGGCTGAAATGGCGGAACGCGCTGCCCCAGCGCGCTTCAAATCGGTCACGACCGACGCGCGTCGAGTGGATTCTGCCCGAACGCTCGAAATTTTCGGAATTTTCCTCTTCCAATATGGCCTGCAATGGACTACAATGGACAGCACTGGACGCTTGAGCGCCCTTCCGGAGATGGAGGAGAATTATGGATCGTATTCTGGCCGTCAAGGAGGTCATGACGCTGGAGGAGGTGGCCGATTACCTTCAGGTGTCCGAGAAGTCCGTTCTCCGGATGGCCCAGTCTGGAAAGATCCCAGCCGCCAAGGTGGCCAGCCAGTGGCGCTTCATGCGGTCGGTGATTGACGACTGGCTCATGGCGCAGATGGAAATCCCCTCTGTGCGCAGCGCGCCGACCCGCAAGGAGCCCCCCCGTCTGGCTCCGCTGGTGGAGTTGCTGCCGGCGGAACTGATGAACCTTGACATCTCCCCGGGCTCCAAGGATAGTGTCCTCAAGCAGGTTGTGGAACCTCTTAAAACGTCGAAGCTGCTGCGGCAGCCAAAGCGGTTCCTCGACAGCGTCCTCGAGCGTGAGCGCATGGTCAGCACGGCCATTGGGCATGGTATTGCGGTCCCTCATCCGCGGCGTCCGCAGCCGGGAATGTTCAAGGAGCCGAGGGTCCTGCTGGGGTTGTGCCGGGAAGGGACGGACTTCGAGGCGCTGGACCATCAGCGCACGTATATGTTCTTCCTCCTGTGCGCGCCGAGCGAGGACGTGCAGTTGCGGCTCCTGGCGCGCGTAATCCAACTGGGGCGCCACATCGCGGCTATTGAGAGCATCAAGAAGGCGACGAGCGTGGCGGCGGTGCAGGAGATTCTGCGCTCCGCGGAGGAGTATCTGGGCTGAGGCGAGCGGCCGACGCCGCCGCGGCAGGTAATCTTTTTTCAGCTTACTCGGTGAGATCATGTCCTGGTTCAAGAAAACAAGCAAACCTGAAGTCGGCAATGATGAGAAACCCGAAGGGGATATCCGCCTCTCCACCCTGATCGCGCCGGCCGCCGTCAAGCTGGGGATGGAATCCGCCGACAGGGAAGAAGCGTTCGAGGAGCTGGTGGACCTGCTGGTGCAGACCGGAGGAATCCAGGACCGCGACGCCGCGCTGGAGGCGATCCGCTCGCGCGAAGCGCTCGGCTCCACCGGCATCGGCAACGGGATCGCCGTGCCGCACGGAAAGCACGCCACGATCGCCCGTCTGGTCGCTGCGCTGGGCGTCTCGCGCCAGGGAATCGACTTCGGCAGTCCCGACCGCAAGCCGGCGCATATTGTCTTCCTTCTGCTGGCCCGCAGCGACAACCCCGGCCCGCACATCCAGGCGCTGGCGGAGATCGCGCAACTGGTGCAGTCGGACAGTTTCCTCAACAAGGCGCTGACGGCCAAGACCCCCCACGACATGCTCGACCTCGTGCGCACGGAGGAATAAGGTGGATAAAGCGGGTATCCGTGATGTCATTCGGGACATGCTCGACGTGGAGCAGCAGGCCCAGCAGATCGTCAGCGACGCCGAAAAGCAGGCCCAGGAACTGCTGCTCGAGGCGCGTGACGAAGCGGAGCGCCGCGTAGAGCTGACGCGGCACCACGCGACGGAGCAGGCCCACGCCACGCTTGCCTCCGCCACGGCGGAGGCGCAACGCCGCCGCGCTGGGGAGATCCGCAATCAGATGGAGCAGGATGGCCCCATCGTCGCGGCGGCCCGCGGCAACTCCCGGAAGGCGGTCGAGATCGTTATCCACGCAGTGGCCCCAGGCTGAACCTGCAATGGAACGTCAACGCTCGGGCGCCGGAAGTGACTTCATCAACGCGAAGGTTCGCGGGATGAGGAGCAAGTTGCTCGAGGCCGACCGCCTGTCGGAACTCTCCGACAGCCACAGCCTGCCCGAACTCTTCCGCCGAACCCATCCGGGACGCACCTTCGAGGGGCACCTGCAATTCGAGTCCGAGATTGTGCGCGATGAGATCCTCCAACTCAACCGCATACTCGAGCACTTGTCCGGAGACTTCTTCCCCCTGTTCCAATGGCTTCTGACAGCCTTCCAGCTCGAAAACCTCAAGGTGGCCTTGCGCTCCCACATGGCCCATGAGAAACGCGCCGCAACCGAAGCGCTGCTGGCGCCGACGCCGCGATGGCTCTCGCTGCCGACGGAAAAGCTGTTCGATGCGCCGGACCTGGCCCGGTTCGTGCGCGCCGTGCCCCAGCCCGCTCTTCAGGCGGCCCTGCAAGCGGTGTTGAACGAAACCTCCAAGCCGGACCTGTTCACGCTGGACATGGCGCTCGATTCCGCCTACATCAAGCGGCTGGTCGAACTGGCCGGCAGGACGGATCGTTGGACACGGCGGCTGGTGGGGTTCGACGTGGACCGGCGGAGCCTTCTTCTGCTGCTGCGGGCGCGCTTCAACTATCGTTGCGCCTTTGACCAGATCGAGCCGTTCTTCAGTCCGGCGGGAGAGTTCCTGACGACCCAGTCGGCGCTCCGCATCTTCGATGCGCCTGACATCAAGGAGGCGATTCACCGCATCCCCAACGGCGGCGTCCCCGACGCGCTGCGCGACGGAGTGGCCTCCCTGACTCGCCTTGAGGACCTGCTCTTCCTGCAGCACTATCGTCTGGCGGCGCGCTGCTACGTCGAATCGGTGCTGGGGATGGCTTCGGTGGTGGCGTTCTACTACATCAAGACGATCGAAACGACGAACCTGATCCGCCTGACCGAATTGGTCCGGCATAGCCTTCCGCGCGAAGAGATTGATTCAAGCCTCTTGAAACTGGCACGCTAGTCATGGCAATGACGCCGGCAAAGATGAAGCACCTGGACATGGTCATCCTGGAACGGGATGCCCGGCAGGTCACTACGCTCCTGGGCCGGCTCGGGGTGCTGCACCTGGTGGAGGTGAAGCCGGACGAGAGTCCCGCGCGCGTGCCGGCCTCCGCCGCGGCGGACATGGAGAAATGCCGCAACCTCCTCAACCGGCTGAACGTCGTGCAGGAGCGAATGGGACTGACGCAGTTGCCGGAGCTCAAGGAGGAGCCTCACGATCCGATCAGCGCCGTGGAACAGGAAATCGTGCGGGTAGAGAACCGCGTCCTGCCGCTGCTGAACGAGCGCTCCGAAGTGGAGACCGAGTCGGAGTCCATCCACGACGAACTGGCGCGGCTCGACGCCTTGGGGGTGTTTACGGTGAGCCTGTCGCGCATCGTGGATTCCCCCTTCCTGCATTTCGCCGTCGGCAGCATGCGGGCCTCCGATCTGAAGCGCCTCAACGAAACGCGGCGGGCCAACATCCTCATCCTTTCCGAGGGGACGGAGGGGGACCGCCAACGAGTGATCGCCGTGACCAGCCGCAAGGGGCGGTTCGCTCTCGAGACGTTGCTGAAGCAACACAACTTCATCCGCGAAGAGTTGGGCGACGCGCCCAAGGGGGCGCCGGCGCAGGTGGTAGCCGGGCTGGAGAAGCGGCTCAACGAGATCCGACAGGCGCAAGCGCGCATCAGCCGCGAATTGCGCAACGCGGGCAGCGCGCTGGCGGTCACGATCACCCAGCTTCAGAGACGGCTCCAATTGGAGAACGCCCTGCTCAGCGCGGCGCTGAATTTCGGCCATACCGGCAGCACCTGCCTGATCCGAGGCTGGCTGCCGGCGGAATCGCTGCCGGTGGTCACCGACCGCGTGCTGCAGCAATTGGACGGACGGGCCGTCATTCAGTGGCGCGAGCCGCAGGAGACGGGGGCCTCGCCAAACGACGTGCCGGTCATGCTGCGCCACGGACGCTTTGTGCGCCCCTTCCAGTTGCTGGTGACGGGCTTCGGCTTTCCGCGCTACAACGAACTGGAGCCGACGCTGGTGGTGGCCATCAGCTTCCTCATCATGTTCGGGCTGATGTTCGGCGACGTGGGGCACGGAGCGCTGCTTGCGGTGATCGGGCTGGTCATGGCCCGCAAGGCTAAGTTGGGCCTGTACAAGGACCTGGGCGCGGTCATCGCATACGCCGGGGCCAGCGCGGTGCTGGGTGGTTTCCTGTATGGCAGCGTGTTCGGAATGGAGCGGCTTCCGGCGCTCTGGCTGCGGCCGATGGAAGACGTGATGCGCCTGCTGGCCATTCCGCTGGTCATCGGCATCCTGCTTATCAGCACGGGCGTCTGGCTCAACATCGTCAACAACTTCCGGACGAAAAATTATTTCCACGGGGTGGTGGACCGGTTCGGCGTGGTGGGAATCATCTTCTACTGGGGGGCGATCGGCCTGGCGCTGCGCTATGCCGTGCTCGGGTCAAAGTCCATCTCCACGCTGCAACTCCTCCTGTTCATCCTCCTGCCGCTGGTGGTGCTGTTCTTCCGGGAGTTGCTGTACAACCGGATCATCCACAAGGGACACGGCGAGGGCAGCGTGGCCTCGCTGATGCATGGCGGGGTGGAGGTGATGGAGACGGTTTCCTCCTACCTGGCGAATACGGTATCCTTTGCGAGGGTGGGCGCCTTCGCCCTGGCGCACGCCGGTCTGTCGCTGGCCGTGTTCGAGCTGGAAAAGCAGGTGCGGGACGTCCCCGGAGGGGTGCTCTGGAGCATCCTGATTCTGGTGCTGGGGAACCTGCTGATCCTGCTGCTCGAAGGGCTGATCGTCTTCGTGCAGTGCCTGCGTCTGGAGTATTACGAGTTCTTTGGCAAGTTCTTTGGCGGGGAGGGGAAGGTGTACACCCCCTTCCGTCTGTAACGGCCGTTTCCCTCGATCCTTGAAGGAGGTCTACGATGCGCGTTGCGAGCAAATGGGTCGCCGCGGTGCTGGTCGCGTTGTTCGTTCTCTCGATGCTGGCTCCCCTGACGGCGCTGGCCCAGCCGACGGAGCCGACGACGGGCCAACCGGCGCTGAAGGTGAGCGACCGGACGGTGGGAATGATCGCCATCTCCGTCGCAGTGGTGGTGGGCAGTGCCTGCATCGCCGCAGGGCTTGCCGTCGCGCGCGTCGGGTCGGCGGCGCTCGGCGCCGCCAGCGAGCGCCCGGAAATCCTGGGCAAGTCGCTGATCCTGGTGGGGTTGGCCGAAGGAATCGCCATTTACGGCCTGATCATCGGCATCATGCTGCTGGGGTTGATCAAGTGAACTACCGTTACTTCGTCATTGCAGACGAGGATACCCTCCTGGGGTTCCGCTGCGCGGGGCTGTCCGGCCGCGCAGTGAGCACCAGTCAGGAAGCGGTGGAGGCGCTCCGCGAGGCGCAGGAGAAGAACGCCGGGATCGTCATCGTCACCGAAGAGGTGGCGGCGATGATGGAGCCGGAGGTCAACGCTCTGCGCTTCAGCGAAGAGTTGCCGATGGTGGTGGAAATCCCCGGGGCGCAGGGTCCCTTGCCGGGACGCCGCAGCTTGTCCGAGGTGATTCGCGAAGCGATTGGAGTCAAGGTGTAATATGGCATCCAAAGACGAAGCGCAGGAAATCCTTGCCAAGGAAATACTGGACGACGGCCGGCGCCGTGCCGAACGGATCCTGGCCGACGCACGGGCGGAGGCGGACAAGCTGCTGGCCGAAGCCGACGCCCGCGCCGCCGCCGAGGCGGCGAAGATCGTCTCCGACGGGCAGGGACTGGCGAACAAGCGCACGCAAATGATTATGAGCAGCGTGGTCCAGGAAACCGCTCAGCGCAAGCTGCGTGCCCGCGAAGAAGCGGTTCAGCAGATACTTGGCGAGGCGCGCGCGGGACTGGAGAAGCTCGACGGTCCGGCGTATCGGAATGCGCTGCTGTCTCTCTCGACCGAGGCGCTGCGGAGGATGCCGGGAGAGTCGTTCGTGGCGCGCGTGACCGGGATAAACGAGTCGGAATGCGCAACCCTTCGCGACACGCTTCTGGCGACGATGCGCGCAGAAGGGCGTCCTCTGGCAATCCAGTGTATCCCCGTGGCCCAGGGGCCGCGCGGCGTCATTGTCGAGTCGGCCGACGGCCGTCTGCGCTGGGACAACACGTTCGAGGCGAGGTTGAACAGGATGAGGGCGGGCCTGCGGCGCGTAATTGCCCCGGTCCTCTTTGGGAAGCTATGACCAACAAACCACAAGACACGGCGCCTGTCGGCGCCATCACGCGCATCAGCGGGCCCATTGTCCAGGCCAGCGGCATGATTTCCACGCACATGTTCGAAGTCGTGGAAGTCGGCGCCGCGCGAATGGTCGGCGAGGTGATCCGCTTGGACGGGGACACCGGCACCATCCAGGTCTATGAGGAGACTTCCGGATTGCGCCCGGGCGACCCGGTCTTCCCCAGCGGCGCGCTCCTTTCGGTGACGCTCGGGCCCGGCCTGATCGGCTCCATCTACGATGGCATCCAGCGGCCATTGAGCCGCATCGCCGAGCTGCGCGGACCGTTCATTCCGCGTGGCGAAAAGGCGACCCCCCTTCGGCTGGACAAGAAGTGGCATTTCGAGCCGTTGGTCAAGGCGGGCGACGCGGTCGGGGCTGGAGCCATCATCGGCAAGCTGCCTGAGACCGCCCTGGTGGAACACCGCATCATGGTTCCGCCGGACTGCCAGGGGACGGTCGCCTGGATCGCCCCTGAGGGCGATTACACTGTGGAACAGGACATCTGCATCCTGAAGACCGGCTCGGAGGAGCGCCGCTTGAAGATGGCGCAGCGCTGGGCCTGCCGAATCCCCCGCCCCCTCGCCAAACGCGAGGCGGTCTCCACCCCGCTGATCACCGGGTTGCGCGTCATTGACACCCTGTTCCCCATCGCCAAGGGGGGAACCGCGATGATCCCGGGCGGCTTCGGAACCGGGAAAACCATGACGCAGCACTCCCTGGCCAAATGGTGCGACGCCGATATCATCGTCTACATCGGCTGCGGCGAGCGCGGCAACGAGATGGCCGACGTGCTGGCCACCTTCCCCCACCTCACCGACCCGAAGTCCGGCCGTCCGCTAATGGAGCGGACGATCATGATCGCCAACACCTCGAACATGCCGGTGGCGGCGCGCGAGGTTTCCATCTACACCGGCATCACCCTGGCCGAGTATTACCGCGACATGGGGTACGACGTGGGTGTAATGGCCGACTCCACCAGCCGCTGGGCGGAGGCGCTGCGGGAACTCAGCGGCCGCCTGGAGGAGATGCCGGCCGAGGAAGGATACCCCGCCTACCTGCAAACACGCCTGGCGCAGTTCTACGAGCGCGCCGGTATGGCGCAAGCCCTCAGCGGACGCAAGGGATCGGTCAGCATCGTCGGCGCGGTCTCCCCCATGGGCGGCGACTTCTCCGAGCCGGTCACCCAGCACACCCGCCGGTTCATCCGCTGCTTCTGGGCGCTGGACACCGACCTGGCCAACGCCCGGCACTATCCGGCAATCCACTGGCTGCGCAGCTACAGTGAGTATGTGGACGAGGTGGCCGAGTGGTGGGAGAAAGTTGATCCGGACTGGCGCGAAATGCGCGGCCGCATGCTCGACACGCTCCAGAAGGAGGACCGGCTGCAGCAGATCGTGAAGTTGGTCGGGCCGGACGTCCTGCCTGACTCCCAGCGGCTGATCCTCTTCATATCGGAACTGCTCAAGGACGGCTTTCTCCAGCAGAACGCCTTTGACACGGTGGACATGTATTCGGTCCCCGCCAAGCAGGTGCGCCTGCTGAAGATCATCCTGCTGGTTCTGACACGCGGCCAGGCGGCGATCGAGCGCGGGGCCTCGCTCCACCAGGTGGACCACCTCCCCTGCATTCAGGAGTTGCTGCGCGCGAAGTTGACGATCCCGAACGACCATCCGGAGCAGTTCGACCTTCTCGAACAGTCCGTTCGCAGCCAATTCGACGAGCTCGACAAGGAGTTTGCATGATGTCTGAAACGGCCAAGGGCACAGCCGGCCCGGAAGCGGCTCTGACGGACAGCGGCCTGGAGTACGTGGGAGTCTCCCGCATTGACGGCCCGCTGGTCTTCGTCTCGGTGCGGCACGCGGTCGGCTATGACGAAGTCGCCGAGGTGATTGACGCGACCGGCCACCGGCGCGTCGGGCGCGTGCTCGACGTCACCGGCGGCATGGCGGTCGTTCAGGTGCTGGAAGGAACTTCCGGCCTGAGCAACCAGAGGACGCGCGTGCGCTTTCTGGGCGAATCGCTCCGCATCAACGTCTCGCGCGCCATGCTGGGACGCGTCTTCGACGGCATTGGCCGGCCGACCGACGGCGGCCCCGAGCCGTTCACCGGCCTTCGGCGCGACATCAATGGCGAGCCGATGAACCCGTACGTGCGCGAGGTGCCGCAGAACTTCATCCAGACCGGGATCTCCGCGATTGACGGCATCAACTCCCTCGTGCGCGGCCAGAAGCTCCCCATCTTCAGCGGCAACGGCCTCCCCCACAACCAGATTGCCGCGCAGATCACCCGGCAGGCCAAGATTCTTTCCGGCGACGTGGAGTTCGCGGTGATCCTCGCGGGCATGGGCGTCAAGCATGACGTGGCGCAGTTCTTCGTGAGGAACTTCGAGGACTCCGGCGTGCTGGCGAACGTGGCGATGTTCCTGAGCCTGGCCGACGCCCCCTCCGTGGAGCGGCTGCTGACTCCGCGGTCGGCGCTGACGCTGGCGGAACACCTGGCGTTCGACCTGGGAATGCACATCCTCGTCATCCTGACGGACATGACGAACTACTGCGAATCGCTGCGCGAGGTGGGGATCGCACACGGCGAGATTCCGGCGCGCAAGGGGTACCCCGGCTACCTTTACAGCGACCTGGCCTCCATTTACGAGCGCGCCGGCCGCATCCGCGGGAAGGAAGGCTCCATTACGCAGGTGCCGATCCTGACCATGCCCTCCGACGACATCTCGCACCCGGTGCCGGACCTGACCGGTTACATCACCGAGGGGCAGATCGTGCTGGACCGCGAGCTGACCCAGCGAGGAATCTATCCTCCCATCGCCGGGCTGCCCAGCCTGTCGCGCCTGATGAAAGACGGCATCGGCGAAGGGAAGACCCGGCCGGACCACGCGCACCTGGCCAGCCAGCTTTTCGCGGGGTACGCCCGCGTCAAGCAGGTCCGGTCGCTGGCGGCGGTGATCGGCGAAGAGGAACTGCCTCCGCTGGACAAGAAGTACCTGGAGTTCGGCGAGAAATTCGAGCGCACCTTCCTGACGCAGGGGGAGTTCGAGAACCGTTCTATTGACCAAACGATGGAACTGGGCTGGGACGCGATCTCCATGCTGCCCAAGGAGGAGTTGCACCGGCTCACGCAGGAAGAATTGGCCGCACATTACCGGGAGCACTAGGCGATGTCCAAGCTGAACATACCGCCAACCAAGTCGAACCTGCTTCGGATGAAGCACGACCTGGCGTTCGCCAGAGACGGGTTCGAGATGCTCGACCAGAAGCGCCAGATCCTGGTTCTGGAGCTGATCGGGTCGGTGGAGGCGGCGAAGCGCGTGCAGGAAGAGGTGCGGGAGTGCATGGCCGAGGCGTTCCGCGCGCTGCGCGTGGCGCTGGTGCGCGAAGGGGCCGCGGGCCTGGCCTGCGACGCGGCGGCGCCGCAGATAGAGCATGGCGCCGACGTGACGCAGCGTTCCCTGATGGGAATCTACCTGCCGACGGTGCATGCGCAGCACCCGGAGCTCGCTCCGACGGTGAGCCTGCTGAGCGGCTCCCCCGCGCTGGACGACGCAGCGGCGGCGTTCCACCGCGCCCTGGCGAGCGTGGACCGGCTGGCGGAGGTGGAGAACACGGTCATCCGGCTGGCGCGCGAGGTGCGCAAGACGCAGCGGCGCGTCAACGCGCTGGAGAAAGTTTTCATCCCCTCCTATGAGGGGACCATCGGGTTCATCGGCGGGGTCCTGGAGGAGCGGGAGCGGGACGAATTCGTCATCATGCGCCTGGTCAAGCAGCGCCTGGAGCGCGCGCGCAGCCAGGCGCACAGGGCAACAGAGGAAGGCAACCATGGCATCGCCGGCATTTGAGCATATCCTGGTTCTCGTAGACGGAGGCGAGGCGAGCTTGCGGGCGGCCGAGTTCGCCATCCACCTGGCCGGCGCGATTCCAGCGCGGCTGACGGCCGTCTCGGTGGTGGACACGGAGACGCTGCGCAAGCTGATGTCCGTGCGGATTCTGGTGGAACAGGAGGTGCGCGAATTCGAGACCGAACTGGAGAGGAGCCAGACACGGCATCTCGATTATGTGCACCAGTTGGCGCGCAAGGGCGGGGTGCAGTGCGCGGCGGTACTGGGCAAGGGGGTCTGCCACTCGGCGGTGCTCAACGAACAAAAGGCGCGGAAGGCCGACCTGATTGTGCTGGGGGGATTCCGTTCCAGCTTGACCAAAATGGACCTGAACGCGCGGGAACGCCAGATCATCCTGGATGAGGCCCCCTGCCCGGTGCTGATCGTAAAATAAAGGTTGAAGGCTGAATTATGAATCATGAAGGATTGGCTTTCGCCTTCTTCGAAATGGCGGTGAATATCGCGAGAAGTTGCTGACATTCGTCGCGCAAGGCGGCAAGTCTCGACTGGGAGACAATCAGCGACTCGGCCATGAGCTCAAGCCAATAGGCGGTTTCGTCCAATTCCTTGAGGCAATCGCCTATCTTGGCGATGAACTCCGGCGTTGATCGTGCCCGTTGAGCCTCGCGGTAGTTGGCTCCAATGGATGTCCCGGAGCGAAGTACCTGTTTGCCGAGTACCTGCGCCTCCGCGGAACGTGGCAACCCGGAATACATCCGAATCACCCGTAACGCAAACTCCTTTGTCCGCAGCTGCAAGTCCTTCGGTTTTTCATCCTTCATCCTTCATCTTTCATCCTTCATCCTTGCGGTCTCCGCAGCCGCCCCAGTTCGAAAGCGTCCTGCCCCATTTGCTCGCGCACGCGCCGAATCTCCTGCACGTAGCGGCAGTCCGCGTAGCCCCCATTCTGTTCAATCACGAAGCGGATCGGGACGCAGATGAACTCTTCGCCGTCCACGGTACGATGCTTCCCGAGACGGTCCCGGTAGATCTCGCAGGTGCAACTCCCGTCTTCCAACCGGCGCAGGTGCTCGCAGGGGTGGCCGTCGGATGAGCCGCAGCAGATGCCGCAGCGAGAGCAGAGTTCTTCAGCGTAGAACGCCTCCGGCGGGAACCAGTTGCGCGGAGCGCCGTTGGGAAGACTCACGGCGCCACGAGCCGCATGGAGCTGAACGCCTCCATGTTCCTGCGCTCGGTCTGGCGAACCATGGCCATCGTGGAGGTGCGCGAGTCATAGACGCATATCAAGGCGCGGTTCCGGTCTACCTGCCCCATGCTTTCCTGCGCCAGGCCGCTGCACGCCGCCGCCACATAGGGTTGCTCCGCCTCCATATAGTGCCGGTCACTCCATGCGTCGGCTGAGCGGTTGAGCCAGTCCTGCCAGAGCTTGAGGGAAAGCTCCCGCTGTTCCTCGAGCACCGCTTCGACATCCCTCAGTTGCACCGTCTCGTCATCGAGCACCAGGATACGCGCGCGCGCGAAGTCGGCCGCGTCATCCCCTACCGGAACGAGCCGGCCGCCGCTTTTGGCTTCGTCCGCTCCAATCGAAACGCAACCGCCGGCCAGCGCCAGCAGCGCGATGAGGGCCAATCCGTAAACGGTCTTCATGCGTTCTCCTTTCGCACAAACGCCAGGTCCTTGACGCGGAACAGCGCCGCAATGGAGCTGCGGCTGAACTCCGCCACCGTGGCGTCATACATTCTCTTTCCGTCGCTGAGGCGGAAGCATTGCGCGTCGTAGACCGTCACAAAATCGTCCCCCATGCGGTGCTTGAAGTCCCAGATGTTGCCATCCGGACCCAGTCGCATCTCGCCAAACACCCGGTGGGAGTCGGTCAGCAGCATCACTTTCTCGCGCCGTTCGCCTTCAGCCATGCGAAGTGTCCTCACTCACAGAAGAAAAGGCCGTTTCACGGGATGTCTTCGTAGTGTCCGATCAGCCGGCAGATGATGCGCGCTTCCGATCGGCGCACCACGCGCTCCCGGTAGAGGGAGTTCAGCGAATGAAGCCGGACTTCATCCTTGTCGAAGAAGACCTGCGCCACCTCGTCGGCGGCCCGCGTCTTGACAAAGGCGAAATCCCCGTCCTTGACCTGGTCCGTGGTCGAGAAGATCAAGATGCAGCCGCGTCGGAAACTGGGGGAGCCCGCGTGCTGCATGGAATCGCTCCCGAGCTCCACCGCAAAGCAGTCGTCCGGGGACTTGAGGCGAGACAGGTACAGCAGTTCGGCGGCTGGGCCGAGCGGTTTGTTTGCCTCGGAGAAATAGAGCCGCGTGTTGCTGCTGATGCGGTAGACGTTCATCGGCCGCGCGCCGACGGGGGGTTCAGCCTCGACGGGGGGCTCCTCCGAAGCGGTTTCCTCGGCGAGCTCGTGGGAATCGGCCGCCGCCGGGTACAGGACCTCCACGTCCATGCCGGCTTCGGCCGCCTCGATCACGGCCATGATCACGTCGTCGGTCACCTCAAACTTGTCCAGCGCGTCGATCAACTTGAGCAGCGCAACGGGACGTTTCACCTGCTCGCGCGCTTTGGCGGCCTCGGCGGGTTTTTCCGGGGCGGGAGCCGCGGGCGCCGGAGCGGGCGGGGCGGCGGTCACAGAGGTCGCCGGCGCCGCGCTGACCGTGCTCTTCTCCTCCTCGCGCCTGAGAGTTGTGACGCTCTTCTGCTTCGGAACAAGCTGGTCCTCGGCCCAGGCGATCTTGCCAATCTGGTCCGCGGTCAACTTGCCGTATTGCATGCTGACGGAATAGGCGGGCTGTTTGAGGAGGCTGATGCGGGCGATCTTCTTGACTTCGACGTCGAGTTGGAGGAATTCGCGGACCCCCTTGACGTGCAGGGTGAGGGTGAGTCTCTCATCCTGCGCGAACGGCTCGCGGGCAGCCATCTCGATCATAGCGCCGTTGATGTCCAGAAGCCGCGCGCGGTTGAAGCCCGCCTTGACGGGCTTGCCGCGGGTGCCTACTCGATGGTACTCGATTTCCACGTTCTCAAGCGGAATGCGGTCGCGGATCTCGGTGCGAATCGCCATGCCATCTCCTGGTCAAGCCTGCGTCCTGAGACTGAATATAATGCCCGGGAGGCGCGTTGTCAACGTCGGGCAATGGTCAATGGACAATTGCCGAGAGGCGCGCTCAAGAGGCCCGTTGAAAATTGACGATTGTCCCCTGTCAATTGCCCATTATTCCGCTCCGTTCCATGCCTCCGCGCGATTGACCTCTCCGACGATTTCACCTATAATAAAGCTCTCCATAATCCGTTTCTGCGGGCGCATTTCGGCGCCCCCACAAACTCTGTCTTCCATCCGGAAAGTCTGCGACATTGGCCAAAGAAGAGACGCAAGAAAAGCAGGAAAAGCCTGAAAATATCAAGGGGCTCTTCATTGAAGAGGAGATGCGGGAGTCCTACCTGACGTTCGCGATGAGCGTCATCGTCAGCCGCGCTCTCCCCGACGTACGCGACGGCCTGAAGCCCTCCCAACGCCGCATCCTGGTGGCGATGAACGACTTGAACCTGGGTCCGCGCTCCAAGACCAGGAAATGCGCCAAGATCGTCGGCGATACGCACGGCAATTACCACCCGCACGGCGACGCGGCGATCTACCAGACCCTGGCCCGCATGGCGCAGGATTTCGTGATGCGCTATCCCCCCATCGAGGGGCAGGGGAACTTCGGCTCGATTGACGGCGACCCCCCCGCCGCCCCGCGCTACACCGAGGCGCGAATGAGCAGCGTGGCGGCCGAGATGCTCGCCGATATCGAGTATGACACGGTGGACTTCGTCCCCAACTACGACGGGACGCGCGAGGAGCCGACCGTCCTGCCGGGGCGCTTCCCCAACCTGCTGTGCAACGGCAGCACGGGCATCGCGGTCGGCATGGCCACCAACATGCCCCCCCACAACGTGGGAGAGATCTGCGACGCCATCGTACGCTGCATCGAGCAGCCGGAGGTCACGCCCGCCGAGCTGATGAAGATCGTCACCGGGCCGGACTTCCCCACCGGCGGCCTCATCTGCGGCCGGCAAGGAATCCGCAGCGCCTACCTCACCGGACGCGGCAGCATCCTGGTGCGCGCCCGCAGCCACGTGGAGAGCGGCAAGACCGGCAAGAAGAGCATCGTCTTCACCGAGATTCCCTACGGCGCCAACCCCGACAACATCCTGCGCCGCGCTGCGGAACTGGTGAAGGGGGACGTGATCGAGGGGATCTCCGACCTGCGCAACGAGAGCGACCGCAACGGAACGCGCCTGGTGGTCGAACTGCGCAAAGGGGAGGATGAGCGCGTCATTCTCAACCAACTCTACAAGCACACACAGCTCCAGGACACCTTCGGCGTCAATAACATCGCCCTGGTGAGCGGGCAGCCGCGCACGTTGAGCCTGAAAGACCTGCTCCGCTGCTATATCGCCCATCGGAAAGAGGTGGTAATCCGCCGCACCAAGTGCCTCCTGGCGCGCGACTTGGATCGGGCGCACATTCTCGAAGGACTTCTGATCGCTCTCGCCAATATCGACGAGGTGATCGAGATCATCAAGAAGTCCAAAGACTCGGAGACGGCCGCGGAGCGCCTGATTGCGCGCTTCGGCCTGACCGAGCGGCAGGTGAAGGCGATCCTGGACATGCGGCTGGCGCGCCTGACCGGCCTGGAGCGCGCCAAACTGGAGGAAGAGCACAAGACGCTCATGGAGCGCATCGCCAACTATCGCGCCATCCTGGCGGACGAAGGGCTCCAGATGAGCATCGTCGTCGAGGAAACGCACGACATCAAGGCGCGCTTCGCCGACAAGCGGCGCACCGAGATCGTCGGCGCGATCGAGGACTTCGACATGGAGGACCTGATCACCGAAGAGAACGTGGTGGTCACCATCAGCCACGAGGGGTACCTGAAGCGCCAGCCGATCAGTTCCTACCGCAAGCAGCGGCACGGCGGCAAGGGGATCACGGCGGCCGACCTGAAGGAGGGGGACTTCACCGAGCACCTCTTCGTCGCCTCCACGCACGATTACATGCTGCTCTTCACCAACTTGGGCCGGGTGTATTGGCTGAAGGTGTTCGACATTCCGGAGTTGGGGCGCGCCTCGCGCGGGCGCTCCCTCGCCAACGTACTGCCCATGCAGGAGAATGAGAAGATCACGTCTTTCATCCCCGTGCGCGACTTCGAGCAGGGGGACCTGCTGATGGTCACGGCCCAGGGGACGGTCAAGCGCACCCCCCTGTCGGCGTACAGCCACCCGAAAAAGAGCGGCATCATCGCCATCGCGCTGGACGAGGGGGACCACCTCATCGGCGTGCGGCAGATCTTCCCGGATCAGCAGGTGCTGCTGGCGACGCGCGACGGCATGGCGGTGCGCTTCCCGGAGAAGACGGTGCGCTCCATCGGCCGCACGGCCCACGGGGTGCGCGGCATCCGCCTGCACGAGGGGGACAGCGTGGAGGGGGTCATCATCGCACAGGAGCAGGCCTCCGTTCTGACCGTCTGCGAGAACGGCTACGGCAAGCGCACGGCGATCAGCGAGTACCGGCTCACCAACCGCGGCGGCAAGGGGGTCATCAACATCCGCACCACAGAGCGCAACGGTAAGGTGGTTAACGTGGTCGAGGCGACCGATGACGACGAGGTGATGATCCTTACCCACGGCGGGATGGCGATCCGCTGCCCGATGCAGCAGGTGCGCATGATCGGCCGCGCCACGCAGGGGGTGCGCGTCATCAACCTGGAAGAGGGGGACCGCGTCGTGGCGCTCGCCGGCCTCGCCAAGGAGATTCTGGACGAAGAGGTGGAGGCCGACGCCGCAAGAGCGGCCGCGAAGGCCGCCGCGCCCAAGGTTCCAGCGACCGATGAGTCAGAGGAAGACGCCACCGAGCCGGAGCCCCCTGAGGAGCCGGAGGCCGAGGAGTCCCCCGAAGACGAGGGAGACAAGTAGCGCCTCCGTTGCTGTCGTCGGAGTCCTTGTTGTCCTTGTTGTCCTTGCTGTCCTTTTCGTCCTTGCCGTCCTTGCTTTCCTCACCTTCTGCGGAGAGAATTGCTCTCAGGTGGAATTCCGCAGAAGGAGGCGCCTCATGCGTCAACCGGAGAAGCAGACGCGCAGGACGTTCATGTGCACAGGGGCGGTGGTCGGAGCGGGCTTGCTGTTGGGCGGCTGCGCCGGCGCGCGCGGGCCGCTGGCGGGCAGATCAGCCGAGTCTCAGGAGAAACACGGAGAAGGGGTCTCCCCCGCCGAGGACCTGATGCGGGAGCACGGGCTGCTCCGGCGGGTGCTGCTCATCTATGACAAGGCGCTGCGCCGCATCGGGGCGGGCGAGGAGCCGCCCGCCGAGGCGCTGGCCGATTCGGCCGCCATCATCCGCTCCTTCATTGAGGAGTACCACGAGAAACTCGAAGAGGACTACCTCTTCCCCCGATTCCGCAAAGCCGGCAAGCTCGTGGAATTGGTGGACACACTTCTCGAACAACACCAGGCCGGGCGGCGGCTCACCGATGCGACGGTGAAACTCGCCACCGCCCCGTCGCTCAAGGCCCCGGCGGAATGGGCGGCGCTAGGCGATTCGCTCCGCCAGTTCATCCGCATGTACTCCCCCCACGCCGCCCGCGAGGACACCGTGCTCTTCCCCGCCCTGCACGAGATCGTCTCCGGCGAGGAGTATGACGACCTCGGCGAGCGGTTCGAGGACAAGGAGCAAGACCTTTTCGGCGAGGGCGGGTTCGAGAAGATGGTGGAGCGCGTGGCTGGCATCGAGAGGACGCTGGGCATATACGAACTGAAGCAGTTCACGGCAAAGCTGATCTGAGGCAATTCACAGGTTCTCTAGTGAGGTAATCGGCATGGGTGCGAGGCGCTATCTTCTGGTTTCGGGCATCATCTTCGCCATAGTCGCCGCGGGTCACGCCATCAGGGCATTCAACCATTGGTCTCTTGAGATCAACGGGTGGTCGGCGCCGATCTGGCCCTCCTGGGTCGCGGCTGTCGGCGCGGGAATTCTTTGCGTCTGGGCGCTGGCATCGCGTAGGAGATAACGGACGCGCGCCTATCTTGCGCCCGAGCCATCCTTCGGCTAGAATCGCGCACCGATGCTGAGGTTCTCTTGGAAGGATGGGACCCCGATGCTCGGATGCACATACGGCAGAATCTTCAGGACCACGGTGGCCGGCGGCTCGTACCAGGAAGGGCTGACGACGCACGTCCAGGGCGTCCCCCCTGGCCTGCTGATCACCGAGGAGGAGATCTACGCGGACCTCTTGCTGCGCAAGCCGGGTCAGGGTGAACTGGCCTCGCCCCGCCGTGAGCCGGACGTGCCGATCATCTACAGTGGCGTGAACGCCGCCGACACGATGGAGGGGTTCCACAATGCGGGCCACACCAACGGCACCCCCCTGGTGATCCTGATCCCCAACCTGGACCGGCATTTCGAGCATATCGAGCAGTACCGCTCGACCAACCGCACGCCGCGCCCGGGGCACGCCTCCTATGCCTCGTATCAGAAATATGGCACCTGCGACGACTCCATCGGCGCGGGGTTCTTCAGCGGGCGCTACACCGCCACCATCGTCGCCGCCGGAACGGTCGCGAAGCGCATCCTCCAGCGCCACGGCATCGAAGTCGTCGCCTACGTGAAGGAGGCGGCCGGCGTGCGCGCGAAGGAGCTTCCGCCGGCAATGGTCCGCGAGCGCGTGGCGGCGTTCAAGCAGCTTCGGCGCGACAACGACCTGCTGTTCCACATGCTCTATCGCGAGGGGCGGATCACCCCGCAGATGCGGCTGCTTCAGAAGATGGCGGCATTGGCGGAGTTAGAGAGGATGATCCCGGAGTTGCAGGAGAAGAAGAAGTTCGACCTGGCGGAGGCGCGCGCGAAGTACGGCGTCCACCCCCTGATGAACTGCCCCGACCTCGACGCCGCCGACGCGATGGTGAAGGAGATTATCCGTGTGCGCGACAGCGGCGATTCCACCGGCGGCGTGGTCGAGGTCGTGGCCACGGGCATTCCCGCGGGGTTGGGCGAGCCGGTGTTCGACAAGCTGGATGGCGAGTTGGGCCGGCTGATGAGCATCGGGACGGTCAAGGCGGTGGAGGTCGGCGCGGGGCTGGCGGTGAAGGATATGACCGGCTCGCAGTCCAACGACCAGATGCGCATGAAGGACGGCAAGGTAGTTTTCGACTCGAACAACGCGGGCGGGATCACCGGCGGGCTGACCACCGGGCAGGATATCGTCGTGCGGCTTGCCGTGAAGCCCACCCCCACTATCGCCAAGCCGCAGCACACCGTGGACAAAGTGTCGCTGAAGGACGCACAACTCGCCGCGGTCACGCGGCGCGACCCGACCATCGTCGCGCGCGTCTGGCCGGTCGCGGAAGCGTTCACTGCGCTGATCCTGGTGGACCAGTTGATGATGCACCTGGCGTATCAGGCGCTCAGTTCGGACAAGCACGGTGGGGGCTAAGTTACTGTCTCTTTGCAGGTCTCGTCGCCCGGACATGGTCGTCCGCTACGGCAATCTCATTGCCATCACGCTATTGGCACTCCACTTCTTTATTGTCCCCGCATTTCTCGTCATCTACTTCATCTGTGATCCGAACCTCCACGGCCCCGGCGTTCCGAAAATGGCCTGGTGGGCGCATCGCCGCCTCAGCCCGAAGTACGAGCGATGGGCGACCGAGCGCCTTTCCCTCCCCACCGGCAACGCAAACACCGAGGACATCTCAGGCACGGAGTGGCCGCTGTTCGGCTCCGTGTTCTACCTCTGGTCCACCGAATCGCTTCAGCAGGGGTGGGAGAATGGCGACCGGTGGTCCGCCACAGCCCCCGCCGTTTACGCCAAGGGCGCCATCGAGGCGGCCGCCGCACTGGTGACTGCCCCCACGCAAGCCGCGTGGGTAGAGAAGCACTGGGGCAAGGAGTACCTTCACAACGAGAACGTCTTCTATCGGATGCTCCTGATCTCCGCGATGACGAGCCATGAGAGGCTGCTGAAGAGCGGCCGCTATCTGCCCGCACTTCGCGACCAGGTCGAGAGCCTCTCAGGCGAATTGGACCGTTCCCCCAGCGGCCTCTTGAACGACTACCCGGACGAGTGCTACCCAACCGACGTCCTCGCTGCCGTTGCCGCCATTCACCGCGCCGACGCCGTCCTCGGGACAGACCACTCCCGGTTCATTGAGCGCGAGCGCCGGGCTTTCGACGGGCCATGCCTTGACCCAAGCACCGGCCTGCCGCCGTACGACGCCCTCGCATCAAGCGGGCGCCCGCTCGGCACTGCACGCGGCTGCGGCAATTCCTACATGACGCTCAATGCGCCCGGACTCTGGCCTGAAACCGCCGCCCAATGGTATACGCGCTACGAAAAGCATTTCTGGCAGTATCGCTGGATGACGTTTGGCTTCCGCGAGTTCCCGAAGGGGACGCCCGGGAAGGAGTGGTATGCCGACGTGGACTCCGGCCCGGTCATCGCCGGACACGGCATCGCCGCCAGCGCGTTCGGCGCTGGCGGGGCGCGCCTGAACGGCCGTTTTGATCACGCGTGGCCGCTCTGCGCGGAAATGGTCGCGGCATCCTGGCCGCTCGCAGGGGGCGCGCTCGCCGCACCGCACGTCCTCTCGAATGCCACGGATGCGCCCTACCTGGGCGAGGCCGGGATTCTCTATTTCCTCACCCGCCAACCCACGTCGAACGTCGCGGTGCGCCGGGGCGGCCATCTGCCGCTCTTTGTTCCTATGCTCCTGGTCATCTACCTTGCGCTGGGCGCCGTCGTGCTCTTACTGGCATATCGGCGGCTCCATCAATGGAGAAGGCAACCGCCCAACCCGGCGCCCCTGGCAAGGGTCCAACTCGCGCTGTGGGTTGTCCTGCTGGCCGCAGGGCTCGGGTTCATCCTCGCGGGCCATTGGATACCCGGCATGGTGTCGCTCCTGGTCTCTCAGCTTCTCCCGCGCGGGCGCGGGAAGCCCGTTGCGGACACGCAGGCGCGTTGAATTGTACACACCCGCGCGCGACACTGCGGCATGGCGTCGTGGCATGGCGGAGTTGGGTGACTTGAACTCCCGCGCCGGAGTCAATATACTGATAATCTAGACTGCGTTGAGGATTGGTGTAATGGTAACACACCTGATTCTGGATCAGGCATTCTAGGTTCGAATCCTAGATCCTCAGCCACTGCGCGAGGCCCTTGTGATTCAAGGATAGACCGCGAATCACAAGGGTCTTTGCGCCTCTTAGCGCCCCCTTTCCCACCGTCCAGATTAGTCCGGTTAAGTCCGGCTTTGTCCGCCGGTTTGGCAAAGTGACGGCAAAGACAATTTGCCTTATCGGCTTTCCCGTCCGTGCCCGTCACGCGCATCGTGTCGGCAGTCAGTGCCTCAATATCAGGCAGCCCGGCCAAGGCCTCGGCGCGATTCTGCATGACGGTATGCGTATAGCGCGACATGGTGAGATTCACATCCGAATGCCGCGCCAGGTCTTGCGCGGTCTTTGGGTGCACTCCGGCGCGCGCAAGATTCGTGATGAACGAATGCCTCAGCCCGTGGAAGTCCGCAACCTGCCCGGCGCGGTCCTTTGCCTCAAGCGTGTCCGATTCGGCACGCTTCTGCTTTTCTTCGCCGTCCGCTGCTTCAATCCACGCCGCCCGCGCGATTGCCAGGTCCGCCTGTAGCATCTTCGCGCCCAAGCAGTTCGCGGGCATACTGGGAAACGCCCGCGCGCTGTCCAGGCGATGCGCCATGAAGTCCTTTGGGCGAGCGGCTATGTCCGCCCGGATCGGTTGCACATCTTCGCGCCGATGCTTGGAGTACGTCGCCCGGACTCTCACCGTAGGCGGCTTGGCGTCAAGAGCGAAGTCCCCACGCGTGAGGGTCCGCAGTTCTGACCAGCGCAGTCCGGTTTCCATCGCCAGGCGATAAAGCATCGCGCGTTCAGGTCCGGGCATTCCGCACTCAATTCCGCCGCCCGTCGCCGCGTTTATCAGCGCCCCTAACTCAAAATCGGATACCGCACGGCGGCGGCGCACGTCCACCCGTTCATTCTGCCGTTGCAGACGGACTGGAGATTCCGACGCACGCCCCGCCCGCACCATCCAGGTACAGAAGGACTTGAACGCCACAAGGTAAGCGTTCGCCGTCCGCACTCCTCGCCCGTTCGCGCGCAGCCCGGCCAGGAAGGCTTGAATCTTACTTTCGTTCACGTCCCCCCACAGCTTGAAACCGCACTCCGTGAGCACTCGCTTAACCGTCGCCTTTGTTTCGATAGCGTGCCGCGCCGAGTCCCCCTTGCCGGTCAGCGCCGCCTCGTAATCGTCCAAGTGGGAAGCCGTCCCCGGTTCATCAGAATGTAGCGGTTTGACAGCGCTGGATCGCTCCGGGTTCAGAAGGCCCGCGCCGACCAGCCGCTCCGTCATTTCGCGCGGGACCGTCTCAAGCCACTTCGCCACTTCGCCAGCTGGGCGCGCATCCCCGGCCATTTGTGAGGAAATCAGCAGTTCAATCTTGCGCCCAAGTTCAACAGTCGTTTCGCGGTCCATCCCACCCGGCCAGCGGTAGCGCGTACCGTGGTGATCGGTGAAGTCAATCCACCATCGGGGGGATTGCGGTGCCGCACATACGCAGGAGGTTGAATCGCGCTAACTATTGCCCAACAGCCCTCTGCACCGATGCGCGCTTTCCAGGCAGCGGTCGGTGACCCCGGCCGCTGCCATTCTCCAACAGGATCGTCTTCCTCGTCCTTCTTACCACCCAAACCTTGCTTGTCGCTGCCTTCTACAACTGTTTCAAAAGCCCGCTTTGCCCAATGCACTGTGATTTCTATAGAACTCGGACATCAAAATCGCCGTTCCGCCGCTGTTTCGAAAAGATTGCCTTGAGAATCCTTCTCTCTCCGTGCGGAGGTATTCGTTCTGAAGCATCAACTCACGACAGAGAAACCGTGCGACCGTCGCAATGACTGGCAGGCAGGCCCGGATTGAACTCGTCGCGGCATCCTTCATCGGTCAGTCTCCGAAGAAACAGCCCATTCGAAGGCCGACAAAAATACCACAACTGACGGTTCAGCAATAGGTTATGCATGGATGAATATTTGGACGGCACGCGGGCGCGCCAGCTGCAAAGACTTGGAATCGCTTGACACTCCTTGCAGTTCCGAGTCTTTCTTGCTTTCCGCGCCTTCATGTGACAACTCTGCCGACTGTCCCGATTCGTCTCGAAAAGTGCCACTTTGTCCCCCCTGTGGACATGCCGTCGGTCCCCGTCATCGCCGCCGCTTCCGGTTGCTCGCCAAAGTCCGGCAACCGTTCCAGCGTCCCCCGAAGGCGGCTTGCCGACAGGTGCGCATAACTGGCCCCGGAATGCGATAGGTGATATCCACCTGTCGTTGTCCCGGGCCAGTTGCATTCTCTGCACCCATGCTTGGATGAAGCGCTTAGTACCTGTCGCTGCTCGTTCGAAAGCCGGTCATATTGATGCCGTAGCGTACACCTGCTCACACAACGGGATACTACGAGTGGGTCATTCGCACTTGGCGTCCCCACGAGACGATGTCCTTCGGCAAGAGGCGTCGGCGAGCGGCGCGCAGTGAACCTGACTTTCCCTGGAGACGGTACACCGCTCTCGCCCATTCGATCAGACCGGTGTCGGCGCCGCCGATGTGCAGTGGCGAGGTCGGTCCCAAGGCCAGCGCGCCGCGAACGCCGCCCAGTTTCAGGATGAGAGGATGGTGCATCTCGCCCGTCCAGAATTTTTCGTCGGAGGCCCGACCGTCACTCAAGTCGGCGACGGTCGCACTCAATTCCTTCGCCAAAGGCCGCGCTAAAAGCGCCGTGACGGCGCCCCGTCCGATTCCCACAAGAGCGGGTCTTTCCGCGGCAAGCTGCCGACGCATCGCGGCGAGAGCTACAAGGATTTCCTGCACACGAAGGGCGAGCAGGCTCGGGTTGAATGCGTACGAGATCGGGTCGTCACGATACGTCGGCACGTGGCGCAGCAAGGGCGCGGTCTCACCCGTGCCAAGCGGGTCAATGGCCAGTACACGGACCCCCGAGTGAACGAGAGCTCTTAGAAGCGCTGACGGCCTGCCTCGTGAAAAGAGGTCGGCCTTGCCGTTCTCGCACACGACGAGGATTGCCGGAGAACGCTTCCCGGCCTTCCGGGGGACGATCCACAGGGCCGGCGTCTGCTCGCCGCGACCATAGCGTCCGATGGCGTGCCCCGCGACGCTGAACTCCGGGGTGTCTCCGAGAGGGACCGGCCTTCCGATGCTGACGACCTGGTTTGGCTCCGCGGCATCGAGAACCTCCTCGTACGCCTGCCGCCAATCGCGTTTCAGCCGCCGCAGGGCGGGGAGCGACGCCGGCGTCGCGATAAAGGCTGCGGCAGAGGCCCGCATGAGGCCGTCGAGGAAAGCGGGGCCTCGCCTGAAGCGGGCGGGGGGATTGCCGTCGCGGAAGAGACGCGCCTGCGCCGGGGTCGGGAGGGTGAGTTTCGGCTCCCGGATGCGCGAACCGCACCCGGCGTCCCCCGCGAGCCAGCGGCGGAACCAGGCGTACACATGCTCGCGGATGCTCTTGCCGTAGTTGTGCGGCGCGTCGAAGTGAATGTTCCCCACCCGATCCGCGGCGTCATACAGGGCATAAATTCTCCGAATGGCGGGCAGGTCGTGGGTGACGTTCTGATTCGTCCAGTCGCCAGTCACTGAGGGAAGCAGTACGGGACGGGGCGCCAGCGCCCCCACGACGTCCAGCGTGGTCAAGCCGTGCAGGTGAAGGAGCGGCCCTTCCTCACAGGCGCATCCACCCTGGAAATGGGCCGACATCATGCAGACGGGCGCCAGCGCCTTGATGCGGCTGTCCAGAAGTCCGAGGAAATAGGACTGCGTGCCTCCGCCGGAAGCGCCGGTGCATCCGATGCGATCCGGGTCCACGTCGGGCAGTCCGGCAACGAAATCCACGCTGCGGATGCTGTTCCACAACTGAAGACCGAAGGGGCCGATCCCATACAACTGCGCTCGCAAGACCGTCTGCGTGGGCCACCAGTGCTTGATCTGAAGACTGTCGTTGTAGCCGATCATGTCGTAGCTAAAGACGACGAATCCCAATCGCGCCAGCATGACGCACCGGCTCGGAGTGCTCACGACATCGCTATACTCCAGTCGTCCCCCCGGCCAGTGACCGTGGGGGCAGAGGATGGCGGGACGCTTCTTGCGGCCGCCATCGAGGGGGCGATAGAGATTGCCGGTGACGAGGAATCCCGGGCGGCTTTCGAAGCGGACCTTCTCTACGGTGCATCCGTCCAGGCCGACGCGGCCGTAGATTCGCGCGTGGAGGGGGGTACGCGGGGGCTTCGGGAGAAGGCCGGCGGAGACTGCCACGCGGCGCCGGACCCACTCGGCGTGTTCGGCCCAGTCCTTGCGGGTGGTGACGCGCGGGGCGGCAAAGGCGTACGTCGTGTGCTTCACATGGAACAGCCGGGCATCCAGCAGTTTGATATGCTCGCTGAAAACGGCGGTAGAGATTCGTTGCGCTTCTGCCGGCATGGATCGTTCTCGCTTTCCTGTGAGATTCGAGTAGTGTATCACTCACGCGCGATGTCATTCTGGGGGACGGTGGGGACACAATACTTTCCAAAGGAAAGTATTGTGTCCCCACTTCGCCAAGCAGGGTCATCCTCCGAAGAATTGCGGCAGATGTTCCCGATTCGCCTCCAACAATTCACGGCCCATCTTCCTGGTTTCAGGAATGGTGAGGTGCGAGCAGAGCGGGTCGTTGATGAGGGCGAGATAGGCCTTCTCCCAGTTTCCCTCGATGCCCGCTTCGACAATCAGGTTCTGGTTGACGGCGTGCGGCATAATGAGGTTGATCAACGAGGCCGGCATCTCTCCGCACGCCAGGGGGGTGAAGCCGAGCATGTTCACTACGCCCGGCGTTTCCACGACGGCTCCGCGCGGAAGGTTGGCAATTTGCCCGACGTTCGGCAGGTTCACGACGTCCACAAAATCCCGCTTGGCCCAGCGGGCGGCCATGATGTCTGCGGCCGTTTCCCTGGAACGGACCTTTTCCAGGGGCGACCTGCCGTTGGCCAGCGCGATGGCCGCCCGCCGTCGGGCGCGGAACCAGGCGCGGCGGTCTGCGACAGCGGTCCTTTGGAGATGATATTCCTGAATCTTCTTCTGGTTGGGCGCGAGGTAGCTGCTCAGAAATTCAGAGATGTGCCGGTCCCCCATATAGGGGACATATCCGAACTCTTCGAACAACTCGCCGGTCACGAGCCAGCGCATGCGGGTATCGCCATAGGGATTCGTGTAGCTCTTCCGAATCAGGTCGTTGAGCCGCTTGCCTCCCCGCAGTTTCCGGCGAAGCAGCGGATATCCCGGCTGCCCCTTCACTGAAAAATCAAGGATCCAGAAGAAATGGTTGATGCCGCAATAGCGTATCCTGATATCTTCTTCGCGTTTGAGTTCGAAGATGTTCATCAGATACTCATAGCACTCGAAAAGTCCGTGGCAGAGTCCGACGACCGGCTGAGAGGTCAAGGCGGAGAGGGTCCCGGTGAGGGCGCCCATCGGGTTGGAGTAGTTCAGGATCATGGCGCGCGGGCAGCGGCGCGCGGCGCTCCGGGCGAACCGGGCGAATACGGGGATATTCCTCAGCCCCCGCGCCCAGCCGCCCGGCCCCACGGTGTCGCCGACCGTCTGATAGATTCCGTATCGTTCCGGGATCGCCATATCATGTCCCATCGCATCGAACCCGCCGGCGGCTATCGTGATGACGATGAAGTCGGCGCCGTCCAGGGCGCGAGCCAGATCGGTCGTCGGCTGAAACCGGGCGCCGAGATTCCATTCGGAGGAATATCGAGATCCCACGGCCGCAATGATTTCGGCGGCTTCCCGATTGATGTCGTGCAGCCGGAACTCTGCGTCCTGGAGCTCCTCCGTGAGCACGACGTCACGGATGAGCTTGGGGGACCAGTTGAAACTGCCTCCTCCGATCATTGCGATTTTCGGGCGCGCCATTTCTCCTCCTTTCGGCAGCGGGCGATTGCCATGCCGTGTCATCAGCGGCGCTTGCCGTGCGCCGGCCGCCGCGCGTATGTTTTACACCACGGTTGTCTATTTTCCAAGTTCCGCTTCTGCGCGGGCGTAGATCTTGTCCAGTTCCTTCTGCTTGTCATCCGGAAGATGGTAAGGCTCAAAGGTCCTGATGCGCTCGAGCGCCTCCTCGCGCGCGCGGTCCTTGAGGGTCTTGCGATGGGCCATGAAGGCCCGCAGCTTTTCCCGCACGATTCGGTTCGACGAGGGCACGATATTCCGGCATCTCCTGGCCGTGTTGGGATGGGAGATGAAGGTCTCGTTGCCGAGAGCGACATCCCTGCACTCCTCATAGAGGCCCTCCATGTTGAGGATGTCCGGGTGAGGATTGAACGACTCGACGACCTCACGTATGTAGCTGACGATTTCCATGTCTATGACGAACTGGGTGCCGCTGAAGAGATCGTCCACGCAAAGGGTGCCGGCGTTCTGGAAGGTCCGACAGCCCTGAAGGGCGGCGGTGAGACCGACGGCCATTTTTTCGAGGGCCGCCTGTTCGTCCACGGCGGAGGAACTCGTTTCAAGAAGCGCGCTCGTGGCGGTATAGCGTTCCGGGGCCTCGCCGCGGAGTCTCGGCAGAATCTGCGCATTCAGATAATTGAAGAGGTGCCGTCTAGGCGAACCCCAGGCCCAACAGACATGTCGCAGGTCCGTGGGGTTGCCGGCCTGCATGCCCACCCGTACGTTGATCTCGGGATCGAAAAGGTTGAAAAGCATGTGGACTCCGAGCGTTTCCGCCAGTTGCATCGTTGCGCATCCGATCGCCGTGACGGGCTTGAGGATGCCGAGCATGGTATAACAGAGCGGGACGAAGGAGAAGTTCTTGTTCTTCTTGAATTCGGGATAGAGCGCCAAAAAGGTGCTCACATCCGTGGGGTCAAGTGTCATCGTGGTGGGTACCGACAACTCGATTCTGAACGGTTTGCCCATGACACAATACATCTCGTAGGCATAACGTGCCTGCTCCGGTTGCTGATATGTAATGGGCTGGATGTTCTGGCTCATCTCCCAGCAAATCTTGAAGCAGGCGATGTCGCGCATGAGCGGAGGAAGGTCCTGGGGCATGATGGGGTACATCCCGCCCACCCCGAAGGAGTTCGCGAGCTTGATCATGTCGCGGAGATCTTGGCAGGTGGAGGGCCGGATTTCCTCCGTCTCGAGGTCAAGAACCATCATGGCGTATCCCGCCGTGTACACTTCCCATTCCGGTGTCTTGAATCTCTCCATTTCTCTGGAAGGTTGAATCGGCAGCTCACCTGCGATGAAACGGTCCAGGTACTTTTGCGTGAGGGACGGAGCAAAGTGGACGCGTTGTCCGTCAATGCGAACGCCGGCCTTGCCCCGAAGGTGGGAAAGAAATGGGTCGTGCGGCACATTGAAACCCACTTCGTCCAGCAATCGGACGACGATGTCACAGCTTTTCTGCATCATTTCATGCGTCAGGTTAATCCCATAGGATGGGTAAGCGTACTGCACTTCAGTCTCCTTTCAAGGACAGGGCATCCAGTATCCGGGGAATCTTCTCTTCCCAATTAATCGTCATAATGTGCGCGCCTTGCGAGAATCCTCTGACGGCTTCAATGGTGCGGACGGCGATCTGGATGCTTCTGGCGACGGGGTCATCGCACTTCTCCATCTCGTCCAGAATATTATCGGGGATGTGCACGCCGGGCACGTTCTGGTTGATGAAGCGTCCCATCTTGGCCGACTTCAGAAGAAAGATGCCGGCCAGGACCGGCGCGCCGAGATGGGAAACCTTTTTCATGAAGCCGGCGAACGCGTCCACATCGTAAATCGGCTGCGTCTGGAAGAACTCGGCCCCGGCGGACACCTTCTTCTCCATCTTCTCTATTTCCGTTTCCAGCGCGGCGGCGCCGGGGTCCACGGCGGCGCCCAGACAGAAGCTGGGGCAGCCCTTCAACTTCTTTCCGGCCATGTCATGTCCCTGCTCCAATCCCCGTGCGGCGCGCAAGAGGGCCACGGAGTCCAGGTCAAAAACAGGCTTGGCGTGGGGGTCGTCGCTGAGGTCGGCCGGGTCGCCGGTAAGGATCAGCGCGTTTTCTATCCCCAATGCCGCGGCCCCCAGGAGGTCCCCTTGCAGGGCGAGCCGGTTTCGGTCCCGACAGGTGATTTGAAAGATGGGGTCGTATCCTTCCCTCTTCAGGAGAGCGCTAAACGGCAAAGGACTCATCCTCATCACCGCGCTCGGCATGTCCACGACGTTCACCGCATCCACCCGGGTCCGCAAGGGACGTATCTTCTCGAGCGTCTCCGCGAAATCAATCCCCTTGGGCGGAATCACGTCCATTGTCACAAGAAACTTGCCTGATTTCAGAGCCTCCTTGAAACTCAACCTAGTCTCCTTTCTGGATAAGGTTCTTCAATTCCTGGAATTCCTGATCGGCGATGCTGAAGCAGTGCTTGGCGGCGGGAAAGTTGCCCGATTCGACGTCCTTCCTGAAGTCGGCGACGGCCGCCTGAATCTCCTCCGCGAGATTGAGATAGCGTTTCACAAATTTGGGGACGAAATGCGGGAAGAGTCCCAGCATGTCCTGCGTAACGAGGGCCTGGCCATCGCAGTGAGGACCGGCGCCGATGCCGATGGTGGGAATATCCAACGACCGGGTGATGATCTGCGCCACCTTGTCGGGTATGCATTCCAGGAGGACGGCAGGGACTCCCAGCTTCTGCAAGTCCTTCGCCAGTTCGAGCAGCCTCGCGGCGTCGGACGCGGTCTTCGCCTGAGTGGCGAATCCTCCGAGTTTCACAAAGTCCTTGCGCGTGAGGCCGATGTGCGGAATGACCGGGATGCCGGCGTCCAGGATGGTCCGCACGGTGTCCAATATTTCGAGGCCGCCTTCCACTTCGACGCCGTTCGCCCCCCCCTCCTTGATCAGTCTGCCGGCATTCTGGAGCGCCTGCGACGCGGAGATTTCCGCGGCCATGAAAGGGAGGGTGGCCACGACAAGGGCGTTCCGCGCGCCTCGAACAACCGCCTTCGTGTGATGCACCATTTCGTCCATCGTTACGGGTAACGTGGTCTCATACCCCAAGCCCACCATGCCCAGGGCGTCGCTCACAAGTATGATGTCCACGCCGGCCTGATCGGCGAGGCGCGCCAGGGGATAGTCGTAAGCCGTGAGCATCACGATCTTTCCGGACTTCCCCTTCCGATTGCGTATGTCCGGCATAGTGATCTTCTTGTCCGCCATGTTCCGTGTTTCCCCTTTCTCAATCTCTTTGGTTTGACGGATGGGATTGTTCCGCGCGCCTACTCCGCCCGTTCTTCAACGGCTCCTTTTCGACAGGCGGCGATGTACTTCATGCAATACTCGTCCCTTCCAAGCAGCGCTTCCGCAGCCCGCAACTCCATCATCAACTGACGGTCCGCAGGATCCAAGATGACGGCGTCTATTCCCTCGTACATGAGAAGGGACAGGTAGACCCTGTTCAGCAGGCTTCTTTCAGGCAGTCCGAATGAGACGGCGCTGAGGCAGATGACGGTCCTCGCCTGCGGAAAGGCCGAGCGGATGCCTCGAAGCGTCTGAAGGCAAATGGTCCCTCCCCCCGGCCCCACGCATATCGGCTCTATCAAGGCGTCGAGATAGAGCCGATCCAGCGGGATACCATACCCATCCACAATGTCCGCCAGCCGTTTGGCCGCCTCAACTCTCCCGTCCGCCGTTGCGGGAATTCCCTCCGGGCCCATGCATAGCCCTATGACGGGGCACCCATGCTCTTTGACAAGCGGGAGAATGCCGTCGAGTCTCGCCTTTTCCAGGCTTATGGAATTGGCCCAGGCGTTTCTCTTGTTACGACAGGCATCGAATCCCGCCCTGATCGTCTCGGGGCTGGAACTGTCAATGCACAAGGGAATATCCACCGCGTCCTGAACGATTCTCACCGCCCACGCCATGCTCGCCGGTTCCAATGCGATGTCCATTCCGGCATTGACGTCAATAACGTCCGCCCCCGCGCGGGCCTGGCGGATCGCCAACTGCCGGATGTACTCGCCATCTTTCCGTCCATAGGCTCTCAGCACGCGTTTCCTGACCGTATTGATTTTCTCGCCAATGATCAGCATGGTTCCCTGCAAACACTAGAAACTATGAATTCCGGATATCATTCAGGCGGACGGGTTTGCCCGTGGTCTGCGCCTTTCGGCCGGCCTCGACGATCTCTATGAGTTCCAGCATGGATTCGTAAGGGACCGGCGGCCGGCGCGTCTCCACCATCTGCTTCAACTTCCTCAATATCACCTGGCCGCTGCGAGGGAATTGAAAGTCGTCAATCCACGGGGAATGGATCGAACCTTTCGCGCTGTATGCCTCGCAGCGGAACCCGCAGTCGGGGCCGGACAGGTAGGAAGAGATCACCAGCACGTCCACGCCGTGTGGAAGCTCCGGGTCGCTCTTGGGGTAATGCATGTGAACGAACTCCAGGGGGAGCGTCCCCATGCATTCCACCGACTCCACCCCCTGGCCGAAGACATTCTGGGCAAGGCTGAGTCCATGAATGATTGCATTCAGTCCGCCCGTGCCTACGCCCTTGACGATGCCCATGCCCACAGGGGCTATTTCGGCAAACCGGTTCCTGAAATGTTCGCCTATCGGATTGGCGTTGAGAAGGGAAAGAGAGAGAAGGGGCGTGTCATTTTCGCGCGCAAGCCTGACCATCTCGCGCGCGTCAGTCAGCGCGCAGGCGAAAGGCTTGTCCACGAAGGTCGGCACGCCCTTCTTCAGGCCGGGAGCGGCCAAAGCGAGGTGGTCCGTTCCTTCTTCCCAGCAGTCCGCGATGAAAACAAGGTCCACGTCGTCAGAGACTTCCTCCACCGTTTCGCAGATTTTCGGCTTGTTCATGAAGACCTTGTGGAGTACCTCCGCATTGCCCAGCGTTTCGGACTCGGAGCGGGATATCCCCCGATGGGGGGGAAATCCGTCCCAGATTCTGGTCAGCTCAAAGCCGGCAAGCGGCTCAAGCTTCAGCTTATGCTTGTAGAAATAGTAGTATTGATTCTGGGGGAAATACTTGAAAAGGACTTCTTCATCCACTGGAGCGAACAGGAGTCCATACCAGCAGGCATGCACGTCGCAACGAATCATCCCAACGCGAATCTTTTCCATCAGGTCGCCTCTCTCCTATTTGGCGGAAGGGAATCTATTTGCTGGCCGACATAAGACGGAACATTGCCACCTGGCGCGCCGGCAGGGTTCCCTGGAGCGCCAACTTGCCATCGGTCGCGGAGCTATAAGCCTTTACGTCACCTTCGGAAGAGATCGTCTCGACGTTCGCCTTCGCGCTTTTCATCCCGTAGCGGGCCAGATCCAATTCCGAGGCGAAAGATATCTCCTCTTTGCTGATGTTGACGATGAATACTCCCAACTCGCCGTCCGCCGAATGGAAGACGCCGGAGAGCAGGGCCGGAAGCCGCATGCCGCCCCGTTCCATCCAGGCCGGGGCGCTCGTGGCGGCGCCGTGGGACACTTCCGGCATTGGAGCCGGTCGCTGAAAGGTCAGGGGGCGCATCAACTGGCCGTAGCAGAGGAACTTCCGGGCGTCGGCCTGGCGATAGCGTCCCAGGAGGCGTCCGAGGAATTCCACCATCCCTTTATGGTTCACGTCCCCGAAGGAAAGCGACCCGCCGACCGGCTCCAGGTGCGCCCTCCCAAGCTGTGCGCCTTCCACAAAGAGTGTCGCCGCTTCCATGCAAAAGCGATTTTCGTCGCCGGCGAACAACTCCATCCCGTGCCGCCGGACGTAGTCGCCGTAGACGGCGGCAAAGAGCGGCGCAGAGCCGGTGGGAAAGAGCGTGGCGTAGTACATCTTGCCGTCAATGACGTCAATCATGTTCTCGGCCGGGTTTTCACCGGAGGTGATGGCCTCCGGGTCCGTCTCCTTGACGGCGTTGCGGAGGAGCTCGGCCATCTGGTGCATGCCGACCGTGGGCGAGCTGCCACCGTAGGCGGAGTGACCGTGCGGCGTCCACCAGCAGGGGTCGGCGTGACCGTGCATCGTGTCGAGGTAAACGCCGCCGGCGTTCTCCTGCCGCATCAATGTCACGCAGGTCTCTTTGAGGCGGTTGCGCCACCACGACGACCAGACGCACATGGCCCAGGGAGGTTCGTTGGAGTAGTTCAGGATATCGCCGAACACGTTCCGCTCGGCCCAGGGCCTGGCTTCGGCAGCGTAAGGAGCGTTCTCGGCAGGTCCCTGGTCGTAGACCTGAAGACACACGTAGGGGAGCACGCGGATTCCCGCCTTGCGCAATTCTTTGCAGGCGGCGGCAAAGCTGGGCAGCGCCGGCACTTTCGGATAGCACCCGTCATGCACGTTGCTGCACGGACCGGTCTGCTCGCGATAGCCGACGCGATAGTACGAATACGGAACGTCGTAGGCGGTGAGTTCCGTTTTGTATTCCTTCCAACTGTACCAGTACATGGGCAGCGGCATGCCGGCGAATTTCCGGTATTCCAGGGCGTGGGCCACGGACTTGGCCACGTTCTCGTCTTTCTCCCAAGACGCGGCCATCAGGAATATCGGCGCTTCCTTGTACCACTTCGGGACGTCTTCCCGGGTGGTCGTCGGGCCCTTGCGACACCAGGATTGCTTCAGCGCCCAGTTGCGATATATCTGGCAGGCGTCCCACCAATCACCCGTGAACGGGCCGACGACGCACTCGTAGGGCAATGTAAAGTCCTGGTCGGCAAAGCCGATGTCCGGGGGAAAATGCGCGACCTTCCAGGTGATGTGGGTGGGGTAATTCGGCGCTTCCGTGTTCTTGCGGCAGGGAATCGGGTCCTGCGTTCCCAGATACAGCCCGACGCCGCTGCGCTTGTTGTACAGCGCCTCGAATTGCATGTTGAAGGAGGCCGGATAGATGCCGGACTGGTGAATCCCTTCGCCGTAACCGGCCGGTTGGCTGAACGGGGCCTCCACGAGCCGCCCGCGATCGCGGGGGAAGATATAGACGTTGTCGGAAGCGTCGCCGATGGGCGACAGATCCAGCACTGGAAAATAGACGCTGTCCACGCCGTAGGTGATGCTGCGGTTCTTGAGAGAGAATCGCCAGTAAGCAAAGGGATCGTCCGCCTTCAGGGTGACGAAGACTTCCATGTCCATCTTCGCCTTCTCATCCGCGAGGTCAATGTCTTTCCACTCGAGGCGCAGCGTGGATTCCGCGTCGTTCCCCGTGCGGCTGAAGGAGATCGTTCGGGCGCACGACGACCCGACGGGGGGACAACCTTTCTGGACGCGCTTTCGGAGCGAGGGGTCCACGTCCAGGACTATCTGGAACAGGTTGGGGAGGTTCGGATTCGAGTCCGACAGAAGAAAGTCCTGGCCGTCCCTGATCCCATACATTCGCGTCACCCGAAACCCCTGCCGGCCCTGCTGCCCCACCCGCTGGAATTCCAGGCCGATCTGACGGTTGGCAAAGAGCAGGCTGTCGCCTTTCTCCTCAAAATTGATGTTGTTCGGGTGCTCCTTGAAGAACCGCGTCACTTCGGCGCTTTGGGCAGGCGCGGCAGCGCCCGACTTGGGGGTCGCCGACTGGGGCTTGGCCTCCGGCGGCGGCGCAGGAGCGGCCGGTTGCGGTTCGGGCTGGGTCTGGGTTGAAAGCTCGGCCCCGGGCGCCTCCACCAGAGAGAAATCATCCACCCAGAGTTCGCCCGGATGCCGAATGTAGGTGCCTGCCGCAAAGGCCGTCGTGTCCGCCGCGCTGTCGAAGACCACCGAGTACTGCGCCCAATCGCCGCGCCATTCCACCGGCTTGATCCAGTGGAAGGTCTGACCGGGCAGTTCCGTCACATAGCCCAAGTTGTAGCCGATCTGCGAGTCGAGGCACTTGGCCCACAGAGAGAAGCGATACCGCTTCCCAGCCAGCTCTTTCCGCGCGAGATATTGCTCCAGGCACCCATTGTCTCCCGTGGGGCCGGCCACCAGACTCAACTTGGCCGCGTTTTTCCCGTCTCGCCCCCCCGGCGTGACGACGTATTTCGACAGACCGTCCGTATGGTCATAGAATTTCCAGCCCTTGTCGCCCTCTTCAAAGCCGGGATTCGTGATGAGATTTTCGCGCGTCTGCGCCGCCGAGACGGAGCCGATCACCCATGAGAGGATGACTGCCAGCGTCGCCATCTTCGCGTTTCGATTCATAAGTCGTCCTTTCCAACCGGGGGGGGTAATGTCGCTCTCAATTCTGCGCTAATTGCGAGTCGCTGTGACGCGGAACATGGTCACGTGACGCGGCGGCAGCGTTCCCTGGAGCGTCACTCTGCCGCCTGTCCCGGCGCCGTAAACCTTCACTTCACCTGTAGGAGAGACTGTCTCAACTTTCGCCGTTGCGCTGGTCATCCCGTGGCGCGCCAGTTCCATCTCGGAGGCGAAAGAGATTTCTTCATTGCTTATGTTGACGATGAATATTCCCAACTCGCCCTCCTGCGAGCGGAAAACGCCGGAGAGCAGGGCCGGCAATTCCGCGACGCCCTCCCAACTGGGGACGGCGTCAGGCGAAACCGATACGCGCGGCATCGGCTCCGGGCTGCGGAACGTAAGAAGGCGCATCAACTGGCCGTAGCGGAGGAACTTTTTGGGGAGGTCCTGCCTGTAGTATCCGACCAGGCGACCGAGAAAATCCACCATGTCCTTGTGTTCCGGGTCATCAAACGAGAGCGCGCCTCCCCAGGGTTCGACGGCCAGGCGGCCCACTTGCGCGCCTTCCACGAACAGGGAGCCGGCCTGCAGGAAGAACACGTCGCCCTTCCCGGCGACGACGCTCATGCCATACCGGAGGAAATAGTCGTTGTACACGGCGGCGAAAAGCGGGGCGACGCAGTAGGGCGTGAGCGTGAACTCGTACAGCGCCCCGTCGGTCACGTCAATCATGCTCTCGCCGGGTTTCTCGCCGGTGGTGACGGCCTCGGGGTCGGTCTCCTTGACTCCCTTGTAAATGTGTTCGGACAGGCCGTGTATGCCGACCGTCGGCGAGCTGCCGCCGAAGGCTGAGTGGCCGTGCGGAGTCCACTCGCACGGCTCGGCGAGGCCGTTCATGATATCGAGATAGAAGCCCTCGACATTCTCCCGTTTCAGCATCGTCACACAGGTCTCCCGGAGGCGATCCCGCCACCACGGCGACCAGGCGCACATCAGCCAGACAGGTTCATTCTCGGAGTAATTCAGAATCTCCCCGGACAAATCCCGCGACGCCGCGAGTTCGGCCCCGACGGCGTATGGGGAGTTCCCCAGGGGGCCCTGGTCATAGATTTGCAGGCAGATGTAAGCGTTCACCATGCCGCCTGCCTTGCGCAGTTCCTTGCAAGCCGCGGCAAAACTCGGCAGCGCCGGCAGCTTCGGGTAGTTGCCGTCGTGAATATTGCTGCACGGTCTCTTGTCCTGATAGCCCACGCGGTAGTGCGAATAGGGGGCGTCATAGACCGTCATCTCCGTATGGTGCTCCTTCCAACTGTACCAGTTGATCGGCAAGGGCACGCCGGCGAATTGCAGGTATTTCAAGGCGTGGGCCACGGACTTGGCCACATTCTCGTCATCCGCCCAGGAGTTGGTCACCAGGAATAGAGGCGCTTCCTTGAACCACTTCGGGATGTCTCTTCGAGCGGCCAGCGGACCCTTTCGACACCAGGGTTGCTTCAACGCCCAATCCCGGTAGATCCGGCATGCGTCCCACCAGTCACCCCTGAACGGGCCGACCACGCAGTCGTAAGGAAGATCGTAATTCCGGTCGCCAAAGCCCGGATCGGGCGGATAATGGTTTGGCCGCCATGCTATGTGCGTCGGGTAGTTCGGCGCCTCCATGTTCTTCCGGTTTGGAACGGGATCGGGAATCTCGAAGAAGAGTCCCACGCCGCTGGACTTGTTGTAGAGCGCCTCGAACTGCATGGTCAGGTCGCCCGGATACCGTCCCCTGTTTTCATGCATGCCTTCGCCATACCCGGGTTCCTTGCGGAAAGGGTCCTCCACCAGGCGGCCGCGGTCTCTTGGATAGATGAATACGTTGTCCTTCGATTCGCCGATGGGCGCGACGTTCAACACGGGGAAGCGCACATTCGAGACCCCATAGGTGATGCTCCGGTTCTTGAGAGAAAATCGCCAGCAGGAAAAGGGATCGTCCGCGCGCAGGCGAACGGTCACTTCCATGTCGGCCATCCCCTTCTCGTCGGCCAGGTCAATCCCCTTCCACGCCAGGTGAAGCACGGATTCGTTCTCGTCCCCCGTGTGCGAAAAGGAGGTGGACTGGGCGCAAAGGCTCCCGACTGTGAACGCGCTCCGCTTGACGCGCTTTCGGAGCGAGGGGTCCACGTCCAGGACGATCTGGAACAGGCCGGGAAGATTCGCGGCGGGATCGGAGAGCAGGAAGTCCTGGCCGTCCTTGATTCCATACACTCGCGTTGTCCGGAAGCCTTGCCGACCCGGCTCGCCCACGCGTTGGAATTCCAGGCCGATCTGGCGATTGGCAAAGAGCAGACGGTCCTCTCTCGACTCGAAATCTATCTTGTTGGGGTGCTCCTTGAAGAACCGCGTCACTTCCTCCCTTTGCGCAGGCGCAGCGGCGCCCGACTTGGGAACCGTCGGCTGGGGCGGAGCGGGAGCCGGCTGTGGTTCTACTTCAGGCTGCGCCTGGGCCTCGGTTGAAAGTTCCGCGCCAGGCGCCTCCGCCAGAGAAAAGTCATCCGCCCAGAGTTCACCTGTGTGCCGAATGTAGACGCCCACGTAAATACCCGTCGTGTCCGCGGCGCTGTCGAAAATCGTCGCGTACTGCGCCCAGTCCCCCCGCCACTCCGACGGCTTGATCCAGTGGAATGCCTGGCTCGGCATTTCCATGGCGTACGCCAGATTGTAGCCTATCTTCTCGTCAAGGCATTTCGCCCACACGGACAGGCGGAGCCGTTTTCCTGCAACGCTCTTGCACGGCGCAGACTGCTCCAAGCATCCGTTGTCGCCCGTGGGACCGATCCGCAGGCTCAGTTTGGCGGCGTTCTTCCCGTCCCGGCCTTCCGGAACAATCACGTGCTTCGATTGGCCGTCGGTATGGTCATAGTACTTCCAGCCCTTGTCGCCCTCCTCAAAGCCGGGATTCGTGACAAGATTCTCGTGCGTCTGAGCCGCCGAAACGGAGCCGATCACCCAGGAAAGGATGAACCCCAATACCGTCATTTTCGCAGTTCGATTCACGATGCACCTCCACACTTGTCGCCCGTGGCAGTGCTGCCGCGGCGCGCGAGGCTGGACCAGGACAACCGGCCCATGCGTCACTGTCCGACTTTTACGAATTCCACCGCGTCGGCGCCGACAGACCAGCGGCTGCCGGTGGCGGCGTTGGAGATTTCCACAACGTGCTTTCCCGCCTCGAAGGTGTAGGTCCCCAGGAGGTTCCATGCGCTCGGGTCGGAGACGGTCCCGGCGGCGGCCTTCTGATCGCGAATTACCGTCGCCAATTGCGTTGTCCCATTCTTGATGACATAGGGCACAGCGCTGCTGCGGTTCGTCTGCTGCTGCCAAAAGACGCGCACCTGGTACTGGCCGGCAGGCAGGTTCGTGCAACTCCAACGCGCGCGGGCGGTCTCCGTCCCCGCAGCGCCGCCGGTGTAGCGGTAGTTGCTGCCGTACTTGGGCAAGCTGGCGGCGCTCGACCACTTTCCCTTCAAGACCTCAAACTTCTTCTGCGCCGTCTTGTCGGCGTTATCCACGATCACTCCGGCCGCGCGCGGCAAGGTCGTGGTCGTCGCCGCCGCCGTCGTGCTCGTGCTGCTTACCGTCGTGCTCGTGGTTGTGATCGTGGTCGTCGTTGTAGTTATCGTTGTGGGTGGCAATGTCGTTGTGGTGCTGCTGGTCGTCGTTGTCGGGGCTACAGTTGTGGTCGTGGTGGTGGACTCGGTCACTATAAACTCCAGTAGCTCCGACGAATATTCCGCCTCGGCCGTGACGTTGCCTTCCATAATGAAGGAGACATCCCGCTGCCCGTCCGGCTGCGCAACGCCGACCTGTCCGCCCGGCCCCAACGCATACTGCGCCGCGACCTCCTCCGACGCCAGCGCGCGCGAGTAAAGCTTCACGTCCGATATCTTCCCGGCAAAGTACCCCCCTCCGGCACCGGCGTCCCTTCGCCGCCCGATCCAGAAGGTCTCCCCGCTCGGCAGCGTCGGAGCGGTCAACGTCGCCGAGCTCCTTTGCACTCCATTCACGTACAGCTTCATGTCCGAGCCGTCAAAAGTCCCGACCAAATGGCTCCAGGAATTCAGCGGGAGATTGTAGTTAATGCCGTTGCCTCCTCCTGCGATGTACCAGTAGCAGTAGCTATTGAAGTGGAAGGACAGCAGATACTGCGCCCAATGTTTCCCGGCGATTCCATCGTCGGCCGTCCCCGCCCTGGTGGGGTAGGCCCACGCGCTCAAGGTCATTGGACCTGTGATGTCCAGAGAGGGGCCGCTGCCGCAGTTCACCTCGTCGTCCGCGCCATCGAAGGAGAGCTTCGCGGCGTTGTTCTCCTGCACCCACGTGGCGCCGGAAATGGTCCCGTCGTTGCCGTTGCCGGTCGTGTCGTGCGCTACGTTGTCAGCGCCCTCGTTGAGTGGGAAGCGCGCGGCGAGCCCCAGGTCCTTGTATACGACCCAGCGCACAAACCCGTACTCCGTGCTCTCGGAGGTGAAGGTCTCAGGGGCCGTAAGGGTGACACTGGTTCCCTCGTTCAGGCGCGCCGTGTAGTCCGTCGTGCCTTCAGCCGTCCCCGTAATCGCGGCGCCTTCCACCGGTATGGATTGCACGCTCAGCGTGCGCCTCACGGCGTATTCCGCCTCGGCCGTGACGTTGCCATCCATGGTGAAGGAGACATCCAGATCTCCGTCCGGCTGCGCAGCGCTGAGTTGCCCGCCCGGCCCCAACGCATACTGCGCCGCGACCTCCTCCGACGCCAGCGCGCGCGAGTAAAGCTTCACGTCCGATATCTTCCCGGCAAAGTACCCGCCGTTGGCCCCGGCGTCCCTGCGCCGTCCGATCCAGAAGGTCTCCCCGCCCGGCAGCGTCGGAGAGGTCAAATTCCTCGCACTCCTTTGTACTCCATTCACATAGAGCTTCATCTCCGAGCCGTCAAAAGTTCCGACCAAATGGCTCCAGGAATCCAGCGGGAGATCGTAGGTAATGCCGTTGTCCCCGGCGGCGATGTACCAGCAGCAGCGATTGGAGTGGAAAGACAGCAGATACTGCGCCCAATGTTTCCCGGCGATCCCATCGTCGGCCGTCCCCAAGCTCGCAGGCCAGGCCCACGCGCTCAAGGTCATCGGACCTGTGATGTTCAGAGAGGGGCCATTGCCGCAGTTCACCTCGTCGTCCGCGCCGTCGAAGGAGAGCTTCGCGATGCCGTTCTCCTGCACCCACGTGGCGCCGGAAATGGTCCCGTCGTTGCCGTTGCCGGTCGTGTCGTGCGCTACGTTGTCAGCGCCCTCGTTGAGTGGGAAACGCGCGGCGAGGCCGGAGTCCTTGCGGAGAACCCACCGCACGAAGCCGTATTCCACGCTGCCGGAGGTGAAGGTCTCAGGGGCCGTAAGGGTGACGCCGGTTCCCTCGTTCAGGCGCGCCGTGTAGCTCGTCGTGCCTTCAGCCGTCCCCGTAATCGCGGCGCCTTCCACCGGCGTGGATTGCACGCTCAGCGTGCGCCTCACGGCGTATTCCGCCTCGGCAGTGACGTTGCCATCCATGGTAAAGGAGACATCCCGCTGCCCGTCCGGCTGCGCAGCGCTGAGTTGCCCGCCCGGCCCCAACGCATATTGCGCCTCGACCTCCTCCAACACCAGCGCGCGCGAGTAAAGCTTCACGTCCGATATCTTCCCGGCAAAGTACCCCCCTCCGGCGCCGGCGTCCCTTCGCCGCCCGATCCAGAAGTCCTCCCCGCTCGGCAGCGTGGGAGAGGTCAAGGTTTTCGAGTTCCTTTCCACTCCGTTCACATAGAGTTTCATGTGCGAGCCGTCAAAAGTCCCGACCAAATGGCTCCAGGAATTCAGCGGGAGATTGCAGTTAATGCCGTTGCCTCCCCCTGCGATGTACCAGTAGCAGTAGCTATTGAAGTGGAAGGACAGCAGATACTGCGCCCAAAATTTCCCGGCGATCCCATCGTCGCTGATCCCCGCCCTGGTGGGGTAGGCCCACGCGCTCAAGGTCATTGGACCTGTGATGTCCAGGGAGGGGGCGCTGCCGCAGAACACCTCGTCGTCCGCACCGTCGAAGGAGAGCTTTGCGACGCCGCCCTCCTGCACCCATGTGGCGCCGGAGATACCGCCGTCGTTGCCGTTTCCGCTCGCATCATAAGCCACGTTGCCGCCGCCCTCGTTGAGGGGGAACCGCGCGGCGAGGCCGGGGTCCTTGCGCAGAATCCAGCGGACGAATCCGTACTCTCTGCTCCCGTCGGTGAAACTGGCCGGGGCCGTGAGGGTCACGTTACTGCCCTGATTCAACTTCACCGCGTAGTTTGTCGTGCCGGGACTTGTCCCCGTGATCGCGGCGCCTTCGACCGGCGTGGATTGGACCTTCAAGGTGGGCGTCCGGGAAGGCCAGGGAAGGATTACGGCGACATCGCTCCAGTCGGTGATCTGCAATTGGACCAGCCATCCCCCTCCGGTCTTCGCCGTGACCTGGAAATTCCCTTTCTTGATCACGCCGTTCAGTCCAAAGACCAGAACGCCCGGCGCCTCAGCGTGGTCCCAGTCGTAGGTCCCCGACACGCAGGTGAGGATCCGCTCCTGCCCAATAATGCCGCCCTCGAAAAGGCGGACCGGCGTGATGGGGAACATGTACTTGATCGGTCCGGCGTCTATGGTGTCGTTCTGAATGTCACTGACGCTGTCGGAGAACATGTAGTAGTAATAGAGCATGCCGTGCCGGAGGTACAGGCGAACGACCCGCATCAGCAACTCCGAGGTCGCCCCCGCCGGATTATCGCCGGGCGCTCGCGCGCCGAGGCCGATGGGGGTCCCGAACTGGCCGACGGCGACATCGGGTATGAACGGCGGTTTTCCGCTCGACGGCAGGTCCTCCGGGTAGACTTCGGTCCAGGTCTCGGCAAACCGGTTCGCCGACAGGGCCGTTTCTTCGGAGGTGGTGGCGTATCCGTTGCAGGTCATCAGATAGCCGTTGTTGGCCGCATACTGGATCAGGGCCGTCCGCGGCTCGCCGCCGACCAGACACACGTTCAGGTAGGAGGACGAGATCTGGCCGGTGCTGCGATTGATGTCCACGCTGGTCCCGTCCCATATCCCCGTCCCATAGCTGTAGGTGGCATAGGGCGTGAATTCGTCGGTATTGAAACCGTCCAAGCCGACGGTTTCGCAGATGAATTCCGCCTGCTCCTCCAGGAACCTCCACTGCTTGTTCTTCCCTTCAGGGCCGCCGGCGTCGGGAGCGGGATACACTCGCAGGGCCATCAGGGGGTTCTGGTCGCTGCCGAAGCGCTCCACGACCAGGTTGCCGCCCGCGGTCCGCACGGCGGCGTTGTCTGTCACCCACGGGTGCGAGGCGAGGTAGCCGTTGGAAGTGGCGTCGAGTTCGACCATCCTCCCCTTGTTGTACGTAAAGGCCAGCAGCGCGTCGTAGTTCGTGTCCCCTATCTGGGACCGGGTGATCATGACCCAATCCAGCTCGATGCATCCGAGGACTTTGATCGTCGGGTCAACGGCCTTGATCTTGTTCCGCGCGGCCTGCAGCATGGTCTTGTACTCGTCCCGAGTAAGGACGTGGTCGGCCATCCCGGGGTCGTAATCGAGCCACGGCCGGAGGAGAAGGACGCGGAGGTTCCGGCGGTTCAGCACTTTCTCGAACTCGGCAGGGCTGTCCAGGACAGGGTTATTGGCGTCGAAGAAACAGGCGGGTCCGTAGACGGTGCTGTTGGCGCCCAAGTCGTTCCGGACGGCATTGACGAAGTTCATCGAATCGCCGGTCGCCGCCATCGGGTAGAGGACGAACTTCAACGTATGGCTCTGTCCCGAAGGGACTCCAAAATTGTCCAGGAAAACCTGGCAGCGGTTGCCCGCCGCGGCGTCCTTGAACCGGGCGCGAGTGATCGGATCAACCACCAGGAGGCCGAGGTCGTATTCCGGCTGGGTGACGAACAGGACGGGGTCCTCCGGACTGCGGCTGATGCGCTTCTGACCGAAGTTGGCCTGGGTTCGGACGGCGTGCTCGATGAGGGTTCCGACGGCCGATCCGCCCACGTTGGAGACGGCGTCCTCGACTTCCACTTTTCCGTTGATCAACTGGACTGTGCGCTGCACTCTATAGGAGGCCCCTTGCGCCGTGATGGTGGCCTTGTTATCCGCGAGTTTCGTCACCGTCAGGGATTGTCCCCACGCGGACTCGCAACCGTACGTCTCCTGAGAAAAGGCGTTCGTGCCGATGGCGGTCGCCGGGTAGGAAAAGGTGCTGTCCAGAATGAAGAATGCGCCGTTGACGTTGACCTGAACGCCGCCCTTGTTTCCGATATCCGCGTTCAGTGAATTGGCCGGGTCCACGATGTGTACGACCCGGTCGGCCGTCGGGATTTGCGAGAGGGCGGGGTCCGACGGCCTGAATCGGCCGGCCGCTCCCGCGTTGTACTGGGCCCGAGCCTCGTCGGCGGAAAGGGCGCGGTTGTACACCTTGACGTCCGCGATGCGGCCCTTGAAATAGTCGCCCGCCTGTAAGCGTTTATGGCACCCGATGTAGAAGCTCGCACTGTCGTGATTCGGTGTCTCGGTCGAAGTCTGCGTGTCCCCCATGAGCTCGCCGTCGAGGTAAACGCGCAGATTTCCCTTGCGAGTCGCGTCGCCTTGGTTGAACGTGCCTACGATATGGACCCAGGACTTGGTGGGCATGCCGGTCGTCCAGCTGCAGTTTGCGGGGCCGCTGATGTACCAGTAGGACCGGTGGTTGAGGTAGGCGGAGAGGAGATAACTCGTGAAGGACTTCCCGGCAATCCCGGGCTCCCCGTTCGGCGCCTCATCGGCGTACACCCACGCGCTCACGGTCACGGGTCCGGAAATATCCAGCAGTTCGGGAGCGCCGCAATTGACGAAATCGTCCGCGCCATCGAAGCACAGCGCAGGGATGCCGTTATAGCTGTCCCACTGGGCACCGCCGGAGATGGCGCCATCGTTGTCGTTGCTGGTGGCGTCGTATGCCGCGCTTCCAGCCCCCTCGTCCAAGGGATAGTAGGCCAGAAGGCCGTTCTCGGTGAAATGGCCGGCGCTCGCTTCATATTGGGAGAGAACCTCCGTTCCGCTCAGCGCGCGCGAATAGACTTTGACCTCGCCGACCAGCCCCTTGAAGTAGCCGGGGACGCTGACGCCGCGGCCGATAAGGAAGTCGCCGCCCTGCTGCGGCGGGCCGACCGCGGTGGTCCGTTCGGCCAGGAAGCTGCCGTTTCGATAGAGTTGCAGCTTCTCGCCGTCGAACGTCCCCACGAGGTACGACCAAGCCACCGGAGGGTTCTCGCCGCTTACATAGCTGTAATTTTCGGTGGGGAGGTAGCCGCAGTACCAATAGGCGCGCTGATTGGTGTAGTAGGTCAGGAGGTAGCTCGAAATGCCCTTTCCGGCAATGCCGACCTCGTTCGTGGGGACGCTGTCGGGCCGGACCCACGCCGCCAGCGTGACCGGGCCTTGCAGGTTGAGCGAGGCGCCCTGCCCGCAATTGACGAAGTCGTCCTCGCCGTCAAAGCGCAGCGCATAGCTCCCGTTCCGAAACACCCACGAGGCCCCGCTGATGGTTCCGTGGTTCCCGTTGCCGGAACTGTCGTTCACGACCGTCCCGCTGCCCTCATTGAACGTGTAGTGCGCAACAAGACCCTCTTGCGCTTGCACGATCCCGGCGAGAACCGTGAAAACAAGAACGGCACCACACGTTATGTGACGCATGCCCGACTCCTTTCAGTACATGCACAAGCCGACCCGGATGTCACAACGGATTCACCACGCTGCAATACGCGCTTGCGCTTCACTCCGAGGTCTCGCGCAAGGTCCGAAGACCGACAAGGATTTTTTTGGCCGGCAGTTTTCACGATTCACAAACTCTTCAGCGCGAGGACAAAAAAGATGATGGACTATTGGGGGAGGGACGGGGGCGTCTGCATCAGGAGCAGACGCCCCCATTCCGCGCGCGGTTAATTCGCGTTCACGTCCACCGACGCCGCCACGTCGAGCAGATGCCACATGTAAGTTCCGCCAACCTTGTTCGTCCCGTAGCTGTTGCTGTCCTCGGTTCCATCCATCTTGTAGTACCACGTCATGGAGCTGTTGGCCGTGCTGGCGTAGGAACCTTGGGCGTCCTGGTCCGTATAGCCGCCGCTGACGTCAAAGGGACCTGGAATCCAGATGAAATACTGCTGTGGGTCGCCGTACCAGGCGACGTGCCAGTCCCCATAGAGCACGTTGTAGCCGTCCCGGTGGGCATACTGTCCGTCGCCGGGGTTTACGGATTCCGACTGCGGGCCGTAGGGGGTGCCGTATCCATTCCACTGGCCATAGTTATAGTGGTTACGCCCCAGAGAGTCCGCGACAAGCGCTCGGCCGCCGAGGAGTTTCTGCGTCCGGAACGGCGGACAAGCGACCTGGGCCGTCACGTAGGGGCTCGTCCCCTTAATAAGAACCTGGGTCGGAGAGTCGGTCCAGCCGATGGCCGTCGGCATGTCCCGGTAGATGTAGTCGGAGTCCACCGCGCGGCCTGTGAAGAAATCCACCCAGGCATTCTGATACTTGCCGGTATATGTCTTGAGGGAGGCCCAGTTCCCGTACATGATTGACTTGGCGTCATAGCCGCCAGCGGCCTGCAAGTCCCGCAAACCGGTCGCGGCATAGCACGGAGAAAGCCTCTGCGCGGGCGGCACCGGCATCGAGCCGTTCACGCTTGGGCAAAAGAGCGAACGGGCATCGGGTATGTAGTTGCTGGCAATGAGGTATCCCAAGCCCACGGGCGCCATGTTCAGGTCGCCGACGGCGGGCTGGGCGCCGGATTGTCCTGATCCCAGCGTGTAATCGTACGTGAAACCGCTCCCCTTGTGTCCGATGAACACTGTCCGGTATTGGCAGATCGGTGTGTCGAAGGCGTGAAACTCGCCGTTCGACGAGAGGTTTCCGTCGGTCCTCACCCGGGCCCTGTATGGCGTGGTGGCGCCGTAGGAGGTCCAGAGTTTGGGATCCACGTAGAATCCGTCGTCGTACCACTGGGCCGGGCCGGTGGTCTGATTGGGAAAAGTGCCGCCCCAGGCGTGATTGTAGTTCGTCGTCCCGTACGCCGGATGAGAGGGGAAGTACTGGCTATAATCGCCGCAGTAGCTTTCCAATGCCTTGGAGAACTGGCTCAGGTTGTTCATGCACGACGAGCGGCGCGCCTTTTCTCTGGCCGCCGCCAGGGCCGGGAGCAGCATCCCTGCTAGAATGGCTATAATTGCGATTACGACAAGGAGTTCGATCAACGTGAAGGCCGACAGTACGTTTCTCATCATGCCCTCAGCGACACTCTTCATTCTTCGCCACATATCAATCTCTCCTTCATGAATTCTGCGCTCTGCACTCCGCACTCTGGGTCTTGCGCTCTGCTCTCTGCGCCCTGCTTTCCGCTCAGTTCACCCCCCTTCCTTGTCGGCTGAATTTTTTTCTTGCGATGCCATTGCCGCTTCCCTTTCCGATCCGTTGCCCTTTTCAGCAATCGGGGCCGTCGTGTTCCCCACGTGGAACTCCGATCTGAACAGGTATTGCCGCACGGGAATATTCTCTTCGCCTCGCTCCAGCAATTTGAGCGCGCGGTTAATCATGGCCTGGATCGGCGGGACCGTGGCCGTCAGGTCTATGCCCGCGAAAGGCATGTCCAGAGGCCGCCCCTCTATGCTCACGACGGATACGTCTCCGGGAACCGCGACCTCCATCCCCTGGAGGCTCGCCACGAGGTGCGCCGCCATGGCCGGGTATACGGCGACGATCGCCGTTGGGCTCGTCCCGTCGTGCCAGGACAACTTCTCCAAAGGCGGGACCGTGTTGGGCCGGCAGAGCAGAACCTGGCTGTTGTCAACAGGAAGGCCGAAACCCTGCATGGTCCGGAAAAACGCCTCAAGGAGACGCGTGCGCGTCCAACCGTCCGAATCCACCAGCGCAATCCGCCGGTGTCCCAATTTCGCCAGGTGTTCTACCGCCGTCTCCATGGCGGCGCATTCGTCGTAGGCCACGTGCTGGTCTCGAGGGCTGTCCATCCAGAAATCGTTCAGGACGACATATGGAAGGTTGAGAGAACGAAGGAGGTCGCGAGTTTCTTCCTCGAATTCCGGGTTGGTCGCGAACTTCAGCACCCCTTTCAGGTGGTGCTTGGCGGCGTCGCGGATGATCTGCATTTCAATTTCATGAACGTCGTTCGTCACCGCGGTGTGAAGAATCTCGCCTCGTTCATAGAGGAACGTGTGGAGGCGGTGGGCAAACCGGACCAGGAACGGGTTTCCGATCGTGCCCATGACGACCATGTACGTCGGGGGGCACAAGTGCTGCAACGCTTCGCTGGAAGGCTTTGAGACGAAGGTGCCGGCGCGGCGCCTGCGGCGCACCTCCCCTGCGCGCGCCAGAAGCCCCATGGCCTTGCGGACGGTTCCCCGACTGCACTGAAACATTTTGCACAGTTCATTCTCGGTGGGCAGCGGGGTGTTTTCGGCCAGTCTGTTCCGCCTGATGAGAACACGGATGTAGTCGGAAACCCGCAGGTACTGATGCCGACGACCAAATGGGATCATTCTGTCTCCGTCCTGCAACTGAACGGTGGCAATATTACCACACAATTATGGCAATGTCAAGAGCTAATGCACTTAATTGTACATCTGCACGCAATATATTTTAATCAATAATGGCCATATAGGCACATTGAGCGCACATATGGACTGCGACGTGTGTACATAAATATTCTTTGCTGGGGTTAGCCTGATCCACGCAGGACACCTATGTGGGGTTGGATAGCGACGAAGGCGGGCGCGTTGCCGCACGCCTCCGTCGCATGGACGAGGGGAAGGGCCTGAGTCATTTTTCCTGGATAACACGCCCGTCGTCGGCTTCGTCGGCTCGCTCGGACTTCAGATACTTGAGCAAACTTATCAAGTCCCGCCCGCCATAGATCAACGAAACCAGCGAGAACGCGGCGGCCGCTACGACATTGACGCCGACGAACCAATAGGCGAACTGTTTGAAGAAGTTCATGCTTTCTGCTCCCTCTCATGCGTGCCATTTTTTTGTTCCGCCAACGCTTGAGCTCGCATCTCCTCGGCCTTGATCTCTTTCAGTCGCGCCCCATAGTCCACGTACCGGGTAGGCTTATTCGACAGGAGCGACACCAGGACCAGCACGAATGCCGGCAACAGAGTCGCCAGGAGCAGAACATTGTCGTTGGTGATGTACTCCTGGACCAGGGCGTTGCGCTCCAGCAGGTATCCGAAGTGCTGCGAGAAGAGGATCCACCCCACCGGCAGAGCGACCGCCAGCATGAGGCACATCCAGGCGCCGGCGCTGCTGGCGCGCCTCCAGTACAAGCCGAACCACGTGATCAAGCCGCACCCGCCGAAAACCGCGCCGGTCAAGTACATGTACTGCAGGATGGAAGTCGTCTGCGTGTAGTAGATTCCCCAGAAGAAAATGAAGACCGCTATGGCCGCGCTGACGAGTTGCAGAAGCCGGATATGCTGCTTCGCGGGCAGCGGTTTCTTGCGCATGACACAGATGATGTCGTTGGTGATGACCGACGACCAGGACAACAGATAGGTGTCGTTGGTGCTGATCGAGGCGAAGATGAAACCGGCCAGGGCGATGGCGCAGATCAAGGCCGGGGCGCTGGTTCGAATCACCTCCGCGGCCACGACCTGTGTGTAAAGCTCTTTGCTCACGCCGGCAGGAATGGCGGCCCCCATGAGCGCCAGCGCGGCGATCCCCCAGACGACGAGGGTCATGCTGCGTCCCTGGCCGAAGATGACCGAGAGCAGGTACATCCTCCGGACGACCTTCGGTGATTCGGCCGCGGACATCCGCTGCAGCGCCGGCGGGAACGCCATGCGGTGGATGATCGAACCCAACATGTAGGAGATCACGAAGATCAGTCCGATCCCTCCCCCGCTGGACAGCGGATTGAAGGCCGCCGGTCCCAGCGCGGCCTCCATGGACCGGGTCATGTTGCCGATGCCGGCCCTGCTGATGAGGAACCATGAAATGATGCCGAGACTGACAAACATAATGATGGATTGGACGTACTCGGTCAGCAGCACTGTCACCATGCCTCCGAACAGCGTGAACAACAGCGCGAGCGCCAGCAGAATGAACAGCACGACGGAGTAGCTGCGGACCGCCACGCCGAGGATATCGTAGGTTGCGGGCAGGCCCAGGAACGTGACGAGGAAATTGCTCTCGACGATGGGGAAGATGGCCATGTTGAGGACGCCGCCGATGCCCAGAGCGACCCCGGCAAAGATGCGCACTCCGCGACTGTATCGCATTTCATAATACTGAGGGAGCGTTTGCACTTTCGTGGCGCGATACCGCTCGATGCCGAGTCCCAGTATCCCGAACAACGGAATACTGATGAGCAGCGTCCCTGCCAACCCAAGCCAGATATAGGACAGGCCGCTCGTGAACCCCAGTTGCGCCGAATTGGCGATGCTGACCAGCCCGATCCCTTCGGAGATGCCGCAGCTCAAGCCGAGCCACATGCCCATCCCCCGGCCGGCCACGGTGAAGTCGGCAACGCTCTTGCTGAATCGCTTGGCCCACCATGCCAGCCAAATGAGCAGACCCAGTTGAACGAGTACCAGAATCCAGCCGGACAGCGTGATCGTTGTTCCTGTCGGTGGCACGGTCATTGAGCGTCGCCTCCTCTGCTGTGGAGATGGGGAATCACAAAACGGGGGGAGTATATCCGGCGTCGGCATAGTTGTCAACTCATAGCGGTCACAAATGAGGCGACATCTGAGCGACTGAAATACAACCACTGAGTCGGGCACGCTAAACCGATTGCCGTACAAGGGCGAAAGATGTTCTCATGGCAAGGCCGCCTGGGTTGGTTTATTCTTGACATCATGGGCCACCTGTCGTATAATACGCCGTGTGGGTGCGGAACGACGGCCCGCAACGAAAAGGGCGTAACGGATGACATCATTGGCCAGCAGACGGAAGTACCTTCGCATCGCCGATTACCTGCGCGTGTTCATTCGGCGCAACGGCCTGAAGGGCGGCGACCTTTTGCCGACTGAGGCGGAACTCTGCACAACCTTCGATTGCAGCCGGGGGCCGGTGCGAAAGGCGATGGACCTGTTGATCCAGACCGGCCACATCGAGCGCCGCCGCGGCTCCGGAAGCTATGTGCGGGAACCCACGATCCATTACGCAACGCAATCGTGGGGTTTGATCCTGTCCAACGCCACGATCTCCGAACACGCCAACTTCATCCGGGCGTTCTGCGTGAGGGCGTCGGAGCAGGAGACCCGAATATACGTGGGACTTACAAGCGATGATTCCGACGCCGAGCGCGAGTTCATCAACAGCCTGCGGCGGCGGAAAGTGTCCGGCGTCGTCAAGTTCGCCACGAAGCCGGAATACGAAGAAGAGATGCGGGAACTGCTGCGCGGCCTGGGTCTGCCCTACGTCATCGTGAACGATTTTTGGGGAGAGCGAACGCGCGACAACTATCTGGCATATGACGAGTGCGCGTCGGTGGAGATGGCGGTGGAGCATTTGGCCGGATTGGGCCATCGCCGGATGGCGCTGCTGGACAGCAGCGGCTGGACGCGGACCCACGCTGTGGATGCGTTCATCCGGGCGCTGGAGCGGTTCGGGTTACCGGCGACGGATGAGCACCTTCTGCTGTTTGACACCACCCAGCCGCCTGCGTTGGAGCGACTGTATTGCCATGAGGGCCTCAACCCCACCGCCCTGGTCGTCATGTATGATGTCATGGCGGTTCATCTCCTGACGCGACTCAAGCAAATGGAGCTGCGCGTGCCGCAGGACGTGTCCGTCGTTAACCTGAACGGGCGTCCGCTCGATGCGCCCCCCGGGGTGGACTTGACATGCACGATTCCCCCGTTTCAGGTCATGGCGGAGGAGGCCCTCAAGATGGTTCAGGAGAGCAATGACCTGTCGAAGGTGCGACAGCACCTGTATCGTCCGAAACTGTACGTGGGCAACAGCACTACAGACGTTCGTGAATCCATGTTGAACCAGACGGCAGGGGATGCCGATGCCGTCAGGCCGCGCCTGAATCGGGTGGAAAGGCGCAAAGAGGGAGCGTCAGACCTTCTACGGTCATGAGCGAATGGCTCACGGGACTACGGCAAAGGTGGACTGTTCGAGCGCGGATTGTCCGATTGACAGGAAGGAGGAACGGGCAGGCATGAGTCGCCGGACGCACGAGGGCGCACAGGACTTGCAGCCGGTTGAGGATTCAAGGGACCTTGGGAGGGTATGAAAATGAATCTGTTGAGGCGACTAGCATCGGCGTTCACACTGATCGAACTTCTCGTGGTTATTGCCATTATAGCAATTCTGGCCGGGATGCTTTTGCCGGCCCTGGCGGCCGCGCGTGAGAAGGCGCGACGGACGGCGTGCATGAACAACTTGAGCCAAATGTCCAAAGCGCTCGAAAGCTATTGCGGCGACTACGGCCAGTACTTCCCGTCGCACCCGGCGTACGGAGCCACGCCTCGCACCGGCTCCTACGGTTCGACCTGGGGGAGCGGACCGACGCAGTGGATTGACGACGGCTGGTATACCGACCCGAAACTGACAACCGGCAACAAGGTTCGAACCGGGGCAACCAATTCCGGCGGCGCGGACACGGAGTGTTGGCAGGGAGAGTCGCCACTATGTCGTTACCGGACGATTTTCGCCGGCGACAAGGGGGCCGACCGTCTGTTCGCCACCACCCACCCCGATCCCGTGAAGGGGGAGTTGAACATGGCTCCGCTGGGTCTTGGGTATCTCCTGGCGGACGGTTATCTTGGCGATGCGCGCACGTTCTTCTGCCCCTCCGCCGGAGGCAACATGCCCTCCCCGAGCACCTTCCGGATCCAGGAGGTTAACGCCGCCAACAGCCCGGCAGACCTTCAACGCGCCGGCGGATTCGATGCCAAGTCCATGATGTACGGCGATTGGAGCTTCCTGAGTCAATGGAGCTATCCGAGCGGTCGTTATGTCGGGAACGGCTCGGACTGGAAGTTCTTCAGAGGGCGTGCCGTGGTGAGCAACTATAACTATCGCGACATGCCCGTAGTGACGAGTTGGTCGGACACCACCGTAGATAGGGTCTTGATACGGAAGACCAGCCCGCGCGTCACCGCCGAGGTCGCCTGCGCGCCCTTCAAGACGCAGAAGATCCTGGGCGGACGGACGTTGGTGACCGACGCATTCGGCGTGAACCACAGCAACTTCGGTCAGACCTACACCCGGAGTCCGAACCCCGGCGACGGCTACTATGCGCATCGCGACGGCTACAACGTGCTCTATGGCGATTGGCACGTGGCCTGGTACGGCGACCCGCAACAACGCTTCAGCTGGTGGCCCGCGCGGAGCACGTCAAGCGGCGAGGAGTACAACTCCATCTATTGCACGGCTACCTCTTCCATCTACTGGTATCTCAAGATGGACGGAAGCACCACGAGCCTCGGCAATTGCGATTATTCCAGCGTGGCCGCATGGCTCGTGCTGGATCGAGCGGCCGGCATTGACATGAATGACGCGGACTAAGCGACGTGTTGTCGCCCTTTAGCGCAGGTGCCGCGCGTTTCTCCATGCGCGCGGCACCTGCTGTTCTGTCCCCTCCCCATCCCTTTCTTGAGAGGACCGTCATCGTGAAAGGACCGGCGATGCAGAGAGTCTTGATCGGATTCATTGCGGCGATGATTATGCCCTTCACGGTGAGTTCGCTCTCCCTTGGCCAAGAGACGAAGAATCTCATCGCCAACCCCGGTTTTGAGGAGGGGGCCAAGGGATGGAATTTCTACGACCATGCGGAGGGGCTGTCGAAGTTTGCCATCGCGCCGGAAGGGCGAGATGGGAAGAACGCGGCCAAGCTGACGATGTCGGGCCCTCCCGGAACGAACGGGTGCCTGGAGCAATACTTCGTCCGCAAGGACCTGGCCGGAAAACGGTATCGCTTGTCGCTATGGGCGCAATGCGCCGACGCGAAGATCGGGTACGAGCTTGCCTGCGTCAACGAGAAGCCCAGCAACGCGTACTACTGGATCAAGCCGACGGAGTGGCGCGACGGTTGGGCGCAGTACTCGGTTGTGTTCGACAGCGCCAAGGACGTTACGGCCTTTTCCGTTTGCGTATACGTCAGACACGCGGGCGCGCTTCTTGTGGACGACATCTCTCTGGTGGAGGCGCCGGAAGCGGAGCTGACGAACCCGCCTCAGCCGAAGCAGGCGCCGGGGCCTGTCCAGCCGACGCAGGCGGACCTCGGCGGGCCGCTCTGGGTCAGCGACCCCTCCTATGTGCCGTCGCCGTTCGAGCCGTTGCGCTGGAAGGAGAAGGAAAGGCAGGTGGATTGCCTCTCCCGGACCTACGATTTTTCGGCCGGCGTCATTCCGACCTGTTCATCTCTGGGACGCCCGGCAGTGACCGCCACGCGGTTCCGATTGAACGGGCAAGCTCTGGAAAAGGAATCGAATTTTCAGACCTCCCAAACCGCCGCCGGGGTGACGAGGTTCACGAAGGTTTTCGGGCTGGCGGATGGGAAACTCCAGGTTGACTACCACGTTGACTACGACGGATTTGTGACGGTGGACTGCCGGTTGGTCCCTTCTGACAACAAGAAGATGCTCGTCGAGCAGTTCGAGGGAGAGATACTGTTCGATCCGGCCTTCTCGCTCTTCTATCATTTCCCGATTTACGGCCCAACGACTTACGCCGGTTTCATCAAAGAGATCTCGGCGCCGAGTCCCGTACCGATGGCGTGGGTGGGCAACGACGAGGCCGGCTTCGCCTTCTGCACATCGAGCTACCGGAACTGGAAAGGCCCCGTACCGCACGTCAGCATCCGCAAGGTGGACGGACGTTGGAGCATCAAGCTGAGCGTGATTTCCGAGAAGGTGGAACTCCGCGAGCCGCTGGCGTATCGGTGGGGGATTATCGCCACCCCCGCCCGCCCGCCGGAGCAGAAGCATCTGCAGTTGTATCTGCACAATACCTATAATCGCCCCGTTAATCAGTTGGACACCTTCTCCGATACCGTCTACGGAGGGGAAACCGGCTACAGCGAGTACTATTCCACATTCCGGACCAACTCACCCCAGGCGACGGAGGCTGCGCGAGGCCAGGTGGCGGCGATCCACGCCGCAAACAAGAAGCTGATGCTCTATACCACTCTCATGCATATCAGGTCGGACCTTTTCGATAAGGGGGGCGGCACGGAAACGTGGGTGTTGCACACGCCGGATGGAAAGCGGCTGGCCCCCTCGATCGGCCCTGGAAAGGAGAACGAGCAACTGTTCAGGCTCTTCACCTGTCCGGGGAGCGACGACTGGGTGAAGTGGAAGACGGAGGACCTGGAGTACGCCATGCGCGAGTATCACCCGGACGGCTTCTATGTGGACACGTCGTCCATCCAGGAATCCTGCGCGAACTCTCTTCACGGGCACGGCTGGCAGGATGCGGGAGGGGGCAGGCATTCGGACTTCCTCGTATGGAGCCTGCGGGGGATGTACAAGCGGGTTTACGAAATGCTCGCTCGGGCGAACGGAAGGGCCCGCATCTACTCGCACCAGTCCCTTTGCATTCCGGCAGTCTACGGTGGGTTCATGGAGGCGTACTGCGATGGAGAACAATATATGTCGTACTCCATCAGGAAGAACCTCACCCTGGACGCCTTCCGCGCCGAGTTCAGCGGCAGGAATACAGGCCCTCTGGCCATATTCCTGGGGGAGTACCACGGCGCCCTGATTTACGGTTTCAACAAGACGTCCGAACACTTCTCGGCCACCGAGGAGCCGATGCTTTGCCTCCTGCACGACATCTTGGAGCAGGGCGGCCGCACCCCCGGCGCGCATCCTGAGCGCGAGGTCGTCCAATGGCGAGACGACTTTGGGCTGACCGACGCCGAGTGGACGCCGTACTGGCGGAACAGCGACTATCCTCCGGACAAGGCTGACGTGAAGGTTTCCTATTACCGGAATAAACTCGGCGATTTCTGCCTGATCGCCGGGAATCCCACCTATGAACCGGTCTCATTCTCCATCAGCCGCAGCGCAGCCCCCGGCAATTTCTATGAGATCGGCGTGAAGGACAGGATGGGCAAGTCCGCCCTGTGGACCAGCGGCTACTGGTGGAAGAAGGCCGACCCTCAACGCCTTCAGCTTGGGCCGAGGGACTTCGCCGTTTATGCCTGCATAAAGGATCTGGGGCAATACGCGGGCATGAAAGGGCGCGAATGGCGGCCGGAGATGCAACACCCGCCGCTTCCGCGAAAGACGACCGTGGACGGGAAAGAGTGTGTTCTTGTTGACGACGCCGAGGAAGTGAACTGGGAACTGTCTTCTTTCTCCGCGGGGACGCTGGCGCTGAGTCAACAAGCTCCGCACGAAGGAAGCAGTTGTCTCGAAGTGAAGCTGCGTCCGGGGAGCGCCGCCTCGCTTGACATCGGTTTCACCGATCCCCAACTGGACTGCCGGAAGTATTCCAGCGTGGGAGTGTGGATCAGGCCTGCGAAGGAGATGGATGGCTTCTCGTTGAGCGTGCGGCTCACGAACCAGTTCTACGAGCAGCCGATCAGCAAGCCGGAGGCGTCGAATCGGACGCTCGCGGCGGCACACTGGCAGATGGTCACATTCCCTCTGCTCGGAGAGCGGGACAAGGTAAGCATCCTGACGCTGAGTTGTCCGGCCGGCAGCGAGTTCTGCTTGGATGATGTGCTGTTCATGCCGTAGAGCAATCATGATTTTTCGTCTTTTCCTGATTCGGACAACCAAGTCCACGAAAGGGCGAGCCATGCGGAGAATCCTGTTCGCACTTCTTCCGGCGATGCTGGTTTCGTTCGCAATGAGCTCTCCGTCCTACGGTCAAAAGGCGGAGAACCTCATCGCCAATCCCGGTTTTGAAGATGGGGCCAAGGGGTGGAGCTTCTATGACCACGCCGACGGGCAATCCAAGTTTGTGGTTATTCAGGAAGGCCGCGACGGAAAGAACGCGGCCAAGTTGACGACGACGGGGCCTGCGGGAACGAATGGATGCTTGGAGCAATACTTCGTCCGCAAGGACCTGGCTGGAAGAAGGTATCGCCTGTCGCTGTGGGCCAAGTGCGCCGACGCGAAGATTGCCTACGAGCTTGCCTGTGTCAACGAGAAACCCGGCAACGCATACTACTGGATCAAGCCGACAGAGTGGAGCGACGGTTGGGCGCAATACTCGGTCGTGTTCGACAGCTCCAAGGACGCGACGGCATTTGCAGTGAATGTTTTCGTCCGGCACCCGGGCGTGCTTCTTGTGGATGACATCACTCTCGTGGAGGCGCCGGAAGCGGAACTCACGACCTCGTCTCCGCCTGAGCGGGCGGCGCCGGCCCCCGTCCAGCCGACGCCGGAGGCCAAGCCACAAGCGGCAACTGCTGAGCCGGCGGCGGGCGCGGCGGCTGCGCGTGAGGAAGTCACGCGGTTTTTCAAGGAACATCCCAAGGAAATAGACTTCAAGAAGACAGGGGACAGCCTCCTGTTTGCGAATCGTCACGTCGGTCTGGAGTTTCGCCGCGTGGAGCAGGCGGGGCGGCAGGGCTTCCTGGTGGCTCGAATATATGGCATCAAGGACGACCAGGATTTCTTGATCGCCGAACCTAACCCGGGCCTCGCCAACATGTTTGAGGTGGTCTACGACGTTGATCCAGCCATGAGGAAGCGGCTGAAGAAAGGGCTGTTCGCTGTCGGATACCTGAGCGCGCAGGAGACTTCCTTCACCCGCACAGGGAACGAGGCGGAATCCACCGTGCGCCTGGAGTGGAAAGGCATTGACATCGGCGACGAGAAGGCGAAGTTGGACATGGAGGTCTCCGTCACGCTGAAGGCCGATGATCCCTTCGCGCACTGGCGGTTTGACCTGAAGAGCCGGACGACGACCTACGGCGTCCACTCGGTGTATTTCCCAGTGCTCCATCTGGCGCCCATCGGCGCAGCGGCGGACAACGTGTACATCTATCCCGGCGACCGCGGCCGGCTGATCGAGGCGCCGTTCAGCCAGCCTCCGGGCTATGGAGACGGCGTCCATCAGAGCGGGGCGTATCCCGCCGCCTTCAACATGCAGTTCGAGGCGCTCTACAACAAGAGCACCGGGGCGGGGATCTTCCTAGGGACGCAGGACCCGACTCCGAACCGCAAGAACACCGAAGCGCCGAACTTCCCGACGCAGATCACCTGGCGAGTCAGCCACTACCCCCCCAACATGGGCTTTGCCAACAACGCCGACCAGCGGTATGCCCTGCCGTACGACGTCGTGACCGGCCCGTTCCGCGGCGACTGGTGGGACGCCTGCCAGATCTACCGTTCCTGGGCGCTGAAGCAGTCCTGGTGCGCCAAGGGGCCCACCCTTTCCCGCAAGGACGTTCCCCTCTGGTACAAGGAAGCGCCCATGTTCCTCACCACTTCCACGTGGGAGAGTGAAGCGAACGTGACCAAGGCGGTCGAACATACGTTAAAGTATCTCAAGTTCATTGGCGCGCCGACGCCGATCTACTGGTACAGTTGGAAGTCGTACCACACCGAACTCACCGCTTACGACATGCCGTATTCCTATTACCGCATTGATCGCGGGGACCAGCTCGGTCCGTGCAGCAATGTGCATGACGGCTGCTATCCCGCAGTGCCGGCGCTGGCGAATTTTGCCGCGGCGTGCAAGAAGGTGCGCGAGGCGGGCGGGCGCGTGCTCCCCTACGTCTGCCTGCAAATCTACGACCAGGGGCCGATGGAGAACTCCCCGTACGCCGCTGAAGCCCGCCCCTGGGCCGCCCGGGACGTGTTCGGCGAAATCCTGCCCTACGGCAATGAATCCTCCTGGCAGATGTGCGTCTGGCCCAAGTGGTGGCACGACCGCCTCAAGGAAACCTGCACCACGCTGATGCGCAAGGAAAACGCCAGCGGCGCCTACCTGGACACCATGCACGGCCACGCCGACCCCTGTTGGTGGACGCCGCACGGCCACTCGGCGTATGGCGGGAGCGCGGCCACCGTCGGCATGCACGACCTGGCCAACGATATTCGGAACGCCGTCAAGGCGGCGGACGCGGAGGCGATTACGACGGGGGAGAACCCGGGCGAGAACATGCTGGACGTGATTGACGGGAAGCTGTACGTGTATACGCTTCAACCGAACAACCGCGCGCCGCTCTTCGCAGCCGTTTACGGGGACTACATCCGGCGGCACGGAATGACTCTCGTCGCGCGCGACGAGAACCGGTTCTGCATGGAGGCCGCCTCGCTCTTTGCCGAGGGAGCGCAGCTCGGACGCGCGCATCTGGAGCCTATCAGCGGAGCGCTCTCCTTTGACGACCCGGCCCACAAGCCCATGGTCGAGTTTCTTGGCCGGCTGCTGGCCTACTACCGTCTGGACCAGGCGAAGAAGTTCCTCTGCTACGGCCAGTTGATGCGCCCGCTTGCCTTCCTGTGCCCCACTCCGATGCCGGCGGTCGCCAATGCGATGCCGACGGGCGCTCCCGTCTGGGAAGGAACCGACGGCGGCCAACTCCCTGCGCTGCTGTCCGGCGTTTTCCGCGCTCAAAGCGGCGAACTGGGAGTCTTTGTGATCAACCTGAGCAAGGAGAGCGTTTCCTTTGCCGCGGAGATGGAGTTGGCCCGCTACGGGCTTGCGCCGGACGCGCGGGTGGAGGTGGAATGCGTGTCGCCTGACGGCACGGCCAAGTCGGTCGCGAAAGCCGTGACCGGCAAGCTCCTTCTGGAGGATGCCCTGCCGGGCAGGAATGTCACGTTGTTCCGTCTCACCCCGGCGGCGCGCAAGTAGTTCTCATTACCGGAAACCGAATTGGGAGCCTGACTCATGGACAAGATTCGCGTCGGAATGATTCGTTGCGACGTGCACGCGAGTTGGTACGCCCTTCTGTTCGCTCCGGCAAACGAGAAACTGCTCCTCTCCCGCTGGCCCCAAAATCATTACTACTTCTACTATCGTTACAACCTGAAGTTCGGGCTTCTTCCCGGTTTCGAACTGACCAAGGTCTGGGACAAGTTCCCTCATCATCAGGGGCTGACGCACGCGAAGTCCGAGCCGCTCGGCAACGCGGAGATCTTTGCCGAAGTGTTCATGAACCGGCCCACGATCTGCGAAACGCTGGAGGAAGTTTCCGACGACGTGGACCTTGTTTTCATCGCCAACTGCATGGAGGACGGCAGGGACCACCTGGAGTTGGCCGCGCCGGGATTGAAGAAAGGCGTCCCAACCTTCGTGGATAAGCCGTTTGCCTATACGCTGGCTGACGCGCGGGCGATGATAGAGCTGGCCAAGGCGCACGACACCGCTGTGATGTCCGCTTCGCTCCTTCGTATGAACCCCTTGGCGGAACAGTTCAAGAACCGTTTTGCGGAAATCGGGCCGGTCGGCGAGGGTTTTGTGAAGGGGGTCGGCTCCAGCGGGCTTGGGGCGACTATTCACGGACTGAGCCTTGCCCAACACGTTTTCGGCGAGGGGGTCGAATGGGTTGACGCCATGGGGAAAATTCCCCTGGAGATCGTCCGTCTCCATTATCCAAGCCCGAAGCTGGACACGTCTGAGAGCGTGGGCGCCATGCTGGCCTGGAACCGCGGCCCGAGCGGGCGCACGGAGAGACTGTCGGGAGTGGACGTCGTCGTCCTCTCCTCTTTTCTCCTGGGCCCCAACTGCGGCTACCAGGCCATCGCGTATAGCAAGAGCGGTTCGGCGCTCTCCCCCTGGATTGACGACTACGTTTTCCCCCTGGGCGGCAGAGTCATTCTGGACAAGTGCCTGGAGATGGTGCGGACGCGCAAGCCGCCGCTGCCATACAAGTCCCTGCTCGAACTGATGGAAATCGTCGAGGCCGGCCGACTCTCACAGAAGACGGGGAAGCCGGTGTCCCTCAACGAGGTGCGTGAGTCTTGTTCGGTTCCGGTGCTCGCGCAATGACGAGTGCCTATCTATTCCACGAACCCATAATGAAAGATGACGTCATGGAGTACTCCTATCCCGCCTACGGGATAGATTTGCCTGTGGCGGTCATGCAGGAATGCTGCGCCATTGCCACGCGACTCCTCGGCGAGGTGGGCTTCCTGGCGCCGCACGACCGTTTTCTCTCCATGATCCGGAACAAGCCGGGCATTCGGATCGAGGGGCAGCGGGTGTACTTTCACGAGGATTTGACGCGCAAGTACATGGACGCATTTCTCTCGGACAAGATAGCGCCCAACTCCGGCTGGCACCTTGAGCAGCAGGCGCTGGCGCAGGAAACGACGTGGCGCATGAACACGGCAGGTTACTCCATGGCCGTGCGCGACATCGAGAGCGACGAAGTGCGCCCCGCCACCTGCCGGGACCTGCGCGACATGATCCGGCTGGCCGACTCTCTCGGCATCGGCGGCTCCTACCCTTGCATGCCGCAGGACGTTCCACCCCTTCTCCGTGCAGTCGCCTGCTTCAAGATCTGCTGGGAAACCAGCGACAAGGTGCGCCCCTATGATTACCAGCAGCCGGAACAGGTTCCTTACATCTACGAGATGAGCCGGCTGATGGGGCGTCCGTTCGTGATCTCGCTGTGCGTCCCCACGAACATGACCCTGGACCCGTCGGGGCTGGACGTCTTCCTGGACTTGTACCCGAAGTTCAAAGCGAACCGGGACATCGAGTTCAGCGTCTTGAGCTACGGGATGATCGGCATTACCAAGCCGGTGAGCGTTCCCGGCTGCGCGACCATGATTCTCGCGGAGAAGCTGGCCGTCCACATGCTGATGAACCTGTTCGACCCGGAGGTCCGCACGCCGGTCAACACCTACGGAGGAACCCCCACCGACCTGCGCCACGCCTGTTGGGCGTTCGGGTCGCCGAGGCGGCACCTCTTCGAGTACCTCAATACCCTCATCGGCCCCCGCCTGCGGGGGCGCGACCTGGCCGCTTACCGGGTGAATGCGGTACACCTGGAGACCAGCTCGCCCGCCATTGACGAGCAAGCCGCCCTGGAAAAAATGGCCGTAGGCCTCACGGGGGCCATGCACGGCGCGCGCACGTTCAACTATCTCGGCACGCTCTGCGTGGACGACCTGTACAGCGGGGTCCAACTCGTCATTGACGTTGAGATCGTGAACTACATCCGCGAAACAATCGAAGCGTACAATCCCGCGCCGGACGTGCTGGACATGGAAGGGCTCTACGAGGAATGCCGCGATGTGTGCCTGGGCAGGGATGATTTCATCTCGCATCCTCACACCGTCGCGCACTTCCGGAACATCGTCCCTTCCTCCGACCGGATTGTCCGCGAAAAACTGCGCTCATGGATGACGCATCAGCGCCAGCTCAAAGACCGCGCGCGGGACGAGGCGGTGGAGCGTCTCCGAACCCACCAGTCCGCGTTCCGCCTTCCTTCGGATAAGCAGAAGGAACTGGACCGCATCTTCGGCGAGGCCGTTCGCCGGCTGACTTGAATGGACGCCCTGCAGCGTGGGCCCATTCTCATCTGCTTGCCTCGTGATGGTTCTTGCGGAGGTTATGTGTCGTGAATCGCATCACCATTCTGGGTTCCGCCTCGGGGATTCCCGTCCCGAACCGGTTCAATCAGACCATCCACCTGGAGATGGACGGGCATCAATATCTGCTGGAGGCCTCCGACGGCGCGGCGGCCCTCCTTGTGCGCCAGTTCGGACGAATGCCGGACATTGACGCCGTCTTCGTCTCGCACATGCACGCGGACCATATTGGCGGACTGGGCATGGTGGCGCAGACCCTGCAACTGATCCAGCGAAAAAGACCCCTCCCCATCTGCATGCCGGAGGAGGGAATCCGGGCGATCAGGAACTACCTGAACGCGATGTACCTCGCGCCCGAACTGATGCCGTACCCGCTGGAACTGCGCCCCCTCGTGGAGGGAACTCCCCTCTATTCCGACGGCGTGATCGAAGTCACGGCCATCCGGAACCTGCACCTGCAGCAGCACGCCAAGACATTGGCCGGACGCTACGTCAACAAAGGCGAGGCGTATTCCTTCCGCATCCGCGGCACGGACGGACGCTCCATCGTTTATTCCGGCGACATTCAGAAAGTCGAGGAACTCCTTCCGCTGATCGGCAAGGAGGGAGCGGAACTGATGATTCTGGAATGCGCGCATTACGCCGTGGACGAGGCGTTTTCGCGCCTGTCGGACAAGGTCAGGCGGCTCGTCATCAACCACCTTCATCCCAAATGGAACGGCGACGAGGCCCGTCTTCTTCAGGAGATGCGGCGGTACTATACGGGCGAGGTCAGAATGGCATTCGACGGCATGCAAATCGCTTTCTAGACGTTCTCTTATGAATGCTTGGAGAATCGCTCAAGAAAAACGGGAAACCGGCGCGGGTGGCGGTCGTGCGGTGCGACACGCACGCATACTGGTTCGGGGTCTTCATGGATGAATGTGAGCCGCTGGTCCTGGCGAAGTACAGCCCCGATGCGCCCACGCGGGAAAATGTTCACAACTATTTCAAGTTGGTGGGAGATACGAGAACGCTCAAGATCGAGCGCGTGCCCGGTTTGGTCATCAGCAAGGTGTTCGACCGGATTCGGGAAAACGGCTTTGATGAGAAGGGTTTGCCGAGGCTTCAGTACGGCACATATCCCGGCCGCGCGAACGCGTTCTCCGAGACCTTTCTGAGCCATCCGAAGGTCTGCGAGAGCATCGAAGAGGCGGCCACCGACATGGACGCGGGCTACATTGCGGACTCCAGCTCGCCGGGGGACGGCGCGAACCATCTCGAACTGGCGCGCCCCTTGCTCGATCAACTCCCGGTCGTTGCGATAGCGCCCTTCCTCCATCAGGAACCATGCGGTCTCGATGGCATGGCCGGGATTCGCCAGGCGCCCTTCCGGCAGATCATAGCGTTTCTCGCCGTTCGGGCCGACGGTCTCAAGCAGCACTTGCCATTTCGGATCCACAAAATCGTTCAGGACCTCCCGGATGGACTGGTCCACGACTTCCCTGTAGAGCGGGTGGTCGTCCACGCGCCGGAGGACTTGCGTGGTGGCCAGGAGGATCATCGGCATGGAGTGGCCCTTCCACTGCCGCGTCTGAGGCAGCACCTTGGGCGGCAGGAGGCCGGGCGTACGGTAGTACATGATGAGCCGGCGATACAGCTCGACGGCCTTCCGGCGGATGTTCTCGTCGCCAGTCGCGCGGGCGTACTCGGCCAGGGCGATGATGATGAAAGTCTCACTGAACAGGTAGCGGCGCTTGCGCAGCGGGCGGCCGTCGCGCGTGACGCTGTAGAAGCAGCGTCCGTCCGTATCGAAGGCATGCTTGAGGATGAACTCCACGCCGTGCCGGGAAAGCCGCAGCCACTCCGGGCGTCTCTCAACCTCGTTGTGCAGCCGCGCCAGCAGCCACGTGAACCTGCCCTGGACCCAGATGGCCTTGTCCATGCTCACCAGCGACCCGTCCGCGTCCACGTAGGTTGTGAAGCCGCCATATTTGCTGTCCACGGCGTGCTTCGTCCAGAACGGCACGGTGTCCTTGAGCAGGCCATCCCGATAAATCGCGGTCAGTTCGGCGATCCGTTTGGACGTCATTCGCGTGCCTCCATTTTCCTCGAAGTCACGCTTCCAGCATTGCCCCACCACCGCCAGCATTTTTGGAGATTGCCGGCCTCGCCGGCAATGCCGTGGACCTCTGCGGGGTGGCGCAGGCGCTTGCGGTGCGGCGGCGACTAGAATAAAATGACTCTCTGCGCCGAAAGCGCGAAAGTCATGGGCTGATGGCTGTGTTACGTTCCGCCACGCTCCCACACTACCGCTATGATGGGTACCTTCGTAGTTTCGTCGAGGTCGAAAACAATGTCGGCACGTAATATCGCAGCCACCCCCGCATGGCGCGCCACATGGTCGAAAGTTCTTGCGGACATTAGTTCTCGCCCGCTGGCGCATTGCAGTGACTTTCCGGACGTCGCCGC